>Ga0079221_10000105_pt1 | contig 17746 bp, 19 predicted proteins | sample GAAS200_FD_75069 | JGI IMG/M metagenome (GOLD analysis project Ga0079221, IMG submission 75069) | Agricultural soil microbial communities from Georgia to study Nitrogen management - GA AS200 | ecosystem: Environmental > Terrestrial > Soil > Agricultural land | place: USA: Georgia | collected... | reverse complement strand
TTGCGAGGCCGACATTTCCATCGAGAACACCAGCACCGGCTGCTTGGCGCGCATCGCGACCGCTTCGGCGATGTTGAGCGCGAACGCGGTCTTGCCCATCGACGGGCGGCCGGCGACGATCACCAGATCCTGGCGCTGCATGCCGCTGGTCAGGTCATCGAGATCCTTGAAACCGGTGGTGAGGCCGTTCAACTGGCCGCGATTGGCGTAGCGCTGCGCCAGCAATTCCACGGCTTCCTTGACCGACTGACGCACCGGCACCACCTGCTTGCGCCCGCGCGCGCCGGCCTCGGCGATCCTGAACACGCGCTGCTCGGCGGTTTCCAGGATTTCCGGCGTGCCGCGGCCCTCCGGATTGAAACCGTCGCCCGCGATCTGGGTGCCGGCCTCGATCAGTTTGCGCAGCACCGACTTGTCGCGCACGATGTCGGCGTAGGCGGCGATGTTGGCCGCGCTGGGCGTGTTGTTGGCAAGTTCCGCGAGATAGGCCACGCCACCGATGTTGGCGGTTTCGCCGTGGCGCTCGAACCACTCGCCCAGCGTCACCGCATCGCAAGGCTGGCCGGCGCCCGCGAGTTGGCCGATCGCGCGGAAGATCAGGCGGTGTTCGCGGCGATAGAAATCTTCCTCGACCAGCCGGTCGGCGACCTGGTCCCACGCCTCGCCCACCAGCATCAGGCCGCCCAGCACCGACTGCTCGGCTTCGATCGAATGCGGCGGCACCCGCAGCACGTCGACGCGCGGCGGCGGTTGGCGTTCGGGCAGGACAGCGCTCATCGGCGCGCAACGGCAAGCGGCTTCGACATGCCGGCGATCATACGAGGGTGCGTCTCGCCGCGCGATACAACACTTTCGCGGAACAAGCTGTGGAAATCTTGTGCACGAGACGTGCGCGACTTGGCGAAGCCGGCACGCTGCAACGACAAAAGCAGAAGAGCTGTCCGCGAATGAACGCAAACAACGCAAATGAAGAGCGAGCGACCGGCGCTACGCACGCCATTCGCGTTCATTCGCGTTTATTTGCGGACTGCAGTTGCGCTTTCCGCTCACAAGCCCGTAAAGCGCGTCGGCGCATAAGCCAGCGCATCCAGCATCGGCGGTTCGCCAGAGATCAACGAACCGACCAGTTCGGCGGTGGCGGCGCTCATGCTCACCCCCAGCATCCCGTGGCCGGTCGCGAGCAGCAGATTGTTCCAGCGCTTGACCGGACCGATCAGCGGAATCTCGTCCACGCACATCGGTCGCCAGCCCCACCATTCCTCGCGCAATTCGTCGCCGAGGGGCGCACGCAGGTACGCGGTGGCGCCGCGCCGCAACGCATCCAGCCGCGTGCGGTTGAGACGTTCGTCGTAACCGGAGAACTCCATCGTGCTGCCGAGCCGGTACCCCGAACTCCACGCGGTCACGCACACACTGGGTTCGCGCAACACCAGCGCGCGCCGCGGGCACGGATCGGGCCGCGACATCGTGATCGAATAACCCTTGCCCGGCTGGATCGGCACCTGCAGGCCCAGCATCGACGCCACGCGCGGCGTCCACGCGCCCAGCGCCATCACGATGCACCCGCCGGCGAAATCGCCGCGCGAGGTGCGCACCGCATCGATACGTCCGTTCGCGCACCGAAAGCCCTGCACCGCCGCGCCGGTTTCGACGATGCCGCCGTGTTCGCGCACCCGCCGCGCCAGCCCTTCCACCAGCAAATCGGGACGCAACTGCGCATCGTCGGCATGCAGGATGCCGCCGACCACGCCCGGGAGCAGTGCCGGCTCCATCTGTTCGACCACGTCGCCGGTCAGCGCCGTCGCGGCAACGCCCAGCCGATGCAGCCACTCGATTTCGGGGCGATCGTGTTCCAGCGTCTGCCGCGTGCGGTAGACATACAGATTGCCGGCCGGTGCGTATTCGCAGTCGATGCCCTCTTCCACCAGGACGCGCGGCAACAAGGTCCACGACCGGTTGAGAATCGCAGCGCGCGCGATCGCGGCGCGCTGCGCGGCGCCGAGATTGCAACGGCGCGCGAAGCCCAACAGCCAGCGCCAGCGTTCGGGATCGGGGCGCGGGCTGACATACAACGGCGCATCGCGGCGCAGCATCCAGTGCAATGCGCGCCACGGCATGCCCGGTACCGTCAGCGGAATCGCGTGGCTGGGCGTCAGGGTCCCGCAATTGCCGTGCGAGGCGCCGCAACCGGCCTCGCCGCGATCGACCACCCGCACCGTCGCACCGCGACGAAGCAAAGTCAGCGCGCAGAACAAGCCGATCACGCCGCCGCCCAGGATCAGAACGTCACTGCGTGCTTCACTCATTCCGACAATTGTAGCGTCGATGCGGCGGGCACCGAAGGGGCGCCGGCGTGGTGCGAGCCCGGAACACCCGGGGCGCAGCGCAGGGCCGGCAGCGGACGGCCGAAGCCACCGGTCGAACCGCGGAACCGGACCGGCGTGGACCGCTCTGTCCGGCCTCCAGCCGCCCTTGGCATCATTCCTGCAGGGATATTCCCGCACAAGGGGAATCCACCATGAACGCCAACATCGACACCGGTTTTTGCAGCGTACCCGAGATCCTGCTGATGCTCCGCGCCCCCGGCGCGGGCTGGCTGGCCACCCTGCTGGCCGCGCTGGACGAAGCCAGCCGCGACTCGGACTTCAACGCCTACCACCGCGCCATCCTGGCACGTTGCCTCGACGAACAGGCGGTGCCGGCGGCGGTCGCAGAAGCGTCACGCCAACGCACCGCGCAATTCGAGCAGGCGCTGGCGGCGCAACTCCACGATCGCGCGGGCGACCGCATCGCCGCCTGCTGAAACCCGCGGCAACGTCCGGCGCCGCTGGACGTTGCCGGCGCCATCGGGTACCTTCGGGCCTGCCACCGCGCGGCAGTCCACGTCGATCCGATGTCTTTTTCCGATCGCAACCCGTTCGCCCGTTACGCGTGCGCCCATCCGGGGGCTGCGCGTTGAACCTGTGCTGGCGCCGCGTTCGCCTGCTTGCGGGTTGCGCGGCGCTGCTGTTGCTGGCGGCCTGCGCCAGCGTTTCACCCACCCGCAACACCGCGCCTTCGCCACCTGCGAACCTCGCCAACAACGTGCTGTTCCGCGCGATCGGATTGGTCGGCACGCCTTATAGGTGGGGCGGCAACACGCCGGCTTCCGGCTTCGATTGCTCGGGCCTGGTCGACTACGTGTTCAGGACCGAAGCCGGCCTCGCCCTGCCCCGTACTTCGCGCGAAATGGCCGCGCTGGATGCGCCGACCATCGACCGCGACGACCTGGAACCCGGCGACCTGTTGTTTTTCGGCAAGCGCCATCGCGTCAACCATGTCGCGATCTATGTCGGAAACGGCCGCTTCGTGAACGCGCCGGATGCCGGCGGTACGGTGCGGCTGGACGAACTGGATGGCTACTACTGGCGCGATCATTACCTGTTCGCCAAGCGTGTGCTGACGCCACGCCTTCGCGCCGCCCTGGCGGCGGATTGAATCATCGGCCGGCGCGTGCGCGATCGCCCGCGCACGCAGCACGGCAAGCGACCTGACGGAATCCACATGCAGAACTTCACCCTGTTCATAGGCCGGCTCGGACTGTCGCTGATCTTCATCCTGTCCGGGATCGGCAAGCTCATGGCCTGGCACGCCACCGAAGAGGTGCTGATCGCACACGGCCTTCCACCGGGGCTGCTGCCGCTGGTTGTCTTCGCCGAACTGGGCGGCGGATTGGCCGTGCTGTGCGGGCTGCTGACGCGCTGGGCCGCGGTAGGGCTGTTCGTCTACACGCTGCTCGCGGCCATGATCTTCCACAACAACTTCGCCGACCACGAGCAGTGGATCAATTTCATGAAGAACTTCGCGATCGCCGGCGGTTTCCTGGTGCTGGTCGTGCACGGCGCGGGCGGGCTCTCGATCGACGCGTGGCGGCGTTACCGCAAGCAGAAGCAGAAGATCTTCTTCTGATTGTTTCTCGTGCGATCATCCCTGATCGCTGCCTCGTTGCAGTCGGTTGATCAACCAAACCGTTCCGAGTCCATCAAGACCAGAACGGCCTTCCATGGCCCCCGATCAGGAGCATCTCGGGGGCAGGCTCTGACTTCTCACAACAGCCGCTGCGAATGGAGCCTTGAGTGGCTGTTCTACTCGTGCGCATGTCCGCCGGAGTGCACGTGGCCGTGTGCAATTTCTTCCGGCGCGGCGGCGCGCACGTCGACGATTTCGATGTCGAAATGCAAGGTTTTGCCCGCCAGCGGATGGTTGTGGTCGACGTCGATCGAACTCATGCCGACCTTGTGCACCGTGACCACGCGCTGACCGCCGTCCCGGGTCTGCAGCACGGTGGTCATGCCGGGCTTGAGCTTTTGCGCGTTCTGGAAATATTTTTTCGGAACGCGCTGCAGCAAGCCCTCCTGGCGCTCGCCGTAGGCATCCGCGGGTTCGATGTCGATCCCGAATTTTTCGCCGGCTTCGCGACCGGCCAGCGCCTTCTCGACGCCGGGCACCAGTTGCCCATGGCCCAGCAGCGCCAGCAGCGGCTCACCGCGTTTTCGGGAATCGTCGTAAGGCTCGACCGCGGCATCGGCCGCGTCGCGCACGACGTAATGGAAACTGACGACGGAATCTTTTTCGGCACGCATAAGAATCTCTATTCAGGCAGGCTCGTGCGAAACATCGCGCCGTTGGATCAAGGGCGGCTCGCGCGCAGCGCAATTGGAGGTTGTGGAAGGACGATCTCTAGTCCGCGACAGCGGGCGAACCGCGCATGGTAGCGTCGCCGGTTTCCGGCGTCACGCCGAACTTCGCCCCGTGCGCTTCGGGGCCGAACCAGGTCAGGATGGCCAGCAGCACCGCCACGATGGCGATCCAGACCGACTGCACGATCGCGTAATTGCCGCCATTGGCGTGCGCCACCCAAGTCATCGCGAACGCGGTCCACGACACCAGCAGGTTGCCGAGTTGGTAGGCGAAGCCGGGCAGCGTGCCGCGCACGTCATCGGGCGACAGTTCGTTCAAGTAACCGGGCACTACGCCCCACGCGCCCTGCACCGCGATCTGGATCCAGAACGCGCCGATCGCCAGCAGCAGCACCGAGCCGCCATAGCTCCACAGCGGAATCGCGGGCAGCGCCAGCACGCAGGCGATCGCCATCGCGCGGCGGCGCCCGATCTTTTCGGACCACTGGCCGAACACCAATCCGCCGACCAGTGCGCCGAGATTCAGGATGATCGTCAGCAGGCTGGTGACGTGGGTGTCGAAATGCATCTGCAGTTTCAGGAACGTGGGGTACACATCCTGCGAGCCATGGCTGAAGGCGTTGAACACCGCCATCGTCACGATCATGTAGGCCAGCAGCTTCCAGCGCCCACGCATCGTCTCCATCACGCCGCGGCGTGCGCCTGTTCGCGTGCGCTGCTCGAACACGGGCGATTCCGGCACGCTGCGGCGCAGGTACAGCACCAGCAGTGCCGGCAGGATGCCGAGCGCGAACATGCCGCGCCAGCCGATGCTGTCGAACAGCAAGCCATAGGCCAGCGCGCACAGGAGATAGCCGCACGGGTAACCCGATTGCAGGATGCCGGACACGATGCCACGCGAACGCGCCGGGATCGATTCCATCGCCAGCGACGCACCGGTGCCCCATTCGCCGCCCATCGCGATCCCGAACAGCGAGCGCAGCACCAGCAACACGATCAACGACGGCGCGAACGCGCACGCCAGGCCCAGCACGGAATACAGCGTGACGTCGATCATCAGGATGCGCCGGCGTCCGTAACGGTCGGCCAGCCGGCCGAAGATCAGCGCGCCCAGCGGCCGGAACGCCAGCGTCAGCAACAGCGCGAATGCCACGTCCGAAACCGGGACATGGAACGTGTCGGCCACCGCCGGCATCACCATCACCAGCAGGAAATAATCGAACGCATCCAGGGTCCAGCCGAGGAAGGTGGCCGCGACGGTGTGGCGCTGGGTGCTGTCGAGGTCGCGCAGGGCTGCGAGTGCGGACATGGGCGGTTCCGATACGGTCGGACGACGAAGGCGCGAGCATAGCGCCGCTTCCACGGGGCATGCACGGAAGCGGCGATTACAATGACGGGGTGAACGTGGAGACTTTACCAACGGAAGCGGTGCTCGATGCCTTGGTCGACCGCATCGACGCCGCGCTGCCGCAGACCCAGTGCACCCGTTGCGGCTACCCAGCCTGCCGCCCTTACGCCGAAGCGATCGCGCGCGGCGAGGCCGCGATCAATCGCTGTCCGCCCGGCGGCATGGAAGGCGTGCGCGCGCTGGCGCGGATCACCGGCCGGCCGGTGCTGCCGCTCGATCCCGCGTGCGGCATCGAGGCGCCGCCCTCCGTCGCGGTGATCGACGAGGCGGTGTGCATCGGCTGCACCAAATGCATCCAGGCCTGCCCGGTGGACGCGATCGTCGGCGCCAGCAAGTTGATGCACACGGTGGTGGCCGGCCTCTGCACCGGTTGCGAACTGTGCATTCCGCCGTGTCCGGTCGATTGCATCGCGATGGTCCCGGCACGCGGCCTGCCCGGGCGATTGCCGCGTCCTTCACTGCCATGTCCGCCCTGACCCCGCGCGAGCTTCGCGAACAGTCGGGCCGGGGATGGCCGTTCTGGTGCAACACGTGAGCAATCCCAATCCAGCGACACGAAGTGCCATTCCGCAGCGATCACGGAGGATCGCATGGCTGATCCGCGGCGCGTGGCTGGTGGCGATCCTGGTGTTCTGCCTTGTCTGGCCGGCCTGGGAATACCCGACCTTCGACATCGAGCCGCAGCAGCGCCTGAAAGCCTTCGTGCAATTGGTGCTGCTGCATGGTTCATGGCTGCTGTGGCCGCTGCTGCTGCAGTCGGGGTTCAAGGTCTGGCTGCGGATGCGGGAACATCGCCGCTGGCGTGCGGCCGGCGCACTCGGGCTTGCGTTCGTTTGCGCGCTACTGTGCTGGGCGCGCTTCGTGGCGCCGAACCGGTTGGTGGTGCGTCGAACGGTGATCCCCGCGCCGGTCGATCTGAACATCGCGCTCATCGCCGACACGCACGTCGGCATCTACACGCGCACCGGCAAGCTGGCGCAGATGGTCGCAAAACTGAATGCGCTGCACGTGGACATGGTGCTGATTGCAGGCGACCTGACCTACGACCCGCCGTACGATCTGGCTGCCGCGCTCGCGCCCTTGCGGCACCTCGACAAACCCACTTACGTGGTACTCGGCAATCACGACGCGCAATTGCCCGGGCCGCCGCTGGCGCACAAGATCTTCCGCGCGATGGCCGCGCCAAACGTGCAGTTCATCGAGCACCGCGTGATCGATTTCCGGAATTTCCGGCTCGCCGGCCTGTACGACTGGTGGAGTGGCCGCGACGACACCGCCTTCCTGAAGGCGCTGCCACACGACAAACCGTTGCTGGTGCTGATGCATCAGCCGCACAGCCTGCGCGCGCTGCGCGGCGTGGATTTCGCGCTGGCGATGGCGGGCCACACCCACGGCGGACAGGTCTACATCCCGTGGCTGACCGGCGAGATGTTCATGCTGATACGCGACGAGCCTTACGTGAACGGCTATTACGACACGCCCACCGGAAAACTGTTCGTGACCCCGGGCATCGGCGTCACCGGCGTCCCGCTGCGTTTCGATTGCCCGCCCACCATCGACGTGCTGGAATTGCGCCGGCATGTCCCATGACCCTTCCCTGCAGCAACCCTGTGTCCACTGCGGCGAGTGCACGCGTGCGTGCCCGGACGCATTGAATCCGGAAGCGCTGTTCTTCGCGCTGGTGCGGGACGATTTCCCCGCGGCCCGCATCGCGCGGCTCGATGCCTGCAGTGAATGCAACCGCTGCGTGGAAGTCTGCCCTTCGCGCATCCCGCTGCTCGACTGGTTCCGCTGGGCCAAGTCGGAATTGCACGAACGCGCGCGTGCCGAAGATGCGCGCAAGCGCTTCGAGGCCCGCAATGTGCGGCTTGCGCGCGAACGCGAAGCGCGTGCCGCGAGGCGACGCGAGACTCCCTCGCCCGCTGCGCTGCCCGCACAAATGATCAGCCACGCCGAGGTGCTGGCGGCGATCGCGCGCGGCCGCGCGAAGCGCGGGAAACATCCATGAAGCGCGCAGCCATCGCAGAACTCTTCCGCCGCCTGCGCGACCTCGATCCCAATCCGACCACCGAACTGCACTACCGCACGCCCTTCGAATTGCTTGTCGCGGTGATCCTGTCGGCGCAGGCCACCGACGTCGGCGTCAACAAGGCCACGAAACGCCTGTTCCCGGTGGCCAACACGCCGCAAACGATCCTCGCGCTCGGCGAGGACGGCCTCAAAGAATACATTTCGACCATCGGTCTCTACAACGCCAAGGCAAAAAACATCATCGCGACCTGCGCGCTGCTGCTGGAACGCCACGACGGCGAAGTACCGCGCACGCGGGAAGAGCTTGAAGCGTTGCCCGGCGTCGGCCGCAAGACCGCCAACGTGATCCTGAATACGGTGTTCGGCGAAACCACCATCGCGGTCGACACCCACATCTTCCGCGTATGCAACCGCACCGGACTTGCCCGCGGCAAGACGGTGCGCGCGGTCGAGGACAAGCTGGTGAAGGTGGTGCCGGATGAATACAAGCTCGGCGCGCACCATTGGCTGATCCTGCACGGCCGCTACGTGTGCGTTGCGCGCAAGCCGAAATGCCCGGTCTGCCCGATCCGCGATCTGTGCGCCTACAAGCACAAAACGCCGGGCTGATCCTGGCCGCTCCGCGCATCCGCTGGACGCCGTGTTGCAACGCGCACGGCCTGAACATTGCTGCCCTGTGAGGCATGCGGGTCTATACGGCGGGATCCGGCCAGCCGTTTTGTTTTTGGCGGACGTCCCGCGCTGATATCCTGCCCGGATGCATAGACAGATCGAAGCCTACGCGGAACGCATGTGCACCCGGTTCCGCGGATTCCTGCCGGTGGTGGTGGACGTCGAAACCGGCGGCTTCGATTCGCAGCACGATGCGTTGCTGGAGATCGCGGCGGTGATGGTGAGCATGGACGGCGATGGCATGCTGGTGCCGGAACCCGTGGTGTCCACGCACGTCGAGGCGTTCCCGGGTTCGCACATCGATCCGAAATCGCTGGAAGTCACCGGCATCGACCCCGACCAGCCGCTGCGCGGCGCCCTGCCAGAACGCGCGGCACTGGACCTGATCTTCAAGCCGGTGCGGGAGGCCATCAAGGCCAGCGGCTGCCAACGCGCGATTCTGGTCGGCCACAACGCCGCGTTCGATCTCGGTTTCCTCAACGCCGCGGTGCAACGGACCGGCCACAAGCGCAATCCCTTCCATCCGTTCTCGTGCTTCGACACCGTGACGCTGGCCGGGCTTGCCTTCGGACAAACCGTGTTGTCGCGCGCGGTGCAGGCCGCGGGCTACGAGTGGAACGCCGACTACGCGCACTCGGCGGTGTACGACGCCGAACGCACGGCCGCGCTGTTCTGCACCATCGTCAATCGCTGGAAACGCTTCGAGGATATCGAGCGGGAAACCGTCGGCGTCGCATGATGCCGGCGTTCATGCAGCCGGCGTGTGCCGCAAGAACCACGCAATGAGTTGCAGCACGATCAGCGCATAAACGCCCGCGACCACGTCATCCAGCATCACGCCGAAACCGCCGTGCACGCGGCGATCGGCAAGACGTACGGGCCACGGCTTCCAGATGTCGAACAGCCGGAACAACCCGAAGCCCACCAGCATCCACCACCATGGCGCGGGGGCGGCAAACAAGGTGATCCACATGCCGATCACCTCGTCCCACACCAATGCGCCCTGATCGTGCACCCCGAGGCGCCGGTCGCAGACACTGCACGCCCACACGCCCAGCACGAACCCCGCGACCAGCACCGCGAGGTACCAGCCTGCCGGCAAGTCGCGCAACAAGAACCACCACGGCAACAACGCGATCAGCGAACCCGCGGTGCCGGGCGCGACCGGCGACAATCCGGCGCCCAGCGCGGTCGCGACCCAGCCGGCGGGATGCGACAACAGCGCACGGCGCTGACCGGCGGCCAGGGGCGCGCTCATCGCGAAAAGTGTTCCCAGCCGGCCTGCGGCATCACGACCTCGCTGCCGTGCACACCCAGAACGCGTACGCCGGAACCCGCAACGATGCGGCCGATGCGGGTCGCGTGACATCCGGCGCGCGCGAGTGCGGCCTGCACTTCCGCTTCGCGTGCGCGGGCCACCGTGAAACAAAGTTCGTAGTCGTCGCCACCGGCCAGTGCCAGCTCGCGACAAGCCGCCGGATCGAACGCCGCCGCCAACGCCGGTGAAATCGGCAGCGTCTCCACCTCCAGTTCCGCACCGACACCGCTCGCGGTGCACACGTGACCAAGATCGGCCAGCAATCCATCGGAAATGTCGATGCACGCGTTCGCGATACCGCGCAGTGCGAGCCCCGCGGCGATGCGAGGTTCGGGGCGGTTCAGTCGCGACGATAGGGTCGTGGTCGATGGGCGCTGGACTTCGGTTCCGTGTCCCCGGCTCCCTGCTTCCTGATGTAGACGCAACGCTCCGGCCGCATCGCCCAGCGTGCCGGTCACGAACACCGCGTCGTCCACGCGCGCACCGGCGCGCGTCAACGCTTCGCCAGTGGGGACCATGCCCAGTGCGGTGACGGTGATGGACAGCGGACCCTGCGTGGTGTCGCCGCCGATCAGGGCCACCTCATGCGCGCGGGCAAGCGCGGAGAACCCGGCCGCGAAGGATTCGACGAACAGCGCGTCGGCCTCCGGCAATGTCAACGCCAGCAATGCCCAAGTGGGCACCGCGCCCATCGCGGCGAGGTCGGAGAGGTTCACCGCCAGCGATTTCCAGCCGATGTCTTCCGGGGCGGTGTCGCGCGGGAAATGCACGCCCGCGACCAGCGTGTCGACGCAAGCCACGAGCTGCTGGCCCGGCGCAATCCCGGTCAGCGCCGCATCGTCGCCGATGCCCAGCGCCACGTCATCGCGGGCAATGGCGACGCGCGCGCGGATCGCGTCGATCAGGTCGAATTCCATCAGGCGTCCGGCCCCGGAAGCGGCGCATGGGTGAACACCAGCGTCGGTTCGCCGTGGTACGTCGTCTCGCACCAGCGACAAAGGCCGGCCTTCTCGGCGACCCGAATGGAAGCGGGATTGGCCGGCGCGATGATGCACACCGCGCGACTTTCGGGAAAGTGCGCGCGACGCCATGTTTCGATCGCCGCGAGCGCCTCGGATGCATAGCCTTGGCCCTGCGCCGCGCGCGCCAGCGCCCAGCCGCATTCCAGCATGCCGTGCAGGGAAGGATCGATGTCACGCCGGAACTCGGCGAAGCCGATGTCGCCGACATACTCGCCCGAGTGCCTTGCCTCGATCGCCCAGTAGCCGAAGCCGAGCAGGCTCCACAGTCCGGCGTAGGTCAGCAGGCGCCGCCAGGCGTCCTCGCCGGTGGCGGGCTTGCCACCAATGTGGCGCACGACTTGCGGGTCGGACCAGATCGCGCGACACGCGGCGAAATCATCGGGGCGGTGGGCGCGCAGGCGCAAACGCGCCGTCTCGATGTTCGGTGCCGCGACGAACGATGGCCGGGCAGCGGTATCCATGCGCTCAGCCGTTCGTTTCGGAGACGCGCCACGCGCGCGCCAGCTTGTCGAGTACGCCGTTGACGTAGGTGTGGCCCTGCTCGGAACCGAAGCGTTTGGCGACTTCCACCGCTTCGTTCAACACCACGCGATACGGCACGTCGATGCGATGCTTCAACTCGTACGCGGACAGGCGCAAGACCGCACGTTCGATCGGATCGACGCGCTCGATGTCGCGATCGAGGAAGGGCGCCATTCCCGCGTCCAGCTCGGCCCGATGCGCTTCCACGCCGCGCAACAAATCTTCGAAATATTCGAGGTCAGCGATCTGCATGTCCTGCTCGGAACGAAAATCGTCGATGACCTTGCGCATGGAGTTACCGCCCAATTCCCACGCGTACAACGCCTGCACCGCACGGCGACGCGCGCGCGTGCGCGCGGCCGGATCGATGCCATCGCCGCGACCGGAGGCACTCATGCGGAAAGTTCCTGCAGCAACGCCGCCATCTCGATGGCCGCCAATGCGACGTCCGCGCCCTTGTTGCCGTGTGCGCCACCCGCGCGCGCCCAGGCGTCGGCTTCGTCTTCGACCGCCAGCACGCCGTTCAACACCGGCAGGCCGCTGTCCAGCGCGGCCCGCATCAATCCGCGCGCACTCTCGTCCGCCACGTGCTCGTAATGGCGCGTTTCGCCGCGCACCACGCAACCCAGCGCCACGATCGCGGCATAGCGGCCGCTCGCAGCAAGCCGCTTCGCGACCAGCGGCAACTCCCACGCACCCGGCACGCGCACGACGTCGATGCCATCATCGGACACACCGTGCGCAGCGAACGCGCGGCGTGCGCCAGCCACCAACTCGTCGACAATCTCGCCGTTCCAGCGGCTGGCGATCACCGCATAACGCGCGCCCGAGGGCGAGCGCAGTTCGGCGGGTGGCTTGGCGGATGGGTCGGACATGGGGAGAAGGGGCGAGGAGCGAGGGACGAGGGACGAGGGACGAGGGACGAGGGAAGCGGGAAGCGGGAAGCGGGAAGCGGGAAGCGTAGCAGCGCAACCAATGCTGTCCCTAATCCCTAATCCCTAATCCCTGCTCTGCCACGTACTCGATCACTTCGAGGTCGAATCCCGACAGGCCCACCAGCTTGCGCGGCGTCCCCAGCACGCGCAGGCGGTGCACGCCAAGATCGGCGAGGATCTGTGCACCCAGCCCGAGCTGACGCCATTCGCGTTGCGCGGCGGTTTTGCGCCCGGCTTCGGGCATGTCCACGACCTCGCGATTCAGGCGCGCGAGCATGCCATCGGGAGCTTCCTCGGCAGCAAGCACCACCACCACGCCACGCCCCTCGGCAGCGACGCGGCGGAGCGCCGCCGTCATGGTCATGCCGAGGTCCTCGCGCTCGAGATGCAGCACGTCGGACAAGGTGTTGCGCACGTGCACGCGCGTCAGCACCGGCGCGTCGCCTTCGACATCGCCGCGCACCAGCGCGAAATGCAGATCACCGCGCAAACGATCGCGCCATGCGACCAACCGGAACGCGCCAAATTCCGTTTCGGCATCGGATTCGTGCACACGCTCGATGGTTTTTTCGGTCCCGAGGCGATGCCGGATCAGATCGGCAACACTGCCGATCTTCAGCCCGTGTCTCGCAGCGAAGGCTTCGAGATCCGGCCGCCGCGCCATCGAGCCATCCTCGCGCAGGATCTCGACCAGCGCGCCGGCAGGCGTGCAACCGGCGAGCGTCGCCAGATCCACGGCGGCTTCGGTGTGGCCGGCCCGGGTCAGCACCCCGCCGGGCTGGGCTTCCAGCGGAAACACGTGGCCGGGTTGCACCAGATCGGCGGGCTGGGCATCCGGTGCCACCGCAACCTGGATGGTGCGCGCGCGATCGTGCGCGGAAATGCCGGTAGTGACGCCGCTGGCAGCCTCGATCGAAACGGTGAAATTGGTGTGGTAAACCGAACTGTTGTCGCGCACCATCGGCTGCAGGCCGAGTCTTCGGCAGCGCGCCTGATCCAGCGCCAGGCAAATCAGGCCACGCCCTTCGCGTGCCATGAAGTTGACGTCTTCGGCGCGCACCTTGTCGGCGGCCATGATCAGGTCGCCTTCATTCTCGCGGTCTTCGTCGTCCAGCATCACCACCATGCGGCCGGCGGCGATCTCTTCCAGCAGTTCGGGGATAGCAGAGAAATTCATCGGAGAATGCTCTTGTTGAAAGTCGGACAGGGATGTGCGGTTTTGATTTACGCGATCATGGATGATCGCAAGAACCCAGCCGCTCGACATAACGCGCCAGCATGTCGATTTCGAGATTCACGCGATCGCCCGCGCGACGGTCGCCGAACGTGGTCTGCTCGACCGTATGCGGAATCAGGTTCACGCCGAAACGCGCACCATCCACCGTATTGACGGTCAGGCTGACGCCATCCACGCACACCGAGCCCTTGGGCGCGATGTAGCGCGCCAGCGCGGGCGGCGACTCGATGATCCACCGTTGCGAACGCGCGTCGGGTTCGATGGAAACGATGCGGCCGATGCCGTCGACATGCCCCGACACGAGATGGCCACCCAGCCGATCAGCAAGCCGCAGCGCCTTTTCCAGATTCACCCTGTCGCCGATGCCCAGATCGCCCAGCGTGGTCAGGGCAAGGCTTTCGTTGGAAACGTCGAACGCCAGCGTATCGCCTTCGTGCGCAACCACGGTCAGGCAACAGCCCGACACCGCGATGCTGTCGCCCAGCGCGACATCGCTGGCGTCGAAGTCGGGCGCGACGATGCCAAGACGCAGGTCGCCACCGCGCGGTTCGCAGCGCGTGACGCGACCGGTGGCCTCAATGATGCCGGTGAACATCAGCGCGCCTCCTTAGGGAAGGTCTTATTTTGCTCGTCATCCCGGCGAAAGCCGGGACCCAGTGACTTTCGCGCAATGCACCGAAATGCAAAGTCACTGGAACCCGGATATCGCTTCGCGATTCCGGGATGACGGTTGATCAAAGGTTCTCTGGTGAAGGCGCCGGGAATCCGGAAGGAACTGGTCATGCAACGTTCTCCGCGTGAACTGCGAGAACGCCCCAAGGCATGAGGCCGACACGCGGACATTGCCGCGATCGGACCGTCTTCGCTTCATCCGGACTTTCCGGCAGCGTTGACCTGCTGCCGACCGTCGGCTCCGGCATTCGACCGGATCTGCTGACCTTTCGCTATCGGCGAAAGCGCTCGCGGGCTCGCCCTTGCGGACCTACCGCCGGTGGGGACTTGCACCCCGCCCTGAAGACGTTTCCGGCACGGGCCGGAGCGCGAAGTCTAGCACCTTCGGCGACCCGGTCGGCGTCCGCGCCGGCTGCCGCTCCCTCGCCCCTCATCCCCAGCCCCTCGCCCCATTCATCAATTGGACGTCCAGACGTCTGGACGTAAAAACCTGTTGCCTTTTTGCTGCACCGCACTATAGTCGAATCGAGCCCCGACGGAGCGACGACGATGGCGCCCTTGCATGCACAGGGTCTGTACGACCCCCGTCACGAACACGATGCCTGCGGCATGGGTTTCGTCGCGCACATCAAGGGCCGCAGGAATCACGCGATCATCCAGCAAGGCTTGGCGATCCTGCGCAACCTCGATCATCGCGGCGCGGTGGGCGCCGATCCGCTGATGGGCGACGGCGCCGGCATCCTGATCCAGGTTCCCGACCGGCTGTACCGCGAGGAGATGGCGCGGCAAGGCGTTAGCCTGCCGCCACCCGGCGAATACGGCGTCGGCATGATCTTCCTGCCGCGCGAACACGCCTCGCGACTTGCGTGCGAACAGGAACTGGAGCGCAAGGTGCGCGCCGAGGGCCAGGTGCTGCTGGGCTGGCGCGACGTGCCGGTCGACCACGACATGCCGATGTCGCCGGCGGTGAAGGAACGCGAGCCGGTGATCCGGCAGGTCTTTATCGGCCGCGGCCCCGACGTGATGGTGCCCGACGCGTTGGAGCGCAAGCTGTACGTGATCCGCAAGACCGCCAGCCACGCGATCCGCGCGCTGAACCTGAAGCACGGCCAGGAGTACTTCGTGCCGTCGATGTCGACGCGCACCGTCGTGTACAAGGGCCTGCTGCTGGCCGACCAGGTCGGCCGCTACTACCGCGACCTCGCCGACGCGCGCACGATCTCGGCCGTCGCGCTGGTGCACCAGCGCTTTTCCACCAACACGTTTCCGGCGTGGGAACTCGCGCACCCGTACCGGCTGATCGCGCACAACGGCGAGATCAACACGGTCAAGGGCAACGTCAACTGGATCAACGCGCGCACCGGCGCGATCGCCTCGCCGGTGCTGGGCGACGATCTCCCCAAGCTGTGGCCGCTGATCTATCCCGGCCAGTCCGATACCGCCTCGTTCGACAACTGCCTCGAGCTGTTGACGATGGCCGGCTATCCGCTGGCGCACGCGATGATGATGATGATTCCCGAAGCGTGGGAAAAACACGCATCGATGGATCCGAACCATCGCGCGTTCTACGAATACCACGCCGCACTGATGGAGCCTTGGGACGGACCCGCGGCAATCGCCTTCACCGACGGCCGCCAGGTCGGCGCGACGCTGGACCGCAACGGCCTCAGGCCCGCGCGTTACCTCGTCACCGACGACGATCTCGTGATCCTCGCTTCCGAAGCCGGCGTGTTGCCCGTCGCGGAATCGCGCATCGTGAAGAAGTGGCGCCTGCAGCCCGGCAAGATGCTGCTGATCGACATGGATGCCGGGCGCATCATCGATGACCACGAAATCAAGGACCAGCTCGCCAACGCGCGGCCGTACAAACAGTGGATCGAACGCATCAGCGTGCGGCTGGATGAACTGCCGGAGCCGCGTCCCGAGTCGCGCGTCGCGGAAGACCTGCTGGATCGCCAACAGGCCTTCGGCTACACGCAGGAAGATTTGAAATTCCAGTTGCTGCCGATGGCCGAAAAGGGCGAGGAAGCGATCGGTTCGATGGGCAACGACGCGCCATTGGCGGTGCTGTCGCACCAAGCCAAGCCGCTCTACGACTATTTCCGCCAGATGTTCGCGCAGGTCACCAACCCGGCGATCGATCCTATCCGCGAACAACTGGTGATGTCGCTGACCTCGTTCATCGGTCCCAAGCCCAACCTGCTCGACATCAACAACATCAATCCGCCGCTGCGGCTGGAAGTCCCGCAACCGGTGCTCGGTTTCGAGGACATGGCGCGCCTGCGCAAGATCGGCCGCTATTCGCGCGGGCGTTTCCGCAGCCACACACTCGACATCACCTGGCCCGCCGCGTGGGGCGCGGCTGGCATCGAGGCGCGCCTCGCATCGCTGTGCGCACAAGCCGTCGATGCGATCGAACAGGGCCACAACATCCTGATCGTGTCCGATCGCAACGCCGACCGCGAACGCGTCGCGATTCCCGCGCTGCTGGCCACTTCGGCCGTACACCAGCATCTGGTCGCACGCGGCCTGCGCACCAGCACCGGACTCGTGGTGGAAACCGGTTCGGCGCGCGAGGTGCACCACTTCGCCCTGCTCGGCGGCTACGGCGCGGAAGCGGTGCATCCGTACCTCGCGATGCAAACGCTTGCCCAGCAGTTTGCCAACGCACCGGGTGGGACCGCTTCCGACAAGGCCATCGCCCATTACGTGAAGGCCATCGACAAGGGCCTGCAGAAGGTGATGTCCAAGATGGGCATCTCCACCTACATGTCCTACACCGGCGCGCAGATCTTCGAGGCGGTGGGCCTGTCGCGCGAGGTCGTGGACAAATACTTCACCGGCACCACCTCCAACATCGAAGGGGTCGGTCTGTTCGAACTGGCCGAGGAAGCGCTGCGCCAGCACGCGACAGCCTACGTTGGTACTCCGGCACGTGACGACGCGCTGGCCGACGGCGGCGCCTACGCCTGGCGCATGCGCGGCGAGGGGCACATGTGGGCGCCCGACGCGATTGCCAAACTGCAGCACGCGACGCGTGCCAACAATGCGCGGACCTACGAGGAATACGCATCGCTGATCAACGACCAGAGCCGCCGGCACATGACGCTGCGCGGCCTGTTCGAGTTGCGCACCGATCCGGCGCGGACCATTCCGCTGGACGAAGTCGAACCGGCAAAGGAAATCGTCAAGCGCTTCGCCACCGGCGCGATGTCGCTCGGCTCGATCTCCACCGAGGCGCATACAACCT
>Ga0079221_10000104_pt1 | contig 17821 bp, 14 predicted proteins | sample GAAS200_FD_75069 | JGI IMG/M metagenome (GOLD analysis project Ga0079221, IMG submission 75069) | Agricultural soil microbial communities from Georgia to study Nitrogen management - GA AS200 | ecosystem: Environmental > Terrestrial > Soil > Agricultural land | place: USA: Georgia | collected... | reverse complement strand
TTTTTTTTAAATCAATAATAAAAATAAAGCTATAAGGATGCGGTTATTAATATAAGTGTGGCGATCAATATCAGGTAGCTGTTAATATCTTTTAATGCAAAAACGATGGGGTCGTCCGTCATTTTTTCCCTCGAGGTTCTCAACCATATATGGCTTATCCAGAATAAAAATAAAAAGCATATTAGCCAAAGCCTTGATGGATGGGCATATAACCTGGTAACATCCTCACTGTTTATATATAAAGCAAAAACGATGATAGCTAAAAAACCGCTGGCGATGCCCATAACTTGTATGGAGGCTGCATCTCTTTTTAAATAACCCCGGTTTAGTTTTTTTAAATCATCGCCATCGGTAATGGCGATCATTTCGGTATATCTTTTAAGAAAAGCAAGGCTCAGAAAAATGAATGTAGAAAATGCAAAAAGCCAGAATGATAAAGTTACGTGAATAATAACGCTACCCGCAAAAACCCTTACTGAATAAAGGCCTGCTAATACAAAGACATCGTATAATGGTAATTTTTTTAAAAACCACGAGTAGGATATGGAAGTGATATAGTATGCAAGCAGTGTGTACAAAAACAGCATGTTTAATCGAGATGCAATGATAGCACCTGAACAAAGCAGCAAAACGCTCAACAAACCAGCTGAGGGAATGGATATTTTGCCTGAAGCAATGGGCCTTTGAAATTTTCTTTGATGATGCCTGTCCGAATTTATATCAAGAATATCATTAATTAGGTACCCCGAAGATGACACCAATCCAAAAGAAATGAAAGCAACAAAAGTGGTAAGTATTATGGGTAAAGAATAAAAAGAATGGGAAGTAAGCAGTGGAATAAAAACAAGAATATTTTTTATCCATTGGTACAGACGCATCTCTTTGAAATAATCTCTCAGGCTTGCTCTTTTTGTTTGCCAGATATTTTTGATGTGGGAATCTTTTCCGGTACTTTTTATGAGTCTTTTGGTAGGATTGACCAGGTAAGCATACCTGGATGACGAAAAAATCAACCGGTCGGCATTGCTATTGCCAATGTAATCAAAATTGCCACTTCCAAAGTTGTTAACTAGTACGTCTAACTTATTTTTTCCTTTAAGGTTTATGTTATTTTCTGTTCCAAATACTGTAGTAAATAAGGGATGTACTTTCGAGATTTCCCGCGCTGCACTTGTGGGCGATGCAGTAGCGAGAATTATATTTCTCCCGCTTAATGCTTCATTGACGAGGAACTCTATTAACTCTCTGTTATAGGGTAAACAAGTATAATCCAAATCCACTAATTGAAATATTTTTTCTTTAAAAAGTGCTTTACCCTTAAACAACAAGGGCAGGTGTTTGATAAACTGAACGGGGCTTTGCTTAATGGATAAAGCGATGACTTCGTACAGAAGATCGCCATGAATCAATGTACCGTCTACATCCACAATTAGTGGCACATCAGCGGTTTCTTTTTTTGGGTTTATAACTTTTAGTAGTTGCTGCACTTCCATAAACTCAGTTAACTTATTTACTCAGTTAGCGATAAAATTTTACAAAAACCAACTTCAGTTCAGGGGGTAATACGTAGAGTCTTTTACAAGTTGGATTTCAAAAGTTGTGAGATGGGCAGCGTCAATGCAGAAACGATAAAATTAATAAATTTTATTAATGTACAAAATTTTATATTCATCTTTTATACTGCCCTTCACCTGTCAGGGTTTCACTTCTTTCAGTGTTGAATGGGTAGCTATATAATTAAAATGATTGCCCATACTTACCAATTGATAATGTCTGTTAATACAGGTAATTACTTCTTTAAATATTTCTACCTTTTTACTACTGACCACATTCATGCCGGGGAAAAAAGCAAGTTTTGTAATCTGATCTCCGCCGATAAGATCAAGTGGGTGCAATAAAAAACTTATTGGCGTATTAGTAATCTTACATAAGGTAATGGCCGTATTAAGATATAATTTCATCAAGCCTTTTGATATATTGCCGATATAAATAAGATAGCTTAAATGAAAGGGTAATTTAAAAACAGGCATGGTGGTAACGGGTATTTCAGTAATTGTTTTATTATTTCCTAAATCCCATTTGTAAGGTTTTAGTTTTCTAAAGCCTTCACTGAATTTTCCGAAAAGTTCTTTACGTGCTTTTTTTTCTTCTTTGGATAAATCAGATTTTTTAAAATAATACATTCTTGCAAGAGGGCCGAGGTAAGTAGGTAAAGTGGAGGCATCAAAATCGTAACCTCTTTTTTCCAGCACTCTCAGCAGGTCAACACTCCAGCTAAAACCCGGTCCGCGAAAACCCGTAGGACGCTTGCCTGTAGCCATTTTTATAGCTTCTTCTGCATCCTGAATTTCTTTGTCTATTTTTTCATAACTGTATGTTTGCAGCCACGATTCGTGATGGTAAGAATGATTGCCGACTTCATGACCATGGTCAGCAATCATCTTCAAATACCTGCAGTTGTCTCCAGATTCGGTGTCTTTGCCTACAATAAAAAAAGTTATTTTCAAATTCAATTCATCCAATACATCCAATACATGTGGCACAAAAATGCTGAAGTAGGATGGATATTTATCCCAGCCTTCATCGCCATGAATTTTCATGTACGACCATTGATTGTCCAGGTCTAAAGAGATGCTTGCGATTTTTTTTTGCTTAGCCATATTGTAATATTTCTTTCAGCTTGTTTTCTGCCACCTGTATGGTTTCATTCACATTCAGGGTTCCGTTAATAATCTGCGCAGAGTTTACTATATAAAAATTTTTTATGGAAGTAGCAATGCCCGGTACATTTTTTGAATAAGCTATGGTTGGCAATGCAAATACAATCCGCGCCTTTGATACACCCCAAAAAATAATATTTTCTTCTTTTAATTGCGGATACATTTTAAATAATGCATTTAAAAAAATATTTTTTATTTCCGCATCGCTTTTATTAAATAGTTCATCATTTGGCTCAACATATTTAGGCAGATAAATCAAATTTTTATTGTTGATTTCTGCTTTATCAATCAATGCGGTCATTTCTATTACACCGGTAAAAGGAGCATCGTTATCTGTAATATTAGTAACATAATACGGCGAAATTGGTTTATTCAATAAAACGGAAGGGCATATTACACCAAGATATTTTACATGATTATGTTGTTGTTTTTCTGAATCGGTTAAATCATTTGCAATGTTTACAGAAAGCTGGGGAGCTAATGTTGAAATCACATAATCGAAAGTTTGAAAACCTTCTTCTGTAGCCACTTCCAGATTTCCATCATTATTTTTTTGTATTGATTTTACTTTTGAATTATATAAAATGTTTACACTGCATTTTGTCAAATGATTTGCAAAAGCGGCATTTATTTTTTCATACCCGCCGGTTACATAACCAAACATTTCTTTCTTTAACCCACTTTTTCTTGCTGCATACAGACGTTGGATAGTCGCCCAAATGAAGGCTGCTGAAGTGCTTTTATAATTTTCGCCAAGCTTTGCTTTTAAAAGCGGCAACCATATTTTTTCAAAAACTCTTTTACCGGACCATTTCGTTAACCAATCCGCCACTAAAATATTTTCAAGTTTTTGCCAGTTTTTTATTTTGGAGGCAACAAAAATTGTAAGCCCTAACCTGAGTTTATCAATAAAATTTATTGGAGGAAATTTGAAGAACTCAATAATGTTCGACATGGAATATAATTTTCCATCCGAATAAAAACCTGTTTTTGTTTCCACCCATCGCAATTCATTTGCCAATCCTATTTCTTCCAATATTTTCCGGGTGTTCAGATCGGACATTAATATAACATGATAAAACTTATCCCAAACAACACCGTCCCCGTCCGATCCGGAACGGGCGGGCATTTCCCACGAACCGGTTAACCCGCCAACTTTGTCTGCAGATTCATAAATGGTTACTTCATAGCCCTGCTGCGAAAGCCGCAGTGCAAGCGTCATTCCGAGCATTCCGCCACCAATTATTGCCCACTTTTTTTTATTGCCCATGCTTAATTAATATCATTAATTATTTTAACCATTTTTTTTGTAACACTTTTACCAAACACTTCTTTTTGTTTTTTAGGAACGTGGAATGATTGAATCTTTGTGGCAATTTTTTTATCCGAAGGATTGATTAATAAATTCCATTTTTCTTCTACAGTTTCTACCCACTCGGTTTCTGTTCTTAAAGTAATGCAAGGTTTTTTAAGAAGGTACGCTTCTTTTTGGATGCCGCCAGAATCAGTAATAATTTTTGTAGCTGCATTTTCCAAAACAATAAAATCAATATAACCGATGGGTTCCGCCAGTTGAATATTTTTTGAAATTGAGAAAGAAGTATCCAGCATTTTTCTCGTTCGCGGATGAACCGGAAAAATTATTTTTTCTTCAAGTTTACCTAATTGCGAAAGAATATGTTTTAAAATATTTGTATCATCTACATTATAATTCCGGTGAAGCGTTAATAAATTAAACGATTCATTATTTAATTTTAAATCCGCAATGATTGTTGACTTTTCCAGTGCAATGGGCAGGTTTTGTTTCATGGTATCCACCATGATGTCGCCGGTAAAATAAGTTTGTTTTTTTAATCCTTCTTTTTTTAAAATATCAACGGCAGTTTTTGTAGGAGCAAAAAGATATTGCGAAACATGATCTGCAACAACGCGATTAATTTCTTCCGGCATTTTTTTATTGTAACTTCTTAACCCGGCTTCTATGTGAATTACCGGGATGCAAAGTTTGACTGCAGCCAATACACCCGCAAGCGTGGAGTTGGTATCGCCAAATACAATGGCAACCTCCGGCTTATGCTCTATCATGGCTGCTTCTAACTTCGCCATCATTCCACCGGTTTGTTTGGATTGTGCTCCGGGTGCGGTTTCCAGGTGTATATCCGGCTTTCTTATGCCAAGGTCAATAAAAATTTTTTCTGACATGGCATAATCATAATGCTGTCCTGTATGAACAATAAACTCTTCATGCATTCCCTGCAAAGCTTTTGATAAAGGAGCTAGTTTTATAAACTGTGGCCTGGCACCAACTATAGAAAATATTTTCAATGATAATTATTTTGCGTTGGCGTATCCTTTTTTTGCAAGAACACTTGAAAAACCTTTGTACTGTGGAATTTTTTCCACTTTATCGAGATCTGCAATTTCACAACCTGTTGAGCAGGTTTTGGCGAGTCGTTGCACATCTTCAAACTTTACTTTGTTGTATTCATCAAAAGCATAGTTTTTATTGTAAAAATCAATCAGGCCAAGGAGCTCGAAGGCAAGTCCGCGTTCCATCGCACGAAAACTATCATGCACAAATTTTATAAACTCTTCTGATGGTTCATCTGTTCCCTTGCCGATGCCGGCATAACGGTAAAGGCTATTCGAAAACTGTTTGCGATTATAGATGTTGGATGCATCCATAATTCCCTTTACATTTTTTGCAGAAGAAATTTCGCCAAAACGATCAATGTATTCTTTATGGGCAGAGCAAATAAAAATATAATCTGCAAAAGCAAGTGCTTTGTTGAGATCATGCGTTAAATGATCTTGCTGTTTAAATCTTAAAAGGTTTTGATCATCTTCTTTTACATAAGGATCGTGCATGATGTATTCCACCTTTTTGCTGCGCAGGTAATTGGCCAATGCAAGAGTAGGAGAGTTTCGCGTATCTTCCGAGTTGAAGCGATAGGCCACTCCTAATAATGCTATCTTTTTATCTTTTAAATTTCCAAATGCTTTCTCCGCCTGCTGAAATGTGTGCACGGGAGAAGCATCATTTATTAATCTTGATTCAAGAATCAAACTCTTTGAAGTATCATTTCCCTTTTCATAATTGCGCCACCACAGTAAAATTCCATCTTTGGGTAAACAGTGGCCGCCCACGCCCAACATGGGAATTAATAAACCACCACTCGGCACTGCATTTGGATCTGATGTTGCTTTATCCGACTGCGACAGCAGGGCATTTACTTTATCTCTTACTTTATAAAAATCAATATTATTATCATCGCAGTATCTTACTATTTCTGTGGAGAAAGCAATTCGTACATCGCGGTATGCATTTTCAAGCGTCTTTACAATTTCTGCGGTAAGACTGTTTGTTTGAAATACTTCGCCTTTTGTAACAATGTTTTTATACAGTTTTGCAATAAGCTTTGGTGTTTCAGGATGCAGGCCACCGGCGAGTTTATCCGAATCACTTATCCGTTCTACCAATCGGCCAGGCATTACACGGTTGGGGCTATTGCCTAATAAAATATCTTTTCCTTCTTCCAATCCATATTTTTTGAAATGTTCTCTGAACAATGTATCCATTGTTGTTGGAGCCAATGTTGATTCAAAAACAACCAGAGGAATTTTATTTTTTGGTTTCTTTTGCAATGCCTCAGCCAATTTTTCCAAACCTCCAAACATAGGACCGTAATCAGGTTCTGTACCATTTTCTTTTTTATCTGTTTGGATAGAAACAAGAATGACATCCGCGTCTGAAAGCACAGAAAAATCAGCACTCGCAGAAAGATTGCCTGCTTGTACTGCATCGTGAGTAATATCATCAAGGTTAGGTTCAATGCCACCGATTACCGATTTACCATTATTAATAGTATCCACCTTCCATCCGGAATTTACTGAATTCCGCTGCACCACTATCACCTTTGCAGGTTTATCATTTCCTATTTTAATTTTTGCATGAGCGAGCATTGCGGCCATTGGCATACCTACAATGCCGGGGCCGATAACTCCTATTTTTTCAATTTTCCATGTATCCAGGCTAATGGGGGCCTTATTTACTTTCATGTGTTTGTTTATTTGGTTTGAAACGAAAAAAACCACTGGCGATACTGCCATGTAGTTGTAAAAAATTTTTATTTATCTATAAATTGATTATACCAAAGCTCCAGCGATAATAGTCCCCAAAGACCCCTGCTGAAAGGTTGTTCGGTGTTAATTAATTTTTCGATATTCTCTGTATGTATAATGTTTCTTTCTTTTGCTTTTTTAGATAAAAGAATGTCCATGATAAAATCTTTGGCTTTATTTTTCGACCATATATGCAATGGCACCGGAAAACCCATTTTATCTTTTCTGTTCATTATTTCTTCGGGCATTATATCATTAATTGTTTTCTTGAGTAAATATTTCATTTCGCCCCCGCGAAACTTCATTCCCGCAGGCATTGGCGCTATAAGGTCCACAATGCGCCGGTCGAGTAATGGCACTCTTGATTCGATGGATACAGCCATGCTCACGCGATCTTCTACCTGCAGTAATGCCGGAAGACTTGCCTGCATATCGAAGTGAGTCATTTTGTTGAAATAACTTTTGGTATCGGAGTTATTAAAGTGTAAAGAAAATTTTTGAAATACTTTATTGTCTTTACAATTACCCACTACATCCTTATGAAGATATTCTGCGGTGGACCCCATCCTGTTTAGCAAGTTGTAATAACGCCTGTCCATCGGTGCAAATGCATCCGACTTCCAAAAACTTTTCATCATGGGTATATACTGCCTCAGTAAAGGAAGGTTTGGCAAAATGGATGTCAATGAAACAATGTGCTCTTCTTCTTCATTGGTTTCATTTATTGCACCTTTCAATGCTTGTTCCAAATAGGCGATCATATATCGCGCATAGCCTCCGAAAATTTCATCTCCTCCCTGTCCGCCCAGAACAACTTTCACATGTTTTGAAGCAAGTTTGGAAACGATATATTGCGGAAAAATCCCCGGACCTGCAACGGGTTCATCCAAATGATAAATTAGTGTTGGAAGAAGATCAATAAATTCCTGCTCTGTCGGAAAAACTTCATACAACTCAGAACCTGCTTTACTTGAGGCGATCCTTGCATATTTAAGTTCATTAAATTCCGGGCCTTCATTAAAAGCGCCGCTAAATGATTTGAAAGATTTTTTTAAAAATTTAGCAGCCATCACTGTTACCAAAGAAGAGTCAATGCCACCGCTCAGGTAAGTGCCCACGGGCACATCACTCCTGAGTTGTTGTGAAATGGTTTCATCTAAAATTTTTTTAAGTTTTGCAACAAAATATTCTTCGGTATGGTATTGATCTACTTTAAAATTCGGCACCCAGTATTTTACTTCATTTATCTTCCATGTTTTCAGGTCGATGGTTATGTAATGACCGGGCTGAACTTTGTAAATATTTTTAAACATGGTTCCATCACCTAATATAAACTGAAAAGTGAGGTACTCATATAAACTATCCGGATGAGGGCTTGCTTCTATTTCGGGATGCGCCAACAGGGCTTTTATTTCACTGGCAAAGAGAATCTTTCTCTCATCGTGAAACCAATACAATGGTTTTATACCAAAGTGGTCTCGTGCTACATAAATATTTTGCTTTGCTTTATCATAAATAATAAATGCAAACATTCCATTCAGGTCATTTACAAAGCCAGCGCCATATTCAGCATACATGTGTAATATAACTTCGGTATCTGATGTGGTTTTAAACTGGTGACCTTTTTTGATCAATTCATTCCTGAGTTCAATATAATTATATATCTCTCCATTAAATACAATGGTAAGGTCTCCGAATTGCATGGGCTGCTGGCCGCTTTTCAGGTCAATTATTGAAAGCCTTTTGTGATAGAAGCCAACATTTCCATCTGTAAAAATCCCATCCTCATCGGGCCCGCGATGATGTATGGTAGCTGCCATTTTTTCCAGCAGCTTTTCACTTACATCAGTTTGATCCTGGTTAATAATACCTACAAAGCCACACATTGTTTTATTTTTAGCAGTTTGTGATTCAGGATAATGGGATCAGAAATTCAGTGGAGTTGGATCAGGTATTGCTAAAACGTTTTGCAATTATAAATGTTGTATTGCCACTTTCGATTATCAAAATTAACTAATATGCGTATTTATCTCCCTTTACCACATAATAAATCGTCATAAACATTATTTGTATATCTAACCACAATGTCCAGTTTTCGAGATACCAAAGGTCTTTATCCACGCGCAAACGTATTTGTTCGGGGTTGGTAATCTCACCACGATAACCGTGAATCTGTGCCCAGCCGGTGATTCCGGGTTTTATAAATTGCCGCACCATATATTCATCCACCACCTGCGAATAATCAGAAGTATGTTTTACCATGTGAGGCCGCGGCCCAACAAGGCTCATTTCTCCACGCAATACATTTATAAATTGTGGAAATTCATCCAGGCTTGTTTTGCGGAGAAATTTGCCAATCTTAGTTATCCGGTCATCATGTAAAGTAGCTTGTTTTAAATTGGCGTCCTTATTTTTTTTCATACTTCTGAATTTCCAGCATTGGAAATGCTTGCCGTCTTTACCGGTGCGGAGTTGTTTAAAAAAAATTGGAAACCCCGATTCAATCACTATGAGCAAACCAATAATGGGAATAAGCCATGAAAGAATAAAGACTACCACAACCAGGCTTACTACCATATCTAATGCTCTTTTTTTAATCCTGTTTCCCACATCGTCTAATGGTTCACTACGCAAAGACATGACAGGTAAATCGCCGAAATAATCAATATGCACTTCCCGGGTAATAAAGATAGAAAGATTGGGTACTATTTTAAAACGGATACATTCCTTTTCTGCCTGGTACATCAGGTCGTACACATATTTATTTTGTTCGGGTGTGATGGTAGAAAAAATTTCGTGCACTCCAAAGTCTTTAGCTACGGATAAAGTTTCCGGAATGCCCGACAATACCGGGTAATGAGATAATTCATTTACATTTTTATTGTCTTCAATAAAACCGATCAATTGCATATTCAATCCATCTTCTTCAAAATACTTTGCCAGTTTTTTTGCAGTGTCGTTATAACCAAGAATGATTACTTTTTTTATAAGATAATCTCTGTGTTTGAAAATATTTCTTATTCCCAGGTAGAGGAACCTGTTTAATAACAGCGCAAACCCAAAGCCAACAAGGATAGACATGATGAACCGGTGCAATACTCTTGTTTCATTGGTGAAGAATAAATACATAAGCACCGCAATAACCCAAAAAAAATAAACTTGCGCAGTTCGCTTGGTAAAATATTCGAAATTTAAAATAATTTTTTCGGCATACGTTCTTAAAAAGAAGGATAGTACCAGCCAGCTTGCATTTAACAAAATCCAGAATAAAAGATAAGCGTAGTTATTGGCGGATTGAATTCTGCTGCTGAATATGAATTGTGCAAAAAAGAATAATATAGAAAGTGCAAGCAGATCGAGCACTACCAGTGATATTTGTAAGTATCGTTCAAACTGTTTGTTCATATTGCTTAAACTTCTTTATTCAATCAGCCGATTTTTTTCTTATCAAATTCATGAATATAATTTACCGTCTGATTGATGTTGGCTTTTGAAGAAGCCCCAAATAATATAGATTCAATGTTGGGCAGTTCGCATACATATTGTATAGCTTCTTTGGCATTGATGGCGCCACCACCCAGCACCTGCATTGCTATGGCTCTTAATTTTCTTGCTTTCAAAACTGATTCATATAATTCCCTTCCGCCGGACATGCGAAACCCGGCGAGGTTAATAGAAGAGCAGATAATCGGGTTGGTAATTCCTGCAGCTTCTAATTTATCCAGCAGCAAAGGCATGTTCATAGTAATGAATCCGGCTTCTGCATTATATTTTTTTGCGATATACTCGTGAAATGTTTTCAGTATGTCAATCATTCCTAATCCTAACAGCAAATCGGTAACCACATTTTGCAGAAAAACAACCGGTGTATTTATTTGCCTGAACATTTTTAATTCTGCATCTATCATCAGTTCCATAATAGACATATAATCTTTGGAGAGATAAGCAATGCCCCCTTTGAACATTGAACCAATTATGTTTCCGGGAACATATTGCTTCAGCGTGCCCATAATGCCTAATTCTGTTACTGCATTTGCATATTTATGAGCATAAGGTAAACAGGGAAAAATTTTATAGTCCGTATATTTTTCGGGATGAAGCCGGATGTAGTCGCAAATGTTCGCTATCCTGTCGTGCGTGGTACACATAAATGTGTTAAGCCCTGCATCCCTTGCTACATCGAGGGTTTGAATGATGGCTTCATCGTCTCTAAACCGGATGGACTGAGCACGCGACTTCTCATCACTAATGTGACTGACTGCAAAAAACTGGTTGTCGCCAAATAAAATTCTATCCATCGGCATTACTTTGAACTTTGTTTTATAATATCTATCGCTTTATCTGTTAGCCAGGCGCTCTGAAAAGTATTAATGTTGTTGGCAACTTTGCCTGCACATGCTTTTATGAAATAATCTATTTGTGCAGAATATTCTTCTCCGCGCAAATAAAAATCTACCGGTGCTGTAAGTTCAGTTATATACTTTACATTCCAGCCCCTTTCATATCCTTGTGGTATATTATTACTTTTAAAAAAAACTTTTAGCTCGTTGGCATCGGAAATGATTTTTCCCTGTGTTCCTTCAATAGTGATTGATGTGGACATTTTACGATAAGTTATATCGCTCCAGTTTACGGAAAGTACGCCGGTAACATTGGTAGATAATTCCAGCAAAGAATACACGCTGTCTTCTACCTGGCTGCTGAATATGGGTTTCAAATAACTTCCTTTAGATTTTTCAACCGGCCCAAGAATGTCGTTGATCAAATCAATTACATGAGAGGCATAATCCATCAGGCATCCGCCGCCTTCCGACGGATCGGAACGCCAGGTGTCCTGTTTTTTTTTGATAACTACCGGGCCATAAGCTTCGCCTAAGAAATGATAAATATCTCCGAGGTCCCCATTTTTTACAAGCCGATTCACTTCTTTAAAAGTGCCTACAAATTTATTGTGGTATCCCACCTGGTTTACACATCTGTTTTTTTCAGCTAATGAGGTTAACTCATGACTTTGTTTTGGAGTAAGACATAAAGGCTTTTCAGCAAATACATGAACTTTCCTGTTCAAAAAATCCTTTACCATTTTATGATGGAATTTTGTAGGAACAGAAATTAAAACAGCATCCGCTGTTACTTTGTCCATCATTTTTTCATAATCAGTAAATACAGGAAATGAAGTGTACTTGCTCAATACATCCAGTACCATTTTTGATGTATCGCAAACGCCCACTACTTCCACATCGGGATGAGCGCCCAGAATGCTCAAATGTGACAGTCCCATTTTTCCCGCGCCTATTAATGCAACTTTAATCATTGAGGCTGTTTTTTAAGCTTTAAAAATATTAATCCCAGGTGCCAGAAAAAGAGCATTTGATTGCCAATATTTCTTTTAAAAATTTCAGGCCTTAAAAAAATACGTACCAGCCAGGCCATTCTTATTTTAAAGAAAAATGGATGAATGGCTTTTTGTGTTTCCGCATACCAATCAAATACATTTCCTATACTGATGATAAGATTGGCATTTATCCTATCCCGGTGTTTTACCGACCATTTCTCCTGCTTGGGAGCCGTCATACCCACAAAAACCACATTGGGTTTAAAACTATTAATCTTATCAATCATTTCGTCGTTGTCCTCATCAGAAAATTCTTTCTTGAATGGAGGAGAAAAATAATCTACCGAAATCTTAGGATACTCTTTAGCCAGTCTGTCTTTTATTCTTTGCAATACTTTTTCAGAAGATCCCAGGAAAAAAGCTTTCCCCGAAGTTTCATTCAGTCTTGTAATAAAATGTTTGTACACTTCCGGTCCCTGGTTCTTCTTTATATTTTTACCGTGCAACAATATTCCGGCTAATGCAAAATACACACCATCCAAAACAGCAAAATCAGTTTGCCTGAGTATGTTTTTGAATTCTGCATCTTTCATAGCTAAGCCGTAGTTATTAGGGCTTATACTGCAGTTTATCACCCGGCACTTTTCTCCTTCAATGGGTATTTTGGAAAGATCGTCGGAGAAAACTGTATAACCTAATACTGATACGGTTTTAAACTGATTGCTCGTCATATTTAGCTATGTTGATGATAAAAGCTAAAATGTTTTTTTAATTATACCAGTGCGGTTTCTTTCTGTTTGCTTTGTTCTACCATTCTATTAATCCACGAATAAGTTTTTCTCATTCCTTCAATTAATGGACGGTAATTGTCTTTCCCGATTTTTTCTCTAAATAATTTATTATCGGAGTTGCGGCCTCTTACACCCAATGGGCATTTGAATCCATATTTTTTATAAAATTCATCTCCGTAAATATTTTTAATGGTTATGTTTTTACCGGAAATATCAATGGCCATTTGTGCCAGTTGATTGATGCTAACCATTTCTTCTGAGCCAATATTTACCGGGCCTTTGAAATCTGATTTCATTAACCTAAATACTGCATCTATGCAATCATCAATGTACAGAAATGACCTTGTTTGTTTTCCGTCTCCCCATACTTCAAAGTATCCGCCATCAGGGGTTTCCGCGGCTTTCCGGGCCATAGCTGCAGGTGCTTTTTCTTTTCCGCCCATCCAGGTACCATTGGGCCCAAAGATATTGTGAAACCGTGCCACTCTTACATTTAAACCATAATTCCGGTTGAAAGCGAAGAACAATCTTTCACTAAAAAGTTTTTCCCAGCCATATTCCGAATCAGGATTGGCAGGGTATGCAGAACTTTCTTCGCAATTAGGATTATCCGGATCCAATTGGTTACTTTCCGGGTACATGCAGGCAGAAGAAGAATAAAATATTTTTTTTATTTCTTTTGATACAGATTCTTTAGCAACATTTAAATTAATCATTGCCGAGTTGTGCATTACGTTGGCATCGTTTTGCCCGGTAAAAATATAACCGGCGCCTCCCATATCTGCCGCTAACTGGTATATTTCATCATATCCCTTTCCTATTACCAGCTCCACGGTTTTCGGATCAGTTAAATCGCCCAAAATAAATTCATGGCAAATATCCTTGTGGTCGAAGTATTCATGGTTTTTAATATCACAGATTCTCACATAGGCACCTTCTTCTTTTAGTCTTTTGGCAAGAGATCCTCCGATAAATCCTCCCCCGCCCATTACGATTATTTTTTTCATTTTGTTATTTTTAAAAAAATTTATTGTTTTTAAAATGCTATAAAACTCTATCTAATGTAGAATGAACGTTTTTTAATTGTTTTTTATTTCCCTCATTATTATACTTTGAAGTAATTAAGTTTTCCAAAATGTTCACAAAGTTATTTTCAAATCTTTTAAGGTTGAACATTTGCTCGTACCTGTCCCTTCCGGCAGCACCCATTTTTTCTCTCGTTTCGGGATGCTCAATCAGATAAAGAATTTTATCTGCTAAAGCTATTGGATTCTTTTTTTCAACTAAATAACCATTAATATTATTGGAAACAACATCAGGAATTCCCCCTTCACAAGTGGTTATTACCGGTAACTCATACTGCATCGCTTCCAAATTGACTAACGCAAAAGTCTCATTGCTATAAAAAGTTGGAAAAATGAAGATGTCTGCGGTTTCAAAATACTTTGCTTTAGCTTCACCGTATTGCCTTCCATGATAAGCTATTAAATTTCCGAGATCATTTTTTATAACAAAGTCATTAAATTCTCCTTCTGTGATATCAACCCATCCCCCTACAAAGTTCATTCTGAAATTTATTTTTCTTGCTTTTAGAATTTTGCATGCTTCCAATAAAACAAATACTCCTTTTTCTTTCATCATATTGGAGAGGTATAGTAATTCCGGTATCGCCTTAGCATTTCTTTTTTTATTGATTTCAACCAAATTAATTCCCTGAATTTCCGGGATCCCGTTCGCACAAATAAATACATTTTCTTTCAACACATATTTTTTTATATCATCGTATAAACGGGATGAAAGGAGAATAACCTTTGAATTCTTAAATTGAAAACGATACATTTTATTCAGCCACCAGATGTGTTGTACCGTTGCTATTCCTTTATTGTGATAATGATACACAATCCTGCAACGAAACAATTTTAAAAGAACTACAATGATAAAATCCTTATAAAAACCACTTCCCTTAGCATTAATACTTATATAACATAAATTATATCTTCTCCTGATCAAATGATAGAATACTCTGGTATAAAGCTTAATGAAAATTGCTATTTTATTTACACGGAACTTTCCTGTGTTGTTTAATTCTTTCTCGGTTGTCAGGTTTATATAATCCGCATAAAAAGTTTCATTCACTAAACTACTTTGCTTAATATATTGCCCGACCACATTAGCTCCATAAACGGGCGGTGGTAAATTAATTATAAATAAAACTTTTTTCTTCAAATGTTACAAGCCTAATAGATTCTTAATAAAGTATTAAAAGCAGGAATGTTTGGTTTTATTTAGATGTCGATTTTAACTATCTCTTCTATGTCATTCACCAATTTGCCGGCAACCGTTTCTGCACTGAAAATGGCAGATGATTCCAATGCGTTTGCAACAAATGTTTCATAGCTGGATAGTACCTTCTTCATACATTCGGCATAATCATTGAGATCAAATTCCACGGGCAGTAAATATCCATTATATCCACTTTTGATAGCCCTGGAAATATCGCCGGGGTTGGTACTAACAACAGGCACACCTACTGAAATGCTTTCTGCAATAGCCATTGGCAGCCCTTCCTGCGATGATGCCATTAAGGAAATTCTCTTGGTGGATACCAGTTCAACCACGTCATTATTAACAATCTCACCCGTAAAAATGATCCGATCATTAAGGTCTAATTTAACGGCTAACTCCTTCAAAAATTGTTCCTGTGTACCTTTGCCCGCAATAAACAAAGCGTTATTTTCTTTTATTTCGCCGGGCAAAAGAGAATAGGCACGAATAATTTTGTCAATGTTTTTAATCTTTTCCAGTCTTCCTGCAAAAATAAAGCCGGAGCGCTGAATGGCAGGTTTAATTTTTACTGAATGATAAATGGGGTTTAAAATTTTTTGTATACCGGGTCTTTCATTCCCCACTGTGTACTTTAGCTTCGCCTTTTTTAAAATTCTATTTTCAAATAATCTGAAAATTGGTTGAAAATATTTTCCATACCAAAACCTGGATTGTGACATGGGGTTGAAGTTCCCGTGAAAAATATGCACCAATGGTGTATGGGTGAATGAAACGATATAAGAACCCTCAGGTACATGTGACAAAATCACATCGTATTTTTTGAAACTTCTTATTTTGGAAATAAGAAATAAAAAATAGGTCAATCGCCGGGGTGTGTATTTAAGATCGTGAAGGTGTGGTGGCAAAGTAATGTAGGTAACATCCAGTTTTTTACTAATAAAAGGGTCAAGGTTTTTTATAAAAGGACCAACACCTCCGTAAGAGTCTTTTAATGGTGATGAATTTAATATGCCAAGCTTTATCTTATCCATTATTCAATTCTGTTTTGTTATAGTCTGTAAACTTTGTCGTTTGCTTAATTCGGTAATATTGAGAGTTTAAGTTTTTTGGATATAAAATAAATTGCTCCTATCACGTCTTGATTTTGATCCATAAAATATTCATAAAGGTGCGAACTTGTAAATTCTGCGCTTTTTTCAATTAACTAATTTTAATTGATACTTTAATTCATTATTGGACATTCTCCTGATTGCTTTTGAATAACAAATTCCAACGGATATCCATACCATGATATAAAAAATGCTGAATGAAACAGAATCCTGCGGATACAAGTCAATCACAAATTGAAATATCCAGATGGCAGCCGCTTTTGACAGCAGGTTATTAGAGTAAAATATTCCAAGAAAAATTGCGGGTACCATTATTAATAGAAGCAGTGCAAGGCTCACAATCCCCCCCTTTAATATTACTTGCAAGTATCCGGTTTCAATTACAGTACGGTAGTTGGTTTCCTGGTTATCTTCAATATCGGGGCAAAAATATTTTCCTGTAAATCCCCTGCCTATGATCCAGTCCCTTTGTTTCATGTCATCATAAAAATATAATTCTACATTTTCACGTGTGTCCTCGGTGCCCCGTTGGTAGAGAAAACCAATGAACTTATTGTTTGCAATATTGTACAAATTGTTCGCATACAAAAACCCGATGGATGTAAACAGCAATGCCAGGTAAATGATCAAAAACTTTTTGCGTGAATGAATGAAATAAGAAAGGATGCAAAAAAACAGTAAACTGGTAGATATAAATATCAATCCCCTGCGTGCTCTTACCACAACTAACAATGCCGTAAGCAACACCGATGCGATGGCAATAAGCATTCTTTTGCGGGTGTGATACAAATAGGTTAGGATGATAAAAGCTGAAGGAATGCTTAGGTCGTAAAAGTTTTCAATTATCCTTTGCCCCAGTGTGTTATCTCCTTTTGACAGGAGTTGTTTTATAAATACGGCTGATAAAAGAAAAAATAAGATTGCAGCAACAGTGATGAAATAAAATAATTTTTTATACTGTGCAGTATTTTTTTTAAACAACAAAACGAAGGGAGCAATATAAATGAGTCCACTATCATTTGAGCCGAAAAAAAAGTCTTTGAAAAAATCATATTTCAGCGACAAGTTCTCAGCCCGAAAAATAATAAACAAATTCCAAATTATTAACAGGGGAAAAATCAGGCGCAGGTAACCCGAATCCATTTTTAGCTTTACCAAAGTAACTACCCCTATTAACATTGGCACCACTCCGGCAGCCTGAATTGCCTGGGATTGTTTGATGCTTAAAACGCCCGTTGCGCTGATACATGAGCCAAGTTCAAACAGCAAAACCCCACCCCAAAAAATATTGAGCATTATAATTTCTCTCTTAGAAGTATTTAGTGAAGATGGTATGACTGCACTATTCATGATTGCTTAAAGTGGTTTGATTACTTTGCACGGATTACCTGCGGCGATTACATTTGCAGGTATATCTTTTGTAACAACGCTATTAGCTCCAATAATAGAATTTTTTCC
>Ga0079221_10000103_pt1 | contig 17962 bp, 13 predicted proteins | sample GAAS200_FD_75069 | JGI IMG/M metagenome (GOLD analysis project Ga0079221, IMG submission 75069) | Agricultural soil microbial communities from Georgia to study Nitrogen management - GA AS200 | ecosystem: Environmental > Terrestrial > Soil > Agricultural land | place: USA: Georgia | collected... | reverse complement strand
CTCGCCGAGTTGCGCACGCTGGTGGATGTCGAACGGCGTTATCCGAGCGGGCGCGATGCGCATGGCCTGCTCGGCGAGGTCGGCAGCATCGGCGCGGAGCTGGAGGCGACCGTCACCGCCCTGTTGCAACTGACACGCCTCCAGTCGGGGCTTGAGCAGTCGCACCCCGAACGCGTGCCGATCGGGCCGCAGCTTGCGCGAGCATGCGAGAGGCACCACGAGGCTGCGCGGGCACGCAATGTGCGGGTCGAAATCGTGGAATCGCACGGGTCGGATCCGGCTATCGAAACCGACCCGGCCCTGCTCGAAATCGTACTCGACAACCTGGTCGGCAACGCGGTGGCATACGTGCCTTCTGGCGGCACGGTCAGCGTGCGGGCGTGGCAGGATGGCATCGAAGTGCGCAACGCCGCACCCGCCTTGCACGCTGATGATCTTGCCATGTTCGGGCAACGCTTCTGGCGCAAGGAAGCGCACGGCGCGGGCCACGCGGGACTTGGCCTCGCGCTGGCTGGCGCCGCGGCGCGCGCGCTCGGGATGGCGCTGTCCTTCGAATTGAGCGAAGGCGTGCTGCATGCGCGCATGCGCTGGCGCGCGGGCGATTGATCGCGCCAGGCTATTCGGACCGCCTGGGACGCATCGCCAGCGCGTACAGCGCCGGCATCACCAGCAATACCAGGGGTACGGCTGCAAACATGCCAAAAATGATCGCGATCGCGAGCGGCTGCTGCATTCGGGAGCCCCGGCCGAACGCGAGCGCCAACGGCGACAGGGTGAGGATTGCGGCAATGGCGGACATCAGGATGGCGCGGGCGCGCCGCTTGCCCGCGTCGATCAGCATTTCGCGAAGCGAGGGATTTTCGTCGCCCGCCGCACGGGCGCGGATGTCCGCAAGTTCGGAAAAATAGAATATGGCGAGTTCGGTGACGATGCCGACGATCATCGTCATGCCCATCATGGCCGAAATGTTGAGTTCGACGCCTGTGATCCAAAGTCCGATGAAGACGGCGCAGATGGCCAGGAGCGGCTGGATCATAACCACGATCGCGGTGCGGAAGCTTTCGTACAGGAACAGCAGCAACGTGAAAACCAGCGCGATCGCCGTCAGCAACACGATCGTCAGGTCGTGGAAGGCGATCTGCTGTTGCAGGTACAGTCCGCCCAGTTCGTAGTACATGCTGGGCGGCAATTCCCCGGGTACGTCGAGCGCCTTTTTCACGTCGCGCATCGTGGAGCCGAGATCGCGTCCGCTGATGCGCGCGGTCACCGCCAGCATGCGTTTCAGGTTTTCGTGGCCGATCTCCGGCTGACCGCGCTGCTGGCTCAGCGTCGCAACGCGCGACAGCGGAAACACGTGGCCGTGGCCATCGCTGATCGGAAGCGCCGCGAGCTGTTCGATCTCGGCGCGTTCGTGGGGCGGCACCCAGACGCGCACGTCCACCATCTTCGGCCCCTGCGGGAATTCGGCGGCGACGGTGCCGGCGGCCGCGGCCGAGACTTGGGCGGTGACGCTTTTCGGATCGAGCCCCAGCAGCGCGGCCTTGACCGGATCGACCTGCACCTCCAGCGCGTCGCCGGCAGGGTTGATGCCGTTCAGTACACCGACCACGCCTGGGATTTTCGCCAGTTGCGCGGCGACTTTCTTCGCCGCCGCATCGAGTTGCGGGACATCATCGGAGAACAGCTTCACCTCGATCGGTTGCGGCACTTCGGTGAGATCGCCGATCAGGTCTTCCGTCAATTGCGAAAGGTCCACGTCGAGCCCCGGCACTTTGCGCTCGATCTGTTCGCGGATGCGTTCCATCACCGCCGAAGTCGATGGCCGCGTACCGTCCTTCAAACGCACGAAGAAATCGCCGGTGTTGGCTTCGGTGAGGCCGCCGCCGAGTTGCAGCCCGGTGCGGCGCGACCAGGTATCGACGTACGGATCCGCGCGCAGGATCGCGCCGACCTGTTCGAGGAGGCGGTTGGTTTCGTCCAGCGAGGTGCCCGGCTCGGCGATGTAATCCAGGGTGAAGCCGCCTTCGTCCAGCTTCGGCATGAAGCCGGTGCCGACCGATCTGTATGCGAGTACGCCAAGCAGCACCAGCGGGATCAGCCCGATCAACAGCAGCGCCGGCCACTCCAGCACGCGCAACAGGACGGTTTCATACCCGCTTATCAAGCGCTGCCACCAACGTGTGGGCGGGCGTTCCGCCGCGTGGCGCTCATCGATGAGTCGCTCCGCCAGCAGCGGCACCACGATGAAGGTGAGCAGGTAGGAAATCACCAGTGCGCTCGCCATCGTCAATGAAAGCGCCTTGAAGAACGCGCCGGTCACGCCGGTCAGGAAAGCCAGTGGCAGGAAAATCACGATGGTGGCGAGCGACGAGCCTGTCTGCGGACGCGCGAATTCGCGCGCAGCCTGTGCGATGCGTTGGCCGACCTTGGCGGGCGTGCCGTCGCCGTGGGCGCCGCGCAAGCGACGCATGATGTGCTCCAGCATCACCACCACGTCGTCGATCAGCAAGCCCACCGCGGCCGCCATGCCGCCCAGCGTCATCATGTTGAAGCTCATGCCAAGCAGCTTCAGCAGCAACACGGTGATCGCGAGCGTCGCCGGCACCACCAGCAACGCGATCAGGATCACGCGGGTGTTGCGCAGGAACACGAGCAGCACCAGTCCCGCAAGCACGATGCCGACCAGGATCGCGTCGCGCACGCTGCCCGCCGCGCCCCTGACCAGTTGGGTCTGGTCGTACCAGATGGCGAGCTTCACGCCCTTCGGCATCTGCGGCACGTACGCCGCGAGGCGCGCCTTCACCGCCGCGACCATCTGGATACTGTTGGCGGCGGGTTGCTGGAACACCTGCAGCAGCACCGCCGGCTTGCCGTCCGCCGTCACCCGGATCCACTGTGGCGTGGTGCCCCGCGTTACCGCAGCGACATCGCCCACCCGCACCACGCCTTCCGGGCCTGCGCGCACCACCACGTCGCGCAAGGCCTGCGCGCTGCCGGGCTGGTTGTCGGCCAACAGCAGGAACAGCTTGTAGTGATCGGACAAGCGTCCCAGTGCCGAGATGTCCGCGGCACTGGAGACCGCGCGCACCACGTCGGCGACCGAAATATCCTGTGCGCGCAGCTTGCGGAGGTCGACATCGACATGAAGTTCCCCGATCGCGCCGCCCTGCACGTCCACTTGTGACACCCCTTGCACGCCACTCAGCAGCGGGCGCAACTGGTATTGCGCCAGGTCGTACAACTGCGTTGGCGTCAGGGTCGAGCTGCGCAGGCTGTAGGCCAGGACCGGAAAGGTGGTCGGGTCCATGCGCCGCGCGCTGATGCGGGTATCCGCGGGCAGGTCGGGAAGGACCTGGCTCATCGCGGCATTCACATCCAGAAAGGCGCGGCCCATGTCCGCGCCCCAATCGAAGGTGACGTTGATTTCGGCGCTGCCGCGGCTGGTGGTGGATCGCACGTCGCGGACGCCGCGCACGCGCCGGATCGCTTCCTCGACCGGCGTCGTCACCGCGACGACCATCTGGGTGGCAGGTCGGTCGCCCGCGTCGATGTCCACGCGCACGCGCGGAAACGAAACGTCCGGAAACAGTGCGACCGGCAGGTTGAACACCGATGCCAGCCCGCCCAATGCGAGCACCAGGACCAGGAACAGCAGCGAACGACGGTGCGCCTGGAACCACGTGGCGATGTTCATCGCGCGGCGGTTCCCTGCGGCGCACCGCCCGTCGGCGCCGACGGGCGCACCGGATCGCCATCGGAAACTTCATAGCTGCCCAGCGTGATCACCGGCGCCCGTGCATCCAGCGCACCTTCGACGCCGACCGGGCTGCCATTTGGCGCGAGCACCTTCACGTCAACGCGCTTGGCCTTGCCGTGTTCGATTTGATAGACGAAGTCGCCTTGCGCGTCGTTCTGCAGGGCGTTGCGCGGCACGGCCCAGGCCTTGAAGGGCCTGGCGACGATGCTTCCGGACAATGCGGTGCCCGCCGGGAACGACACCTTGGAATCGAGGGTCGCGATCACGTCGACCATGTGCGATTGCGGGTCCACCGCATCGCCCACCATCGCGACGGTGCCGTGCAGCGGCGACGCATCGTGGCCGGCGTATACCGGCATGAGCATGACCGGCATGCCGGCGCGGACGTTGGCGACTGCACCCGGATCGACACCGAGCTGCGCCTCCATCGCCGAGGTCGGCGCGAGCTGCAGCAATGCGGCGCCCGCGGCGACGCGCTCGCCACGCTGCACGGCCAGCGTGGTCACGACGCCATCGGCCGGCGCACGCAAATTGGTGGTCGCCTGTGCGCCGCCGAGCTTCGCCTGCGCGTTCAGCGTGGCCTGCGCATCGGCCAGGGCCTTGCGCGCGGCATCGAGTTGCGCGTTGGTGGCGAGGTTCTCCGAGCGCAGGTGCCCGGTGCGGGCGAGTTCGTCACGCGCGACCTTCAACGCGCTTTGCGCCTGAAGGTAGGCGCTGCGCGTGGCGGGATCGGTCTCGAGTACGAGCAATGTGGCGCCGCGTTTGACGCGCTGCCCGGCGATAGTCTCGATCGCGGTGACCTGTCCGGCTTGCGGCAGGGTCAACGTGAGGGCGTTGCGCGTTCCGGCAGTGAGTTGGCCGAACGCGGCGATGCCAGCATGGAAAACCTGCATCTTCGGCATTACGGCGCGCACCGCCATCGCGGGTTGCAGTTCGGCCTCCGGCGCGCCGGCGGAGCAGGCCGTCAAGAGCAAAGTCAGTCCGCCAAGCAACGCGAATGAGCGCGCATATCGAAAGGAAAGGATTACGAGCCTGCCTTTGTTTGGGTTCTTTGCGTTCATTCGTGGACCACGGCTTTTGATCGTTTTTCTGCAAGCGAAGCGTCGGGCCAGGCGCCCACCAGCGCGTCAAGTGCGATCGCGGTTTCGTGGGTGTTCTGGTCCAGCACCAGCAAGGCCGTGTCGGCGGCCAGCGAATTGCCGCGGATCGCGAGGTACGTCGGCCAGTCCAGGCGTCCGGCCGCGTAGTTGGCCTTGGCCGCGTCGCGTGCGCGCGCAAGTTGTGCGGCGTGCGCGACCAGCGCCGTGCTCTGCGCGCGATCACTTCGCAGGTCTGCCATCAGGCGTTGCACGTCGTTGCGATCGGTCAACAGCCGCGCGGCATATTCATCGTGCAGTTGCTGGCGCGTGGCGCGCTCGATCGCGATGTTGCCGCGGTTGCCGTCGAACAGCGGCAGCGACAACGAGACGGACAATCCTTTACTGGAGATGTTGCTGTTGTCGCGCGCCTTCACGAACCCGACGGTAATCGCCGCGAACTGGGCGAGGATCGCCGCGCGCAATTTTTGATCCTGTGCGCGATAGCCCGCCTGCAACGCCAGCAGGTCGGGACGTCGCCTGGACATGTCGCCGAGTGCGCGCTCAACTTCCCCGGTGTCCGGATTGATCGAGAACGGCTCGCCGGTCAGATGCAACGGCACCGATGCGTCGAATCCCAGCAGGCCGTGGAGGTCGTGTTCGGCCATGTCGAGCTGGCGCCGGGCATCGCCGAGTTGGTTGGCGACGTCGAATGCCGCGTTCAAGCCACTGCCGGCGGTATCGTACGAGAGGTCGCCCGACTGCAAGGCACGCTCGATCGCGCCCTGCATCGGCGCCAGCACGGACTGTTCCTGTTCCAGCCGTCCGACCAGCTTGCGTTGGTAGTACACGCGATCGAACAAGGTGCGTGCTTCGGCGATCGCCTGCCATTCGCTCCACAGCAAATCGAGATCCACTTGGCGTGCGCCGGCTCGCGCCGACTTTACGCGCGCCGAACGCGTAATCAGGTTGCCGAAGTCGAACGTCAGCCCCGCCGTGTAGGCATCGGTCGTGCCCGGCGGGTAACTGCCGGTCGGACGGTCGTGCTCGTAGTCCAATTGCGGGTCCGGCAGGAGACCCGCCGCGTAGGCCTGCGCCTGGGCGACGCCCGCCGCATCGCGCTGGATTTTCAGGTCCGGATCACGGGCGACCGCGAGCATCACGACTTCGGTGGCGTCGAGGCCGTTCGAGGGATCGAACGTATACGCGCGCAGCGCCGGCGTCGGCATGGTTTGCGCCGGGACGGTGATGTCCTTCGCCCGCTGTGGTCCACGGCCGCTCGCCAGCGGCAGCGGATGAAACGTGGCGCAGCCGGCCAGTGCGGCGAACGCGATCGTCGGGAGCGCGCGCAGTGGACGCGCCGGAAAGTCGGGCATCGCGACACGCTGTCAGCACACGCTTAGGGGGCGCTTAGGAAGCGATCGGCTTGGCCTTGCGGGACAGCAACGCACGCAGTTCGCTTTTCTCGGAGTCGTCGAGCACCGCCTCGGATTGCTTGCGGATCAATGCGTCCAGCCGTTGTTGCGTGGTCTGTTCGGCAAGCTTGTGCAAGGCATCCACGAACTCCGCACGCAGTGCTTCGGGCTCGCCCGGAAATTCGGTGAGCGCGAGCTTCTGCAAGGCGCCGGATTCTTCACGCCCCGCGAAGTGTTCCAACAACAGCGCGGTGTTGATGCCGGGGCGCTCCTGCAGGAAGTCGAGCAATTCGGTCAGCAGCGGAATGCCCGGTTTGTCCAACGCCGCGAACGCATAGGGAAGCGTGACTTCCTGCGCGAGTCCGGGGTTGGCCAACAACATCGTGATGACGCTGCGTACCAGCGTGCGACGCGGCGCATTGTTGGCAGGCGCTGGCCGATGTGAAGCGGACGGTACGGCGTGTGCAGGTGCGCCTTGCACGCCGGTGCGCTTCTCCAGTTCCGCAAACATCAGGTCACGGAATGCGCCATCGGGCAATTTCGCAAGCAACGGTTTCGCGTGTTCGGCCAATCGCGCGCGGCCGTCGAGCGTAGCGATGTTCACGTCGTGCGATAGATAGGCGTAGAAATATTCCGACAGCGGCATCGCGTTTTTCAGTCGCGTCTCGAAACCGTCCTGGCCTTCCTTGCGAACCAGCGTGTCGGGGTCTTCGCCCTCTGGAAGAAAAAGGAAAAACGCCTGGCGGCCGTCGCGCATCCGCGGCAACACCGATTCCAGCGCGCGCCACGCGGCGCTGCGGCCGGCGCGGTCGCCATCGAAACAGAAGAACACGTCCGGCGCGGCACGGAACAACAATTCCGCGTGCTCGTTCGTCGTGGCTGTGCCGAGCGTCGCGACCGCCTGGGTGACACCGGCCTGATGCAGCGATACCACGTCCATGTAGCCTTCCACGACGATCAGGCGCTCGAGCTTGGCGTTGGCCTGGCGCACCTGCCACAGCGCGAACAGTTCGCGGCCCTTGTGGAACAGCGGCGTTTCGGGGGAATTGAGGTATTTCGGCCCGTCGCCTTCCAGGATCCTGCCACCGAAGGCGATCACGCGTCCGCGCCGGTCGAGGATCGGGAACATCAGCCGTTCGCGGAAGCGGTCGTATTGCTTGCCTTTCTCGCCGGTCGAGAGCATCCCGGCCTGTTCCAGCATTTTCACGCGGGTGTCGTTGGTGCCGAGAGCACGCTTCATCGCATCCCAGCCACCCGGCGCCCAACCGATCCGGAAACGCTCGATGACGTCTTGGTCCAGTCCGCGCTTCTTGCAATACGCCTTGGCCGTCGAACTGTCCGGCAATGCGCGCTGGTAGAACCCCGCGGCCGCATCGAGCAGTGCGTACAGGTCGGTGTGATCCTCGCGCGGGCGCGCCGGGCCGCCTTCGTGCGGCACGGTCAATCCCACCGACTGCGCCAGCTCCTCGACCGCGTCAGGAAACTCCAGCCGGTCGTACTCCATCAGGAACTTCACCGCGCTGCCGTGCGCGCCGCAGCCGAAGCAGTGATAGAACTGCTTGGCCGGACTCACGTAGAAAGATGGCGTGCGTTCGTCGTGGAAGGGGCAGCAGGCTGTCCATTCGCGGCCCGCGCGCTTCAACGGCACGCGCTGCTGCACCACGTCGACGATGTCGACGCGGGCCAGCAGTTCGTCGATGAAGCGTTCGGGAATCAGGCCGGGCATGGCCGCCTAGTGTGCCACGCCCGCTGCGTTCCAGACCGGCTACAACGCGTGGAAAATCCCGACCAGCGCGAGGACTGCGAGGATGAACAGGATCAGGAAGATCACGAAAAAGACCTTCGCGATCGTCGCGGCAATACCCTGGACGCGGGTGAAGCCGAGCGCGCCCGCGATCAGCGCAATGATGGCGAAGATGATGGCCCACTTGAGCACGGCGCCCTCCTTCGTGCAGCATCAATACGGAGCCAGCGTACGTTCGCTGTCGTGACGGAAGCGTAGACAGCGGCAGGTTCAGGCAGTGCGCGTGATGGGCTGCGCCGCGGCCTGAGGATCGATCCGCGTATGCGCGGGCGGCGAGCGGTCCATGAAGCCCAGCGCGTGGCACCAGCCCATCACGTGCACGCCCTTGGCACGTTGCTGGTCTCGGATCGAATCGCGCAGCGCCACCATCTTCGTCCAGTGCACCTTGGGCCGGTAGTGGTGCTCGGCGTGGAAGCCGTTGTACAGCCAGATCCAGTTGTAGTACTTGTTGTAGGTCGAAACACCCCACGCGATCGGCTGATCGGGGTCGCCCTTCAGGTGTTCGTAGTAACCGTTCAACGACGACAGCGAATGGCCGAGGTAGTAGAACGGCACCAGGCACAGGAATGCGCGCCAGTCGTAGACGAGGCAGGCGAGGTAGACGACGACCACGGTCGCGATCTCGATCCGGATCCAGCGCGCGAGGTGCGGCCACTTCTTCTTGACGCGCGTGTAGCACTCGCCGATGTCGTCGCGGAAGTACGAATAGAACGTGTACGTCCACACGCTTTCCGGCTTGCCGTCCTTGCCGTGGCGATAGATCGACAACGGGTCGATCGTGGTGCCGTTCTCGCCGACCCGATCCATGTTGCCGACGTGGTGGCGCAGGTGCACGTGCTTGTAGAACTCCTGGCTGAAGCCGTCGGTCAGGGAGAACAGGAAACTGAAAACGCGATTGAGCCATCCCCACTTGAAGAACGGGTTGTGGATGAAGTTGTGGCTGGTCGAGTTGATTGACCACGAGATGCTGATGGAATAAACCAGCGCGCAGGGAATCCACAGCCACCAGGGCGTCTGGTGGAAATCGAAGAACAGCCACGCGAGGAATGCGGCGTGGCCCAGCACCATCAGCACGGGAATCGCATCCCACGCGGTGTAAGCGAAGAAACGTCGGGCTGGTTTGGCGGTGGCGGTGTTCATGGGGACGGAGGCGACAGCTGTCGCGACGAGCCGCGATGCCATTCTACGCCCGCGGCGCGCGGGCATCCGGAAAATTGGTGGAGCCGTTTTACCGCGGCGAGCTTTCGGATGGCTTTCCGGCTCGCGCCGTTTCGGAATCCGATCAGCCGGTTACACTGCCGCCGTCCATGCTCGATCTTCCTCGCCGCCAGCAAAACCCGATGCGCACGTTGATCGCGATGGTGCTTTGTGTCGCGCTCGGCGGCTGCGTCAGCGTGCAGGTGCCGAAGCTGCCGAGCGGCGATCTTCCTGCGCAATGGCACAACGCGTCGCCGGAATTTGGGCCGGCGCCGGATCTCACGGGCTGGTGGAAACAGTTCGGCGATCCCGAACTGGATGGACTGGTCGAAAGCGCGCTCCGGGACAATCTCGACGCGCAGCAGGCCGCATTGAAATTGCGAGCGGCGCGCGCGCTGGAAGACGCGGCCTCGACCGCCTACAAGCCGCGGCTTGCGTTCAACACCCTCGAACAGCCCAATGCGGAAAACACCGCCAGTTATTTCCAGGCCGGTTTCGATGCGAGTTGGGAACTCGGATTGTTCGGTCGCAGCGATGCGAATGCGCACCTCGCCGCCGCCAATACCGGCGAAGCGGAAGCGGCCTTGCAGTCGGCGCGGGTTTCGCTGGTCGCGGAAGTCGTGCGCGAGTACCTGCAACTGCGAGCAGCGCAGCGAAGCGAAGTGCTGCTGGACGGCGCCGCACAGGCAGCGCGGAAGAAGGTGGAATTGCTGCGCGTGCAGGAGCGCCTGCAACTCGCCTCTCGGATCGACGTGGAGCAGGGTGCGGCCGCGGCGGCCGCGGCCGAGTCGCGACTGGCCGACCCGCGCGCCGCCATCGTGCAGCACGCGCAGGCGCTTGCGCTGATGCTCGGGAAAAGCGAGCCCGACCCGGCGTGGCTGGTCGCCAAGCCGCTGCCGAAACTCGTCGCCGGCCATGTCGATGCGGTGCCCGCCGATCTCCTGCGCACCCGTCCCGAAATCCGTTACGCGGAAACGCAGGTACTGAAAGCCGCGGGCGAACTCGGCATCGCCAAAGCCGACTTGTATCCGCGTTTCGCGTTGGGCAGTTCGCTGACCTTTGCGGCGCTGGTCAAGGGCAACACACGCCTCGGCGACGTCAACAACTCGTTCGCGATCGGCCCGATCATCAACATTCCATTGTTCGACTGGGGTGAGCGTCGGGCGGTGCGCGATGCGCGCGAGGACCAATTGCAGGCGGCTGTACTGGCCTACCGCCGAGCCGTGCTGCAAGGCGCGGCGGAGGTCGAAACGGAACTCGCGGCCTTGCACGCGTCGGGGCAGAAATTGCAGGGCGCGGACGATGCGGCCAGCGCAACGCAACGCAGCTTATCGCTCAGCGAACAGTTGCAGGGCCTGGGCCAGGCCGACGGCCTGCAGCTGGCAGACGCGAAACTCGCGCTCAGTGAATCGGAACTCGACCGGGAACAGGCGCGGCTGGCGCACGGCCTTGCGTTCGTGGCGCTGTACAAGGCGCTGGGTGGGGCACCGTTGCCGGAGGCAGCCGATGGGCACTGATCGTTCAAATCCCGGGCCCATGCGGAGAGTGATTCAACCGTCCCCGTTCGTGTTGGGCGCAGCCGGCCGCAGGCCGGCGAAGTTGAAGTGCATGATGGATGCACTTCGGCTCCGATCGCTGTGCGCGCCACGTTCAGCGCGAACAGCGGTTGCGGGACGCGCGCGCATCGGCAACCGACGGCCATGATTCCGCTCGCCCGCAAAACCCTGATCCACGAATGGCGGCGCTTCCTGCCGGCCATGCTGGCCGTCGCGTTCTCCGGCCTGTTGCTGTTGATGCAGGCCGCGCTGGTGTTCGGCATCTTCGGTTCGACGGCGGTGTACATCACCGCCTCCAATGCCGATTTGTGGGTTGGCTACCCCGGCACCCAGAGCATTGAACTCGGCCGTCCGGTCGCGCCGACCGCGCGCACCGCGCTGTTGATGGACCCGGGCGTCGCGCGCGTGGAGCCGTTTGCATGGGTGGATGGCGACTGGCGCGGGCCGGCCGGCACCGGCGGCGTGTCGGTGTTCGTGTCGGGCATCAGCCCCGAACCCGACGGTATGATCTTTTCCGATGTGCTGACGCCTGCGCAACGCGCCTCGCTGAAGGAACCGTTCGCGGTGATCGTCGATCGCGCCGATTTGCCCAAACTCGGCGTGCCGATTGGCGGGCAGGCGCTGATCAACGGCGATCTGGTGCGCATCGTCGGCGTCGCCAGCGGCATCCGCGCGCTGGGCGGCGTGAATGTGGTGGCGTCGCTGGATACCGCGCGCGCGCTGGACAACGACACGGGCGGCACCGAAGTCGCGTACTACGTCGCGAAGCTGAAACCCGGTGCGGACGCGGATGCGGTCGCGGCGCGCGTCGATGCGTCGGCGCACGGGTACGCCGCGTGGACGGCGTCGAGTTTCGCGCGACGCGCGGTGTTCTACTGGATGTTCCAGACCGGTGCGGGCCTCGGCGTGATTTTTCTTGCCGTCGTCGTCTTCATCGTCGGCGCGATCATCACCAGCCAGACCCTGATGGGTGCGATCGCGGGCTCGGTGCGCGAGTACGCGACCCTGCACGCGCTGGGCGTCGGCCTGGGTTCGCTGCGCCGTGTGGTGCTGGAACAGGCCGCGTGGATCGGGGTGTGCGGCCTGGTTGCCGGTGTATTGCTGAGTTTCGGCCTGATCGGTCTCGCAAAACTTCAGGACGTCCCGGTGGCACTGAACCTGCCGGCGTGGATCGCCTGCGCAGCGTTGGTGATGGGCATCGCGCTGGTCTCCGGCGCGGCCGCGGTCCGGGTATTGCGGAGCGCGGATCCGGCGTTGCTGCTCCGATGAGTGCGCTCGAAGCCAGCGATCTGCACATGGGTTACACCAGCGGCAAGGTGCGCACGGAAGTCCTGCGCGGTCTTTCGCTTTCCGTCGATGCCGGTCGCCTGACCCTGATCGCGGGACCCTCGGGATGCGGCAAGAGCACGCTGCTGTCGATCCTGTCCGGACTGCAACGCCCGGATGCCGGCAGCGTGGTCGCGCTGGGCGAAGATTTGTTTCGCGGCGATCGCCGCGCGCGCGATCGCTTCCGGCTTCAGCACACTGGCTTCGTGTTCCAGGGTTTCAATCTGTTCCCGGCGTTGAGTGCGCTGGAACAAGTGATGCTGCCGCTGGGTTACATGGGCGTGGACGATCGCGCGGCGGAAGCGCGCGGGCGCGCCGCATTGGACGAAGTCGGGTTGTCCGATCGCATGCACCTGCTGCCGGCGGAACTTTCCGGTGGCGAAAAGCAGCGAGTCGCGATCGCGCGCGCACTGGTCAAGCAGCCGCAACTCCTGTTCGCCGATGAACCCACCAGCGCGCTGGACGCCGCCAATGGCCAGATCGTGATCGACACGTTGCGCCGCATCGCGCACGAACACGACACCACCGTGCTGTGCGTCAGCCACGATCCGCGCCTCGTCACCCACGCCGATCGGGTGCTGGAAATGGAAGACGGGGTCATATTCAATGACCGGCGCGCGCCGCATGATGATTCCGCGCTTCGAGAGGAGAGCACATCGTGAAACCCCATCGTTGCGCCGGTTTGATGTTTGTCGTGATGGCGCTAGCGCTGGGCGCGTGTTCGTCCGGCCACGACACCGCCGCAGAACCGGCCGCGCAAACTTCGCAATGGCTGGCGGTGGCCCGCGGCAAGGTTGCCGTCGAAGGCGGAATGGTGCTGGTCGCCGCGCGCACCGACGGTGTGGCGGAGTCGGTCGCGGCCAAGCCGGGCGATGCGGTCAAGCGGGACCAGGTGCTGGCGACACTCGACGCGCGCAGCGCGAATATCGCGGTGGCGAGCGCGGAGGCGGGCATCGAACAGGCCAAGGCCGAACTGGCCGGGTTGCGCGTGTCGCTGAAACAGGCCGAGCAACGCGCGCCACGTCTCGCCGCGGCCGCCAAGGCCGGTGCGGCGACCGGCGAAGCGGCCGAGCAGGCCCGCGATGCGGTGGCCTCGCTGAAAGCCAGGCAGGCGGCCGCACAGGCAGAACTGGATGCCGCGCAACAGAAACTCGCTGCGGCAAAACTCGATCTCGATGCGACCACGCTGCGCGCGCCGGTGGCGGGCACGATCGTGATGCGGCGCGTCGCGATCGGCCAGTCGGTGTCCGCATCGTCCGGGCAGCCGCTGTTCGAATTGCTGCCCGACCGCCCGCACATCGTGCAGGCGCAACTCGACGTCGATGCCGCCGGCGCCATCTATGCCGGCATGCACGCCGAAGTGGTACGCGAATCGGGCAACGGACCGACGTACGCGGCGACCGTGACGTGGGTCGGGCAGGTGCTGCAGCCGGCCGGCCTGACGCAGGACCCGCTGGAACGCGCGCTCGCCAACGATGTCGATTGCACGCTGGAACTTGCGCCGGTAAAAAACGGACAGGCCCCGCTCCGGATCGGGCAGCGCGTGCTGGTCCGTTTCCCAAGACAGCATCCGTAACGGATTCCATAGGATTGACACTACGGTGCGTAGCCGCTGTTGTGGAAAGTCAGGCCACGGAAGGCCGTTCTGGTGTTTTTGGTCCCTCAGTGCCGCACGAGACCGGAAGTCCGGTGGCGCAGCGATCACGGACGATCGCACCTAGATGGAAAGCATCCGGAAAGCATCGCAGGACTAGAATGGCCGCCACTTGCGGCCGACCGCTCCCGAGAAAAGTCCGTGACCCAGTGGAACATCCTGTGTGACTTCGACGGCACCATCGCGGTCGAGGACGTCACGGACTCGCTGCTCGACCGTTTCGCCCGGCCCGAGTGGCAAGTGCTGGAACGCGACTGGCGTGCCGGCAAGATCGGCTCGGCCGAGTGCATGGCCGGGCAGGTTGCGCTGCTGGAGGCTTCACGCGAAGAGCTCGACGAACACCTTGCGACGATGCGCATCGACGCGGCGTTCCCGCAGTTCGCGGAAGCGGCGCTGGCCGCGGGCGCGACGCTGCGGGTCGTGAGCGACGGACTCGACCATGCGATCCGCGCGATCCTGTCACGCCATCAACTCGACGGGCTGCCTGTCCTTGCGAACCGGCTGGTGCAAACCGGGCGGCGGCGGTGGAAGCTGGAAACGCCGTTCTCCGATCCGCACTGCCGGGTCGGCAGTGGTCATTGCAAGTGCGCCAGCGCGGTGCGCGAACACAACCGCCACCATCGCGTGTTGCTGATCGGTGACGGCGCATCCGACTTCTGCGCGGCAGGCGAAGCCGATTACGTGTTCGCCAAACATCGCCTGGTCGAACACTGCCGCCACGCCGGGATTCCGCATACGCCCATCGTCGGCTTCGCCGATGCGATCGGCCTGTTGCCGTCGCTGCTGACGGGCAAACTGCATACGCCGCGGCGCGTACTGGCGACCGCTCCCGCCCTCTGAGAGATCCGCACGGTCATGGATTCCGCAACAGTCGCGCTGGCTTCCCCCGTTGATGCCGCCTCGCTGGCGCACGGTCTCGATACGTCCCGTAGCGCGAAGCTGTTCGACGCCGCCTGCGGCCCCATTCCGGGCGGTGTCAACAGCACGGCGCGCGCCACGTGGTCGGGCTGGACACCGTATCCATTGTTCGTCGAGCGCGGGCAGGGTTCGCGGCTCACCGACGTCAACGGCAACCAGTACATCGATTACCTGCTGGGCCTCGGGCCCATGCTGCTCGGACACCGGCCGCCGCGCATCACGCAGGCGGTGGTGGATTTCATCGAGCAGCGCGGCACCGTGTTCGCGCTGCCGACCGCGGACGAGGCGCGGCTGGCGCAAAAGATCATCGCGGCCGTGCCGTGCGTGGAACAGGTGCGGCTGTGCAACACCGGTACCGAGGCGGTGCTGTATGCGACGCGTCTTGCGCGCGCCTTCACCGGCCGGCCCAAGCTCATCCGCTTCGAAGGGATGTACCACGGCTTTTCCGACCAGGTGTACTGGAGCAAGCACCCGGACATCGCCAAGGCCGGCCCCGATGCGCATCCCGTGCCGGTGCCGCAGGGTCCGGGCCTTCCGCGCGGCGTAGAAGCGAACCTGATCATCCTGCCGTGGAACGATGCCGATGCGCTGGCCGACGCGATCAAGCGCGAAGGCGATTCGATCGCGGCGGTAATTACAGAGCCGGTGATGTGCAACACCGGCTGCATCCTGCCGAAACCCGGCTATCTGGAAGCGATGCGTGAGCTCACCACGCGCCACGGCATCGTGCTGTTGTTCGACGAAGTGATCACCGGTTTCCGGCTGGGACTGGGTGGCGCGCAGGCGCGCTTCGGCGTGACCCCGGACTTGTCGGTATTCGCGAAGGGCCTGGGTGGCGGTTTTCCCGTCGCGGCCTGCGGTGGCCGCGCGGACATCATGGCGCTGGTCGCCAACGGCACCGTCTCGATGGCCGGCACCTACGCCGCCAACGGCATCGCGATCGCCGCCGCCAACGCGGCGCTGGATGAATTGGCGACGCCCGGCTTGTTTGCCAAACTCGATGCGCTTTCCGACGAGCTGCGGCTGGGGCTGGACGCAGTGTTGCGTGATGCCGGATTGCCGGCGTCCGTCGTGGGCCTGGGGCCGCTGATGCAGGTGTGGTTCGCACGCGAGCCCATCCACAACTACCGCGACGCCGAGCGCCATGCCGACCAGAAGCTGTTCGATCGCTGGTGGCGGGGCATGCTGGCGCGCGGCGTGCTGTTCCACCCGGGCGCGTACGAAAACCTGTTCGTGTCGACGGCGCACACCCGCGATGACATTGCGGAAACGCTGGCTGCCGCGAAGGAAGTTGCCGCCGACCTCGCACGCAGCAGCATTTGAGCGCTTTGGCACGCGTAATGTTGGGCTTCCGCCGGTGAAGCCGGCATCAGCCCAACCTACCGAGCCAAAACCAATGCGGGCCCGACCATGAGCACGTTTCGGTTTTCCCAGGTCAATGTCTTTTCGGCCGCTCCGTTGGACGGCAACCCGCTCGCGGTGGTGCATGCCGCCGAAGGATTGAGCGACGCGAGGATGGCCGCGTTCGCTCGCTGGACCCATCTCTCGGAGACCACTTTCCTGTTGCCCGCGACCGATCCGGACGCCGATTACCTGGTTCGAATCTTCACGCCCGTCGGTGAACTTCCGTTCGCGGGCCACCCGACGCTCGGTTCCTGCCATGCCTGGCTGGCTGCGGGTGGAAAACCGCGCATGCCGGGTGCCGTATCGCAGCAGTGCGGCGTGGGCATCGTGCGCATCCGCACCGGCGGGTCGCGGCTCGAGTTTGCTGCACCACCGTTGCGCCGCACCGGTGCGCTGGAACCTGGCGTGCTGGCGAAAATTGCCGGTGCGCTCGACGTGCCGTTGTCGGAAATCGTCCATCACCAGTGGGTCGACAACGGCCCGGGCTGGTGCGCGGTGATGCTTCGATCGGCACAGCGGGTGCTTGCACTCAGGCCGAATTGGGCTGCGCTCAAGCCGCTGAAACTCGGCGTGGTGGGCCGTCACGATGGAGATCACGACGCGGCGTTCGAAGTCCGTGCGTTCGTGGGCACCGGCGGATACGAAGATCCGGTCACCGGAAGTCTCAACGCGGCCCTGGCGCAGTGGCTGATGCGCGAAGGACTCGCACCGACTTCCTACGTCGCGGCCCAGGGCACCGCGCTGCAACGCGCCGGCCGCGTGCACCTGCGGATGGATCAGGATCAGGTTTGGGTGGGTGGCGACGTCGTGGACGTCATGCGCGGCGAGCTTTGCCTGTAGACGGCGCGGAATCCGGGTCAACGGTTCAAGGCGACGCTTTCCGGCCTGTTACATCGACACGCCGAGTCCGTAGGGATCGTCCTGCGGCAAATCGGTGCCGGTGGCGCCTTCGGCCAGGCGTATCTTGAGCGCGAGGCCGTCGCGCGAGTCGGCCTTCGACAGCGCCTCTTCCAGATCGATCGTGCCTTCCTTGTAGAGCTTGAATAGCGACTGGTCGAAGGTCTGCATGCCTTCTTCCAGGCTGCGTTCCATCGCAAGTTTGATTTCGTGCACCTCGCCGCGGCGCAGCAGGTCGCGGATGTGCGGGGTGTTGATCAGCACCTCGACCGCGGGCCGGCGACGGCCGTCCTTGCCGACCACCAGGCGCTGCGAAATGATCGCCTTCAGGTTCAGTGCGAGGTTCATCAGGATGTTGCGGTGCGCGGCCTCGGGAAAGAAGTTGAGGATGCGTTCGATAGTCTGGTCGGCGTTATTGGAGTGCAGCGTCGCCAAGCAGATGTGGCCGGTTTCGGAAAACCCGATTGCGGCGTCCATCGTGTCGGTATCGCGGATCTCGCCGATCAGGATCACGTCCGGCGCTTCGCGCATCGCGTTCTTCAGCGCCTCGTGGTAACTGTGGGTGTCGAGGCCGACTTCGCGCTGGTTGACGATGGACTTCTTGTGCTTGTGCAGGAATTCGATCGGATCCTCGATGGTGAGGATGTGGCCTGCGGAATTGGTGTTGCGGTAGTCGATCATCGACGCCAGCGTGGTGGATTTGCCGGACCCGGTCGCGCCCACGACCAGGATCAGGCCGCGCGGCTCCATGATCAGCTTCTTGTAGATCGGCGGCAGCAGCAATTCCTCGATCGACGGGATGTCGCTCTTGATCGCGCGGATCACCAGCGCGACTTCGCCACGCTGCTTGAACACGTTCACGCGGAAGCGGCCGACATCCTTTACCGCCAGCGCCATGTTGTATTCGAGTTCGCGCTCGAACTTCGGTACCGAACCCTCGTCCATCAGCGAATAGGCG
>Ga0079221_10000101_pt1 | contig 18050 bp, 15 predicted proteins | sample GAAS200_FD_75069 | JGI IMG/M metagenome (GOLD analysis project Ga0079221, IMG submission 75069) | Agricultural soil microbial communities from Georgia to study Nitrogen management - GA AS200 | ecosystem: Environmental > Terrestrial > Soil > Agricultural land | place: USA: Georgia | collected... | reverse complement strand
GCAATTGCCGCCTGGAAGCTGATGACCAAGGACTTAAGCAACAAGCGAGCGAAATCGTGGAACAAACTTTTCCGGAATGTCGCGGCAAGGTCCTTTTTGCTCATTTGGTGCGATGGAACGTCGGCATTGCGCAGTTTCCGCCGGGAAGGCTGCGTGAGATGACCGCGTTAAGAGAACACCTCGCCGCATGGAAAGAGCCGTTCGACCTTTGTGGCGACTACCTCGATGGACTTTCGAGCGAAGGCGCTTTGCGTACGGGCGAAGAAGCAGCAGAACGCGTGGCGATGCGGTTCAAATCCTGATGGAAGTCCTGCGCTGGCCAAAACTTGACGCGATGGATGGCTACCGCTAGTCTGGCCAGCGCATGCAAACATCGTCGAGGAAGCTGCTTATAATTCTGGCCGGTATTCTCTTGGCCGGGTTTGTTGTTTATCAGTCCAGCGGATTCGTTCACAAAGCCAATTTCACAGGGCAAAAGTTGCTGCATGCGGTTGCAGGCGCAAATCTCTATTTGTTGCTGCTTTCCGTGGTTGTGATCTATGTCTGTTACGCCGTGCGCGCACTGCGCTGGCAATTGTTCCAGGGCAATCTTGGATCTTCCCGCTTCTGGATCATTTACAAGATGACATTGGCCGGGTTTACCGCCATTTTCGCCCTTGGGCGCCCTGGCGAGCCGGTTCGCCCCCTGTTACTGGCACGAAAAGAAAACCTGCCGATTGCGGATATCTTCGGCATCTATGCGCTCGAACGGTTGTTCGATTTCGGGGCGACTGCAGTACTCGGCGCCCTCGGATTAATCCTGTACCAATCCCATGGATATCAAGCGGGTTTGACTAGCGAACTGGGAACGTGGGTGAGGAAAGCGGGGATGGTGCTGCTTGCAGCGGTTGGCGGTGGGATACTTGCGCTCACTTACCTGCGCTTGCGCGGTTCTGCGAAACTGGAAATGCGCCTTAGGGACTCGCAGAGGTCGCATGGCTGGCGAGGTTCGTTTGCGCGGATCTTGCTGGGTTTTGTGCGCGGAGTCCAGGTGATCCGTACGTGGGGTGAGCTTTTTCTTGCCCTGATCTATTCCATGGTGCATTGGTTTCTGGTCTTGCTTGTCTACTACTGGGGGTCGCGGGCGTTTGGAGGAAGATTGGGAACCCTTAGTCTGGGGGATGTGATGCTGGTCATGGCTGTCTCGCTCGTAGGGTCGGTAGTGCAATTGCCCGCCGTCGGCGGTGGTGCGCAATTGGCATCGTATCTTGTGTATACAAAGATATTTGAGGTACAACCGGAGCCGGCAACCGCTGCTGCGATTGTCATCTGGCTGATCGGGTTTGCGGCGTGTAGTTTCGCGGGTGTGCCTATGCTAATTCAGGAAGGATTGTCGCTCGGCAGATTGCGTGAACTGGCGCATGAGAAAGAGGCGGCGAGCGAAGCCGCTCAATAACCAGTAAGGAGACCCAGCCTCGTGAAGTGTCCTTTTTGCGCGCATGTGGATGACAAGGTAATCGATTCGCGGGAAGGTCGCGGAGGCGACACCATTCGCCGCCGGCGGGAGTGCCTGAAGTGCAGCCGCCGTTTCACGACCTACGAGCGCATTGACGAAATTCCGTACATGGTTATCAAGAAGGATGGACGGCGTGAGCGATTCGAACGGCAGAAGATTCTGCAAGGGCTTTTGAAGGCCTGCGAGAAACGACCCGTGGCGACGCCCAAGCTCGAAGGCATTGTGGACGAGATTGAAGCGGTAGTACATGAGTCCACCGAGCGCGAACTGACGACCACGGAAATCGGCGAAATGATCATGCACCGGCTGAAGAAGCTCGACAAAGTAGCGTACGTGCGGTTTGCATCGGTGTACATGGATTTCAAGGACGTGCAGGAATTCATGAGCGAGCTGAAGAACCTGCTGAAAGACCGCGCGGTGAAAAAGTAGCGGATGCCAGAGGAGGGACATGAATCGAAGAAACTTTCTGAAGTCGGCTACGGGCAGTGCCGCTGTGGGCGCGGCGATGATCCAGCGTGGGCGGTATCTGCTGTTTGCCGGCGGGCCGGAATACTCTTCACGGGCGGTTGAGCTCGTGCAGCGCTCGACGGTGATCGACATGCTTGCGCCGCTGTGGATCAGTCCCAGCAAGACGCAGAAGATGCTCGGCAACCCGGAAAACTTCAAGGCCGAGGACTTCGCTCCCTACAAAAACTCGGGCATCAATGTTTTCCATATCGCTATTGGAACGGGCGGGCCCGACGCATATCTGGAGACGCTGCAGTTTCTGTCCGGTTATGACAGTTTCCTGGCACGCCATGATGCCTGGTTCGAACGCGCGGAGACTCCGGAACGGCTCGACGGTATTAAAGCTTCGGGGAAAGTGGGGCTCATCCTCGGCATTCAGAACTCAGAACATTTTAGGAAAGCGGACGACGTAGACTATTTTTACGGACTCGGGCAGCGCGTCTCGCAGCTCACTTACAACGCGCGAACGTTGATCGGCAACGGCTCCACGGAGCGGCGTGACGAAGGGCTGTCCGACTTTGGCGTGAGTATTGTCGAGCGGATGAACAAACTGGGCATGGCGGTGGATGTTTCGCATTGCGGGGACAAGACTACGCTCGACGCGTTCGAAGTATCGAAGAAACCCGTGCTCATCACGCATTCAAATTGCCGGGCGCTGAATCCCAATCACCCGCGCTGCAAAACCGATGAGGCAATAAAAGCGATGGCCGCAAAGGGCGGTGTCATGGGCATCACGGAAGTGCGCATGTTCGTCAGTCCGAAAGAGCCGACGGGTGTGGACGCGATGCTGGACCATTACGACTACGTCGCGAAGCTTGTGGGAGTGGAACACGTCGGCGTGGGCAGTGACATTGATCTGCTCGGCTATGACGCCATGCCACCCGAGGAATACAAGCAGCTCAAAGCGGGATACAAGAGCACTTACGGCTTCCGCGACAAAATTGATCTCGACGGATACAACTTCGCCAAACGGCCCTTCGATCTTGCCGAAGGCTTGATTCGCCGCAAATACAGCGACGCCAACATCGAGGCTATCCTCGGCGGTAATTTCCGCCGCGTCCTGAAGGAAATCTGGACGGTCTAATTTTTTTGTGCCCGGGAATTTTCTCAGCGGGGCCAGACGCCGGCGGTGAAGGACTTTATGGTCTGGAAGCCGAGTTTTTCGTAGAGCTGCACGGCGGTGCGGTTTTCGGAAGTGACCGTAAGGGTTAATTCGCGGAACTTCATTGAGCGCAAGGCTTCTGCTGAAGTTTGCATCAGCATGCGCCCGATGCCATGCCCTTGGAAGCCGGGTAAGACGCAAATTTGCGTCGTGTGACCCACCCCGGATGAGACTTCGCTGGTCAAAACAGCGGCGACCAGTTCATCGCTCCCTGGCTCATGCAGAACAAAAGACCCGCCGGGAACAAACTGTCCGCATCCTGGCAACAGGATAATGTTCTTCAGGAATTTCAACGCGCCGGTACGGCTGCGGTATTGGTCGTTGATTTCGCCATCCACATGATTGGCGTAGGCGAGGTAAATCAGCTTCGCGCAAGGATCGAAATAGCGGTCATTCCACCGGGCAAGGCGCAAGCCACCTGAAGCGCCTGCCTTCGCTTCGGGCATCCTGTGCAAATCGAGCAACATAAATTGGCGCGTGTAGAGATGGAACCCGTGGTCGAGCAGCGGGGCATCCACGGGACCACTGAACGGCATGAGCTGCGCCTCGATGCGCATCAAATGCGGAATCGCGCGCATGGAGAAGAGCATTTCTTCGAGCAGCCTGCGTCCCAAAGCTTCCTGCGCAAACTTGCACGAGACATACAGGCCGCCGATCAGCCCTTTTTGTTCTTCCAGGACGTAGAACGAGTAACCTGCCGCCGTTCCGCCTTCGAACGCCACGCAACCTGCGAGCGCGCGCGCTTCCATGAAACGCTTGATCAGCTCCAGTGCGCCGCGATAGTCCCAGTGCAGCTCGTCCCGCCAGTGCCGTGCTTCCTCCTCGAGGAGCGGCTCGATCTGACGCACGGTGGTCTGACGCAAGTCGACGATGTTCATGGATGCGCGGATTTGGTGAGCCCCCGCCATACCGGCTCTATGATAGCCGATTCGCGCGAGACAGGCTGGATGGACTGCCCCGGAGGCGATACGAATCCGACACAGGGTTAATGGGATTCCCGAGTGCGCCTGAAGCCGTGTGCTAGGATGAAATTCATTGAGTCTGCCAAGGAGAAAATTCAACGCAAGAGGCGCCGCGAACCCAGCGGCTTAAGCGACGCATGCATATCCTTTCTGAACTGCGGTATCCATCGCGGTGGTACACAAAAGTATTGACCTTGGTTTTGGCGCTGGCCTTTTTTGCCGTGCTGGCGACCTCCGCCATTGCGGGATTTCTCGTCTACCGTATTGTTAAGCCGCAACGGAGCGCGCCCGAAATCAGCATGGCCAGTTTCCCGGGGCGGCCCGAGGTAGTGGATTTCCAAGTGCCGGAACTGGGCAAGCGCGAAGGATGGTTTTTCCCGGGCTTGCGGCGTGCGCCGACGATCGTTTTGTGCCATGGGTACGAATCCAGTCGCGGCGAATTGTTGACGCTAGTCTCTGCCTTGCAAGATCACCAGTACAACGTGTTTGTTTTTGATTTTGCGGCGCACGGCGCAAACTCAGGAATTACGACGCTGGGCTATCGCGAAGCGGACGAAGTGCGCAAGGCCGTGGACGTGCTTGCCGCGCGCGACGATCTTGACCCCACACGCTTTGGATTCTGGGGTTATAACCTGGGCGCTTATGCGGCATTGCGCGAAGCGGAGGGAGACAAGCGTATTCGCGCGCTGGTTTTGGATTCTGTCTACGACGATCCCGAGCAGATGGTGAAAGTAGGGGTCGAGCACAACGGCTTAGGCACATTTCCGTTGATGGTTCGTTCGACGCAGATCAGCTTCGGCTATCTCAACAACGTTCACCGGCACGATCCGCCGCTTTCCAGCAAGCTGCTTGCGCTCAACGGCGTTCCCACGCTGTTCATTCAAGCGTTGGACGACCCGGAACTGGCGGCGATCACGCGGCAGATGTTTCTGCTGGCTCCTGAGCCCCGCGAGCAAGCCATTATTGCTCACGGCAATTTCGTGGGTTTGAGCGACCAGGAGAAGCGCGAGTACGAAAACCGCGTCGTGTCATTCTTTCTTTTGCGCTTGCCCCCCACCGTTGCCAAGCCCCAGCCCCTGCATTGAGCCGCGCATGATGATGTGATAGAGAAACGTGCCCGTGGCCTGCTCGTCGAAGGACATGGGCTCGCACGCAAAAGGAATGGGGTTCAAATTCCTGCAGCCGCGAATATCCGTTAGTACGTATTGCTTTCCGGAGTTTTCCAGATTCCAGTCTTTGATTTCCTGGTGCAAATAAAAATTCATGCCGTAATGCTGGCCTCGGTCCATCCAGCCCACCGCCAATTCATCCAGTGGAATCTTCTCCTGTTGCACCTGCCGCGCGAGAGTTTTTCCGGAAGGGTCGAGCTTCAAAAAGGACGGCGCAATGAAATACACAACCACGGTAGCAAGAAGTATGGGTACAACGCACCCCGCGGCGAGGAGAGGAAGAAGATTTTTTTGCCTTGCGGGTCTGCCGAAAGAGGCCAACAGGAGGTTTGCCGCTCCCATCAGGGCTACAATGGCGCACACCCCGGTCACAATCGTGGCGTTTCCGTAGGGAAAATGGGGCCCCAGAAGTTGGATGTAGACCAGAGGAACGAACAGCAAGAGCGAGAACAGCAATAAGGCCACGCGAAGGAGCCAGCGCGGGATTTTCTCCATGGCCGTGAGCGAATGGGCAAAAATCAGCACCAGGGCCGGAACCGCTGGAAGGATGTAGCCTGGAAGTTTGGAGCGTGAAATGGAAAAAAAGAGCAGGCAGAATCCGGCCCAGCAGGCTAGAAACCACTTTGATTCTTGTGCGGTGTGCGTGCGCACGACGCGCGTTACTCCGTGGGCGCCACTCCAGAGAAGGAGCGCGGTCCATGGAAGAAGAGCTATCAACACAACGGGGATGTAAAACCAAAACGGTTGAATGTGCTGAAACTCAGGAGTCAGGTAGCGCTTGAAATTGTGCTCGATGATGAACACACGCAGGAAATCCGGATTGCGACGGGCGCAGCGTACGTACCAGGGCAGGGCGGTTGCGCAGAACGACGCAATGGCCACCGGATGAAGAAGCCAAAGGGCGTCCTTCCGGCGATTCGTCAGCAGGGCCCAGAAGAGCACGGTGCCTCCACACAGAATAATCGCGGCCGGGCCTTTGGCAAGAACCGCGGCTCCCAGGAAAAATCCAAACAGAATTAGCGCAAGCCACGGCGTGCGGGGAAGAATCGGCGTATTTTGGTTGCGCGTCAGTCCAAGAACAGCCGCTGCGCAAACCATGGCAATCGTGAACATGCCGCTGAAAGGCATGTCCGTGGCCGCTGCATGGGAAAAACCGATCATTCCTGCCGTTGTGGGCAATAGAAGCAGCGACCAGCGCGCCGTTTCATGGCCATAGAAACGAACAGCGAGCCATGCGGCGGCGAGAGTTGCCAACAGGGCGGAAATGGCGCTCGGGAGCCGCGCTGCGGCCTCGCTTACGCCGAGCCATTTGAAGGAGAGCCCCGCCCCCCAATAGAAAAGGGGCGGCTTCTCGAACCAGGGTCTTCCATATAAGCGAGGAGTGACCCAGTCGTGCGTCTCCATCATGGCGCGGGCAATCCACGCATAACGCGGCTCATCGGGTCCTATGAATCCAATCACACCCAAATGGCTGAAGTAGCAAACGTAGAGCGTTGCGCAGATGAGCGCGGTCCAGACGATTAAGGCGCCTCTGGTGGTCCGGGAATCCGGGATTGGGGACTTGGTTGGTTTTGCCACGGAAAGTTGAGTCTAACATTGAAATACTTTCTTCCAGCGCCGGACCTCTTGCATACTGTCGCGCAATGAAACTTTCGTTCCATTTGGCTCCGCGATGAGGGAGTGGTTCGAATACGCGGCGGTGTGGCTCATCATAAAGGGGCTGGGAGTGTTTCCACGTTCTGTGGCACGGGGTTTTGCCGTGGTCGTGATGCGACTTTTCTACTTGTTACTTCCGCGATTACGGAAGACCGCAGAGGCCAACCTGCGCATCGCTTTCCCTGATTGGAATGAAGCTCAGCGCAAAGCGGTCATCAGTGGGATGCTGCGCAATCTCGGTTGGATGGCCGCGGAATTCGCGCGCTTTCCGAAGTACACGAAGCAGAACATCGGGCAAATCGTTGTCCTGGACGGCCACGAAAACTTTCTCGAAGGCCAGCGGCGCGGCAAAGGCGTGCTTTATCTGACGGGGCACATCGGCGCGTGGGAGCTTTCCTCCTTCGCGCATGCGCTCTACGGCCATCCCCTGCATTACATGGCGCGCCAGATTGAAAATCGCCGGATCGACTCTTTGGTCAACGCATACCGCTGTCTGTCAGGGAATCAGCCCATCTTCAAGAACGAATCGGCCCGTGTCACACTGAAAGTTTTGAAGGAAGCGGGAATAATTGGCATTCTTGCGGACCAAAACACCATGCCTCAGGAAGCAGTCTTCGTGAATTTTTTCGGAAAAGCGGCAAGCACGACGACAGGCATCGCGCGCCTGGCGCTCCACACGGACGCGGCGGTTGTGCCCGGTTATGCTATTTGGGACGTGTATCTCGGTAAGTACCGGCTTCGCTTTGAGCCTCCTGTAGAGTTGATTCGAACCGGCGACACGGAACGCGATATCCTCGAAAACACGCGGAAGTTTACGAAAGTACTCGAGGACATCATTCGAAAATATCCTGAGCAGTGGGTTTGGGTGCATGGCCGGTGGAACACGAGGCCAAGCGGCGAGCCGCCGGTGTACGATTTTCGTGAGGCAAAACATGAGACGAACGGCAAGGGAACTGGCTGACGCAATTGACGCGACGCTCGAAGGGGATCACACTCTGGAAATCAGCGGCGTTGCCGCGCCTGAACGCGCCGCCTCCCGCGACCTGATTTACGTCGATTCGGCGAAGCATCTGCAGCGAGCGGCGGCTTCCGCTGCGCTTTGCGTCATCGCAGCCGAGGGACTGCGCTTGCCGGACAAAACGGTGCTGCGAAGCATGCATCCAAGGTTCGCTTTTTCAAAAGCTGCCACGATAATCCTCGACCGCGCACCGATTGCTTCTGGAATTAATTCGACGGCAGTCGTTGCTCCTCTGGCACGCGTTGCGCAAAGCGCGAGCATCGGGCCCTACGCTGTGATTGGGGAAGACGCCCACATTGGCGCAGGAACGCAGATTGGCGCGCATTGCGTCATCGGGGCGGGATGCTGGATCGGCGAACACTGCCGCATTCATCCGCACGTAACGCTCTATCATCACGTTCGAATCGGCCATCGCGTGGAGATTCATTCCGGCGCCGTGATTGGTGCTGACGGATTCGGTTACGCTTTCGGAGAAGGAAAACATTGGAAATTTCCTCAGGTAGGAATTGTCGAGATTGGCGACGATGTGGAGATCGGGGCGAATACCACCGTTGACCGCGGCTCGCTGGATGACACGCGCATTGCCGAAGGCGTGAAGCTCGACAATCTGGTTCACATCGGCCACAACTGCGAGATTGGAGCGCACACGGTTGTCGCGGCGCAGGTAGGATTCTCTGGTTCTTGCATCGTCGGCAAGAACGCCGTGATCGGCGGCCAAGCGGGTTTCGGAGAACGCTGCGAACTGGAAGACGGTGCAGTGATAGGAGGACAATCAGGAGTGCTTGGCGGCAAAACCATTCGCAGTGGGCAAACCGTTTGGGGGACGCCGGCGCGGTCGCTTGAAAAGTTCAAAGAGCAATACGCCTTCTACGGCCGTCTGCCGGAATTAGCCGCACGCATCAAAAATCTTGAGGCCAAAGTTGGAGTCAAATAAACCAAATCAGAAAGAACCCTCGTATCGCTGGCGCGTGATTGTCATCGGCGGTCACACGCGAAGCATTGGCAAGACCCAGCTTGTCTGCGACTTGATTGCCGCCTTTCCCAACGTAAACTGGGTCGCCGGAAAAATCACGCAATACGGCCACGGCGTCTGCGCACAGAACGGCGAGAATTGCGATTGCGCGCCCACGGAGCATGTCTGCGCCCTCGACTGGGAGTTGCACGCCGAAACAGGAACAGATAGCGCGCGTTTTTTGGCCGCAGGCGCCCGCCGCTCATTTTGGCTTCGCACGAAGCAAGGGTTTCTTGCCGAAGGCCTCCCGCTTCTGCGGTCTGCTCTCCAACAAGTCTGTTTCGACGCCAATGAAGAAGCCCTTCCGCTCATTCTCGAAAGCAACTCCCTGCTGCAATTCCTGAAACCAAGCCTATATTTCGCGGTGGTTGACCCGTCGAAGGAAGATTTCAAAGACTCCGCTCGCGCGGCGCTGGATCGTGCTGATGCTCTCGTTCTTCGGGGTTCGCAAGAAGCATTTTCCGCTGCCGCGCCAGGATGGACGCGGCTCCCATCTCGCTTGCTGCGCGAGAAACCCTCCGTTTCCCAACAAGAAGGCGAGCCGCTTCCGCAGCCGTTGCGAATCTTGGTTCAGCGGACGCTCGAATTACCCGCAACTGTTTCAATTTGACAACTCCTCGTTTACAACGAGGCATCTTACCCGTTGACCCTCATCGTCAAGGCGGCGATAATCAAAGTAGTACCACTGGAACTTCTATTGCTTTCTCCCGTGTGTTCAGTGCAAGTGACAGGGAGCGCAGTAGTTAGGGAAAGCTGAGGGGCGGGTTAGGCCGGCCTTGCTGAACCTGCCAATCTTACGTGCTCTGGGGGGAGCATTTATGGCCTCATTTGCCCGCATAGGAGAGGAACCGGCCGTCGCATCGGCGCAAGTCCCATGGCAAGAGCAGGATTGGGCGGAGCGCCTGGAGAAAGCCATTGAACGCGGCGCCAATCACCTCCTTTCTCTTCAAGCCGTAGAAGGCTACTGGCAGGGCGAGTTGGAAGCCGATTCCACTCTGGAATCGGATTACATCTACTATTTGTACGTTCTTGGAAAAGCCGATCCCGAGCGCATCGTCAAGCTAGCCAATTATGTGCGCCAGCGCCAACTGCCCGACGGCGGCTGGAGCATCTATCCCGGCGGACCTTCGGAATTAAACGCGACGTGCAAGGCGTATTTCGCCTTGAAACTCGCCGGCGATTCGCCTTACGCGCCGAATTTGGTGCGCGCCCGGGAAATGGTGCATCGTCTTGGCGGCCTCGAACATTCCAATTCCTACGTGCGCTTTTATCTGGCGCTGGTCGGCGCGGTAAGTTGGGACCTCGTTCCATCGATTCCGCCCGAGCTGATGCTCATCCCGCACTGGTTCATTTTTAATATTTACGAGATGTCTTCCTGGACCCGTGGCATCGTCATCCCCATGGCGGTTTTGTCGTCGCTGCGGCCCAATTGGCGGCTTCCCGAACACGCTCATGTGGATGAGCTTTTCAAAGATCCTGAGCGCAAGTCGGCCGCGCTGGATTGGAGCGACCAACTCCTTTCCTGGAAAAATGTTTTCCTGGCCGTGGATCGCGGGTTCAAGCTGTATGAGAAGTTTCCTTGGAAACCGTTTCGCCAGCGCGCCATCCGCGAAGCGAAGGAGTGGATGTTGAATCACATCGAGCGGACGGAGGGCCTCGCCGCCATCTACCCCGCGATGATGAACTCAATTTTCGCGCTGATGGCTTTTGGCCATGGCCCCGACGATCCGCTAACTGTTCGCGAAATCAAGGAATTCTCGCGCTTTGAAATCGAAGACGAGCAGACCATTCGCATGCAGCCCTGCGTCTCGCCTGTGTGGGACACTTGCATCGCCATGGTTGCTCTTGAAGAAGCAGGCCTTCCTCCAGACCATCCTGCTCTCGTCAAGGCGGCGGACTGGATTCTCTCGAAGCAAGTGGTTGGCCCAGGCGATTGGCAGGTCAAGAACAAAGACGCGGATCCAGGTGGCTGGGCCTTTGAGTTTCGCAATGATTTTTATCCGGACGTGGATGACACTGCGTTTGTTCTGATGGCTCTCCAGCGCGTGAAGTATCCCGATCCCGTGCGCATGGAAGCTGCGATGCGCCGGGGCATTCAGTGGCTTCTCAGCATGCAGAATCGTGATGGCGGCTGGGGCGCGTTCGATCGCGACAATGACCGCAAATTTCTTTGCAATATTCCCTTCGCCGACCACAATGCCATGATCGATCCTTCGACGGCCGACGTCACCGCACGCGTCGTCGAGTGCCTTGGCCGTTATGGCTGGTCCTCGGAACATCCCGTCATTCAGCGCGCCGTGAGGTTCCTGCTTGAGGATCAGTGCAAGGACGGCTCGTGGTTCGGCCGCTGGGGCGTCAATTACATTTATGGAACGAGCGGCGTTCTGCGCGCTCTGGAAACCGTTTCGCTCGCGACGCGCGAATTCTGCAAGCGCGCCGTCAACTGGCTTCGCACCGTTCAAAAAATAGATGGCAGCTTTGGGGAATCGCTCTTGAGCTACGATGCGCCTTCGACAAAGGGGCAGGGAACCAGCACTGCCTCACAAACGGCGTGGGGACTCATCGGCTTGCTCGCGAGCGCTGGGACGGAAGATCCCGCGGTTGCTAAAGCCGTGGCTTACCTGGTGCATCGCCAGGAAGCAGACGGCTCGTGGAGCGAGCCGGAATTTACGGGCACGGGTTTCCCCGGAGTGTTTTACCTGAAATACCATCTCTACCGGAATTCCTTTCCGGTCTACGCCCTCGCGCGCTATTCCAATCAATCGCGCAAAGCCGAAGAATATTGCGCAGTAAAATTCCAGCCCAGCGAGTTCCGGCTGCGCAGCGGGATTTAACCTACATGGTGCGCTTGCCAGCGCGGCTCATTTCAAAACTCTTAAAAGCCCGCATTGCGCAGATTTTTAACTCTGCGCCTCCGGGTCCGCTGGTGCATTGTGTGGATGCCGCAGACGTCCTCCATCCAGGCTCGGCCGCGCCCGTTTCCCACGAGAAGATGCGTGCGGTTATGGAAAATCCTGCTCCTGTAGTCTGGATTGGCGGGGGCGAACCGCTGCTTCATTCGGGGATGGGGCATTTTGTCCGCGCCATTGCTCAGAGCCATCCCTGCGTTTTTCTCGAGACCGATGGGACCGAGCTCCGCCGGCGGATTCACGAATTTCAGCCACAGCGTGAACTGTTTTTGACTGTTCGTCTGGATTCGCTGCAAACCCCGAAATCCAGGCACACGGTCGAGGGAATTCGCGCTGCGCGCCTCTCCGGTTTTTTTACCGTCATCCACACGCGAGTTCACGAAGATTTGGACTCTGCGCCACTCACAACGCTTCGTTCGTTTATAGCGGAAAAGGATGTGGACGGCTGGCTAATTACCGCTGCGTCTCCGGGCGATGCGGTTGTCCGCAAAGCCGCCGAAGCGCGCGAATTAGTCCGCGGCAGTTTTTGGCGTCAATTTTCCGAGCGCTTGGAAGAGGCGCTTCTGTCGCAAACGCCAGCCAGAGAAGTACACGATGGGCAAGCCTTCGTCCCTGAAGATATACATGTAGAGGCGGGTGAAGAAGGCGTGAGAATCGCATGACCACACTGGTCACAGGTGCTTCCGGCTTCCTGGGGAGCCACGTCGCCCGCCAATTGGTGTCCCGAGGCGAGGACGTGCGCGTGCTGCTGCGTCCGTCGAGCACCAATCGAGCCATCGCGGACCTGTCGCTCGAATACGTCACCGGCGATTTACGTGACCAAGCTTCAGTCGCGCGGGCCATGCAGGGAGCTAAGCGCGTGTTTCACGTTGCCGCTGACTACCGCCTGTGGGCCCGGCGGAAGCAGGACATCTACGATTCCAACGTTGGTGGCACAAGACATCTCCTCGATGCCGCCATGCGGGCCAGCGTCGAGCAATTCATTTACACCAGCACCGTCGCTACGATCGCTGTGGACCGCCCGCAGCATCCCAACGAATTCACGGACGCCCGCCTGGAGGAAATGGTCGGCCATTACAAGCGTTCCAAGTGGATGGCCGAGCAGGAAGCGCTCAGAGCGGCGAAGTCCGGCTTGCCCGTCATCGTCGTCATGCCCACGACGCCCGTCGGCCCGTGGGATTGGAAGCCCACGCCAACGGGGAAAATCATTCTGGATTTTCTCAATGGGAAAATGCCCGGCTACGTCGAGACGGGCTTGAATCTCGTCGGCGTCGAGGAATGCGCTGCTGGCCACTTGCTTGTCGCCGAGAAAGGCAAAGTGGGAGAGCGGTATCTTCTCGGCGGCGAGAATCTCACGCTCAAGGGTCTGCTCGATACTCTTTCGAGGATTACCGGCTTGGCCGCGCCCAAGATGAAAATTCCTCATGGCTTGGCGCTGGGTGTAGCCTATGCCAATACTGTGTTTTCCCGATTGATCGGCCGCGAGCCAAGCATCCCGATCGAAGGCGTGAAGATTGCGCGGCACATGATGTTCGTCGATTGCTCGCGCGCGCAGCGCGAATTGGGTTTCAAGGCGGGTTCAGTGTCGGCGGCGCTCGAGCGCGCCGTACGCTGGTACGAGGCCAACGGTTATATCATCAAGGGCCGCGCCAAGAAAATAGCGCACGGTCGCGCCGCTTAGGCTAATCGTTTTTTGCTTCTGTGAGAAGCTGTGATTTCTAGCTTTCCTTTTAAGGTGTATTTTACGAACGACTAATGAGCTAATGCGTATCCTCGTCACGTTCGCCGTAGACGCAGAATTCGCCCCCTGGCGAAAACGCCACCCTTTCGTTGCATTCCCTATCGACCTAGCACATCGCTACTTCAAGGAATCCTATTTTAAGGCAAGGGTCGGGCCATCTGACGTTACCGTGTATCTCACGGGAATTGGCTGGACACTTCCCGAATACGGACTGAAGAAACTGTTTGAGGATAAACCGGACGCTTGCGTGTCGTCCGGCCTTGCCGGAGGCTTGAAGCGTTCTCTGAAGAAGGGCGATGTTGTGGCCGCGCGATTTGTTTCGTCGCTGGATGGGGAAGGATCTATAGGTGCCAACACGCGGCTGCTAGAAATTGCCAGAGAGTGTGGTGCCAAAGTGATGGAGAAATGCATCACTTCGCGGCAATTACTGGGTCAGGCTCAATTCAAACAGGCTATGGGGGAGTTCGCAGATATAGTTGATATGGAGAGCTCCAAAATCATGAGTATTGCGACCGGGCCGCAAATACCGGCCGTTACGATTCGGGCTATCAGCGATACCGTGGATGAGGATCTCCCACTCGATTTCAGCCGCATTCTGGATCAATCTGGGCGCATACTCAAGCGTCAGCTCGCATTGCAGCTCGCCAGGTACCCCAACCAGATTCCTGCTCTCATCCGCTTCGGCAAAGAGAGTCAAAAGGCGGCAGAGCGATTGGCAGACTTCCTTGATTGCTACGTCGAAGCGATTGCGGCATCTGGGGCAGGTATTCCAGATAGACGAGAACAAGTGGTAGCCCGATGACCCGTCCCCTCACAACTCTGGAAGCTATGCGAGCTCTCGGTCCTATCCCCAAGACCATGCGCGCCGGCGTCTTTCGCGAAAAAGGCGTCGTCCGCGTCGAAGAAGTTCCCGTTCCCGAAGTTGCCGATGGCGAAGTGCTCATCAAGGTCGCCGCTTGCGGCGTTTGCGGCACCGACATCAAGAAAATCTTCCATCGCTACGTCGAACCGCCGCAAATCCTCGGCCATGAGCTTGCCGGCACAGTGGTTGCCATGGGCCGCGGCGTCTCCAAATGGAAGCCCGGCGATCGCGTTATGAGTTTTCATCACATTCCCTGCGGCAAATGCTTTTATTGCGAACGCCGCCTTTTCTCCCAATGCAAGCAATACAAGACCACTGGCCTGACCGCGGGCTTCACTCCCAACGGCGGGGGCTTCGGCGAATACGTCAAGGCCATGCCGTGGGTCACCGAGCGCGGCATCGTTGCGCTCCCTGACAACGTCACCTTTGAAGAAGCCACGTTTATCGAGCCCATCAACACGATCCTGAAGGCCGTCCAAAAAGCCCGCGTAGCTGCTGGTGAGACCGTTCTCGTTATTGGGTGCGGCCCCATAGGTTTGCAGCTCCTCATGGTGGCCAAGCTTCGAGGTCCGAAACTCTATACCAGCGATCCCATGGCCGTACGCCGGGCCAAGAGCCTTACCTTAGGCGCGATTGAGTCGTTTGACCCCAGTGGTGGTAAGCTGGTGGAGGAAATTAAGGCCCGTACGGAGGGCAGGGGGGCTGATGCCGTTTTAGTGGCGGTGGCGCATCCCGCGGTGGTCGTGGAAGCGCTGGCCGCGGCGAGGCCCGGGGGACGAGTCCTGTTGTTCGCTGCAAACGACCCCGTCACCAGAATCGAATTTCCGGCAGCCGCTGTGGGGATCGACGAAAAAGAAATTCTAGGCAGCTATAGTGCCGCGGTGGACATCCAAGAAGCAGCCGCGGAACTGGTGCTCCACAAGAAACTTCCGGTCATGGATATTGTGACGCACCGTTTTCCTCTGGATAAAATTCAAGAGGCTTTGGATTTGGCTGCCCGGCCCACCGAGGAATCGCTTAAGGTCTTAATCACACACGCATGAGGACCACCGACAAGAAAACGGAAACAGGCGAAGAATTGAAGACTGCTGTCACACGCGTCGCGGTGCCATCCAAAATGACGGCGGCCGTTCTCTATGGCAGCGAGGATCTTCGCATTGAAATGATCGACGTGCCTTCCCTCGCCGCCGACGAAGTGCTCCTTCGCGTGCGCCTTGCGCTTACCGACGGAACTGACCTCAAAGTTTGGAAGCGCGGTTATCACGCGCGCATGATTCAGCCGCCCGCCGTCTTTGGCCACGAATTGGTTGGCGACATTGTAGCCGTCGGCAAGCGCGTCGATTCGCGCTGGCGCATCGGCATGCGCGTGGTGGCGGCGAATTCCGCTCCGTGCCTGCGCTGTTATCACTGCCGCCGCGGGCAGGAAAACCTATGCGACGATTTGCTTTTCAACAATGGCGCTTACGCCGAATACATGCGCATCCCTGGCCGCATCGCCGTGGAAAACATGCTCGAGGTGCCCCACTCCGTGGATGATCGAAGCGCTGCGCTTGCCGAGCCTCTCGCTTGCGTGCTTCGAGGCGTTCATGAGATGGAAGTGCGCACCGGCGACACTGCCGCCGTCATCGGCTGTGGTCCCATTGGGCTGAAATTCATCCGCATGTTGTCGCGCCGCGGCGTCCGCGTCATCGCCATTGCCCGCCGCACCGGGCCTCTCGACGTGGCGCGCCGCCTGGGCGCTATAGCTACGATTAATGTGAACGAAATCGAGGATGTGGTTTCGGCTGTGAAAGCCCTTACGGAAGACCAGCGCGGCCCCGACGCCGTTGTCGAAGCTGCGGGCAATCCCGCGACATGGAGCATGGCCCTGTCCATCGTGCGCCGCGGGGGCGTCGTGAATTTCTTCAGCGGCCTGTCCTCGGGAACGCACGTCGAAATCGAACCTGCTGCCATTCACTATTCCGAAATCAAACTTATCTCCACGTTCCACCATACGCCGCGTTTTTTCCGCGAAGCGCTCGAAGCGATTCGCCGCGGAGATATTTCCGCGCACGACTTTGTCACCGAAGAAATTCGGCTGGCCGACTTGCCGCAGGCCTTCGAGCGCATGAAGTCTCGCAGCGGCGAAATCAAACTCGCCGTCCGGCCCTGACCCTGTCTGAGGCAGGGATTCCGTGCGTCAATAGATTTGCGCACCCTTGTAAATTGTCATCCTGAAGGAATCCGGTGAGGATGCCTGAAGGATCTCAACATGAAAATGCAGGAAACGACGAATATTCGTGAGGCGATTTTCTAGATGCTTGCTAGTGGCGAACTCGAAATCATGCGCAACGCCCCCCCGGCGGGTTGCTCTCCCACGGTCGCGCAGGAATACACGCACTGGCTCGCCACGCATCATTACGAAAACTTCAACGTAGTCTCCTGGCTTCTTCCCAGAGCGCTTCATCAGCATTTTTACAACGTTTACGCCTATTGCCGCTGGGCCGATGATCTAGGCGACGAAGTGTCCGATCCCATGCGCGCTCTTCAGTTGCTCGATTGGTGGGAACGTGAACTTGACCTTTGCTATGAAGGCAAACCGTCTCACCCCGTATTCGTCGCGCTGCGCCAGACTGTTCTCGCCAAAGACATTCCCAAGCAACCCTTCGCCGATCTCTTAAGAGCTTTCCGCCAAGACCAAACCACGAAGCGCTGCCCAGACTGGGACGCCGTGATCAGCTATTGCCTCTATTCCGCGAATCCTGTCGGGCGTCTGGTTCTTTACCTGTGCGGTTATCGTGACGAGCAACGCCAACGCCTTTCCGACGCCACTTGCACTGCACTCCAACTCGCGAATTTCTGGCAGGATGTGTCTCGCGACCTTGACAAGGGCCGCATCTACATTCCGCTTGACGCTGCCGCAGCGCAGGGCCTCACGCAGGACGACATCGTGGAGCGGCGCTTCGACGAGCGCTACGTCCGTCTGATGCAGGATCTCATCTCTCGCACACGCGCCTTGTTTGCCGAGGGTTTGCCTCTTGCAAAAATGGTTGACTCGCGCTTGAGTGTCGATCTCGAGATGTTTAGCCGTGGCGGCATCGCTGTTCTGGACGCCATCGAAGCAATGGGCTACGACACGCTTCACAAGCGCCCCGCCATCAGCAAATTGAAACAGGCTCGCCTCCTCGGCCGCACGCTGGTCAAACACTTGATCACGCGCGATTCCTCGCAGACAGTAGTTTCAACAATGCCGATAAGCACAAGGATTCAAGATACTGCGACTCCGTCGGCAGCAGTGATTGCCGAGTCCTACGAGGATTGCCATCACATCGCGCGCGCCGCACACAGCAATTTCTATTACGCATTTTTTCTCTTACCCAAACCCAAGCGAGACGCACTCGCCGCCCTCTATGCTTTTATGCGCCTAATCGACGACGTTTCCGACGAAGGCCAGGACCTCGCAGCCAAACAACGCGGCCTAGCTCGTTGGCGCGCCGCCCTCGACCAAGCCATCACCGGCCATGAGCAGGTTTTCGACGGCAACGCCGCTGTGGTCTCTCCAGCCGCCTCGCTGCCCG
>Ga0079221_10000100_pt1 | contig 18089 bp, 13 predicted proteins | sample GAAS200_FD_75069 | JGI IMG/M metagenome (GOLD analysis project Ga0079221, IMG submission 75069) | Agricultural soil microbial communities from Georgia to study Nitrogen management - GA AS200 | ecosystem: Environmental > Terrestrial > Soil > Agricultural land | place: USA: Georgia | collected... | reverse complement strand
GGAACAAACCCAGGTGGCCGTGCGTTCCCCGTATCTGGACAATGACCTGGTCAGAACCATCTACAAAGCTCCCGGCACGATAGCGGCTAATGAAGAAGCCAGGCTGCGGTTGATACGAGAGGGCAATCCCGCTTTGTCTCAACTGCGCACCGACCGCGGCATCGGCGGACTCAACAGCAGCTTGACCCGCGGTGTTCTGGAGTTCTTTTTCAAGGCGGAATATGCCTACGACTACGGCATGCCCCAGTGGATTGCCCAGTTGGACCATATGTTCGCGCCGTTTCACCTGGAACGCATCTGGTTAGGGCGTCACAAAGTGTTTCATTTCCGGGTCTGGTATCGAGACCAGCTAGCGAATTATGTTCGCGAGATGCTGTTCGACCAGCGCTCGCTGGCCCGGCCGTACGTCAACGTGGAATCGGTTCGAAAGATTGTCAACGGACACCTGAAGGGCAATCGAAACTACACTACTGAGATCCACAGGCTCTTGGCCCTGGAGCTGACGCAACGGCTGTTTTTGGATGCGAACTGAGAGCGGCTGGCTGGGTGCCCTCTGCGAAATTATAGGAATCGAGAGGACGGATTGAAGTCACAAGTCACATCGCCTATTGAGGCTTCCACGGAAGTGAAAGCCGCTTCGCTGCCTGTCGAAAAGACCCAGGCCGCCATCCTGAAATTTGCACAATGGCTGGAAAACTACGGCGAGACTTCCCACGACTTCCAGAGTTTCTATGCGAGCGGCATAGGGCAGTGGGCTAAGGCTACGTACTACAAAAGGCCGCGGCTGGGAATATTGGCGGTAGCGCCGATGGTGTTTTCGGAGGCTTTTGTGCCGTCCGCCCGGGGCATCTTCTGGAAACGCCAGCGATTTCCGATTGCCGATGCGCATTATGCGATGGGATTTGCCTTTCTGGCAAAGACCACCAACAAAGACATCTACTATGAAAAAGCGCTTCACTTTCTGGAAGTTCTCAAAACTACTCGATGTGCCGGCTACAACAATTATTGTTGGGGCTACCCATTCAACTGGGTAACGCTGCGCGGCACGATCGAAAAGGGAACCCCGCTTATAACAACCGTACCCTATATTTACGAGGCCTTTAGGCAGGTTTGGGAGATTGACAAGGTACAGGAATGGCTCCAAATAATGGAATCTATAGCCGAGCATGCTCTTCTCGACTATAAGGACTTTAAGACTTCTGCCAGTGCATCCACCTGTTCATATACTCCCGATCCTGCGCAGTCAGTTGCAGTAGTCAATGCAAACGCATACCGGGCCTTCTTGCTAACGTGTGCAGCAAACGACTTTGCAGAAGAGAAATACTGGAAAGTAGCCGAAAGAAATCTGAACTTTGTCCTTGAGTCGCAGAATGAAGACGGCTCCTGGTATTACGCCAAAGACGGGAAGCGAAACTTTATCGATCACTTTCATACGTGCTTTGTTCTGAAGGCGTTGGCAAAGATCGAGGCACTAATGGGCCATCCCGGTTGTACGAAAGCAATCGATCGCGGAATTGAATATTATTCTAAAAATCTCTTCGACGAAGTTGGTTCCCCAAGGCCATTCTCGAGTCGTCCGCGGATGACGGTATACCGGCGCGAGTTGTACGACTACGCCGAGTGCATTAACTTGGCGGTGCTGCTCACTGGGCGTTATCCAAAATTGGATAATCTCCTTCGGTGTGTCTTGAACGAAGTTCTAACCGTGTGGCAAAAGCCTGACGGTTCCTTTCGCAGCCGGCGTCTTCATTTGGGTTGGGACAACACACCCATGCACCGCTGGGCCCAGGCGCAATTGTTTAGAAGTCTCTGCTTCCTGATAAGTCGCAAGGCTGAGAGTTCCAAGACCTAACCCTGGCAGGCGCCTAGTTTAAATTTGCGTCCGATGATTTGGCATTTTGTGTCTGGTGGTCCTGAGATTGGAATTCGCAGACTCGCGGAACTTTCAGCTCGGGAAATTACCTGCCTGTTTACCCTAAGAGAGCAAGGAGCAAAAGGAGCACACCTTGAAAGTCAGCATATTCGGTCTGGGTTATGTCGGGACAGTGTCTGCCGGCTGCCTCGCCAACGAAGGTCATGAAATTATCGGCGTGGACCCGGTAAGGACAAAAGTAGATTTGATCAATGCCGGCAGATCTCCCATTATTGAAAAAGACATCGAAGAAATCATTGCCCAGGCTGTTAAAGCTGGCCGACTTCGTGCAACCGACGACACCATCCAAGCTATCCGGGACACCGAACTCTCTTTTGTATGCGTAGGTACGCCGAGCCAGATCAACGGCAATTTAGACTTGACCCATGTCAGAAATGTTTGCGAGCAGATTGGCCAGGCGCTTCGGTGCAAATCGGCCCGACACACTGTGGTAATTCGCAGCACGATCCTGCCCGGGACGATGCGTCGAGTAGTCATCCCTGTATTGGAAGAAACTTCGGGGAAGAAGGCGGGCACTGATTTCAGCATTTGCAACAATCCCGAGTTTCTGCGCGAAGGTACGGCAGTCAAAGACTTCCACTCCCCTTCTAAGACAGTCATCGGCGAATTGGACCAAGCCAGCGGGGATATGTTGGCTAATCTGTACGCGAAGCTCGATGCCCCCCTGATCAGGACCGACATTGAAACAGCTGAGATGATCAAATACATTGATAACAGTTGGCACGCCCTCAAAATTGGCTTTGCGAATGAAATTGGGAATCTTTGTAAGTCTTTCTCCGTGGATGCGCACAGAGCTATGGAGATTTTCTGTTTAGACAAGAAGCTGAATATCTCCTCAGCTTACCTTACCCCCGGTTTTGCGTTTGGGGGCTCATGCCTGCCGAAGGACCTTCGGGCGTTGGCCTATTCCGCCAAGCTGCATGACCTGGAATTGCCAATCCTGAGCTCCATTCTGCCGAGCAACGAGTTACAGATCTCCCGGGGCCTGCAGTTGATTATGGAAAAGGGGCGCAAACGTATTGGGATTCTCGGCTTCAGTTTCAAGGCAGGAACAGACGATCTGCGTGAGAGCCCAATGATCGAAGTGATCGAGCGGCTAACCGGGAAGGGCTATGACGTCCGTATCTACGACAAAAATGTACAAGTGGCCAAACTGATCGGTGCGAACCGGGATTTCATCCTGAATCGCATCCCGCATATTTCCAGGCTGATGGTGGACAATATCGAGGCAGTTCTGCAACACGGTGAGACCATTGTCATCGGCAATAAATCCAGCGAGTTCGAAAGTGTTCCTCAAAGGCTGCACACAGGTCAGAATCTAGTGGATTTTGTGCGCATCTCGAATTACAGGAGCAATAATGGCGAGTACAGCGGCATGTGCTGGTAAGAATTCTGAGCCTCTGGATGAAGATCATTCTCATACAAGTATTCAGGCCACGGGGTTACAGCTACTGCATGCCCCGGAAGCAGATGTGAGAACATGAGCCGCCAGGTTTTGAAAAAACGGGTCTTGATTATTGTAGAGAACCAAACTGTTCCCTTCGATCGGCGCGTTTGGCGGGAGGCTTGTTCGCTTCGAGAGAATGGATACGAGGTGACGGTACTATGCCCCCGGCGGAAAGGAACTGCCAAGGGATATGAGCTCCTCAACGGAATCCGCGTCTATCGACATCCTTCACCCGCGGAGGGAAGCACTCCGATAGGGTATCTGTGGGAGTACGCGTGCGCTTTGCTCTGGGAGTTCTGGTATACGCTGTGGATCTACTTGCGGCACGGCTTTGACGTCATTCAAGGTTGCAATCCGCCTGACAATATTTTCCTGGTTGCACTTCCATTCAAACTCTTGGGAGTGAAATACATTTTCGACCATCACGACGCTAATCCCGAACTGTACATTTCGAAGTACGGGAAGCGGGGTACGCTGTACAGGATCTTGGTGGCGCTTGAGAAACTTACCTATCGGTTCAGCGACGTAGTGATGGCAACGAATATGAGCTACAAGGAATTAGCGGTCAGCAGGGGAGGCGTGGCTCCAGAGAATGTGTTCGTCGTCCGCAACGGACCGAACCTAGAAACATTCAAATCGGTTCCCCCTAATCCTGCACGGAAAAATGGGAAGAGCTACCTGATCGGCTATGTGGGCAATATGAGCGTTCAAGATGGCCTGGATATACTGCTGGACATTGCGCAGTGCCTTAAAAGCTCGGGCCGGCGCGATATCCTCTTCACCTGTGTTGGCGGCGGCACGGAACTCAGCAAACTCAAAAGGATGGTAGAGGAGAAGGGCTTGCTCGATACGGTTTGTTTCACTGGAAGGGTTTCTGACGAGGAACTGCTGGAGATACTGTCAACAGCCGATGTCTGCGTGAACCCGGACCGGCCAAGTGAAATGAACGATATGTCTACAATGATCAAAATCATGGAATATATGGCTCTTGGCAAGCCGATTGTGCAGTTTGAATCTAAGGAAGGAAAGTTCAGCGCCAGGGAAGCTTCTCTCTATGCCAGAAAAGACGACGGGGTTGCGGACTTCGCCGCCAAAATCACCTGGTTGCTAGGCAGACCCGAGGAAAGAAAGAAAATGGGAGAATTTGGAAAGGAAAGAATCGAAAAGGAATTGTCTTGGGAGCATTCTGTTGGGAATCTGCTGGCTGCTTACAATCGAGCTTTCAGCAAACGCACACCTCAAATATATGAGGAAAGACAAAAAGATGTGGTAATTCGTTGAGCGCGGCCTTCCAAAAAAGAAAAGACGGAACACAGACAGGTTACTCCTCCTTGGCTAAACAACACGATTCCTACATCATTTCGCAGAATGATTTAATTCTCGTGACCGGCGCAGCGGGCTTTATCGGCTGCCGGGTGGTCGAGGGTTTGCTCAACCGTGGCTTTCGCAATCTAGTCTGCTTCGCGCGGCCCACGGGGAAGCTTTCCCGAATCGAAGACATCTCGAATCGTTGTTCGCCGGGAGCCCAAATTAAACTGTTCAAGGGTAACCTTCTTTCCCGCCAGGATTGTGAAGCCGCGTGTAAAGATGCAGCGCTGATCATTCATCTCGCCGCCGGCACCGGCGAGAAGTCCTTTCCTGATGCTGTCTCGAACTCGGTAGTTACGACTCGCAACCTGCTGGATGCCAGCTTACGGTACGGCCGACTTCGAAGGTTCGTTCTGGTCAGTTCCTTCTCGGTGTATACGAATTGCCGGAAGCCGCGCGGGCGCATCCTAGATGAAGCTTGTCCAGTCGAACAACATGGCGAACTCCGGGGAGAAGCGTATTGCTTTGCCAAATACAAGCAAGAGGAACTTGTCGCCGAGTACAACAAGAATTTCGGGATGCCTTACGTTGTAGTGAGACCCGGCAGCGTCTATGGCGCCGATAAGGCGGCAATTGTTGGACGAGTGGGCATTGACACTTTCGGCGTATTCCTGCAGATCGGCGGGTCCAATACAATACCCTTCACTTACGTTGATAATTGTGCTGACGCGATCGTCCTAGCCTGGCTCGTTCGAGGCGCCGAAGGTGAGGTCTTCAACGTCGTCGATGATGAGCTCCCTTCCAGTCGTCAGTTCTTGCGCTGGTACAAGAAGAACGTAAGAAACTTCAAATCAATCTATGTGCCTCATATTGTTAGCTATGCTCTTTGCTATGCCTGGGAGAAGTACTCTCAATGGTCAGGCGGACAATTGCTACCAGCTTTTAACCGGAAACGGTGGCACGCTTACTGGAAGAAAACGCGCTATAGCAACGAAAAATTGAAGGCCCGCCTGGGGTGGGTGCCCAAGATCTCCATCGCCGAGGGTTTGCGGCGCTCTTTCCAAAGTTGCACACAGGGTGAGAGACGTGCTTAAGGTTGCCATTGTAGGGTGTGGCAAAATCGCCGATTCACATGTCTCTCAGATCCAGCGGATTGGCGGGTGTGAGATTGTCGCAGTCTGCGATCGCGAGCCGCTAATGGCCAGGCAACTTGCGGACCGCTTTCCCGTCAAGCAGTGTTTTACTGATCTGACCGAGCTTTTGAATACCGCTCAACCCGAGGTCGTGCATATCACCACACCCCCTGAGGGCCATTTCGAACTTGCCAAGCTTTGCTTGGAACATGGCGCAAACGTCTACGTTGAAAAACCCTTTACGGTCTATGCCGACGAAGCACGGAAACTTATCGATCTAGCAGAGAAAAAAGGACTCAAGCTGACGGCCGGCCACAACGAGCAGTATAGTCACGTAGCTAGGCGAATGAGAGCCCTGGTCCAGAGCGGTTATTTGGGGCAGCCTCCGGTTCACATGGAGAGCTACTATTCCTATAATCTTGGTGATTCTACTTACGCGCGCTCTCTGTTAGGTGACAAGCAGCATTGGGTCCGCAGATTACCAGGGAAGTTATTACAAAATATAATTAGCCACGGCATTGCTCCAATTGCAGAATTCCTGACAACGGATAACCCTCGCGTGATTGCCTATGGCTTTGCGAGTCCGCTTCTTAAGAGCATAAATGAAGGTGACATTGTTGATGAACTTCGTGTCATTCTTTGTGAAGAAGAGCGTACCACTGCTTACTTCACTTTTTCTTCACAGATAAAACCCTCCCTCCACGAATTCCGAGTCTACGGTTCAAAGAACGGTCTCGTAGTCGATCAAGCCCACGACATCTTGCTCAAACTTCGAGGCAACAAATATAAGAGCTTTGCCGATAAGTTCATTCCTCCCGCACAGTTCGCCAAGCAGCATTTCGGCAATTTAATTACAAATGCAAAGTTGTTTTTGGCCGCGGACTTTCATGTGGATTCCGGTATTAAGTACCTCATTGAGGCCTTCTATCGCTCGATCCGGGAGAACGGTCCGGTGCCTATTCCCTATCGCGAAATTCTGCTCACTGCGAGAATTATGGACACGATTTTCGAGCAGCTCGCTAATGGTCGACCCCACTACAACATGGCCTTGCAATGAACGCAAAATCGTCTGAGGGAATGTAGTTGCTCCGTGCCGGAACTAATGTTTTGTGGCGCACAGAGGACTTTTCACAAGGAGAATTCTGGTGAGCCGGTTACGAATTTTGGTGCTAGCGCCGGACAGTAATCCTGAACAAGTTAGCATCCCTTATGTCACTTATTCTCATGCCGCGGCGCTCGCAGAACTCAATGATGTGACTCTGGTCGTTCGATCGCCCGTTGAAGAGCCTGTGCGTCGGGCAAAAGCGCCGTTTCGCTCCCTCGAGGTAGTCCGGATGCCGCGGCTCGAGCGTATCTATGCCTGGTGTTTCCGCCGGATCTTCAAATCTAACTTTGCCAGCCAGGCGGTGACCGCTTTCACTTATCCCTTTGCTCTTGCGTTTGAGTGGTATGCCTGGAGGCAGTTACGGCACCGGATTATGGCGGGCGAGTTCGATGTGGTTTTGCGCATCGTACCAATGACAGCGGTCTTGCCGAGTCCTTTCGCTTTCTTTTTGCGAAATGGACCTATCCCCTTTGTGATTGGGCCGATTAATGGCGGACTCCCGTTTGTGAAGGGTTTCAGCCAGGCTGATAATCAACGCGAATGGATCTCCAACCTAAGGGGTGTTTACCGATTCCTGCCTTTTGCTCGATCCACTTACCGCAACGCGGCTGCAATCATCGCTGCTTCTTCACAAACCTACGCAGAGTTTGCCGTCTATCGCGACAAAATGTTTTTTGTCCCGGAGCCAGGCATCGCTCGCAGCCTGTGTCACGATGATTCGCGCAGCCCGGAACCAGGTGCCAAACTTGAACTGATTTTCGTCGGGTTTCTCATCCCCTGCAAAGCTTGCGATCTCGCACTTCGCTCGGCGGCGCCCCTCTTGAGGAATGATTTGGCGCGTTTTACCGTCGTCGGCGATGGCCCTGAGCGGAACCGCCTCGAGCAGCTGGTGAGATCCCTTGGGATTGACAAGGCTGTCCGCTTCTGCGGTTGGGTCAGCCATGAAGAGGTCCTCAGGCGCTTGCAATCCGCGGATGTACTGGTGTTTCCATCAGTTCGCGACTTCGGTGCAGGCGTGGTCTTTGAGGCCCTCGCGGCTGGCGCGGTGCCGGTGGTCGCGGACTTCGGCGGACCCGGAGATATCGTTCATCCGGATGTGGGGTACAAGGTACCTCTTACGAATGAAAACGACTTCGTGGCAGAGATGGAAAAGAATTTGAGGGAACTCGCTGACAATCGGGAGCAGCTTGAGAGGTTACGGCGGCAATGGATGGCTCACGTGCGGGAATCCTTAACTTGGGAAGCAAAAGCGCAGGCCGTTACTCGAATTTTGAATTGGGCAGTAAGCCATGGTTCGAAGCCAGAGTTTCCGCCGCCAAAGATGTTGGCTGCCGATGTTGGTCCGTCCCGTTGAGAAACCCGGCCGTTCCTGTTTTGCAGCAAGGTACCAGCAGGTCACAACAGAATTAGGTTGTTAGTGTCACCGATGCTGGGATACGAGATGGAATTATTGAACGGTTGCCATTAAGCCCGTTGGAGGGGCTGGAGGATTTCCAATGTTTCCTGTAGTCAGTGGGTGCGGATAGGTATAGGGCATATAGTAGATCGTCCAAGTGTTTGTAGCGGAGCAGACAAATAATTCGCCTTGTCCCCCGCTGCCGCTTTGGTTCCAGTTGCCCTGATCGGTTGCCCAATAGCCTACGCCTTTGGTGCAAGTCGTTGGGCGATTGGCCAAGGTGCCGTGCCCAGCGCCACTGGTTCCGTTGAAGGGAGAAGCGGGACTTGTCTGTGCCGTCTGATTGATTGACTCAGTATAGTAATCGCGGTTGGCGATAAGCGCCTGAGTCACACCAACTATCGTATGGTCGGCATGATTGCCCACATTGTCGGCAGCTTCGTAGATTGGATCGAGGGCTTGGGCTGCCGACCCCGGTTTTCCAGTACTCGCCAGTACCGGACTAGATATGCTTCCCGTTATCAGCAAACCCGCGCCGCGTGTTGGTTGGTCCATGCAAACGGCGGCACGCAGAATCTGGTAGGAGTCGCCCAGCGACGGGTTCGTCGCACCCGCAGAGCCGGAAGTGTAGTCATTGGTGGTTAAAGAATTAGAAGAATTGGAGCCAATTTCAAGGCCTGCGTTTTGGGTAACGTCATGAAACGAATAAGGACTGCCGTTCACGACCCATCGGTTGGCTGCCCATCCCGGCGAACCTGAATCCGTGATGGTCCATGGACTCCCACCACCAGAAGTAGAGCCGATCGTTCCAGTGAAGTAGGTTGTGCCGTCGTTCTGGTCCCAAGGACTGCTGCCATCGCATGGTCCATAGGTGCTGGATCTCCAGCGACGTTGGGGGTTCAAGTCAGCAAGGCCTTTGAAAAATCCGCTGCCCGTGTTCGTGAAGGAATTCCCGAAGGACATGCCGGTTCCACCGCGACCCGGCCAAGCCGATCCGCATCCAACCGTTCCGTTGGAGCATGTTCCCGTATTGTAATAGCCCTCCCACTGCCGAACGCCGCGAGGACGTCCCGTGGTGTCCGTACCGTGCCCCGAACATACGCCAAATGCATTTATGCTGTTGATGGTGTTGAAGCGACAAGCAAGCCGGGCCCCCCCACCGTTAGAACCACCTATGTCTGTATCCGTCACGAGGGCATAATTAATCGTGTTGTTCTCGATGAAGAAAGTTTGCACCGTGCCGAAAGTGTCCGGGCTAGCATAAGAATTATCTCCCCAGCTTCCAACTCCTTGCCAGGAACCGTGACCTATGTTTAGGAAGCACATATAGTTGGGGTTTGGGTCCGTGTCGCCCACGGTGTTGTGGTCGGCCACTCCGAAGACATTGCTGACAAACGCGACGGAGGCGTCAGGGAGTCCGACGGACGCCCAACTGGAAGGAAAAACGAGATTATCGAAACGCAAGTTCGGGCAACCGCTCGCCGTGCATGTTCCATCCACCGTGATGGGAGGCGCCGTGCCGGGCTGGAATTTGATCGTGGAGATTCGAGAAGTCTGGTTGCCGTAGGTTGGGTGCATGGTGAACCCACCACCCGTGATGATGGTGTTCACGGTCCCTGCGCCGGTGCTCGCCGGGCCAGAGTTTGGGGTACCCGTCCCGATGATCGTGATGCCGATGTTAGGCGGGACCGTGATTGAGCTCGTCCAAGTACAGGAACCGGCGGGAATCTGGATAATGTCGCCATTGACTGCGGTGTGCTTCGGACCATTGATGACGGCATTCACGTCCGAACTGTTGCACGTCGCAGCGGTATAAGTGCCCTGTGCCTTTGCAGAGGGCACTAAAAAGAGCGAGATGGCAAAAGAAGAAACAACGACAACTACGAAAGAGAATACGAATCTTTTCATTTTCTCGATGTCCCCGGCATTTTTCCGCCCTGTCCTCCAGCATTGATGATGCCCCGGACCAACGATAAAGGCTACTGTACTCTTGGGTAGTGTTCGCCCAGCGAATCTGCTTGGCCCTTATCTGGCGAAGAGGGCAATCAGAATGCGAATGGTGCGGCCACGGTGTGCTCCCTGCCGATGGATCACAATCACACAGTCCAGCCCCAGGCACTAAACTTTGGGGTGGCTGCAACGGGATGGGTGTAGCGAAACCTTTGGCAATCTGTGGCAAAGGTTTTCCACCTCCCTTGTGCTTGCAGGCGTATCGCATCTCCCATAGATACTTTATTTTGACGCCAAACACGTAACGGCTTTGTTTTAAACATGTTAGCCATGGCCTACGGATTCGCGCCTGCGCAGTCTCCGAAGGGCTACGGCAGAATAATTGCGATTTGTGTCATTCTGGCGTTAATGCCATAACGGCGGTAGCCTGTGAATCGGCCTTTGCGCAGGTGCTACAGACTTGATAATTCATACTATTACTAAATCTATACCTTTTGCCAACCAACCGAGGAACCTTAAGGTATATAGTCCTAAGGGCAGCAATACGCTTGAGGTTGAGACCCATTGGGAGTCTAACGTTAGCATATGAAATCGCTAGTCTCAATTTTAATCCCTGCCTATAACGCGGAAGAGTGGATCGCGGATACGATTCGCTCGGCGATGGCCCAGACCTGGCCTCACAAGGAGATCATCGTTGTGGACGACGGCTCCAGCGATGGAACGGCAGGGGTGGCGCGCCGTTTTGCCTCGAAAGAAGTTACCGTCGTATCCATCAAGAATGGAGGCGCGGCAGCAGCTCGTAACCATGCCTTGCAACTCAGCCAGGGCGATTACATTCAATGGCTGGACGCGGACGATCTTCTCGCACCTGACAAGATCCAGCGCCAGCTTGAAGCGCATCGGGAGATTCCCAATAATCGTATCCTGCTTTCCTCATCTTGGGGCTATTTCAACTATCGAACCAGTCGGGCGCAGTTCGTTGCGTCTTCGTTGTGGCAGGACCTCTCTCCGGTAGAGTGGCTCCTTAGAAAGCTGGGCGAAAACCTTCACATGCAAACAGCAACTTGGTTGACCAGCCGGGCGTTGGCTGAGGCCGCCGGACCTTGGGACACCCGGCTTATCAGTGATGACGACGGGGAATATTTTTGCCGCGTAATTTTGGCCTCTCAAGGCACCCGTTTCGTTCCGGAGTCGCGGGTATTCTACCGGATCACTCCGTCAAATCGCTGGAGTTTTATAGGTGCCTCGGATAAAAAGAAGGTGGCGATGCTTGTTTCGATGAAACTGCATATTCAGTACCTGCGATCTCTTGAAGACAGTGACCGGGTTCGCAAGGCGTGCTTAACGTACCTGCAGAACTGGCACCACATTTTCTATCCGGAGAGGCCTGATCTTGTGGCAGATTCGCAAGCTTTGGCTGCGGAACTCGGAGGGCATCTCGAGGTGCCCCGTTTGGGCTGGAAATATGCTTGGATGAAACCAATCTTTGGGTTGAAAACCGCGAAACGGGCGCAAACAATGCTTCCGCAGGTAAAGGCTTCGTTGATTCGAAACTGGGATAGGACCATGTACAATTTCGAAAATCGCGGAGGGCCATCAACCCTGTTCGCTGCTCGATAGGGCTCGCCTTGATTAGGAAGAATCCGCGCGTGATGAGTCCAACCGAACAAATAAACAGAATTGCGGCGATTTGGAACGAACACCTGGTGGTTGCCCAGGCCCTCCAAAAACTCTCCACCCTCGTTTCTCAAGCCATTGACATGATCTACTCTTCACTCTCCGAGGGCGGCCAGTTGCTCATCGCAGGAAATGGAGGTTCGGCGGCAGACGCGCAACACATCGCCGCGGAACTTACCGGACGTTTTTTGCTTGAGCGGCAACCGTTTCGGGCGCTGGCTCTGCACGTCAACACTTCATCTCTTACAGCGATCGGAAACGATTACGGATACGAACATGTTTTTGCCCGCGAACTTGCCGCGCATGCTCGACCAGGCGACGTCCTGATGGCTATCTCCACGAGCGGCAATAGCCCGAATATCCTTCGTGCGATTGAAGCTGCTCGCAAAGTCCGGATGAGCGTAATCGGACTAACCGGTGGATCAGGCGGCCGGATGCAAGGCGCGTGCGATCTTTGCCTCTGCGTTCACTCAAAGTCCACGGCCCGGATCCAGGAGATGCATATCACGATCGGCCACGCAATTTGCGAACTTCTGGAAGAGAGATTGGTTAAGGATCGCGTTTGAAGCTTCCAGATCCGAGCGAACTTTGGAACCTTACTGACTTGACCCCTCCCGATAAAACTCCTGAAATTGCAGTGGCGCTACTCACAGGCGGCGGGGACCGGCCGTATGCCTTCGGTCTTGCGACGGCTCTTGTTGCAAAGGGAGCGGCGATGGACCTGATTGGCAGTGACGATCTGGATTTTCCGGAATTTCAGGGCAAATCGACGGTGCGCTTTCTTAATTTCAGAGGGAATCAAAACTCGAACGTCACCTTTTTAAAAAAAACATTAAGGGTCTTTGCATACTACGTCCGGCTGATTTGGTATGCCGCGACCGCCAAGCCTGGAATTTTTCACATTTTGTGGAACAACAAATTCCAAACATTCGATCGCACATTGCTTATGCTGTATTACAGACTCCTCGGGAAAAAAATTGTATTGACTGTGCACAACGTCAACATAGGCAAGCGTGATGCGAAAGACTCGGTCTTGAACCGGCTCACGCTGCGAATCCAATATCGACTCACGGATCATCTTTTTGTACATACAGATAAAATGAAGCTCGAACTCGCCAAAGAGTTTGGTGTCCGCCCATCCCGCGTCACCGTCATTCCCTTTGGGATTAACAATTCTATTCCGAATACATCAATGACCCCTGCTGAAGCAAAACAGCGTCTACAAATCCGAGCGAGACAAAAGGTACTTCTCTTTTTCGGAAACATCGCTCCCTATAAGGGGCTCGAATATCTTGTCCGGGCGTTTCAACAAGTCACGGCCCGATCTGACTCCTATGTTTTAATAATCGCAGGAGCACCCAAGAATTGTGAGGAATACTGGCTTCTCATACGCGACGCAATACGCAAAGACGTGGAAGAAGGGCGAATTCTGCTAAAGGCTGTCTATATCTCGGATGAAGAGACGGAGGTCTATTTCAAGGCCGCAGACGTCCTCGTTCTCCCTTACACGCACGTTTACCAGAGTGGCGTTCTGTTTTTGGCTCATAGTTTCGGCCTCCCCGTTATCGCGGCCGATGTGGGTTCCCTCAAAGACGATATTGTCGAGGGCAAGACCGGCTTTGTATTTCGGTCCGAAGATCCCGTTGATTTGGCGAGAGCGATCGAAAACTACTTTGCCAGCGATTTATATCCACATTTGGATTCGCGAAGGCAAGAGATACATGACCACGCTGCGTCGCGTCATTCGTGGGAAACTGTCAGTCTCATGACGATGAGTGTCTATGCAACCCTTCTCAAAACGCACGCGCCCGGCGGCATTCCGCATCGAGAGTCCTCCAAGAGTTCCCTCGACGTGAAGACCTCTTCGTGAAGGACGAAGAGCTTCTTTCCAAAGAGGAACAACCCCTTCGCAAGGGGCGCAATTGACCTTGCCACACATGGAGGTCGAACGCGTGAATGTTCACCACCATGCGTTTGGTCGCCCCTCTTTTCGAAAGAGTTGGTGAAACCACTTTTTCTTAATGCCAGATGACTCTTCATGGTTACCCCGAACGAGCCTTGTCTGAACTGACGTAAAATGAATCCTTCCATTGCCAGCCTGGTTTACGCCTGCGGAATCGCCATACTTTTCTACCTTGATCGTGATAAATCCGTCCGGCCTTCCAAAGCACTGTGGCTGCCGGTTTTCTACCTGTGGATTATTGGATCAAGGCCGGTATCCATTTGGCTGGGCGTCACGCAACCTGCCGGAAACGATCTCCAGCTTGATGGCAGCCCTCTGGATCGGGCTGTTTTCGCCTTATTGCTCATCATGGCTGTAGGCATCCTCGTCCGTCGGGGCCCCCAGACCCTCGCCTTCCTCAACGCCAATCTTCCGATTCTGATCTATTTCTCCTTTTGTCTTTTGAGCGTTTGTTGGTCTGAATACCCAGTTGTGGCGCTCAAACGATGGATAAAGGCCGCAGGAGATGTGGCCATGATTCTCATCGTGATAACGGATACTCAACCTGTCGCCGCTCTTCGTCGCCTGTACACTCGGATTGGCTTCATTTTGGTGCCCATTTCCTGGCTGTTTATCAAATATTATCCGAATCTAGGCCGGTCGTACGACCAATGGACCGGGGCGCAGTTTAATACTGGCGCGGCGCTCGACAAGAATATGCTCGGAGTAATTACATTCGTTGTTTTAGTGGGAATTGTTTGGAGCCTTCTCACGCTTCTCCGGTCCGGCGAAAAGAACCCCCACCGCGGCAGGCATCTCCTCGCAGAAGGAACACTTCTGGTGCTTGGAGTGTCGCTGCTAATCACTTCAAATTCAGTTACTTCTACCGTGTGCTTCTGCATGGGAGCCGGGCTGTTGTTTACGACGCGCCTTCAGTTCATGAGGCGTAACAAAGCTGCAGTGCATGTGCTCGTCTTGTCCCTGGCAGTGACGGCTAGCTCGGTCATGCTATTCGGCGGTAAAGCGAACGTCATTCAGGCGCTGGGTCGAAACACGACCCTCAGCGGGCGCACAGAGATTTGGAAGACGGTAACCGCTCTGGCGCCCAATCCGTTAGTCGGAGCAGGCTTCGAAAGCTTTTGGCTCAGCCCGCGCATCCACGAAAAACTATCGGAGGCAATTCCCGGCCTTCCTCTCAATGAGGCTCACGACGGATACATAGAGGTCTATCTTCAGCTCGGCTGGGTGGGACTCTGTCTCATTGGACTCTTATTAATCGACGCTTATCGGCGTTCGGTAAGGGCCTTTCGGCGCGACCCCCAATTGGGCGGCCTCCTGCTAGCTTATGTTTTGACCGCGATGGTCTATAGCGTGACGGAGGCCGGCTTCCGGATGATGGATCCAATCTGGATTTTCCTTCTCTTGGCAGTCATAGAAGCGAGCGCGATCGCCGCCCGTGGTAGCGTGGGGGCATCGCAGACTCTTGACAAGTGCGCGGATTGGGCCGGGGAACCAGCCGGAAATACTCTCGCTGCGCGCCCTATTCGATGAACTGCGTGAAGAACGGGAAAACTGCTGTCCTATCCCGTCAAACCGCGGCAGTTTCCCGCGTGCTCAGCTTTTCGTGGAGTTTCCTGATATCGCCGGTTGTTTCTGGGCAGCATTATGAGCATTTACCAAATTGACCCAACGAAGGATTTGCGGTGGGGCGAACTTGTAGAGCGACACCCCAGAGCATCAGTCTTTCACACTGTAGGCTGGCTCCAGGCGCTTCGGCGAACCTACGGTTATGAGCCCGTGGTCTTCACCACGTCACCTCCAACGAGTGAGTTGAGGGACGGGCTGGTCTTCTGTCGCATCAAAAGTTGGCTCACTGGGCGTCGTCTCGTATCACTGCCATTTGCCGATCATTGCGAACCGCTTTTCGACTCAAACGAAGACTTGCATTTCCTGATTCACTATCTTCAAGGTGCCTTGCAACACCAGAATTGGCGGTACTTGGAGGTTCGACCGGTCAACCGAGATTTCGAGCAAGCGAACGATAAGGGCGATTTCTCAGTGTCGGCAAAGTATTTCTTGCATACGCTTAGTTTGCTTCCACGATTGGACGAATTGTTTAAGGGCTTTGATAAAGATTGCGTCCAGCGCCGTCTCCGTCGGGCCGAACGGGCCGGCCTCGTCGAAAAATGTGGAAGCTCTGAGGATTTGCTAAGAGACTTCTACACTCTGTTTGTAAAAACACGGGGCCGTCATCACGTACCTCCAACCCCGTTTAAGTGGTTTCGCAACTTAATTCACTGTCTGGAAAAAGGACTTGAAATCCGTGTAGCTTATCAGCAGGAAACTCCCATCGCTGCCATCCTAACTCTCCGATTCCGGGACGTTGTTCATTTCAAGTACGGATGTTCAGACGCACGATTTAACAGATTGGGGGCCACGCCCTGGCTGCTTTGGAGGGCCATTGCAGCAGCGAGATTGGCCGGAGCGACCGGGTTTGACTTCGGGCGGACCGATGAGAGCAACAAAGGTCTGCTAGCGTTTAAGAATCACTGGAGCCCTCAACCTAGGCGTTTGATCTACTGGAGATTTCCCGACAATCCTTTTCTTCTTAGTCCAGCGCAAAGCTGGAATCTGAAGTTGGCGAAGCGTGCCTTATCGTTCATGCCGAATACTCTGCTGAGGATCACGGGAAAGTTATTCTATCGTCATATAGGTTAAAATCTAACGCCAGACAAGTGACCTTCACCCTTCTAGGATTGAATCTCCTACGGATGAGAACTCGAAAGGGATCATGATGGTAGTAAAAATCACCGGGCCTGGCTAATAGGATGTTTCGGCTGTGCGAGTAGGCTTAGGGATCGGCTTGGAGACCAACTGCTATCGGATTCAATCTACGCGCAGTTAGTCTTGAGGATAGTATAAGAGCCAGGCGATACTAACTAAGAATAGAATCTTACTCTACGAAGAGAACTCGGTGGAGTAACAGCCTTCCGGGGACAAAGATCGCCCAGCGATTCTTCTTCTAACCGAACTGAACCTCATCTCAGCATGACTGAAAAAATGAGAACTGACTGCCTGTCGAGGCTGGACCTGGAACCAACAGGCAATCCTTTGACCTCGATGAGCAAAGTCCTGTATGAACGCTATCGCTGTCCCAGGAATTTCTTTGATTTCGTCCTCAATGGACAGTTGTCCTCTGACGAAGGCTACTTCCGATTCGGGCACGATACGCTTTGTTTCGGGCGTTCTACTTTTGGAGCGCGCGGAGCTGAGTACGATGCACTCAAAGACGTCGTGGTCAACGATGGCGAACTCCGTCTCCCTTTTGATCCAACCGAGATTGTCGACAATCTCCGGCTGGAACGCTATGCAAGGCCTCGATTGCGAACGAGCGAAGTCGCCTATTCTTATTTGAGGAGGCTGTACTACCTTCTTCGGCCTCTTATGACCCTGCCGGTACGAAAACAGGCTCAGAAGTTCTACGCACGTAGTGGAAGAAACCTGTCGTTTCCCGGGTGGCCCTTGGACACCACGGTGGAAAATATCTGCGAGAGACTTCTATTACTCTCAATGGAGGCCAAAGGTATCAGGAAAGTCCCATTCGTCTGGTTTTGGCCAGATGGAGCTACAGCCTGCCAAATGATGACCCATGACGTGGAGGGCGCAAGCGGAAGAGACCGCTGCTTAGGTCTGATGGATTTGGATGATTCCTATGGAATAAAAGCGTCTTTCCAGATCGTACCTGAGGGGCGTTATGCAATTTCTCGCACGCTACTTGCCTCAATGCGTGACCGCGGATTTGAGGTTGCAATTCAAGACTTGAATCACGATGGTCGACTCTTTGACAACAAAGAGGAATTTCTTCGCCGGGCGCAAACCATCAATCACTACGCACGCGAGTACGGCGCGACAGGATTCCGGGCTGCCATACTCTACCGAAGGCCCGAATGGTATGACGCTCTAGAGTTTGCCTTCGACATGTCAGTTCCAAACGTTGCACACCTTGATCCCCAGCGTGGTGGCTGTTGCACGGTGATGCCCTTTTTTATCGGGAAGGTTCTCGAACTACCTGTAACTACTACCCAGGATTACACCCTATTCCATATCCTAGATGAACATTCAATTGATCTTTGGAAAACCCAGCTCGATCTGATTATGCGCAAGCATGGTTTGGCGAGTTTCATCGTTCATCCCGATT
>Ga0079221_10000099_pt1 | contig 18189 bp, 12 predicted proteins | sample GAAS200_FD_75069 | JGI IMG/M metagenome (GOLD analysis project Ga0079221, IMG submission 75069) | Agricultural soil microbial communities from Georgia to study Nitrogen management - GA AS200 | ecosystem: Environmental > Terrestrial > Soil > Agricultural land | place: USA: Georgia | collected... | reverse complement strand
CATAAAAGAAAGCAATGCCCATTCTGCTGCATCGCCGCCAACATTTGCTGTCCCTGTCCCTGCATTTAATTGTTGAGTTACATTACTTGGAAAATTTGTTTTGTTCCCACTGATAAAATCATAACGGTTGTTTTGTGCACTGCTTCCTGCAAGCACAGTTAAGTGATGCCCTGTACCGAAGAGCTTATCATACGTAAAATAATTATCCCACAAATAAGTTAAGCTCTTGTTGAATTGCTGTGCGAGATAAGCTTGCGTTTGCGGATTGGGTTCAAAATCATAAACCGGTGCCCAACTTTTGCTGTCATAAAACAAAGCCTGAATACCTGCCGTTGTTTTAAAAGTTAATGATGGAAGAATAGAAACTTCAGCATATACATTTCCCAAAACATTATAACCTTTTGTAACGTTTGTGTTGATGTTTGCAGTACCAATTTGATTCGTGATATCGCCATACCACAAAGGATTTCCTGTAATTTTTGAATAACTGCCGTTACTTGTAAAAATCGGTTGCACAGGATTTGCTGCCATTGCGCTGCGTATATCATAAGAGCCGCCGGGTTTATCATCTGCACTTAATGAAAGATTATTTCCAAACGTTAACCACGAAAGCGGTTTTGCCCGGCTATTAAATTGAGCCGTATATCTTTTATAAGCAGTGGTGATAACAATTCCTTTCTGATTGAGCACACTTCCTGAAACATAATAATTATATTTATCAGAGCCCCCTGAATAAGCTAATGAATAATGTTGCATCGGCGCTGTACGAAACAATGCACCCAGCCAATTTGTACCAACGCCCAATGTATCAGGGTTTGCATAAGCAGGGTTTACAGTTTGATTTCCGTTTGATAATAATTCGTTATTGAGTTGTGCAAATTGTTTTGCGTTTAAAACCTGCACAACATTTGTTGCTTTTTGCCAGCCTGTATAAAAATCAAATGTTAGATGCCCTGGTCCGCCTGCGCCTTTTTTTGTTGTAATCAATACAACACCATTTGCCCCACGCGAGCCATATATGGCAGATGCAGATGCATCTTTCAACACATCAATAGAGGCAATATCATTGGGATTGATGTTGTTTAATGGAGCATCTGTTGGCACACCATCAATAACAATCAGGGGATCTGCATTATTAATTGTTCCCGTGCCTCTTATTCTGAAAGTAACATTGCTGCCGGGTGCACCCGATGCAATTACCTGCACACCGGAAGCTTTGCCTTCAATGGCTTCGCCGGCGTTTGCAATGGGCAGTGAATTAAAATTCTTTGTGTTGATTGATGCAACCGAACCGGTAACATCTTTTTTACGTTGAGTTCCATAACCCACTACAACCACTTCCCCGAGATTTGTTACCGAACTATTCAGCACCACGTTAATCGAACTTTCATGATCTACAGCAACCTCTTTATCAACATAACCAACAGAAGAAAAAACCAACGTTGCATTGTTCGAAACAGTAAGTGTAAAGCTACCATCACTATTGGTAACTGCAGCATGTTGCGTGCCTTTTTCCGTTACCGTTACCGAAGGAATTCCTCTGCCTGAGCTGTCTGTAACGGCGCCTGTGATTTTTTTGTTTTGCGCAAACAACATTACAGGTGTAATAAATAAGAGTAGCAAAATGATGTGTTTTAAAAAGCAATTATTTTGTAATCGCATAGGAATCTTTTTATAGAATTAAGATGTACAGTTAATTTTTGTCGTCTGCAATCGTTTACAAAAAAACAATTTGCATTTTTAAAGTTGTTGCCACTGCGTTTCAATTTGTTTTCAAATTGTACCAATTTTTTTGCAGAATAATTTTACAAGCAGGCGTTGTGTATTTTTGAAATTAAAAAGGTCTCATCCCAACCCTTCTGCAAAGAAGAAGGGGAAGAAGATAAATACTATTTATAAATTTTATTTTATTAGAAACCTGCTTTCCATATTATTTATATTTTTTTGCACCAATTTGTTTGCACAATCTTTTTACTTCCGTAATTACCAGGTGAATGATGGCATTTCGAGCAACACGATAACTTGTATAATGCAGGATAGCAAAGGGTTTATGTGGTTCGGCACACGCAATGGCTTAAACAGGTTTGATGGTTCCAGTTTTAAAATTTTCAGGAACGATATAAACAACCCTCAAAGCATTGGCAGCAATTCTATTCTTTGTTTATATGAAGATAAAGATGCGCATATATGGGTCGGGACTTACAAAGGTGTGTATGTGTACGATGCGGTGCATGAAAAATTTTCTCTGTACAATAAAATTCCGCAAGGAGAAGTAAGATATGTAGTGGGAGATAAACAAAATAATATCTGGATAATTGCAAATCATATTTTGTATAAGCTGAATGAAAAATCAAATGCATTATCTGCATATAATTTTAAGGATACTCCATCTTCTGTTTTAAGCGTTGGTGAAGATGGAAATGTGTGGGTTGCCACTACAACCGGTTTAATAAAAAAATATAATGCTGTTTCTGATAGCTTCTCAGATTTTAATATTGATAAGTTATACAAAAAAAATAACCAGGTATTTATTCAAACCATTTACCCGGTTACAGATACTACATTAATTGTTGCTTCTTTACAGCAGGCTCTTTTGTTCAATACAAAAACATTCAGTTTTTTAAATATTTTTAATGGCACTGCATGGGAAAATAATATACAGGTACATAAAATCATCAAACAAAATGCAAATACTTTTTGGTTTGGAACAGAGAGTGGTTTATTGATTGTTGATTTTTCAAATAACCACATTCAGCAAATACAAAAGCAATTTGCAAATCCTTATGCGATTGATGATAACGTGATAACAGATTTTTGCAAAGACAAAGAAGGCAATACGTGGGTAGGGAGTTTTTTTGGCGGCGTAAATTATTATTCAAGACAACTGAATCAATTTCAAAAATATTTTCCATTACCCGGCACAAACAGCATCAGCGGGAATCTTGTGCATGAAATATGTGCGGATGAAAATAATAATTTGTGGATAGGCACTGAAGATGCCGGTCTAAATAAATTAAATCTTTCAACAGGAAAGTTTACACATTTTATGCCGGGCAAACAGCCTGGTAGTATCGCATACCAAAACATACATGGCTTAATTGCCGATGGAGATAAATTGTGGATTGGCACGTATGAGCACGGGCTTGATGTAATGGATTTGCATACAGAAAAAGTAATTAAACATTATGAAAAAAATGATAAGCCAAATTCGCTCAGCAGCAATTTTATTGTAACCATTTACAAAAGAAAAAACGGCGATATTTTAATCGGCACATGGAATGGTTTATACAAATACAATAAAGCAGATGATAATTTTATTTTAATGCCTTATTTCAACAGGCAGGCGCAGGCGATATTGGAAGACGATAATAATACTTTATGGGTTTGCAGCTATGGCAACGGGGTTTATTATTATAATGAGCGAACAGGTTTGAAGGGAAGTTTTAAATATGAGGCGCACAACAACAATTCGCTTTCGAATAATTATGTAAATAATATCTTCCAGGATGATAAAAAAAATATTTGGTTTTGTACGGAAAGCGGCTTGTGTAAATATAATGTTTTGTCAAAAAAAATAATTCGCATTGATGAACCTGTCTTGCGCGATAATCAAATTTTTAAAGTACTACAGAGCGAGAATGGTTTGTTATGGGTTTCTACTTCAAAAGGTTTGGTAAGATTAAATCCGCAAAATAATCAAACAAAAATCTATAATACCAACAATGGTTTGTTAAGCGAACAGTTTAATTACAATTCAGCGTACAAAAGCAGTTCAGGCTATTTGTATTTTGGAACGGTGAAAGGATTAATCAGTTTTAATCCCACGTCATTTGTTGAAAATAAATCAGCGCCTCCGGTTTATATTACCAACCTGCAGGTAAATAATTCTGAACTAAAAATTGGAGCTAAGGGCGCGCGATTAAAACAAGCCATTCCAAACACATCATTTATTACTTTGCCTTACGATAGTTCTTCGCTCACCATACAAGTTGCTGCGTTGAGCTATATCATTCCTGCAATGAATGAATACACGTATAAAATGGATGGCCTTGATAAAGACTGGACGCATATTACAGGCAACCGCAATATTTATTATACAAAATTATCCCCTGGTGATTATACATTTCAAATAAAAGCATCAAACAGCGACGGTGTTTGGAACAATAAAGTAACAACTCTCAGGATAAAAATATTACCTCCTGTTTGGGCAAGTGTATGGGCATACATTTTATATGCACTCATTTTAATTGTAATTGCATTCATTATTTTAAGATATTACCACATTGCTATGCGTGAAAAAAATCAGCGTAAAATAAAAACCCTTGAAATAGAAAAGGAGCGTGAAGTATATAATGCGAAGATCGAATTTTTTACCAACGTTACCCATGAAATACGAACCCCGCTGACATTAATAAAATTACCTGTTGAAAAACTTTTGAAAAGCTTTTCAAAAGATGCAACTTTACAGGAGAATCTTGCTATGATAAATAAAAATACAAACAGGTTAATACATCTTACCGATCAGTTGCTCGATTTCAGGAAAGCAGAAGCGAACAATTACAGCTTGAGTTTTGTAAAAACAGATGTGAATGAATTATTGAAAGAGTTATTCAGCATATACAAACCTGTTGCGGAAGAAAAAAATTTATCTTTTAAGCTTGAAATGCCACGCATTAATTTAATGGCGTATGTGGATGCGGAAGCTTTCAGAAAAATCCTCAGCAATCTTTTCAGCAATGCATTAAAATATGCAGAACACGCTGTAGCAGTGAGACTGCTTCCGTTTAACAGTTATGATAATGTTTTTTATATCGAATTCAGAAATGATGGTTTCGTTATTCCGCATGATTTGAAAGAAAAAATTTTTGAACCTTTTTATCGTATAAAGCAAACGGAGAAATTTGCCGGCACAGGAATTGGTTTGCCGCTCTCACGTTCTCTGGCAGAATTGCATAAAGGGAAACTGGAATTAAAACAATCCCAAAATGAACAAAACATTTTTTTACTGTTATTGCCCATTCACCAGGAAACAGAAATTAATTTAGATGATTATGAAACAATTGAAATCAGCAATGAGAATACCGAGCCACAAGAAGAACCAACAAACGAACAACACGATGTTTCAATTTTAATTGTTGAAGACAATAAAGAGATTACCAATTTTCTGCAAAAGGAATTACAGAGCAATTTTAATATTTACAAAGCAACGGATGGTTTGCAGGCATTAGAAATATTAAAAAACGAAACTATTCAGCTCGTCATCAGCGACATCATGATGCCGGTAATGGATGGAATTGAGCTTTGTAAAAAAATTAAAACCGATATTGAGTACAGCCATATTCCTGTTATTTTATTAACTGCAAAAAATACCCTCACATCAAAAATAGAGGGACTTGAAACCGGCGCCGATGCCTATATTGAAAAACCTTTTGTACTGGAATATTTGCTGGCGCAGATAAATAGCCTTTTAAACAATCGCAATCATATAAAAGAATTTTATGCGCACTCGCCCCTGGTGCATATAAAGGGTATTGCATCAACCAAAGCAGATAAAAATTTTTTGGAAGAGCTACAAAAAATAATTGATGAAAATATTACCGATAAAGATTTGGATGTAGATACACTTTCAAAAATGATGAACATGAGCCGCGGTACTTTTTACAGAAAGATAAAAGGTATTTCCGATCTCACGCCAAATGAACTCATCAATTTATCAAGATTAAAAAAAGCAGCAGAACTCTTAGCCGAAGGAAAATACAAAATAAATGAAGTGGCAAATATTGTTGGCTATAATCTCAATAGTAATTTTTCAAGAGATTTTCATAAGCAGTTTGGCGTGACGCCATCTAATTATCTTGCCAATTTAAAAAACAAGGTTGGTAAATAATCCCAATTCCAACGCGGCAGAATCCAAAGATGCCTTAATTCAAAAAGGCTCTTTCTTTAGAACCAAATTTTGGCGGCGCTGTACAAGTGAATAACCATCAATTAATCCCTTTCCTTCTAAATCAATCAACCCGAAATCGCACTGATATGACCAAAAATTTATTTCTTTTTCACCAGCGGATTGTTCAACCCGTTCACCATATTATCTACTACCACAAAATTTTTCAGCTTTGAAAAAAACTGTGTAAGTGTTTTGCAGCCATAGCTTCTCACATCAAAGCTGGGATCCAGTTTGCGTAAATTGATACCGAGTGTGGATATGTACGCTTCGTTGCTTTCATTAATGCTCATATCATAAGCCTTATTGATGAGCCGGATGTTTATCTGCGGTTTTTCTGTATGTTTTTTTTCCGTTTCTTTCTTCTCCTGCTTGTCTGCTTTGGGTTCCAGGTTTTCTATATAAGTAAAAATTTCGCACGATTTCACAAATGCATTGGGTGTTTTTTGTTCGCCGATGCCCATTACAAACACACCATCCTCTCTTAAACGTTTTGCCAGCCCGGTATAATCGCTGTCGCTGGAAACGATGCAGAATCCATGTACCAGGTCATCGTGCAGAATGTCCATGGCATCTATAATGAGCGCGCTGTCGGTAGAGTTTTTGCCGGAAGTATAAGAAAATTTTTGAATCGGGTTAAAGGCCATTTCATTTAAAATGCTTTTCCAGTGGTTCATGTGCTGGGTAGTCCAATCGCCATACACGCGGCGAATGGTTACTTTCCCGTATTTGGAGGCTTCTTCCAGTATTAGGTCCATCATCCTTGCCTGTGCATTGTCGCCATCTACCAGCAGGGCGATCTTTTGGTTTTTTATATCCATATAAATATATTGTGCAAAGGTACGGCAAAGCACGAAGGCTTCCTGTGGCGGATAGTTTTTAATATTTCCACCAAATTTAATTTCCCTATCTTGACCATATTATCACGATTCTTTTATCTTTGATATTCTCAAATTCTTTTTATGAAGTTTATCGTTTCGTCAACGCAGTTATTAAAACATCTTCAACAGATAAGTGGCGTCATTAATGCCAATACCGTGTTACCCATCCTGGAAGATTTTTTATTTGAAATAGAAAAAAACAAACTCACGGTTGTGGCCACCGATCTTGAAACGGTGATGAAAATACACATGGATATTGAAGCAAAAGACAGCGGCAGGGTTTGCATTCCTTCAAAAATTTTACTGGACTCTCTTAAAAACATTGCGGAACAACCGCTCACTTTTAATATTGATAAAAACTTTGGTATAGAAATAACCAGCGATAATGGAAAATACAAAGTGATGGGCGAAAACCCTGATAATTTTCCCAAGGAGCCGGTTTCGGATGCAGCCAATTCTTTTACCATGCCTTCCTCTGCATTGGTAACGGCAATCAACAAAAGTTTGTTTGCCGTAAGCAACGACGATCTGCGTCCAGCAATGACGGGCGTTTTCTTTGAACTTTCCAACAAAGGAATTACCTGGGTGGCTACTGATGCACATCGCCTGGTTCGTTTTACAAGAACAGATATAAAGTGTCCGAAAGCAGATTCGTTTATAGTTCCCAAAAAACCATTAAACTTATTGAAAACTGCTTTGCCATCTAATGAAGATGAATTGCAAATATCTTACAACAACAATCATCTATTTGTAAAACACGATGGGACTGAATTAGTGTGCCGTTTGATTGATGCACGTTTCCCGGATTATAAAGTAGTAATTCCTACCGACAACCCCTACCGGTTAACCGTAAATAAAACCGATTTTCAAAATGCATTGCGAAGGGTAAGCGTGTTTAGTAACAAAAGCACCAACCAGGTAGCGCTTACTATTACGGGCAGCGAACTGCAGCTCGCCGCACAAGATGTTGATTTTAGTTTTGAAGGCAATGAGCGCATGGCCTGCAGCTACGATGGCGAAGATCTTCAAATAGCTTTTAATGCACGATTTTTAATTGAGATGCTTAATGCGGCAGAAACCAATGAAATTGTTTTTGAACTCAGCACACCCACCAAAGCGGGCATTATAAAACCTTCCGAACAAAATGAAGATGAAATGTTGCTGATGCTGGTAATGCCATTGATGCTTAACAGTTAGCTTTGCATCTATGGAATTTGTTCCCATCAGAACGTTTACTAATTATATTTCTGCAAATATTTTATTGACGAAACTACAAGCCGGTGGCATTGTATGTTTTCTTAAAGATGAAAACACGGTAACTATGGATCCATTGCTGGCCGTGGCTGTTGGTGGAATAAAATTGATGGTAAAAAAAGAAGATGTTGCCGAAGTATTGCGAATACTATCCCAGTTTGACCAGGAATTCAGAAATAAAGCTGTTTGCCCAAGATGTGGATCACACAATATAGATTTGGTACCAAAAAGAACTGCGGCTAATATGGTTGCCGCAGTTTTAAGCTGGTTGTTTTCCAGCTATGCAGTGTCGGCTGAAGATGTTTACAAGTGTGCAAATTGCGGTTATGAAAGTGAGAGGCTAAATGAGTCTGTAAAAAGTAAGGATGAATTAATAAACCCGGATAATTCAAATTAATCATCAGGTTTTAAAAAATGTTTAATGAAATCAATTGCGTTTATTCCTGCCCGTTATGCTGCCACACGGTTTCCCGGAAAGCTAATGCAACGGCTGGGTGATAAAACAATTATTCGCCACACGTATGAAAACACGGTTGGCACTTTGCTGTTCGATGAAGTTATAGTGGTAACCGATAGCCCGGTTATTTTTAATGAGATTATTGAAAACGGCGGCTATGCAGTAATGAGCAAAACGCTGCACGAAAGCGGCAGTGATCGCATTGCAGAGGCTGCAGCAGATATAGATGCAGATATTATTATTAATGTGCAGGGCGATGAACCTTTTGTAAAAAAAGAACCTTTACAAAACCTGCTTCATGCTTTTGAGGCTGATAAAAATGTATTGGTGGCTTCGCTAATGCACGAAATTCATGATTCAAATTTAATAGCAGATGCTAATACGGTAAAAGTGGTGGTTGATAAAAATCAATATGCATTATTATTCAGCAGGAGTGTTATTCCTTTTCACCGCGATAAAAATTTAGCCCCGGTTTATTATAAACATATTGGCATTTATGGCTATCGCAAAAGTGCATTATTAAATTTTACAAAGTGGCCCTCGGGCCGGCTGGAAGCAATTGAAAAACTCGAACAACTGCGTTATCTCGAAAATGGTATCCGCATAAAAATGGTTATTACCAATGAATCTCCCGTATCTATTGATACGCCGGAAGATTTGGAGCGTGCAAAAAAATTATTAGTAAAATAAATTTCTCTTCGTCTAATTCTTCTTTTTAAAAACAGGCACGGTGCTGCAGGGCTCGCCATACATGATGCTTTGGGCTATGGGCTTTAATAGTCTGGTGATTTCGGTATATGCAGCAGCAGGTATTTCCTTTTCGCCACATCCCTTTATTACAATTTTTCTTCCTTCGTATTCTTTAAGGTTAATGGTATTAATATTTTTCAACAGGCTTTTTTCAATCACTGCTTCTTTATCGCCTACCATCACATCTTTAGCAACAGGTTGCAGATAGGTGGCTGCAAGCATATATGCCCATAATGGAATTATTGCATCTGCGGTGCAGGTAATTCCAACAATCTTTCCCGCATAAACAGACCAATCGGTATTTTTTAAATTTTCCCGATATTCTTTTTCTTTTAATATCAGCTCCATAAACAAATGATCTTTTAAATCGAAAAGAACTATTTCTTCTTTTGGATAAAAATTTTCAAGATTGATTGTTTTGACAACACTTTGCGCAACTTTATTTATAACTGTATCCATGGTTTAAACAACAAAGGTACACCCCTTCAAAAAATAAAAGCCATCATTTGGATGGCTTTCAAATAAATTATTAATTATTTTATTTAGAAGAATTTACTCCGGTTGTCTTTTATGGTCGCTATTTTTTTCAAAATGCTGAACGACTGAGCAACCGCCGATTGTTGTTCCCTGCTTTGCTCCGCCATTTTCTGCTGGTCAATCACCGCCTGTGGCATTGCTGCTTTTTTGCCAATGCTGTTTATTTTTATTACAAACACGCCGGTATTACCTTCAATAGCCGGAGAGATTTTTGTTTGAAATTCTTTATCGAATGATGCGCCGGCTACCTTTGGCTCGTTTCCAACACCATTAATCAATTGTGCATCGAATGTAAGTGTGGAATCGGCGCCGGTAGTAAGCACTTGCTGGTTATATGTTTTTGCAGCTGCATCCAAAGAGGTTGGATTGTTTAATTTTTTAGTGATCTCTTCTGCTTTCTTCATATTTCTAATGAGCGGTTCCACCAATGGTCTTGCGGTTTCCACATCTGGTGGGCCTTCTTTAATTATTTTATCAAGCACCGCAACAACAAATGCGTCCTTGGTAGAAAAAGGATCGGATACATCTCCTTGTTTTGCATCAAATGCCCATTTTATAATTTGCCTTGCATCCTGCAGGCCCCCTAATTGATAATCGTTTTCTTTTATAATGCCGGGAACATCTATTTCTTTCAACCCGTTTTGTGCAACATATTTATCATATGCCTGCTTATCTCTTGCCTGCCCCGAAAGCTTTGTGGCTGCAGCGCTTGCGGTATTGATTGTTTCATCGCTCGCAACAATTTGCTTGGCCATGTAAGCAACTTTATATGCAGGGCCCGGGTTTTTCTTTTCCAGTATTTCAATATAATGCCAGCCGAATTGTGTTTTTACAACACCTTTAGTCTCTCCTTTTTCATTTAATAAAAAGTCTGCAAATTCTTTAGCGAAGTTATCTCCTTCAATGGTTGATAAATCAAAAGTCATCACACCTTTTTGTTCGTGCGCTGCTTTGTCGGTTGAATATTTAGCTTCGAGAGAATCGAAGTTTGCGCCATTTTTTATCGCAACAGAAATGCTGTCTGCTAATTTTTTTGCGACACTGTCCGGCATTAATTGCTCGCCTGTTTGCGGGTTATTGGTGCCAATTAATATGTGCCGGCATTTAATGCTGTCGGGTAAAATTTTCGTTGCTATTTTTTTAGCAAGCACATAATTGTCGCGATCGAGATAAGGACCAAAAACGCCACCATCAGGAAGCGCTATGATAGAATCTTTGAACGGCATTTGCAATTTTGTTTTTGCGGTATAGCCATCAAAGAAAGGAATAGAAGAAGAATTTCTTGCTATAAATGCTGCCGCGTTTGAATCCTTTTTAAAACTTTCAGTTAATGTTTCAACCGCTTGCTTTGCTGCTGCTGTGTCTTTACTGCTTGGATTAATACTAAAGGAAACATAAGAAATAATTCTTCCCGGATCTTGTTTGTATTTGAGTTTGTTTTTATCAATATAGGTTTTAATATCGTCGTCGGTAACTTTTATGGTATTGTCGCTTATGGTGCTGTACGGAATGGCCACATAAGAAACATTGGCAAAGCTATTTTTTTCTTCCTGTTGCTCTTTCGAAAGCCACGAAGGTACGTACACACTTGCGGCAATCATGGAGATGTACTTTGTGTATAACGAATTCAGGCGCATGGGTTCTATTAATTGTTCGTCCACTTGCCTGCGTTGATCTTCATTTTTTATTTTTTTAACCTGTGCCCACCATTGCTGTGCCTTTCCAATATCATAAATTCCTGTTTGCTTATCCGTAAATTGTTGTTTCATTGGTGCGGGCGCATCATCACTAAACATTATTGAACTCATTTCCTTGGGAGTAAAAGAAATCCCAAGGTCTTCAAATTGCTGGTTCAACAGTAATTCACTTACCATCTGGTCCCATACGTTTTGACGAATCTGGTCGTCTGCACCGGATGAATTTTGATATTGTTGTTCTATATCTTTTACTCTTGCCGTAAAATCAGAATACTCAATTTTATCTCCGTTTACACTTCCGATGGTGGTGGTATTGCTTCCCCCAAAAAGCCCGCTGACGCCTCTTGATCTTGAATCCATCAATATAAACGCAATAAGGCTAAGCGCAATCAGCGCAATTACAATTACCGCTCCTTTTTCGCGTATGGTCTGAATGATTGACATTTGATATGGTATATGCTTTTTTAAATGGAGGGCAAAAATAATGTAAAATAAGATAGTAACAAACTGTGGAAAACCCCTGTAATCTAAGTCATGTAAGCATTTAACCAATCATTATACCCACAATCTTTTTTTTCATGATGAATGATAAATTTTTATTAACACCGCATTGTTATAAACCTAATAATATTGTGTACAAAGCGGCTTTTATAAAATAAACAACCTTGATAAACTTTAATAACTTTTTACCTGTGGAAGCAATGATAATTTTAATGAAATTACCAACAACAAATTTTTCATACTCCATTCACAAATTTTTTTGTTAGCAGGAAGAAAAATTTTTCCTCATATTTTATTACCAACTGTTGTGTAAAACAGAAGTATTCTCTTTACTGTATTGAAAACAAAATGTGATTTTAATGTTAACAGAGGTGGATAAAACAGAAGTTTTAATTTTGTATTAGGTTATTATAAAAATGTATCCACAAATTAACAGCCCTAATAATAATAAGCTTTAAATAAAAAAGAATTAATATTATATATTATGTCACTTATAAACACAGAAGCAGCAAAAAAAGATTTAGTGCGAAATGGCTTCCTCGATGTACCGGTTGATGTGAATATTGATTTATTTGCGGAGATTGAGCGATTGAAAAAAGAAAAGAATGCGGTAATACTTGCGCATTATTACCAGGAGCCGGATATACAGGATGTGGCAGACTTTATTGGAGATAGTCTTGGCCTTGCGCAAAAAGCGGAGAAAACCTCTGCGGATATGATTGTATTTGCTGGAGTTCACTTTATGGCAGAAACGGCAAAGATTTTAAACCCGCATAAAAAAGTGGTACTGCCCGATTTAAAAGCCGGATGCTCATTAAGTGATTCAGCTCCGCCGGAGAAGTTTAAAAAATTTAAGGAACAATATCCCGGTCACATTGTGATTACCTACATTAATTGCTCTGCAGGTATGAAAGCATTGAGCGATATCATTTGCACCTCTTCCAATGCAGAAGCAATTATCAGAAGTGTTCCGGAAAATCAGAAAATTATTTTTGCGCCGGATAAAAACCTGGGAGCATATCTTATAAAAAAAACAGGCAGGGATATGGTTTTGTGGAATGGCAGTTGTATTGTTCATGAAATTTTCAGCCAGGAAAAGATCACTAAGTTAAAAGTGCGGCATCCCAACGCGAAAGTGATTGCTCACCCGGAATGTGAAGAAGCTGTTTTAAAGTTAGCAGATTATATTGGTAGCACCACGGCTCTTTTGAAATATACTATTGAAAATGATGCGCAGGAATTTATTGTGGTTACCGAAACAGGCATTATTCATCAAATGCAATTAAAGTCGTCAGATAAAACTTTTATACCAGCCCCGCCGGATAATATGTGCGCATGCAATGAATGCCCGTATATGAAATTGAACACGCTTGAAAAATTATATCTGTGTATGGAGTATGAAGAGCCACAGATTATCATGGATGAAGCTTTATTGAAAGCATCAAAAAAACCGATAGAACGCATGTTGGAGATTAGTAAAAAACATGGATTGTAAGTTATCGGGTAAAATTCTTCAATCTTTCTGCTGCTTCTGCAAGCGTTGATTCTTTTTTGGCAAAGCAAAATCTTAATACTTTATTATCTGTACTATTTTTATAAAAAGAAGATAAAGGAATGGTGGCAACGCCCGCTTCTTTTGTAAGCCTTACTGCAAAATCGTTTTCTTTTTCATCGGTGATAGAAGAATAATCGTATAGTTGAAAAAAACTTCCATAAGATGGAAATGGCTTAAACCTTGTTTGCTTCATTAGCGCTTCAAAATAATCTCTTTTCTGTTGTAATATTTTACTGAGGTTTAAATATTCGTCTTTATTGTTCAGAAATTCTGTAAGAGCAAATTGCACCGGTGAGTTACAGCTAAAACAATTAAACTGGTGTACTTTCCGGAATTCGGACATTAATTTTTCCGGGGCAACACAATAGCCAATTTTCCACCCCGTGCAATTGTACACTTTACCAAAAGAAAAAGCGATAAACGAGCGCACAAATAAATCAGGATATTTTAAAACACTTTCATGTTGGTTATTATCAAATACAATATGTTCATATACTTCATCACTCAAAAGAAAAATTTTAGTTCCCTCCACAATATTGCTTAATTGTTCCCAATCATTTTTATTTAAAATATTGCCGGTGGGATTGTTCGGAGAGTTGAGCATAATCATCCGGGTAGCTGGAGTAATTTTTTGCCTTACAATATTCCAATCTATTTTGTAGTGCGGATATTGCAAAGGAATGGTAATAGTTGTTGCACCATTAATTTCAATGTTTGGAATGTAACTATCATAACAAGGATCAAAAACAATTACTTCATCGCCGGGATGTAAAACAGAGGTGAGTGCAGTGTAAATAGCATACGTGGCTCCGGGAGTAATAGTTATGGATGTTTCAGGGTTAATATTTTGTTTATAAAGAAAATGTATTTTTTCGTGTATGCGTTCCCGTAATGCCAACAATCCGTGCGTATGAACGTACTGGTTGTATCCATCTTTCATTGCTTTATTTACTAACTCAATGAGTGCGGGATTCATATCATAATCCGGAAAACCCTGGCCAAGATTGATGGCATTGTGTTTCAACGCAAGCGAACTCATTACAGAAAAAATAGTCTGCGGAGTAGAAGGCAGTTTACTTTTGATGGATATGTTATTCACCGTAAGAGGTTGAACAGATCATAGAAATTTTTCTCCTTTGTTTCTTTTCACTTCTGCCACATATTCTTTGATGTTTTGTTCTTTTTCTTTTTGGCAGATAAGCAATGCATCAGGAGTGTCAATAACAATAAAATCAGATAAACCTTGCAGTACGACAAGTTTGTCTTTTATAGCATGTACCATGTTTTTCGACGAGTCAAAAACAATAACATGATCGCCGGTAACGGCATTTTCAAAATAATCTTTCTGTAAGTTTTCGTAAGCGCTGCCCCATGTTCCCAGGTCGCTCCATCCAAAAGAAGATGGAATTACAAATACATTATCTGCTTTTTCCAATATTCCATAGTCAATAGAAATATTGGCGCATTGCGGATAAATTTTTTCTATGGCTGAAGTTTCATCTTTCGTAACGAGGTTTTGTTTTTCCGAATCAAATAATTCATGAATCTCCGGCAGGTACTTTGCAAACGAACTGATGATACTTTCTGTTTTCCATGCAAAAATTCCAGCATTCCATAAAAAGTCACCACTAATTAAAAATTGTTTTGCCAATTCAATGTCTGGTTTTTCTGTAAATGTTTTTACTTTATAAACATTATCACTTACCGCATATTGTTCATATTGAATATAACCATAACCAGTATTGGGCGAGGTGGGTTTAATGCCCAAAGTAACCAGTGCATTATTTTTATCTGTAAAGCCCAGCGCCTCCAGGCTTACTTTTATAAAAGAAGTATTATCTAAAATCAGGTGATCTGCGGGAGCGCAGATCAGATTGCTTTTGGGATTTAATTGATGCAACTTATAAGAAATGTAAGCAACGCACGGGGCAGTGTTTTTTCGTGATGGCTCCGCAAGAATATTTTGCGGAGTAAGATCTGGTAATTGTTTTTCTACAATTTCTTTATACTGAATAGAGGTTACTACATAAATATTTTCCCGTGGAATAAACTGTGCAAAACGATCGTAAGTAGATTGAATCAACGTTCTGCCGGTGTTTAGCAGGTCTAAGAATTGTTTTGGATAATCCTGCCGGCTTACCGGCCAAAAACGGCTACCAATGCCGCCTGCCATGATGGCGACATAATTATTTTCACTTTTCATTGTTTTTTAAATTAATCCCTCGCGAATAAGATCGTGCAAATGCAAGATACCAATATATTTATTATTGTCTGTTACCACGAGTTGTGTTATATTTTTTTTCCGCATGATGTCGAGAGCATCTACAGCAAGTGCGGAACCTTCAATTGATTTTGGATTTGTAGTCATGATATCGCCGGCTTTCATTGCAGATATATCACGATTCTTTTCCAGCATTCTTCTTAAATCGCCATCAGTAATAATACCTGAAATTGTATCATCATCAGACAATATAACGGTGGCGCCTAAACGCTTTTTTGTTATTTCTATAATTACTTCTTTTAAAAAACTGGTTTCTTTTACAAAAGGACGTTCATTGTTTACAATCAAATCGCTTACTTTCAAATAAAGTTTTTTGCCTAGTGTGCCACCCGGATGAAATTTTGCAAAATCATCTGCATTAAAACCTTTTAATTCCATTAAACAGGTAGCGATAGCATCGCCAATTACCAACTGCGCGGTGGTGCTTGTAGTAGGAGCAAGATTATTGGGGCACGCTTCTTCTTTTACGGTTGTGTTGATAACAATGTCAGAAGTGTTAGCAAGATAACTTTGCATATTGCCGCAAATAGAAATAATAGTATTGCCAAAATTTTTTATGAGCGGAATCAAAACTTTTATTTCGGGGCTGTCCCCGCTTTTGCTGATGATAATTACAATATCATTTTGCTGCACCATGCCGATGTCGCCATGTATAGCGTCTGCTGCATGTAAAAAAACAGATGGGGTTCCTGTGCTGTTAAGTGTTGCAACAATTTTTTGCGCAATGATGGCGCTTTTTCCAATACCGCTCATGATTATCCTTCCCGGACATTCATTAATTGCAAGAATGGCTTTTTCAAAGTTTTCATTCAATAATGCGGGCAAACCACTAATTGCCTCCGCTTCTTGTGCAATTGTTTTTTTTGCAAGGTCAATAATATTTCTTTTCATCCGTAATTGATTATCAAAGCAACATTGATTGTGTACCAGGCAAGCTTTTATAAAATGCGTTGCAGGTAAAAGCGCAAAGTAACAGAATTTACGTCTGTTAACATTTTTCTTCGTACCTTAACAACGATAAATACTTCAGAAAGGTTAGAGAAAAGTAAAAATCTTTCTGCAGCACCCCGATTAAAAAGTGATTGGAGTAATTTTGAAACCCGCAAAAAGATTTGTGAAGAAGAATAAACACTATGGCTACGAAAGCAAAAGTTAAAACCAACATTCCTGAGAAACCAAAAGAGAAGAAAATTAAATCAAAGAAACCATCCGATCTTCTCTCATCCCTGCAACAGCATTTTGGTTTCAGTTTGTTTAAAGAATCCCAGGAAGAAATTATTGAAAGTATTTTAAGTGGGAAAGACACGTTTGTGATAATGCCAACCGGTGGTGGCAAAAGTTTGTGCTATCAATTGCCGGCCATCATCAGCAAAGGATGCGCAATCATTGTGTCGCCGCTCATTGCATTGATGAAAAACCAGGTGGACCTTGTGCGTGGATACAGCAGCGCTGATGACATTGCTCATTTTTTAAACAGTTCTTTGAATAAAGGGCAGCAAAAGTTAGTGAAAGATGATCTTGTTGCCGGTAAAACCAAGCTGTTGTATGTAGCACCTGAAACCCTTAAAGAAGAGAACATTGAATTTTTCAAAAGCCTCGACATTTCTTTTTTTGCAATAGACGAAGCACATTGTATTAGCGAGTGGGGGCACGATTTTCGTCCTGAATATCGAAAGATCAGGGAAGTAATAGATGCGATTCGTGAAGATATTCCTGTGATTGCACTTACCGCAACGGCAACACCCAAAGTACAAAGTGATATAATAAAAAATCTTGGTTTACGCGATCCCAATATTTTTATTTCATCTTTTAACCGCCCAAACTTATACTATGAAGTTTTGCCAAAAGTGAAAAAAGAACAAACAGTAAAAAATATTGTGAAGTTCATTTCGCAAAACAAAGGGAAGAGCGGCATTATTTATACGCTTAATCGTAAAACAACCGAAGAACTCGCTCAAATGCTGATGGCAAATGGAATCCTGGCCGTAGCTTATCATGCCGGGCTTGATGCCAAAACCAGGTCGCAGCGACAAGATCAGTTTTTAGGAGAAGATGTACAGGTGATTGTTGCCACCATTGCTTTCGGAATGGGAATTGATAAACCCGATGTGCGATTTGTAATTCATTATAACATTCCAAAATCAATTGAGAACTATTACCAGGAAACAGGAAGAGCAGGAAGAGATGGATTGGAAGGGAAATGCCTGCTTTTCTACTCTCATAAAGATGTGCAGAAACTGGAACATTTGATGCGCGATAAGGCTTTAAGCGAAAGAGAAATAGGCGCTCAATTAATAAATGAAACTGTGGCATATTCTGAAAGCGCTGTTTG
>Ga0079221_10000098_pt1 | contig 18225 bp, 16 predicted proteins | sample GAAS200_FD_75069 | JGI IMG/M metagenome (GOLD analysis project Ga0079221, IMG submission 75069) | Agricultural soil microbial communities from Georgia to study Nitrogen management - GA AS200 | ecosystem: Environmental > Terrestrial > Soil > Agricultural land | place: USA: Georgia | collected... | reverse complement strand
CTGATCGGGCATGCCCTCAAGAACGCGGCGATTCCCGTGATGACGATCATCGGCATGGGCGTGGCGCTCCTCATCAGCGGCGCCATCGTGACCGAGACGGTGTTCGCGCTCCCGGGCATCGGCCGCCTCACCGTCGACGCCATCCTGCGCCGCGACTACCCCATCATCCAGGGCGTGATCCTCATCTTCTCCGCGGTCTACGTGCTCGTGAATCTGCTGGTCGATCTGTCGTACGTGCTCTTCGACCCGCGCATCCGCTATTGATGGACACCACGACGCTCGCAGCACCGATCGCGCCGGCGAAGTCGGTATCGCCGACCTGGCGGCGCTTTCGCGAAGCGTTCCGGCGTCACCCGACCGCGCTCATCGGCGGCGCGATACTCGTCGTCATGATCGCGATGGCGATCCTCGCGCCGTGGCTGGGCACGATCGATCCGCAGCAGGTCTCGCCGATCAAGCGTCTCCGGCCGCCTTCCGCCGCGTACTGGTTCGGCACCGACATGCTCGGCCGCGACGTCTACAGCCGCGTGGTCTACGGCGCGCGCGTGTCGCTGGTCGTCGGGCTCGCGGTGGCGCTCCTCTCGACGCTCCTCGGACTGGCGATCGGGCTCGTGACCGGCTACGTCCGCAGGCTCGACGCGGTGGTGATGCGCATCATGGACGGGCTGATGTCGATCCCGTCGGTGTTGCTCGCGATCGCGCTGATGGCGCTGACCAGGGCGAGCATGGCCAATGTCATCGCCGCCATCACGCTCGCCGAGGTCCCGCGCGTGGTGCGCCTGGTGCGAAGCCTCGTGCTCACCCTGCGCGAGCAGCCTTACGTCGAAGCGGCGATCGCGGCGGGCACGACGCTGCCGCTCATTCTTATCCGGCACATCCTGCCCAACATCGTGGCGCCGCTCCTCGTCCAGGCGACCTACGTGTGCGGATCGGCGATGATCACCGAAGCGATCCTGTCGTTCATCGGGGCGGGGACGCCTCCGAACATCCCGAGTTGGGGCAACATCATGGCCGAAGGCCGGAGCCTGGTTCAGATCGCGAGCTACCTGATCCTGTTTCCCGGCATCTGCCTCTCGCTCACGGTGCTGGCGGTGAATCTCCTGGGCGACGGCATGCGCGACGCGCTGGATCCGCGGCTCGCGCGACGGATGTGAACGTGGTCGCGGCGGCAGACGAACGGGGGGAACGTGCAAGCGGTCATCCCGGCGCGGGCCGGGATCCGACTTCGTCCGCAGAGGCGCGACCCTCGCAACTTGGGCTCCGGGCTCCGCCGGGGCGACATGCGGGGCCGCTCCTCGAGGTCGACGATCTCAAGACGTACTTCTTCACCCGCGACGGCGTGGTGCGCGCCGTCGACGGCGTGTCGTTTTCGGTATCGCGCGGCGAGACGCTCGCCATCGTCGGCGAATCGGGCTGCGGCAAGAGCGTGACGTCGCTTTCCATCCTCCGCCTGATCGCCTCGCCTCCGGGGCGCACGGTGGCCGGCCGGGTGCTCTTCGAGGGCCGCGACCTGCTCGGGCTGCCCGAGCCCGAGATGCGCAGGGTCCGCGGAGACGCGATCTCCATGATCTTCCAGGAGCCGATGACCTCCCTCAACCCGGTGCTGACCATCGGCAGGCAGATCGCCGAAGTGCTGATGCTGCATCGCGGCCTCTCGGGCGAGGCGGCGACGAAGCGCGCCGTCGAGATGCTCAAGCTGGTGCACATCCCCGAGCCCGAGCGGCGCGTCGGCGAATATCCGCATCAGCTCTCGGGTGGAATGCGCCAGCGCGTCATGATCGCGATGGCGCTGGCGTGCGAGCCGCGGCTCCTGATCGCCGACGAACCCACCACCGCGCTCGACGTCACGATCCAGGCGCAGATCCTCGATCTCATGCGCGAGCTCAAGGAACGCACGGGCGCGTCGATCGTGCTGATCACGCACGACCTCGGCGTGGTCGCGGAGATGGCGGCGCGCGTCGTCGTGATGTACGCAGGGCGCAAGGTCGAGGAGGCGCCAGTCGCCGAATTGTTCGCCCGCCCCCGCCATCCCTATACCCGGGGGCTCCTCGATTCGATGCCGAAGCTCGGCGCGGCGGCCAAGCGCGGCACGACGGCTCGCCTGAGCGAAATCAGCGGCACCGTGCCATCGCTGTCCGAGCCGATCGTCGGCTGCGCCTTCGCGCCGCGCTGCGCTTACGCCACGGCGCGCTGCAGGAGCGACTATCCGCCGCTCGAGGAAAAGGCGCTCGGGCACCGCGCGGCCTGCTGGGAATCCGACCGCATGGTCGCGGAGAGCGCGTCATGACCGCCGCGCAGCCGAGCGCTTCGCGCGCCTTTGCGCCGCTTCTCGAAGTCTCCGCGCTCACCAAGCACTACCCGGTGCCCGGCGGCGTTTTCGGCCGGATACGCGCCGAGGTTCACGCCGTCGACGAGGTGTCGTTCGCCATCGCCGAGGCCGAGACGCTCGGGCTGGTGGGAGAGAGCGGCTGCGGCAAGTCAACGCTGGGCAAGACCGTGCTGAGGCTCGTCGAGCCGACGGCCGGAGCGATTTCCTGGCGGGGCACGCGCATCGATCGGCTCACGGGCGACGCCATGCGATCCTTCCGTCGCGAGCTGCAGGCCGTGTTCCAGGATCCGTACGCTTCGCTCAACCCGCGCATGCGCGCCGCCGACATCGTCGCCGAGCCGATCCGGAATTTCGAGGATATCTCGGCGGCCGAGATCCGAGAGCGCGTGCTGGCGCTGTTCGAGAAGGTCGGCTTGCGCCCCGACCAGATGCACAGGTATCCCTACGAATTCTCGGGCGGGCAGAGACAGCGCCTCGGCATCGCGCGTGCGCTCGCGCCGCGGCCGAAGCTGATCGTGTGCGACGAGCCGGTGTCCGCGCTCGACGTGTCGGTGCAGGCGCAGGTCATCAACCTTCTCTCCGATCTGCAGCGGGAATTCGGCCTGTCGTATCTCTTCGTCGCGCACGATCTGGCGGTGGTCGAGCACATCAGCCACAAGGTCGCCGTGATGTACCTCGGGAGGATCGTGGAGCTCGCCTCCACGCGCGCGCTGTTCGACAACCCTCTCCACCCTTACACCGAGGCGCTGCTCGCGGCCGTTCCGATTCCGGATCCGACGATCCGCCGCAAGCGCATCATTCTCGCGGGCGACGTGCCCAGCCCGATCAAGCTGCCCACCGGCTGCCGGTTCCACACTCGCTGCCCCTATGCGTTCGATCGCTGCCGAGTCGAGGAGCCGGTGCTCAAGGAACCGCTGCCCGGCCACTGGGTGTCGTGTCACCTGCGCGAAGCGCCGATCCTCACGCCCAGCGCCTGGCAGCGTCCGGGCGTCGCGAACGAAAGGAGTGCCTAGCATGACCCATCTCAACCGACTGAGCGCGACCGCGGCGGCGCGGAAGCTCGCCACGCGGGAGATCTCCGCGGAGAAGCTGCTCCGCCACTGCCTGGAGCGGATCGGCGAGCGCGAGGCCGTCGTGCACGCCTGGACGTTTCTGGATGCGGACGGCGCGATAGAGCGCGCGCGAGTCCTCGACTCGCAGGCCGTGGCCGGCCCGCTGCACGGGCTGCCCATCGCGGTGAAGGACCTGATGGACACCGTCGACATGCCGACCGCTTACGGCTCGCCGATCTACGCCGGGCACCGCCCCGCGGCCGATGCGGCGTGCGTGGCGCTGGCGCGCGCCGCCGGCGCCGTCGTCGTGGGCAAGACGGTGACGACCGAATTCGCCACCTTTCATCCGGGCCCGACGTGCAACCCGCGGAATCCCGCGTACACGCCGGGCGGATCGTCGTCGGGATCGGCGGCGGCCGTGGCCGACTGGATGGTTCCGCTCGCCTTCGGCACGCAGACCGCCGGCTCGATCGTTCGGCCGGCCGCCTACTGCGGCGTCGTCGGATACAAGCCGACCTACGGCACGCTCAACCGCGTCGGCGTGAAGATGATCTCCGACACGCTCGATACGATCGGCGCGCTCTCGCGCACGGTGCCGGACGCCGCACTGCTCGTGGCGGCGCTCTCCGGCCGACTCGATCTCGTGATCGAACACCCGACGGCCGACGCGCCGCGCATCGGCCTGTGCAGGACCTACGAGTGGGATCGGGCGCGAAGCGAATCGGTTGCGGCGTTCGAAGAGGCAGGGAAGCGACTCGCCGCCGCCGGCGCCAAAGTGCGGGACGTCGCGTTGCCGCCGCCGTTCGCCGGGCTCGCCGAGGCGCAACTGACGATCATGGTGGCGGAAGTCGCCAAGTGCCTCTCGTACGAGTGGCTGGCCCATCGCGAGAAACTGAGCCGCGAGATGATCGCCATGATCGAAGCGGGCCTCGCGGTCACGCCCGAGCGCTACGACGCCGCGCAGTCGCTCGCGAGAGACTGCCGGCGAATGCTGCCGCAGGTCTTCGACGGATTCGACGCGCTGATCGCGCCCAGCACGTCGGGCGAAGCTCCGGAGGGCATCGAAGCCACCGGCGATCCGCTGTTCAACCGCGTTTGGACGCTGCTGCGCACGCCCTGCGTCCATGTGCCCTGCGCGCTGGGGCCGCGAGGGCTGCCGCTCGGCATCACGGTCGCCGGGGCGATCGGCGCGGACCGCACGACGCTCGCGGCCGCCGACTGGATCCAGGGGCGGATCGGTCTCGGCGAGCGCTGAAGTCGGGTCACGTCCGGGCGCGTCGACGCTCGCGACCGGGAACGGCCGCGAACAGCTCGCGCGTATAGGCATGCCGCGGCGCGGCGAAGACCTCCTGCGTGAGGCCGTACTCGACGATCTCGCCCCGGCGCATGACCGCGATGGAGTCGCACACCTGGGCCGCGACGCGCAGATCATGCGTGATGAAGAGCACGGTCAGGGCGAGTCGCTCGCGAACGTCGGCGAGCAGACGCAGGACCTGCGCCTGCACCGAAACGTCGAGCGCGGACACCGGTTCGTCGGCGATGAGCACTTCCGGATCGAGCGCGAGCGCCCGCGCGAGTCCGATGCGCTGCCGCTGCCCTCCCGAGAACTCGTGCGGATAGCGCGCGGCCGAGCGCCGATCCAGCCCGACGAGCTCGAGGAGCTCCAGCGCGCGCTCCCACGCCACGCTCGGCGCGGTGCCGTGCACGATCGGCCCCTCGGCGATCAGATTCCCGACGGTATGGCGCGGATCGAGAGAACCGTAAGGATCCTGGAACACCATCTGCACGCGCCTGCGCGCTTCGCGCAGCGTGCGGCGCGATAGCCGCCCAAAGTCGGTGTCGCCGACCCGGATCTCGGCGGCGTCGGGCTCGACGAGGCGCGCGACGCAGCGCGCGACCGTGGACTTGCCCGAGCCCGACTCACCGACGATGCCGAGCGTCTCCCCGCGGCGAATTTCGAACGCCACGCCCTTTGCGGCGTGAACGACGCGCGCGGATCCGCCGAGGAATACGCCCCCGGAGCGGTAGGTCTTTTCGAGCCCCGAGACGCGCATCGCGACGGGCGCCTGGACGATGGCCGCCCGAGGCGGCGCGGGGACGATGCTGGGAACGGCCGCGAGAAGGCTCCGGGTGTACGGCTCGCGCGGGGCGTCCAGCACCTCCGCGGCGGAGCCATGCTCGACGAGCCTGCCCTGCTGCATCACGGCGATGCGGTCGGCGATCTCGGCGACCACGCCGAAGTCGTGGGTGATGAAGAGCACCGCCATGCGACGCGTCGCCTGTATCTCGCGGATCAGCGCCAGGATCTGCGCCTGGGTGGTCACGTCGAGCGCGGTCGTCGGCTCGTCGGCGATCAGCACATCGGGCTCGAGCGTGAGCGCCATGGCGATCATCGCCCGCTGGCGCTGTCCGCCGGAGATCTGATGCGGATAGGCGCCGTAGATCCGCTCGGGCTCGGGAAGATGCACCGCGGACAGCATCTCGAGCACCCGCCGGCGCGCCGCCCCGCGCAGCGACGGCTGGTGGACCTCGATGGCTTCCTCGATCTGCCGGCCGAGGGTGAGAACCGGGTTGAGCGCTGTCATCGGCTCCTGGAAGATCATCGCGATCCGGCTGCCGCGCACCGCGCGCAGGTGCTCGGGCGCGGCCGCGAGCAGGTCTTCGCCGCGGTAGAGAATGCGGCCGGCGCTCGGTCGCACATGGCGTGAAGGAAACAGCCCCAGGATCGCGCGCGCCATCAGCGATTTGCCCGACCCCGATTCTCCGACGACGCAGAGGATCTCGTTGTGCCGGAGATCGAGCGTCAGATCCTCGACTGCATGAGGGCGATCGGCCCAGGACGGCAGATCGACCGTCAGGCTCTCGATCGCGAGAACCGTGTCCGATTCGCTCATGCGCTACGCAACCGCGGGTTGAGGGCGTCGTTCAAGCCCTCGCCGACGAGGTTGATCGCCATGACGGTGACGAGGATCGCGATGCCCGGCACCGTGCAGACCCACCACGCGCTCCGCAACGCCGTCCGGCCCTCGCCGATGACGTATCCCCAGCTCATCGTGTTCGGATCCGACAGGCCGAGAAACGACAGGCCCGATTCGATGAGGATCGCGGTCGCGACCATGAGCGAGCCGGTCACGATGATCGACGAGAGCGCGTTCGGCAGGATGTGCCGCAGGATGATGCGCGCATCGCTCATCCCCATCGAGACGCAGGCCAGCACGAACTCGCGGCCGCGCATGGCGAGAAACTCGCCGCGTACCAGGCGCGCCATCGGCGGCCACGACACCACCGAGATGGCGAGGATGACGCTGCCGATGGTCGGCGTGAGGACCGTCACCAGCACGATGGCGAACAGAAAGAACGGGATCGTCTGGAACATCTCCGTGAAGCGCATCAGGAGCGCGTCGATCCGGCCGCCGTAGTAGCCCGCCAGCCCGCCCATCGTCGCTCCGACCAGAACCGCGATCGCTGTGGCGAGGAGCCCGATGGCGAGCGACGTGCGCGCCCCGTGCACGACTTCCGCGGTGAGATCGCGACCGAGCTGGTCGGTGCCGAAGAGGTAACCTTCGAAAGGCGGCTGGAAAGGCCGCGCGACCAGGGCGAACGGGCTCCCCGGGTAGAGCAGCGGCGCAAGCAGCGCGATCGCGATCACGGCGAGGAGGATCGCGAGGCCCGCCAGCGCGGGACGGTTGCGGGCAAAGCGGCGGGCGAATTCGCGCAACGCGCGCCTCAGCGAAGCTCGATCCGCGGGTCGAGCAGCGAGTAGAGCAGATCGACCGCGACGTTGACCGCGACCACCAGGCATCCCGAGATGAAGAATATGCCGAGTAGCAGGTTGATGTCGCGCGCGAACAGCGACTCGTAGGCGAGGAAGCCAAGGCCCGGCCAGGCAAAGACCGTTTCGACAACCACCGAGCCCCCGAGCAGCGCGCCGACCTGCACACCGGCCATGGTCAGCACAGGCAGCACCGCGTTACGCAGCACGTGCCGCCGCGCGATCTGCCGCTCGGTGAGTCCCTTGGCCCGGGCCGTGATCACGTAATCCATCGCGAACTGATCGAGCACCGAGGCCCGCATCAGCCGCGCGTAGAGCGCGAGATAGAAGAGCGTCAGCGTAATCGCGGGCAGCACCAGATGGCGCGCGATGTCCGCCACCCGCGGCCAGCCTTCCTTGAACGCGGCCACCTCCTCCATGCCGCTCACCGGAAACCACCCGAGCTTGACCGAGAAAACGACGATGAGCATCAGTCCCGCCCAGAAGACGGGCGTCGCGTAAGCCAGGACGGCGAGGACCGAAATCACGTTGTCGCGCCAGCGGTTGAGGTTGCGCGCGGCAATGGCGCCGAGCAGCACGCCGAGCCCCACCGAAAGCAGGAGCACCGTGAGCATCAGGAGCAGCGTCGGGCCGAGGCGCGTTGCGATCAGCGCAGACACGCTCATGCTGTGCCGGAACGAATAGCCGAGGTCGAAGGCGAGGACCCTTTCGAGATAGACGGCGAGCTGGACGTGGAGCGGCTGGTCGAGGCCGAACTTCTGCCGGAGCTGCGCCATGTACTCCGGCGTCGCCGAGCCCGCCTCGCCGGCGAGCACGTCGGCGGCGTCGCCGGGCGCCAGATGCACCAGCGCGAAGTTCAGGACGACGATGGTGAGGATCGTCGGTACCGCGAGCGCCAGGCGGCGCACGACATACCGCAAACCCTTGGCGCTCACCCGCGCACGCCCGGCCGCCGCTCCTCTACTTTGCGAGCCACGCCTGGTCGAAGGAAGAGTACAGCCCCAGCGGGCTCACGAGCCAGTCCTGCACCTTCTTGTTGTAAACGGTCACGAAGTCGAGCTCGAGAACGAACACGATCGGGCTCGCCTCCACGATCTTCTTCTGGAACTCGTGGTAGAGCGCCGCGCGCTTCTTCGGATCGGTCTCGACCGTCGCCTCGTCCATGAGCTTGTCGGTCTCGGGCGAGCTCCAGCGCGTGCCGTTGACGAACACCGTGCCGGCCTTGATCGACTTCGAATGGTACAGCCGGTGCACGCCGATCACCGGATCGGCCAGCGTCTGGATCCAGTTGTTGGTGAGTTCGAAGTCGTAGTTGGTGTACACCCGGCGCAGCCAGGTCGGAACGTCCTCGTAGCGCAGGCTCACCTTGATCCCGAGCTTTCCGAGCTGCTGCTGGACGTACTCGCCGAAGCGCCGCCACTCCTCGCCATAGGGCGTGATGTCGTGAACGATCTCGAAGCGCGTACCGCCGGCGCCGCGCTTGTAGCCGGCCTCGTCGAGGAGCTTGTTCGCCATCTCCACGCCGTTGGGCACGTTGTAGTTGCGCACGTCCGCGGTGTAGAGGCCGGTCGCCTTGAAGTTCGAGCTGATCGGCCCCGTCGCGGGCTTGCCGAAGCCGAACCAGATGTTGTCGATGATGAACTTGCGGTCGATGGCGTAGGCGACGGCCTGGCGCACCTTGGCGTCGTCGAACGGCTTCTTCTGCGCGTTGAAGTCGAGCTCGACGATCGGCGACTGCATCTCGTAGCCTTTGGTCGTGATCGCGATGTGCGGCAGCGCCTGCAGCCGCTTCACGTCCAGCGGCAGGATCGCATTGAATCCGGCGATCTGCGCCTCCTGGGTCTCCAGCGTCGCCGCGCGTGTGCTGCCGTCGGCGATGAAGCGCGCGACCACGCGGTCGAGGTAGGGCCGGCCCTTCTTCCAGTAGTCCGGGTTGCGGTCGAAGCGCATGTACTGGCCCTTCTGCCATTCGACGAACTTGAACGGGCCCGTGCCGACCGGCTTGTTGGCATTGGGATGGTTGTTGATGTCGCCGGTGCCGAAGACGTGCTTCGGGATCATCGGCGACTCGTAGCCGGAAAGCGCCATCAGGAGGTACGGCGCGGGCTCGGACAGGTGAAACACCGCCGTGAGCGCGTCGGGCGTGTCGATCGATTCCACCGCGCGGAAGGTGTTGATGCCGCGCGGATGGATCTTCTTCAGCACGTCGAGCACGCTGAACTTGACGTCCTCGCTGGTGAACGGCTGGCCGTCGTGGAACTTGACGCCTTCCTGCAGCTTGAAGGTGATCGTCTTGCCGTCGGGGCTCACCGTCCACGACTTCGCGAGACCGGGAATCGGCCGCAGGTTGAAGTCGTATTCGAGCAGGCCCTCGTAGACCTTGGCCGCGACCTGGCCGATCGGCCCGGACGTGCTCTGATAGGAGGCGAGCGTCGGCGGCTCCGGCTGCACGACCATCACCAGCGTCCCGCCGCGCTGGGGCGTCCCCTGGGCGTGGCTCGTGGCAGACAGCACCACGGCACACAGTGCAAGCACAAAGCCGATGCCTCGTACGGTCCAAGTAAACCCGGTCATCACTCCTCCTCCAGCGTGGGTTGAAACGTATTCGTCCCGATCGCGCGCGATCCTCGTACCGCCTGGGCTCAGCCGCTCAACGCCCGCTCGGCGCCCGGCGGCTCGGTCTCTTCCGCGAAGGCCTGCTGGCGCAGCCAGCGCTTGACCTCGGCGGCGAGGCGCACCACCGCGGGATCCGTGGGATCGCGCGGACGCGCGAAATCGACGCGCTTGATCTCCTGCACGCGACCGGGGCGCGGGCACATGATGGCGATGCGGTCGGAGAGCTTGATCGCCTCGTCGATGCTGTGCGTGACGAAGATCACCGTCTTGGGCTCGCGCTGCCAGATCTTCAGCAGCTCGTCCTGCATGTACTCGCGGGTCTGCACATCCAGCGATCCGAAGGGCTCGTCCATGAGCAGGATCGACGGGTTCACCGCCAGCGCGCGAGCGATCGACACGCGCTGCCGCATGCCGCCGGAGAGCTCCCTCGGATAACGCGATTCGAATCCGCGCAGCCCGACCAGCCCGACATAGTGATCGACCAGCCTCCTCTGCTCGGCCGCGGGGAGGCGCTTGCGCTGCAGGCCGTAGCGAATGTTCTCGCGCACGGTGTACCAGGGAAACAGCGCGTACTCCTGGAACACCACCGCGCGCTCCCAGCCTGGCTCGCTGATGAGCTCGCCCCCGACCCTAAGCTCGCCGCGGGTCGGCTGCTCGAAGCCGGCCAGAAGATTGAGCAGCGTGGTCTTGCCGCAGCCGCTGGGACCGACGATCGAGAAGAACTCGTTGTTCTCGGCGCAGAAGGTGACGTCCTGCAGAGCGAGCAGCGGCTCGCCCTTGAGCGAGAAGTGGACCTTGCTCACGTTCTCGACGCTGACCTGCGAGCTTCGCGCGCTCATCGCCGGCCTACTTGCCGTGGTACCAGGGCATCGCGAGCCGCATCGCCTGCCGCATGAGGAAGTCGAGCACGAGCCCGAGCGCGCCGATCAGCACCATGCCGAGCAGGATGTAGTCGCTGCGGAACAGCGTCCGCGCGTTGTTGATCATGTAGCCAAGCCCGCTGGGCGCCGCGACCAGCTCGCCGGCGACGAGCGCCATCCAGCCGATGCCCAGCCCGATGCGCACGCCGGTGAAGATGCTGGGCAGCGCAGCCGGCAGCACCACCGTGGTGAAGAGCTCGCGCCTGCGGGCACCCAGGCTCAAGCCCGCGCGCACGAGGTAGATGTCGACATCGCGCGCGCCGGCGAGCGAATTGAGCACCACCGGAAAGAACGCGGCGAGGAAGATGATGTAGACGATCTGCGCATCGCCGATGCCGAACCACAGGATGGAGAGCGGAATCCAGGCGAGCGGCGGGATCGGGCGCACGAACTCGAGCAGCGGATCGACTGTCGCCCGGAAGCGCTTCGACCAGCCCATCGCCAGCCCCAGCGGCACGCCGAGCAGCGTGGCGGCCCCCACCGCGAGCAGCACGCGGTACAGGCTGTCGACGATATGCGTGAACAGCACGCCGCGCTTCGCCAGCTCCGCGGCGGCGGAAACCACCGTCGTCGGCGCCGGCATCATCACGTCGAGCTGCGGATTGATGCGCTGGCCGTAGACGCTCACCAGCTCCCACACGACGAGGAAGGCGGCCAGCAGCCAGAAATTCGCCACGCGCGAGAGCGCGCGCCGCCACGCGGGCGGGCGCGGCGGCGCGAGTGCGGCGGCGAGCCGCGCGGCGTCATCGGCAGCCGGCGAGGCAGGCTTCACCTCAGGGCGCGGCGCCGCGGCGGCCATGCCGCTCTTTTGAGCGTGCAGCTCCAGCGGCGCGAAGACGCCGCGTGGACGTGGCGGGGTCACGGTTGATAGGTCTTGCCCTTGAAGCTCCACGCGCGCTTGAGCTCACCCGGCTCCGGAAACGCCGCCGGTCCGTTGAGCAGCGCCGCGCCGTACGGCTTGTAGGGCAGGTTTCCGACGCCGCCGAAGTCCTTCGGCAGGAACGGCGGCCGCTCCGGCACGCGCCAGCCGAGCTTCTCGAAAGTCGCGTCCATGTAGCTCGTGCGGCGCACGTTCTGCCAGTCCGCGTTGGTCACCTTGTTCTTCGAGGCGCCCGTATCGTATGCCCATTCGCTGATGCGCGCCTCCTCGGCCGGCCAGATGCCCTTCGGATCGGCGAAGGGGTAGTAGACGGTGGGCTTGGGCCAGAACATGTAGCGCTCCGACATCTTGGTGATGAGCGGTTTGCCCAGGCGTCCGTAGGTCGGCTTGTCGGCGAGGGAGGCGACCGCCTGCTCGGGATTGGCCTTCGCCCACAGTACCGCCTCGATGAAGGCGTCGGTCGCGGCCTGGATCACGTCCGGCGCGTTGTCCTCGATCTCCTGGCGCAGATACGCGTAGCCGCTGTAGATGTAGTACGGGTCGAGCGGCTCGAGCAGCCGGGTCACCTTGAGGACGTCGGTGGAGTAGGAAACGTGCGGCTCCCAGATCGTGTAGACGTCGATTCCTCTGGGGCCGGCGGCCAAGTCTCCGGGCGGCGTGCTGCGCAGCGTGTAGTCCTCGTCCTGCTTGAGTCCCAGGTAATGCGCGGCGGCGATGAAGCCGAAATGGTTGGTGGAGCCCGTGGTCGTCCCGACCACGGCCGGGCGCTTGAGCACCTTGGCGCCCTTCAGGTCGGCGAGGCTTTTCAGCGGCGAGTCGAGCGGGACGGTCGCGGCATGCGTGAGCGCCGGCGAATGCACGGCGACCGCCCGCGCCGGTACCTTGTTGGAGAGCAGCGCCAGCACGCCCAGCGCGCCGGTGTTGGCGAGCTGGATGCGCCCCGGGATGAACGCCTCGTTGGAGAAGCCCGCCGCGACGAAGGTCTGCCATTGCATCTCGACGCCGCGCTTCTCGAGCAGCTTCTGTGTCTGCAGCACGTCGCCGACCATCTCCTCGCCCGACCACACGACGATCCAGGCGGCGTTGAGCGGCCACCATCCCTTGCTCTGCAGCCATTGCTTGGATTTGGCCGAGATCGGCTCGTAGGGCAGCGGCCATCCCCAGTCGGTGAACTTGCCCGAGGTCACGGCAGGCGCGGCGGGTGTCTGCGCCAGCGCCGCGGTCGCGCCGGCCAGCTCGGCCAGCAGCAGCCCGCCGGTCGCCTTGGCGACGGTGCCCAGGAACGCCCGGCGCGGGGGCACGGTTTCCGGTTCCCCCGGGTCGGCGCCGTCGGCGTTCGGTTTGGAAATGTCCATGGCCTGTCCTCCTCAGGGTAGGTCTGCGCGCGCGCCGCCCGCGGAACTCGAGCCTCGGCGCGAACGAGACACGAGCCGGGTCCAGGAAGCTCGGGGACCGGATCGCCCCACTATAGCGCAATCGCGAGGGCGCGAAGGCGTCGGCGCCCGGCCCCCCCGCAACGCGGTCGGCCGCCCGAGCATGCGGCCGCGCGGATCGACGCCTTCGAGCGGCGAGCGGGCCCTTCGCCGCCAGTCCGCGGGGACGCCTTTTCCATTTTCCGCAAATCTGCGTTCTGTATAATGAAATCCGCTTCGGCCATCCGTCAAGCGCCACCCGCATGCGCTGAGGGGCACATCAGGAGACAAAGTTCCATGGAAGACAAGACGATCCGTTTTTCGAAAACCCACGCCGATTTTCAAGCGCGCGACGCCAAGTCCGTCTTCGGATGGCGCTTCACGCCCAGGATCATCTTCAAGGCGGGCAGGGGAACCAAGCTCGTCGACATGGACGACAACGAGTACTACGACCTCACGTCGGGCATGATGTGCATGGTGCTCGGCCACTCGCATCCGGAGCTCACCGAGGTGATGCGCGAGATGGCGGGGCAGCTCGTTCACACTTCTTCCTGGTACTCCAATCCTTGGATGATCGAGTTCGCGGAGCTGCTGGGGAGCACGCTTCCCGGCAACCTCAAGGTCGTCAATTTCGCGGTGACCGGCTCGGAGGCCAACGAAGTCGCCATGCGCATGGCGCTGGCGGCGACGGGCAAGTACGACATCGTCTCGATGATCCGCGGCCTCCATGGCGGCTCGCTCGCCGTCGAGGCGCTCACGACCGTCGGCGGCAATCGGCGCAAGGGCCTCGGCCCGCTCATGTTTCCCGCGAAGGCCAATGCGCTGCTGCCGCCGTTCTGCTACCGCTGCCCGGTCAACAACACGTATCCCGGCTGCGACATCGCCTGCCTCAAGCAAAGCGAGGAGATGCTGGAGTTCGTCACCAGCCAGAACATCGCGGCGATCCTGCAGGAGACGATTCCCGTCGCCGGAGGCATGATCGTCCCGCCGCCGGAGTGGCTGCCGCGTCTCGCCGACATGGCGAAGCGCTGGGGTGCGCTGCTGATCCTGGACGAGGCTCAGCTCGCCCCTGCGCGCACCGGCAGGATGTGGGCGCTCGAGCACTATGGCGTGACGCCCGACATCGTCACCTTCGGCAAAGGACTCACGGCGGGGCTCGCGATCTGCGGCACGATCACCACGCCCGAGATCGCCGAAAAGGTCCGGGGCGATGCGGGATTGCCGTGGGCGGGGACGTATTCGGGCGATCCCTTCGTCGCCGCGGTCGCGCTCAAGCAGCTCGAGATCGTGCTGCGCGACAACCTCGCGGAGCGAGCCGAAAAGCTCGGCGAGCTTGCGATGCGCGAGCTCGAGACCCTCAAGGCGAAGTACCCGGTGGTGGGCGACATCCGCGGCAAGGGGCTCTACCGCATGCTCGACATCGTCAAGGATCCGAAGACCCGCATGCCGGACCCGATCATGGCCGAGCGCATTCGCCACAACGCGCTGCTCGAGGGCGTGGCCACGATCGCGGTCAAGCATTACGTGCGCTTCTGTCCGCCGCTGATCGTCACCGAAGCGGAAATCAAGGACATCGTCGGCCGGCTCGACGTCGCGATCAGGCGGTCGATGGAAGGTTTCCCGAAGAACGTCGACTTCAGGCGCTCGGGGTCGCTCGCCGTCGGCAACCGACCCGTGGCGGCCGAGCACGAAACGACCCCGGTCTGACCGGACCGCGAGCGCGCGACAGAAGACTTCAGTCCAGCGAGAGGAGGAGAAGATGGGCTCCAGACGAGATTTCATCACCAAGGCATCGGGCGCCGTCGCGGGCGCGGGCCTCATGGTCGCGCAGGCGGGTCCCGCTGCCGCCCAGGATAGCGCCGCCGCGGCGGGCAAGTCCAAGCTCGACGAAGTCCTCGCGCGCGGCAAGATCATCGTCGGCGTGACCAGCGAGGCGCCGCCTTTCGGCTACGTCGACGACAAGGGCCAGCTCGTCGGGTTCGACATCGACATCGCGAAGCTGATGGCGAAGGAGATCTTCGGCGACGAGAACAAGATCGAGCTGTTCAAGCAGGGCTTCGCCGCGCGCTGGCCCAACGTGGAAAACGGCACGGTCGATTTCGGCGCCCAGGTGACGACCGTCTACCCCGACCGCGCGCTCAGGGTCGCTTTCACGCGTCCCTATGTCGACAGCGGCATCGTTCTGGTGGTCAAGAAAGACAGCCCCATCAAGACCGTGGCCGATCTCAATACGGCGGCGAACACCGTCGCGCACCTGACGGCTCCGGTGCAGGAGGAGCGCGGCAAGCGGCTCTATCCCAAGGCGAAGTTCCTGACCTTCGACTCGATCTCGGCGCAATTCAACGCGGTCAAGCTCGGGCGCGCCACCGCCGCCCAGCTCGACACGCCCGTCGCGCTCTGGTATGTCAAGGACAATCCGGATATCCGCATCCTCGACCAGTGGCTCACCGACGTGACCGGCAACGCGATCTTCCTGCGGCCGAACGACTTCAAGTGGTGGCTGTTCCTCGATACCGTGGTGGGCGAGCTCACCGGCGGCAGCCGCTTCAGCGAGTACAAAGCGATCTACAAGAAGTGGCTGGGCATCGAGCCCCGCAGCACGCGGATCTCGCAGTCCGGGCGCTGAGGCCGGTGGCGGGCACGCGTAGCGTCGCGCGCAGCGACGGCGGCGCTGCGCGCGCGCCCTAGCGGCGGGCGCGCCCGCGCCCGAGGCGCACGCCGAACAGGCTCCGGGCGAGGACGATGGACTACGCCGCACAGACCGCCGTCTTTCTCCTCGCCCAGTTCCCGAAGCTCCTCGCGGGATTCCTCATCACGGTCGGCATCTCGGCCGCCGCCATCCCGCTCGCACTCGCGCTCGGCCTCGCGCTCCTCGCGCCCCGGATGGCGAAGAGCAGGCCTGTCCGGAGCGCGACGGTCGGATACGTCGACCTCATGCGCAACACGCCGCTGCTCGTCCAGATCTACCTCATCTACTTCGGACTGCCGGTGCTGGGCTTCTTTCCCTCGGAATTCACCTGCGGGGTGGCCGGCATCGCGCTCCAGCACGGGGCCTTTCTGGTCGAAACCTACCGCGCCGGGATCGAATCGATCAGCGAGCGGCAGCGGGAGGCCGCCCGGGCCATCGGCATGAACCGCTTCACCGCATTTCGCCTGGTGATCCTGCCGCAGGCGATGATGCGCATACTGGGTCCGCTGGGAAACCAGCTGATCGTTCTGATCAAGGACACCTCGCTGGTCTCGGCGATCGGCGTTGCGGAGCTGACGATGACGGGCAAGGTGATCATCGAGCGCAGCGCCGCCTCGGTCGAGATCTTCGTCGCCGTCGCGCTCTTCTACCTCGTGCTCACCAGCGTGCTCGGCGCCGCGTTCCGGCTGATCGAGCACCGGGTCGCGGAGCGGATCTAGATGTTCAACGTGCTGCTGGGGAATCTTCCGTACCTTCTCCAGGGCGCGCTCGTGACCCTCTGGCTCTCGGTGGCCGTCGTGGGCCTCGGGACGCTGCTGGGCGTCGGCATGGGGATTCTCGCGACGACGAGATCGCGCGTCGCGCAGACCGTCGTCACCGGCTACATCTTCGTGCTTCGGGGCATTCCGGTGCTCGTGGTCATGTTCCTCGGCTACTATGCGTTTCCCGCCTTCGGTCTTAGGGTCAACATCTATGTCGCGGTCGGGCTGGCACAGATCGTCTACCTCGGCGCTTTCGTGGCCGAGATCACGCGCAGCGCGATCCTCTCGATCCCCGCGGGCCAGATCGCCGCGGCGCGGAGCCTCGGCATGCGCCGGCCCGCCATCCTGCGCCAGGTGATCCTGCCGCAGGCCACGCGGATCGCGATTGCGCCTCTGCTCAACAGCGCGCTCACCGCGGTCAAGCAGACCTCGTATGCATCGGTCGTCGGCGTGTGGGAGCTCACGTACGCGGCGCGCGAGATCGTCGAGCGCACTCTCGCCGCATTCCAGATCTTCATCGGCGTGATGGCGATATATTTCCTGATCTGCTATCCCTTGTCGCTCGCCGCGCGCTGGAGCGAGAACCGGCTGTCCTTTTCCCATTAGACGCATCGCATGTCCTCCGCCTCCTCGCCGATGATCGACGTCCGGGATCTCCGGAAATCCTACGGAACGCTGGACGTGCTGAAGGGCGTGAGCTTCGGCGTGGCCAAGGGCGTGGTCGTCGTTGTCCTGGGGCCGAGCGGTTCCGGCAAGTCGACGATGCTCCGCTGCATCAACCAGCTCGAGGACTACCAGGGCGGCGAGATCCGCATCGACGGCGTCCCCGTCGGCTACAGCACGGGCGCGCAGGGGCGCAACGCTCATTCCGAGGCAGTCAATGCCCGACTGCGCGAACAGGTCGGCATGGTGTTTCAGAGCTTCAACCTTTTCCCCCATCGCACCGCGATCGACAACGTCATGATGGGACCGGTGCACGTGCGCGGAGTCGCGAAGGCGGAGGCGAGGGACCTGGCCCGCGCTCTGCTCGCCAAGGTGGGGCTGTCCGAAAAGGCGGATCAATATCCCGCCAAGCTTTCGGGCGGTCAGCAGCAACGCGTCGCGATCGCCCGCGCCCTTGCCATGCAGCCCAAGGTGATGCTGTTCGACGAGGTGACTTCCGCGCTCGATCCCGAGCTCGTCGGCGAAGTCCTGCGCGTCATCCGCCAGCTCGCGCAGGAGGGCATGACCATGATCATCGTGACGCACGAGATCCATTTCGCGCGAGACGTCGCCGACCGAATCATCTTCATGGACGACGGCGTGATCGTCGAAGAGGGAGCGCCGGAGCGGATCCTTTCGGGCGCTTCCGGCGCCCGGCTCAGACTCTTTCTTCGCCGCTATCAGGGCGATTACCTGGCAAGCTAGCGGTGGCCGACGCCCTGGACTCGCCTTCCGCCAGAATCCTGGCCATCCTGGCCGCGGTTGCGAGGCTGCACGCGGCGTCGGTCACGGTGCTGGCCGAGCGCCTCGGCCTTCCCGTCGCCACGGCCCATCGGATCTGCAGCGAGCTGGAGCGCCTCGGTTATCTCCAGCGCGTCCCGGGGACGCGCCTGTGGACCGTGGCGCATCGGCTCGTCGGCCTTGCCGCGGACGCTCTTTCGGCCGCGGTCGGGAGCCTCGCGACGAACGCCATTCTGAGAGAGCTCACCGAAAAGGTCGGCGAGGTCTCGAGCTTCGCCGTCCAGAGCGGCGAAGAGGTTCTCTACGTGGCGAGCGTAGAATCTCCGCATGCGCTGACGCTCTCGTTCCGGG
>Ga0079221_10000096_pt1 | contig 18421 bp, 19 predicted proteins | sample GAAS200_FD_75069 | JGI IMG/M metagenome (GOLD analysis project Ga0079221, IMG submission 75069) | Agricultural soil microbial communities from Georgia to study Nitrogen management - GA AS200 | ecosystem: Environmental > Terrestrial > Soil > Agricultural land | place: USA: Georgia | collected... | reverse complement strand
CCGCCATTTGCCGAGCATCTTACCAAACTCCGGCTGTCCCCGAGTGCACACGATTCAGCATCCTCAACGCAAAATCACGTCTTTCTCATTTATGCTGTTCTCATGCGCTATGTTCTCGGTTTTGACGGCGGCGGCACAAAAACTGAATGCGTCCTCATGGACGAATCCGGCGCCATCCTCGCGCGCTCGCGTTCAGGTCCCTCCAATGCGGTTAACGTGGGTCCGGAGACTTCTGCCTCCGCGCTCGCGGAGGCGGGCTTGAAAGCTCTTCGCTCCGCCGCGAAAACGCCTGGGGAAGTCGCATACATTATGGCTGGCATCTCTGGGGCGGGAGAGCCAAAGGCTCGATCTGCGATTGAACGTGCTCTGCAGCCGGCTTTTCCCAATGCCACGATTGCTGTGAGTAGCGATTTGCTCTTTACTTTGAACGCAACGGGAGAAATCCCCAGCGTGGTAGTGATCGCAGGCACTGGCTCTGCCGTTTTGGGGAGAACGGAGCCCCTGAAGCTTGCCCGGGCGGGGGGTTTTGGGCCAATTATTGGCGACCCAGGAAGCGCCAACGACATCGGGAGAAAAGCCACCGCCCTTTGCTTTCAGAAATTCCTGAACAAGGAAAGATTTCTCCTGACCGAAGAAATTCGCAGCGCTTTTTCCTGCACTTGGGATCAATTTGTGGATTTGGTGCGGGACCAGCCGACTGTCACCTTTCCTAGAGTATTCCCCATCGTGGCGAAGGCGGCTGAATCGGGCGACGCTTCCTCGCGGACTCTTTTGACCGCCGCAGCCAAGGACTTGCTGGAACAAGTTCAGGAAGTTCTTCGGCAGCTCAATTTGGAGAACGCGAGTTTCTTTCTCGCGAAAACGGGCGGGGTCTTCGATGGCAGCGTATTCCTCAACACCGAATTCGATCGCATGGTTCGTGAAACTGCTCCCAACGCCCGTATAGGCCCTCTGCCACGGGCAGTTGCCGAATACGTGGCCGAGTTTGCTCGCGGCGTCTTGACGCATCCCCTGCAAATCCCCGAAAGTTAATTCATGCCCGAATCTGTTGCTGAAAGCCGCGAACGCGCGCGCGTGGCCACCGGCGATGAACTCTCCGCGCTCCTGCATCATCCTTCCGCGGATGTTCTCCTCGCGCTGCTCGACAATCCTGCGCTCGACGAACCGCAACTCTGCTTGCTCCTGGAACGAAAAGATCTCCCCGGCGAAATCCTCGAAGAGGTCGGCAAGCGCAAGCCGCTGCTCAAGAGTTATCGCGTCAAGAAAGCGCTCTGCTTTCATCCCCGCGGTCCGCGTCTCGCTACACTCCGTCTGATTCGCGACCTCTATCTGATGGATTTGGTCCAGCTTGCTCTTTCCCCCGCGGTTCCTGCAGAACTGAAACGCAACGCGGAGGAGCAACTCCTCGCGCGCCTTCCGCAAATTCCGCTGGGCCAGAAGATCACTCTGGCGCGGCGTGGTCCTGCGCGCGTCGCCGGAGCCTTGCTTACGGAAGGTCATCCACAAATTGTATCCGTGGTTCTCGACAATCCTTATCTAACCGAAGCGCAAATCCTGAAGACTCTCTCCCGCCAAAAACTTCCCGCGCCGATGGTTCCCGCGATTATTCATCACCGCAAATGGTCCATCTCCTACAACATTCGCATCGCGCTTCTGCGCCAGCCTTCCGCGCCGCTGGCCACTATTCTTTCCTACTTGCCTCAGCTCACGGTTTCCGACCTCCGTGAACTCGCCGCTCCCGGAATTGTTCCCGAAACTCTGCGCCGCTACATCCAGGCCGAAGTCCAGCGCCGTCTCAGCTCCGGTGCTTCCCCCAAGGGCTCCCCCGCGTCTAAAGGATGAGTCTCCCCATAAGAATGGCTTTCCATTTCGAGGAGTGACAAAGCCGTTCGACTTTGTCGGATTCTGAATCGTAATGATCCGAATCGGCCCGTTCTCGCCGCTCCGTTCGAATGACTTGACGCTGCAGGCACGATTGGCGGGAACAAAACACCGCCTTCCGGCGTCGTATGTCTTGTGGTGGTGACTCGCGTATTCTGGCAACATTGGGACGGCGATTCGTCTCCGGCGCCGAGGTACGTTATCCCTGGCAGGGGGTCACATCCGCGAAATGAGCTCGGGGGACTCTGCATCCCGGCGCCTGGAACGCCGCTGGGCGCCGCGGTACTCGTTTCGCGCCGGCCTCGAAATCGAATGGGGCTCTGCGGTCCTCCGGGGCAACACGCGCGACATCAGTTCCAACGGAATGTTCATCGAAGTCCCCGATACTTTGTGGATCGGCGCCGGCTTCACCGCGCGCCTGGACCTCCCGCAGCCCGTCAAACTCGATTGCCTGGTGAAGCGCGTCGAACCCGGCCGCGGCATGGGCGTCTCCGTGGCTCTGGCGGAATCCGAAAGCCAGAAACTCTACAGCGATCTTCTTTCATCCCTCACTCCGCCGGGCGTTTGAGGCGGTTTATACTAGAGTGGACCCTGCATCGCAACGCGAAATGTATGCATTCGGCCGAGCCCTTGCCTCGACGCGAACGCGAGCGGGTCACCTGTGGGGAAGCATGACGCGCGAGATGGCGCGAGCGTGCTTGTTTAAATCGGCGCCTCGCGCTGCGAAATAAAATGAGTATGACGCGCTGCCTCGATTGCGGATCGCCGCGCACTGCGGACCAGTGTCCCGCGTGCGGGCTTACTTCCGCGGCGGCGGAGGTGATGTTTCGCCGCCGTTTCATGAAGCGCACCGGCGTTTTCCTCGCCGGGTCGCTGGTGTTTCCGTATATCAGCCAGATTTATCCGCCGCTCGATCTCGATCTCATGCTGATTTTTTTTGGCGTGGTTTTCTTCCTGGTGCTGGCGGTCGCCATTATCTTGGAGCGCCGCGCGAGGAAACGCCAGGAAATCGAAATCCTGAAGCACATTTTCGCGGTGTTCATCCCCCTTCCCTGGATTCTCGCCTTCACGCTTTTTGTGAACGGAAGGCTCGATTCGCAAAAAAACCTGACCCATATCAATGCAACCGTCTACAGCCAATACAACATGCCGGGAGTGGTTCTTCGCATGCGCCGGCTGGTGGTGCGTTCGTGGCGCAATCCGCAAAAATATGAACGTCTCGCGGTGGACTCCGATGACTACGACCGCTTCAAGCCGGGCGATCAAGTTGTGGTTGCCGTCGAACCCGGCGCGCTGGGGATTCCGTGGTATTACGGCGTGTATCGCCGCTAAAAATCAAGAAAATCGAAAATCGAAAATCGAAAATCGAAAATCGAAAATCGAAAATCGAAAATCGAAAATCGAAAATCGAAAATCGAAAATCGAAAATCGAAAATCGAAAATCGTTCCCCCCGCCTGATTGGCGTTTCAGACTAAAGTTATCGCGGTCTCCTCTCTTCTGCTTTTGATTTTCGAATATCGAGTCATCGTCCTCCCTGCTTGATTGACGTTCTAGGTAAGCTCTGCGGTCTCCTTTTTTCTAATTTCGATTTTCGAATTTCGAGTTTCGCTCCTCAGTACGCCGGTTGGCCGTTCATCTTTAGCGGGATTTGCAGTTGGAGAACGGAGCCGTTTTTGCCGAGGCGAAAGGACACTTGCTGCATGGGGCCGATGTCGCGCGTCTTCCACTCGGGGGTTTCGAGCGGGTCGCTGGGCTTGTCGGAAAGCGACCATTCCACGTTGTCGCCGGCGGGCTTCACCGTTTGCGGATCGATTTCGTACACTTCTTCGTCCTTCACGTTGACCAGCAAATAGCGCTTCCAGAGTCGCAGCAGCAGCACTCCTTTTTTCTCCGTGTGATACATGCTCCAGGATTTCGGCGCCTCGTCATTGAACTTCACAATCGCAAACTCCACCGACTTCCAAGTCTGTTTCTTTTCGCCTGTCTGTGCGTGAACGGGAGCCGCAAGACTCAGCATGCAAAGCAAACTTGCTATGTTGGTTGTCCCCACTGCTTATAGCCTTATTGTCTGAGGAAGTGCTTTGGCACCCTTTGAATCATGAGTGCCATCGGGCCGCTTCAGTACGTTCCGGCAATACCCATTTGGTTTGATGCGAAATATGCAGATTTCAGGAAATTTTTCCCTCAAATTCCTGAACTCAGGCCGCCTGGTAGCTTTATCAGACAATGCAACAAAGAACTCAACTTGAATTTGTTTCCCGCCGTCTGTTGCTTCTATCCAGCGGGTATATTTCATAGGAGGCTCTTTCTTGCTCACCGCGTCCAGGAACTTGGAGCCTTGCTTTGAGAGCAGAGAAGAGTACATAGCGGTCTGGCCGAACGTTTGGGCCGCATTCCTTGGGCTGCTGTGCATCTTGCATTCCACTATCTTGAAGACCTTAGCCGTCTTGTCGTAGGCCACTAAATCAAGTCGGCCTCCTTCTAGTTTCACCTCTCGCCAAACGCTTACTTTTCCCTTGTTCTTCAGATGACGCACAACAGCGTCAGTCATCTTTGACTCGCTACGAATCTTCGGTTTGTGTGGTCTGGGCATCGTCACAGTTCTCCTTCAAGCTTTGACTTCGGTAAAGGATTTGTCGAGGAGGCGGATGGCTTCGTCGACGTCGGACTTGGTCGTGTTGAGCATGGGGGCGAGGCGCAGGGTGTTGCCGTAGAGGCCGCCTTTGCCGATGAGCAAGCCGTTTTGGCGGGCGCGCTCCATGACTTGCGTGGTGGCTTGTGGAGCCGGCTCTTTCGTTTTGCGGTCTTTCACCAGTTCGAGGGCTTGCATCAGGCCCATGCCGCGCACGTCGCCGATGAGCGCGTGTTTTTGTTGGAGCTCTTCGAGCTTCGCGCGGAAATGGTTGCCGGCCACGTGGGCGTTTTCGAGCAGATTTTCTTCCTCGATGAAGTCGATGGTGGCCTTGGCGGCGACGCTTGTGACAGGATTCCCACCAAACGTGGCGATGTTCGCGCCTTGGAAGCTGCCCGCAATTTCGGGAGTGGTCACCGTCAGGCCGATGGGCACGCCGTTGGCCATCCCTTTTGCGCTGGTGATCATGTCGGGCACGACTTCCCACTGCTCGATGCCGAACCATTTTTTGCCGGTGCGGCCCCACCCGGTTTGCACTTCGTCGGAGATGAACAGCGCGCCGTATTGCTTCACGATTTTGAAAACAATTTTGAAATATTCCTTCGGCGGAGTGATGAAGCCGCCGACGCCTTGAATGGGCTCGGCGATGAACGCGGCGATGTTGCCGCTTGTGCCGGTCTGAATGAGATTTTCGACGTCGCCCGCGCAAGCCACTTCGCAATCGGGATATTTCAAGTGCAGCGGGCAGCGGTAACAATACGCGTTGATGGCGTGCGAGATGCCGACGCCAATCACGCCGCCTTTGCGGTAGTTCGAGTGGGCAGTGACGCCTTTGGCGAGCGCCGAGCCGCCGGAGTACGCATGGCGAAGCGCGACCACGTCAAAATTTCCCGTGGACATGCGTGCGAGCAGAATGGCGGCTTCGTTGGCCTCCGTGCCGGAGTTGGTGAAGAAACTCGACTTCAGGTTGCCGGGAGTGATCTGCGCGACTTTTTCGGCGAGCTCGACGATGTGCTCATTGGGGTAAAGCGTGGAAGTGTGCTGCAGGCGATTCACCTGAGCGGCGACTTTGCCGGAGACTTTGGGATTGCAGTGGCCGACGGAGACCGTGAGGATGCCGCCGAAGAAGTCGAGATACTTGTTGCCATCGAGGTCCCAGAGGTATTGCATCTCGCCGCGATCGGCGACCAGCGGCTGCTGGAAGTAGTTGGTGACCGAGGGCCAGAGGTATTTCTTGTGCTTGGCGACGATTTCGTCGCTGCGCGCGCTGCGAGCGAGTTTGGATGACGGAACGGAGTGTGCGGGAGTGGTCATGGACAAGTCCTTGCGTAAATTTGATACGTCGAGTGTACGACAGGGAAGGAGGAAGTGGCGAGTGGCGAGGGAGGAGGTGCGGACCCAGCGTGCGAATCGGTGCGGAGTTGCTCGGAAATGGAAAAGTGAAAACGGAAAATGGGGCGGACCCACCCACCCCCCGGCAACAATGCAAAAGCTTGAAAGGAAAAGGGGTTGCGGGAGGAGCAACTTGCAACTGATTGAAAACAAAGGTGCAATTTTGCAGCTTCTGGCAGCGAGCATGCTTGAGCTGGCGTATGCGCGGCCGCGATTTCGGCAGGAGAAAGACCCCTCCCCCTCCGTTGCATGGGAAAGAGTGCGGAAGTGATTGACGACAAAGGAGTTGAGAAGGCTCCATTGTGCAAAAGAGTGCGGAAGCGTATGAAAAGAAAGACGTTAGAAGAAGACACTGTGTTTGTGGGAATTGGCTATTCGAGGCTCAGCGTAAAAATGAGTGGGCAATGGCCGTTCATTGTTTCACCGGACACACCAATATCTGCCCCAACGGCCAAACATAGTATATCACAAAGTAAGAATAAGTCAAGCGTAAATGGAAGATTTTACTTAAGTAGTTTGGTTGGAGCGGGATTAGGGGCCGGCAAGAAGCTGGCGCTTCGAGCTGGGGAATGGCAGGAGTCATTTACGACATTGCGCGAGGCTGCTACCCGCTCTGCGCTCAACACGCTTTGCCCGCTAGAGTAGCAGGAGCTGCCAACCGACACTTCGTCTCTCATCGAAATATGAATGGGAACGGCGTGGCCTTTTTTCACGCGAACATGGCGAGGGCGTTGGGTTTCTTCGGCTTCGCGGTGAAGGAGGCGGTTAGGAATTGCAGGAAGGGAGTCATGACGCGGAAGCGGTCGGCGATAGCTTTGTAGAGTTTGGGCGAAGTGGCGAGGCTGGGCGGAAGCTCCTTGTACAGAATGAAGTACTTGTAACGCAGCAAGTCGGCGGCGGGATGGTCGGCGGGGAAGCCGCGAGGAACGCGCGAGAGTTGGGCGCCCTCCAAGTTGCCGAGGAGCTTGCGCACCTGCGGCGCGGCGAGGATGCGGCGAAATTCGCGGTGGCGTTCGGCGATGCGTTGACGGATGGCCAGCAGAAGTTCCGGCTCGGGCATGTACACGCCTCCGCCGACGGCCACTGACTTGTGTGAAATCGCGAAGTAGTAGCCGCCATGGTGATGCGGGGCGCCGTGCTGGCGGAAGGTGGCGGCGATTTGCTCCTTGTAGGGTTTTTTGTCTTTGCTGAAGCGAACGTCGCGATAGATGCGAAAGATGGCCTTGTTCGGATCGCTTTCGTATTCGGGAGCGAAATCGTGGAGGTTGAGATTCAGCGCGTCGACGAGCCGGCGCATCGGCTCTTTGACTTTTTCTTCGAAGAGCGCTTTGCGCGGCAGAAACCATTCGCGATTGTTGTTCCGCGCGAGTCCGCGGAAGAATTGCGGAGCTTCAGGTGGAAAGCCGGGAAAGGGAGAAGGCAAGGTAGCCTCCGTTCGTGAAGTGTCTCATATCCCAGATGCGGCGCCCGCGAGAGTGGTTAGATTTGTGATAGCTCAGCTGTGGCGGTCCGGAACTCGACGGGTTGATGAGGGCGGGTGTGGTTGATCCAGATTTCGGCGGCGATGGTTTGTAGCGTGAAGCCGATCCAGAACGCAGTGCCGAAGAATTCTTTGGGCTGAGGCGCGTGGCCACTCATCAGCGCGGCAGCGAAGAACGTTCCCATGATCGGGCGGATGGTGGCGACGGCGAGTCCGATGGCGTAGCCGCGAATCATCCATTCGCGATGCTGGGCGAACTCGCGGCGCAGCGCATGCCAGAGCGCTTTGGCTAACGAAATCAGGAAGAACGTTCCGAATAGAGCAATGGCGGCTTTTTCGTCGAGGCCGCCGACAGTTTTTCCAAAGGCCAATCTTAGTCCGCTGATTCCCACGACCGCGCTGGCGGCGAGAAAAATTCGACCCGACCAGCGGTGCACCTGCGGATAGCGCGAGCGCAAACCGCGCACAAATTGCAGCGGCCCCAGCACCATGAAAAGCATGGCGGGGAGAATGTGCGTCAGAACAAGGGTGCGCTCGCCTGCAAAATGCGCGTCCAGGTCTACCGCTGGATTTCGGGGCGAACTCAGTGCGCCGGGTTTCAGCAAAACGATCGTACGCCGCGTGGCGACGGCCAGTCCGATAAACGCGAGAAAAATCACCGCAATCCAAAGAAATCGCACCAGCGTGCGGTTCGGATGCGTTGCCTGCGACATTGCCCGTGACATCGGTTGTGTTGCCTCCTCTTAGGCATACGCAGGCGCCTGACGATTAGTAACTCTTCGGGTTTTCTGCTGAACAGATCGGCGAAGAAACGCTTTGACGAGCAGTTGCACTAATACACATCAAGGAACGCGCGGGAGCGTTCTTGTGTTACCCTTCGTCGAATTATTGCGGGTGATACAGGCGATGAGGTGTCCCCGATGGGCAGACCACTCGACAAGCAGGAAGCAGTCCTCTACGGAAAATTCGTCAACGGCGCGTACGCGATGTTTAAGGGACCGCGCAAGGGAACACCTCTTCAGCCTGAGCCCGATCCCGGGGATATTCCCGAGCCGTTCGAACTGGTGGCGTGGATCCACATGTCGGATTTCTTTTTCTGGTGGCGCGAGGAACCCAAGTTCTATGGCTTTATTGCCCGCCATAAGGAACTGAAACGCAATTTTGTGCTGGCCCTTCGCGGTACGGAAGGCTGGGTGGAGTGGCTGGACGATTTCATGGCGCGCCTGGTGCGTTTCCGCCAGGTTCCGAACGCGGGACGAGTGGAGAACGGCTTCGAGGCGATCTACAGCACGCTGAAAGTGGTCAACCGCTACGGAGCTGCCGACCGGGAGGCCATCCCCAAGGCCGCTCCCGCACCGGCGCCGGGGCCCAAGCAAATCGAGAAAACTTTCGGCGAGCAGTTGGAGGAGCTTGCTGACAGCCTGGAAGAGCCTGCGGTGCAGGAACAGATTCGGACGGCCAAAGGACGGCCGCCACGGCGGTCGTTCGTCGTGACCGGGCACAGCTTGGGGTCCGCGCTGGCCACGCTATTTGTGATGAAAAACAAAGAGAAAAACAGATTCGACATCTCAACCATCTGCACGTTTGCGTCGCCGCGCGTGGGAGACACCGAGTTTGCGCAGCTGTTCAATCAATTGCCGCTGACCTCGTGGCGCATCGTGAATTCCCAGGACATCGTTCCCAAGCTACCCTTGCGCCTGCCGCTCTTCGATTACGAACATGTTGGAACGGCGTACGCATTTTCCTCGAAAGGAGCCGTCAAGCGGAAGATAGGCTGCTGGCACTCCATGTGCACGTACCTTCACTGGCTCGACCCCAACATAAATGTGGACACGGAATGCAAACCGTAGCGGGCGGGCAGGACCTCGTCGAAAACAAAACACCGCAGAGGTGAGGGCTGGGTCTGAATAAGAAGAAGTGCGGGTTCTCTTACATTAAGCAGTGGCGTGCCTGGCGAGGCCGGGAAGCGCCTTGATCTCCACCTTGCGCGGCATAGCAGCCCCAGCAATGGGCGCGGTAATTGCGGTCCTCGGTGTTCAGTTTGTCTTTGTCCATGCCTTTGGGAAGCCTGATGGTGCGCTGGAAAGAGCCGTAAGTAATCTCCCGGGCGGTGGCGGTGTCGAGGGGCTCCTGTGTGAAAAATTTGCATGGAACGCCGGGGCAGGCACGAAGCTGTCCGATTCTTGGACTTTGTGCCAGTTTTCGCGCGCGTGACGTAGCGGTATGTTTACGCTGACCCAGTGCAGGTGCAGCCACACCAAAGGTGCAGCCATGAATGAGATCATGAATTGGATGCAAAACAATTGGTACGAATTGGGCAGCCTTTCCGCGCAGTTTGCGTTCGTGTTTGCCGGCCTGTGGCTCGCAGGGAAAATTCTCAAGACCATGCGGGCCACCCAGCAGCAGATGGGCGCGTTGCTGCGGCTTTCGATGACGGATGGACTCGAAGAGCCCTCGAAGATCAACGATGCGGCTCACGAGCCAACGGCAAGTGTAGTGGCAAGTCGCATGTTCAGCCCCGCCATGGAGCGGCCAGCTCCTTACGCTGCGTTTGAAAAACCAGCGCGGGCCGAAGCGCCATCGTTGTCAAGTGAGTTGAGCGGGCGAGCCAGTGCGAGTACGCCAATTTCGAGAGCACCACTTGCCGAGACATCAATGATGTCAACGGAGGATGCGACTCCTTACGTTGCGGCGCCGCTAACGTTGCCGGAAGAAGGACACAACGGAGGACATCTTGCCGCTGCGGGGCGCGGCGTCGTCCAATGGTTGCAGACGCCGATGGCCAACAAACCTAAGGGCACCTCCCCACTGCGAAAAGTCGTGCGCTGGCTGCAGGCACCGGCTCGCTGATCTAGATCAATAAAATATAGGCCGACAAGGCCAACAAGCGCTGAGGACCGAGGCTTTTCTGGGAACTGCTGTTACGAGCCGGCGTCCTTGATGTCGTCGTGCGCTTTCCTTAAAGCGTCGCGCGATTGCGTCCTGACATCCAGGTTTGGCTTCAACAAGTCGAGCGCCCGGTCGAGCGGCATGGCTTTCCCCCCGGCTGGGCCGGCGCAGGAATCCGCAACGGACTTCGGTTTCACGCCTGTTACATTCCATTTCAAACAGCTGAATTCGACGGGGATGCTGTGGGACAGGCGAAGAACGGCGATGCAGTTGGGCAGGTCCCGGAAGTTCGAGCAGACTGCTTGCAATTCTTCGTTTTCGGCCAAGAGTCCCTGGATTCGCAGTTGTTTCGACAACTTGTCTTCCAGGTGTCCGTCGGAGGCGAGTTGATCATTGGCTGATTTATAGTGTTTGATGAGCTTCGCGGGGTTAATTTTGTTGTACCACGGGTCGGACTTCCCGCTGGATTTGTCTTGCGTGTCCTGTTCCGGCTGCGGGGCGCTTTTTTCCTGCGGAGGTTTTTCCTGCGAATCTTGAGCTCGCGCAACAGTAGCGCACAACACAAGCAAAACCGCGGCAGCAGCAAGATGTTTCAAATAGCCTCTCATATCTGCCTTTCGAGGGGCGTTGAAGGAGGACAATTATTCTTACATCAAATCCAACGGTTGTGTCGAGGGGCACAAGTTTCACTTCTTAAGCCGTCGCGCCCCCAGGAAATACCCAGTCCAAGGCTTCCTCAAGGCTGCGGAAAACACGTATGCCTTTCTCGCCTTCCAGGCTACGCAAAATCTGAAACATGCGGCCAATTCCAAAAGCCACCTCATCCGGCGCGATAAAAGCGCGGCGAGAGCTTGGCGAAAAGATGGTCCTTTGCGCTAGCCTGCGTATCTCATCAGCAGACAGCTCGATTCGCGTGACCTGCGTAAAGTCCACGATTTGAGAAAAGCTGGGGTCGAAATCCGGATCTTTTGACAGTTTATCCATGTGAGAAACGGCCTCCGCAAGCGTGAACACACCCGAACCAGTGGTCAAAACCAGGCGGCGTTCCTTATCAATTTTGTAGAACTCTGGCATGGGTTGTCTGACTTGCCATTCCGGATGGGGTGCTTGACCTTCCGCCAGTTTGCCCAGTATAGCGTGTTTGGCCGCAAGTGAAACGATTTAACGAATTTTGACACCATGCTCATATAGAAGGTGTACACTCGCCTCTACTATAGCGGCGAGGTTAACTCCAGAGGTTAGCTCCAAAAGATCGGAGAGCTGCGATGCAGCCCCGCACATCCCCATCCCGAAGATTTGCGACCCGCGTCCACGCGCCCGGAGACGTTTGGGTGTGCTGGAAATGCCAGGGGCACGATGATATTTCGCCCGTCCGCAACATGAGCATGGGCGGACTGTTCATCGAGACGCCACAGCCTCGCCCCACGGGCACAACTACCCGGTTGGACTTTCTTGTCGCAGAAGGCCAGATTCGCGCGGACGCCGTGGTGCGCCACGCCAAGGCCGGTTCAGGCCTGGGATTGAAATTCACGGCGCTCAGCGAGCAGGACCGCCCCAAACTTGCCGCGCTGGTTACCCGCCTTCGCCAGACGCAGCATTTTGACGGCCGCGCATAACTAAAGTTTCGGCGCGAGCAACTCCGCTGCCTGCTTTGAAGTGCGCACCGGCGCAAGCTCAAACTCCACGAGATCTTTCCAGTTCGCAGCCCACTCTTCCAGGAGCCGCGCGTCGTCGCACTCCATCAGTTGAAAGCAGCGGTCAAAATTGGTTTCCACCCAGCTTTCCACGTATTTGAGGCCTTCCGGCGTCATCCGCCCTTTTTCGCGAAAGCGCCGGTAAACCGGAATGGCTTCACGATTCCTGAAGCGTTCGATCACCATGTAGAGCATAGGCGTCTCCCGAGCTGCAACTCAGAAAGAATTTGCAAGAGCCACGATATTTCGATGCGTCAAAGCAAGAAACGGGAATCGTACCGCAGGCGAACGAGAAGGCGGTAAAATTCGCGGCGTATCCCGGGGATTTGAATGAAGGCGGCCCAACAAATCCGATTGCGTCTCGCCGCACCGGAAGATGTGCCGGTTCTGCACAAGTTGATCGAAGCGTCTGTGCGCAGGCTGCAGACCGAAGACTACACTCCTGCGCAGATTGAAGGCGCGCTGGCGACCGTTTTTGGCGTGGATAGCCAGTTGATTGCCGACGGCACCTATATCGTTGCGGAAGCCCCGTCCGGTGCAAACGCAGGCGCAGAGCCGGCCGATAGGACATCGAACTGGACCATCGTCGGCTGTGGCGGCTGGAGTAAACGCAAAACGCTTTATGGCAGCGACCATTGGACGGGCCGTGAGGACGCTCTGCTCGATCCGCAGCGCGACGCCGCCAAGATTCGTGCCTTCTTCATTCACCCGGACTGGGCCCGGCAAGGCGTCGGAAGCAAAATCCTCCATGCTTGCGAAGAAGCGGCGCGCGCCGCAGGCTTTACCCGTTACGAGATGGGCGCAACCCTTACCGGTGCCAAACTTTTTGGAGCCAAGGGCTATCTGCCCGTCAAACGCATCCCCATTCCCTTGAACAACGGCGAAACGCTGCCTGTCATCCACATGGAGAAACGCGCTTGATCTCTGCGCGGTGCTTCGACCATCGTTTCCCTATTAACTCCTTGAAACAAAAGCCCTTGCCCCCTCGACAGGCAACACGCTAAAATTTTGCTTGACTCTGACGTTACGTCAGGATTGAACCTGCTTCTCGTACGAGGAATTCACGTGAACCAGCTCTATCACGTCCGGGAATTTGCCCAACTCGCGGGAGTGACCGTGCGCGCCTTGCACCATTACGACCGCCTCGGGCTGCTGAAGCCCAGCCGCACGGAGGCCGGCTATCGCCTTTATTACCTCCGCGATCTCGAGCGGCTGGAGCAAATTGTGGCCCTCAAGTTCCTGGGAGTTCCTCTCAAGCAGATTCGGATGATGTTCCACCGGGGCACCAACGGAATGTCCGAGTCGCTGCGAATGCAGCGGCGCGTGCTCGAGGAGAAGCGGCGGCTCTTGGATAGCGCGATTCGCGCCATCGAAGAAGCTGAGAAGGCCACAGCCCCGGGAAATCCGCCGGATTCTGCCATCTTGAAGAAAATCATCGAGGTGATCGAAATGCAGGACAACATGGATTGGTCGAAGAAGTATTACAGCGAAGAAGCGCAGGCCAAAATCGAGGAGCGCAAAAAGCTTTGGTCGCCGGAAAATCAGGAGCGTTGGACCAAGGAATGGACGGACCTCTTCCACGACGTCGAAGCGGCCCTCGGGGAAGATCCCGCGGGCGCAAAGGCCCAGGCCTTGGCAGCGCGTTGGAAGAAACTGGTGGAGGGTTTCACCGGTGGCAACCCGCAAATCACCGCCGGCCTCAGCAAAATGTATCAGGACCGCCCCAACTGGCCGGCCAACATGCAGCAGCGCATGCAGCCCTTCAGCAACAACAAGGTCTGGGAGTTCATCCAGAAAGCCTTCGCCGCGGGCAAAGGGGCAAACTGACGCTCATCCCGCAGATGCTGCTTTTTAACTCGGACATAAGTGCAAAGCGACGACCAACCTGTCTTTCCGACCCAAAGGTTGCGGTCTTCCGCCGCCTTTGCCGGAGGGAGCTGCTTTTTCGTTTTGTCGGTGTATGGAAGCCAGCGCTAATCAGAACTGCCTCCACTGAGGACGCCACGAGAAAAGCGGAGCTAGGTATAATGCCCGCCTATGATTTCCTTCTCGGGAATCGCGAAGCGCGGGTACAGCCTGATCGCCAGAGTCTTCCCGCGATGCAGCATGATTGCGCAGGCCATCGCATTTAATCTGTTCCTGGCGTTTTTCCCTTCGCTGCTCATCGTTGTCGCTCTCGCCACGACACGCATCGGTGGAAAAACCAGCATGCTCGAAATGGTTCGCGACCTGACGGAGTTTCTTCCTCCGGGAAGCCAAAGCATCGTTTCCGAATTCCTGGTAAATCGCGGGCCGGAAGCCTGGAAAATCGCGCTCTTGGGATGGTCGGGCACGTTGCTGGCGGGTTCGCAAGTCATGAAGCTCGTGATGGAAGGCATTCACATCATCTATGGCGACGAAGAAAAGCCCGGATTCCTCCACCGTCAGCTTCGCGGCCTGCTGCTTTTGCTGATCACCATTGCGCCTTTGCTTGGTGCCGCCATTCTCGGAATCCTGGGACGTCCTTTGCGAAAATGGATCGCGCATGAAGTCGGCAAGCACTCCATCCTGCATGGCTGGTGGAATATCTTTTTCCCGGTCGCTGCCATGGTTCTTGCCATGACCGCGCTCACGATGATTTACCGCGTAGCGCGTCCCAAAGAAGACAGCCTGCGAAACGTGCTGCCAGGCGCGGCGGTGGCGACGCTGCTCTGGTGGATTGCCGACGTTGTATTCGGCGCCTACGTCCGGCGCGTGCCCTACAGCGTCGTGTATGGCGGATTGGCCGCGGTCATCGGCTTGATCCTGTGGATGCAGCTTTCGGCCGTGATTATTTTTCTAGGCGCCGCCTGGAACGCTGAGTCCGCCGCAAGCCGCAAACTGGAGCGGCGCCATGCCTGAACAAATTGTGCGCGTCGAAACCTATTCCGGCTTCAAAGCCGACGAGCGCCCTCTGCGTTTGCACCTGGGCGGTCGCACTCTGGAAGTCGCAGCTGTGGAAGACCGCTGGTACTCCCCCGGCGAAACCTACTTCCGCGTACTAACCGAAGACGGCGACCGCTACGTTCTTCGCCACACCGAAGCCCAGGATGTCTGGACGCTGACCGCCTATCGGGCAAAGCTCAATTGCACAAAAATTCGCCCCGGCGTATAGTCGTTCCACCGCTTGTTTGGTGGTAGCCCAAGCACCGTCTGCCCTGCGACGAAGCCCAGACGTGAGGATGCGGTTTTCAGAAGGGCCTGGATGTTTCGCTCACTTCCATCACCGGGATCGAAGCATATCCTTTTGGCCTCTCTAGCCTGCTGTTTTTTCTCCCTGGCAACCCTGGCCGGCCCGCTCTTTGCGCAAGACCCGCCTCCGCAGAACCCTCCGCCGCCCGCGAACCCTCCCGCCGCTAATCCGGATTCCGCCACCAAGCCTCCGCAGGAAGCTCCGGCGCGGGAAGCTCAAGAAGTTTCCAGTCAAGACACTCCAGCGACCTTCAAAGTTCGCGTCAACAACGTGCTGGTTCGCGTGGTCGTGCGCAACTCGCTCGGCAAGGTTGTCCCCAACCTCAAGAAAGAGGATTTTCAGCTCTACGACGGCAGGAAACTCCAAACCATCACTTCGTTTGCCATCGAAAACCCGCGAACCCATAGCGTGCCTTTGACCACCTCTCCCGGACCGGGCGCTTCTTCTTCCGACGCCGATCCCGCAGCCGCTAAAGCTGCCGTGCTCCCTCAGCGATTTGTCTCCATGGTTTTTGATGACCTGCACATGTCCATGCAAGACGCCGTTTTCGTGCGCGATTCCGCAACCCGGTTTTTTAGCGCCCTGGCGCCGAGCGATCGCGTTTCCATGAACACGACTTCCGGCCAGCTCACGCAGGATTTTACGGATGATCATTCCTTGCTGGAAAAGGCTCTTTTGGGGATCGTGCCGCATCCCCTTTCGCACCACGATATTAACGACTGCCCGGATATCTCGTATTACCAGGCGGACTTAATCGCCAATAAGAACGAAACGCAGGCTCTCGCCGTGGCGACCGAAGACACAGTACAGTGTGCCTTTAACGGAGACGAAACGATGCAGGCCGCGGCCCAGTCCCAGGCGCAAATGACGGCGCAGCGCGTTGTTTCCGAGGGCGACAGCGAGACCGAGTATGCCTACCGGCATCTCGAAGCCATTCTCCGGCGGATGACCAGCTTGCCGGGGCAGCGCGTCATGGTCCTGGTTTCACCGGGATTCATTATGAGCACGCTTCAATACGACGCCTCGGACCTGGTGGATCGCGCCACGCGCGCCAACGTTGTCATTAATACCATCGATGCGCGCGGCCTCTACGCTCCCGACGTGATGGGCGACATCGCCAATCCGCCCAGGGATTCCATTCGCACCGCGGGTTACAAGTCCACGTATCGCGTCGCGGCGCAGAGCGCCCAGGAGGACGTTTTGGCTGAGTTTGCGGACGGCACGGGCGGCAAGTTCTATCACAATCGCAACGACGTCGACGCCGCCATGCGCGAAGCCGGTGCCGCGCCGGAAGTTTCTTATGTCCTCGGCTTTGCGCCGCAGAATCTGAAGTTCGACGGGCGTTTCCATACGTTGAAGGTCGCGCTCACCGCGAAAGAGAAATTCAACGTTCAGGCGCGCCACGGTTATTTCGCCCCGCGCTCCGCGTCGGATCCCGTGCAAATAACCAAGGAAGAAATCCAGGAAGCCTTGTTCTCGCAGGAGGAAATTCTCGATATTCCCGTGGACTTGCAGACCCAATATTTCAAAAACAACCAGGCCGGGGCTCGTCTCTCGGTGCTCACCCACTTGGATGTCAAGGGCGTCCGCTTCCGCAAAGTGCTGGGCCGCAACAACGACCAGTTGACCATCGTCACGGGAATTTTTGATGAGAACGGCCAGTACGTCACCGGCGTCGAGAAAATCATTGACATGAAGTTGCGCGATACGACTTTTGAGCGACTCAGCCGCTCCGGGCTTACCGTAAAATCCAGTTTCGACGTCAAGCCCGGCGCTTACCTGGTAAGACTGGTGGTCCGCGACGCCGAAGGCGCGCAGATGGCCGCGCGCAACGGCGCCGTCGTCATTCCCAATTAGAACCCGGGTCTACCCTCAGGCGCCGCGCATAAGATTTAACTCTTAGGTCAGACTTCTGCCTCACGCATTGACACTTTACTCACCTATCCTATATAGGTTCGAGAGCGGTTATTCTTCGCCTTTGTGGAGTGATACGCGTGGCCAAGTCCGAAGTGGAGCGTCAGCAAGCAGTTCAGAATCTCCTCCAAGGCATGCGCGGCATTGAGCCACTCAAGAAGCTTTTTTGGACGGAACTCAACTACGACCGCACCAACAGCCCTCTTCCTCGGAAGGGATGGGGCGATCAAGCTTCCGGTGCACTAGCCGAAGATCCCCTCTTGTTTGCGACAGGGGGCAAGGCTTTCCAGGTAATTTACGCGCGCCTCAAATCTGAAAAGTTGTTGATGGGGATGGAGCGACCCGTCGTCTCGCGCATGCTCCAGGATCATCCCTACGCGCTATTCGTCTTTTCTAATGCTCAGCAGGACCGCTGGCACTTCCTGAATGTGAAGTACGACGACGATGTTAGGCGGCGGCGGCTTTTTCGCCGTATCACCGTTGGACCCGAGGAACGGCTGCGGACGGCGTCAGAACGGCTCGACAAAATTAATCTTGCCGACCTTCAGGATGACTCGCCAATCTCTGTCCAGAAGCTCCACGACGATGCTTTCGATGTCGAGCCAGTTACAAAAGAGTTCTTCCGCGAGTACGGACGGATTTTTGATGAAGTGGAAGCCTCAATCCGCGGGATACGCGATGCCGAGCGCAAGCGCCTCTTCACGCAGCGCCTCTTCAACCGCATCATGTTTATCGCATTCATTCAGAAGAAGGGGTGGCTGAAGTTCGGCGGCGATACTGATTACCTCAGCGCTTTGTGGAGGGCCTACCGACGCGATAACACAGTGTCCGATAAGAACTTCTACCGCGACCGTCTGAAACTGCTGTTCTTTTCAGGCCTGAATACAACGAATGAAGTCAACCAAATTGGAATCAATCGAGGTGGCTTTCTCGGGACGCTAATCGGAGAAGTGCCTTATCTCAACGGTGGACTCTTTGAAGAAGACGAGGACGACAAGAATTCAGACATCGTTGTGTCGGACAAAGCACTGGATGTCGTTCTGAACGAGCTTTTTGCCAGGTTCAATTTCACTGTTACCGAGAGCACACCGTTAGATGTGGAGGTTGCGGTTGACCCGGAGATGTTGGGGAAGATTTTTGAAGAGTTGGTCACTGGTAGGCACGAGACCGGCAGCTATTACACACCGAAACCAATCGTATCGTTTATGTGCCGTGAAGCTCTGAAAGGATACCTAGGAGCTCAGTTACCGGGCGAGTCGAACCAGGCCATTGAGGAATTCGTGGATGGCCACCATCCAGCCAATTTGCAGAATGCCGAGGCGCTGTT
>Ga0079221_10000095_pt1 | contig 18442 bp, 27 predicted proteins | sample GAAS200_FD_75069 | JGI IMG/M metagenome (GOLD analysis project Ga0079221, IMG submission 75069) | Agricultural soil microbial communities from Georgia to study Nitrogen management - GA AS200 | ecosystem: Environmental > Terrestrial > Soil > Agricultural land | place: USA: Georgia | collected... | reverse complement strand
GTCAGGCGCCGCGCGCGCTGGATATCAATAAGCCGCTTGGCACGGTAATGGCCGGCGGGTGCAAACATGCGGTTGTGCAGGCTGCATTTCTGGAGCAAGCCAACGGCGGTTTCTACGATGGCGATGGCCGCGGTGTCGCGTCGCCGGTTTCGACAATTTGCGCCAGCGGCGCGAATCAGCGGCTGGTAACTGCGTACCTCGTGAAGTATTACGGCAACGAGCGAGATGGCGTTTCGCTGGCCGAACCGATGCACACCATCCCGACGAAGGACCGGATGGGCTTGGTGCAGGTCGTGCACGTTCGTTCCGACATACTCGATCCGGCGCTGCTGGCGCGCGCGAAGCGGTGTGCGGCATTCCTTCACCAGTATCTGCCGCAGCACTTCCCGGAACCCGCCGACCTGTTGCTTGTTGGCGGTCATGTGCTGGTCGACATCACCCTGCGGATGCTGGTGCCGCGCGAACTGGCCCGGGCGCAGGGGTTTCCCGACAGCTACATCATCGAGCGCGGCCTGTTCGAAACCACACCCGGCATCTACGAGTGGCGTGACATCACCAAGACCGACCAGGTGCGTCTGCTAGGCAACGCCGTGTGTCCGGATATGGCCGAAGCCGAGGTCGCGAACGATCTGCGGCCATTGATCGACTTCTATGCGAGGGCGGCTGCATGAACGCTGTCTTCGACTATGACCGCTTCCTGCGTGAAAAAGCGCAAGCCGGCGCGGATGCCGGATTCGATCCCATTGATATACCCGAGTTCCTGTTCGGTTTCCAGCGTGATCTTGTCGAGTGTGCAGTGCGTCGCGGCCGGTCCGCGGTGTTCGCAGACTGTGGTCTCGGCAAGACACCCATTGGATTGGTGTGGGCCGACAACGTGGTGCGCAAGACCGCGAAGCCGGTACTGGTGCTGACACCGCCTGCCGTCGCGGTGCAGATGGCGCGGGAAGCCGAGAAGTTCGGTATCGATGCGCGGCTCGCGCGGGACGGTTCGGTACGCACCGGGATCAATCTCGCGAATTACGAGCGGCTGCACTATTTCGACCCCAGCGAGTTCGCCGGCGTGGTGTGCGACGAATCGAGCATCCTGAAAGCGTTCGATGGCGTCCGCCGCAACGCCATCACGGAATTCCTGCGGCGCGTGCCATATCGCTTGCTGCAAACAGCCACCGCGGCGCCCAACGATTACATTGAACTCGGCACGTCGAGCGAGGCTTTGGGCTATCTCGGCCATATCGACATGCTGAACAGGTTCTTCAAGAACGATCTCAACAATTCCGCCACCGGTCGCATGCACGGGAAGGCGCAGCGTTGGCGATTCAAGGGGCATGCAGAGACGCCGTTCTGGCGCTGGGTGTGCTCCTGGGCACGCGCGGTGCGCCGACCCTCTGACCTCGGCTTCGATGATGGGGATTTTGTGCTGCCGCCCCTGATAGAGCAGGAGCACATCGTCAAGGCGCGCAGCTTGGCGGACGGTGAACTGTTCGCGCTACCAGCGGCAGACCTTCGCGCGATTCGCGAAGAACGGCGCCGCACCCTGACGGAGCGCTGCGAGCGTGCCGCTGCGCTGGTGGCCGACACCGGCGAGCCTGCATTGCTCTGGTGCCAGTTGAACGAGGAAGGAAATTTGCTCGAGAAGCTGATTCCAGAAGCCGTGCAGGTTTCGGGAAGCGACAGCGAAGAGGCGAAGGAAGAACATTTGCTGGCCTTCGCGCGGGGGGAAATTCGCGTGCTGGTTACGAAACCGAAGATCGGCGCCTGGGGCCTCAATTTCCAGCATTGCGCCCACGTTCTCTATTTCCCGTCGCACAGCTTTGAACAGTATTACCAGGCGATCCGCAGGTGCTGGCGTTTCGGTCAACGTCGCCCCGTTCGCGTCGACATCGTAGCGAGCGAAGGCGAGCGCGGAGTGCTTGAAAGCCTGCAGCGCAAGTCTGCACAGGCAGACGCGATGTTTACGCACCTGGTCGACGAAATGCGCCGCGGCATGTCGATCGATACAGACCACAACTTCCCACTTCAGGAGCGGATGCCAGCATGGCTGTAATTGAGCAAACCATTGGCGAGCGCTACGCGCTGTACCACGGCGACTGCATCGAGGTCATGCGAGCGATGCCGGACGAGCGTTTGCACTTGTCGGTTTACTCACCGCCGTTCGGCGGCCTGTACCACTACAGCAGCAGTGACCGCGACCTCTCCAACAGCAGCGACTACGAGACGTTCTGCCGCCATTACGAATTCGTGGTGAGGGAGCTGCATCGCATCACGATGCCGGGACGCATGACGGCGGTCCACTGCATGGACATCCCGCTGAGTAATAGCGGAACCGATGCCTACCGCGACTTTCCGGGCGACATCATCCGGCTGCATGAACGGGAAGGGTGGACCTACGCAGGGCGGCACGCGATCTGGAAAGAGCCGCTGGCCGTGCGCCTTAGGACCATGCAGAAGAATCTGGCCCACGCATCGCTGGTCGCCGATTCGATCGATTGCGGCGTCGCCGCGGCGGACTACCTTTTGCTGTTTCGGCGATCGGGTGAGAACCCCGTTCCTGTCGCCCACCCCGAAGGCATGACCGAATATGCCGGCGAACGGCAGATCCCGCCCGAGTTGTTCCGATGGCGAGGCTGGACCGGCAAGCAGACTGAAAACCGGTTCTCGCATTGGATCTGGCGCCAATACGCCAGCAGCTTTTGGGACGATATCCGCGTCGATCGGGTGCTGCCGTATCGCGAGGCGCGCGATTCCGACGACGAAAAACATGTGCATCCGCTGCAACTGGACGTGATTGACCGGATCGTCACGCTCCGCAGCAACCCTAGCGAAACAGTGTTTACGCCGTTCATGGGCGTCGGCAGCGAGGTCTACTCACCGGTCTTGCTTGGCCGTCGTGGCATCGGCGTCGAACTGAAGGCGAGCTACTACCGGCAGGCAGTGAAGAACGTGGAGTCCGCCGCGGCAGGTATCAAGGTCGATGCTGAGAACGGCGACCTGTTCGAAGCGGAAGAGGTCGCATGAGCACTGCCGTAATGGCCGCCTGCTGGCCGCTTCAGATGCCGCCGCCGGCCAAGGCCGTGCTCATGTCGCTGGCGGACAACTGCAATGACAACGGCGAGTGTGAGCCGTCTATTCAAACGTTATGCAAACGGACGTGTCTGCATCGTGCAACGGTGATTCGCGCGATCGAAGAGCTGGAGCGTATCGGCCAGATCGTTGCAACCCACCGACAGGGCGCGCGGACGCGGTACACCGTGACACCCAAAACCGACCTATTCGACCCGGAACCAGTCGCAGAGAGCGACCAGTCGCAGAGAGCGACCAGTCGCAGAGAGCGACCAGTCGCAGAGAGCGACCAGTCGTCAAAAAGTGGTCGCACAGCGCGACCCGCTGGGGATAAAAGTGGGACAAAACCGGTCGCACTGTGCGACCCAGAGCAAAAGCAAGATCAAAAGAAAAATCAAAAGCAGCCACCGGCGAAGAAATCGCCGGCGGCGCGTGAGCCTTTTTTTGAAATTCCAAAATGGGTCAACCAGCCGGCCTGGGATGGATTCGAGCAGATGCGTCGGAAGCTGCGATACCCGCTGACACCGCGTGCAGCCGAACTCGTGATTCGCAGGCTCGCAGAGCTGCGAGATGAGGGCCACGATCCCAATGCGGTGCTGGATCAGTCAACGCGCAACGCGTGGCGAGACGTGTATCCGATCAAGAAGGAGGCGCAGGACGGTAGCTCAAAACCGAAGTCCGGAGGCAACTCGACACGCACCTATCTCGGCAAGCCTGCGGCCAAGCGCGAATTGACACCCCAAGAGGCCGATCGGGCACGCTCGGCCGCGGATCGCGAGCTGCGCGAAATGTGCGGGAAGCTTGGAATCCGTCACGTAGTTGGAACGCCAGCATGACGCGGTCCCTACGATACGCCAGCGAGGCCGACATTCCAGCCCATCTGCGCCCGCGCGCGCCTGAACCATCGGCGCCAAGCATTCGAAGGACACACAAGCCGCGCCGAGATGAGGAACACCAGCAGCAGGTGAATTTCTTCCTTCGCCTGGCGGCGTTGGCAATCAACGAACCGCGCTTTGCCCAGGCTGTGCGTCGCACGCATGCCATTCCGAATGGCGGTGGCCGCAGCAAGGCAGAAGGTGGCCGGCTTAAGGCCGAAGGGGTGCGCAAGGGCGTGCCCGACATCTTCTGCGCCATGCCGCAGGGGCCATTCCATGGCTTGTACATCGAGATGAAATCCGCGGAAGGCCGAGTCAGCGACGAGCAGTCGACGTGGCTGGACGAATCACGCGCCCTTGGCTATGCCGGTGCGGTGTGCCGCAGCGCGGATGAGGCATTCGATCTCTGGCGCACCTACAACGACGGCCGCGAGATGCAATCTCAGACCGCGAAGGTGAAGCCATGACGCGCCATGCACTGGGCGAACTCTCGGATGCCGATCCGATGGAAGCGGCGCGCGCGCTGAAGCGCCTGCTGAAACGGATTCCGCTGATCGAACTCTGGCACGACGAGTTCGGAGTTCTGTGGTCAATGAAGCCGCCTCGCGGCGTGCTGATCGGAACGTATGACGATGCCGCTCGGGCGTACCACATCGCCCAGGACATCGATTGCGCGAAAGACGAATGGGAGGGTCGTAAACCATGAATGCGGTGGCCACGAGTGCGCGCTGGAACGATGTCAATGAGTATGTCAGGCGCCGGCTGGAAGGATGGGGGCGAGAATTTGCGCTGGATCGAACGTTCGAACCGAACGGAATCACCATCCTGTGGCTGCTGATGCGGTTCGGTGGCCGGATTCCGCATGCAGAAGGCGGCCCGCGGCCTTTGGTTATCGATGAGCAGGCTTACCAGGTCGAGCGGATCGTGGCGGAAATGGCCCTATCCCATCCGGTCCATGCGGCAGTCTTGCGAGCTTCCTACGGTGGCCGCGGGAGGGAGAAGTTCGAGCGTCGCGAGTTGGCGGAACGTCTGGCGCGAACTAGCATTTCCGTGCGGGCATACTTCGCCGCGAAGGCCTCTGCTATCGCATGGGTCACGGGCGCGTTGATCAGCACTTGACGGTGCGCACCAAAAGTGTATGATTCCGGGCAATCTCAAAAAGTTGCCACCAAAACCCGCCGCCCGGCGGGTTTTTCGTTTCCAGCCCGCCATGCGCGGGCTTTTTCATGTCCGAGCGAAATGGCCGAAGACGATATCAATCGATTCCTGGGGCGTCTGGACGCGCGCGTGACGGTGCTTGAGCGCCAAGTTGCCGAAGGGCAGGCGGAAATCAAAGCTGCTCTGCAGCGCATCTCCGACAAGGTCGATGCACTGGGCGAGCAGGTAGCCGCGAACCGTGGCGGCAGGCAAGCGATCGCGTGGTTCGTTGGTATCTGCGGGGCGGCTGCTGCGCTGATCATGTCGCTGCCGCATCTGGGATCGCACTGATGGATGCGTTGCGCCTCATCGTGGCGCTGGTCACGCGGCTGTTCGGCAATGCGCCGCAGGAGTCGCCGATCACGCCGACGGTGCCGGCGCCATTGCAGCCTGCAGCCATTCCAAAGTCGCCCGTTGACCCGGTCGATGGATTCACCGATGCCACCGTGGTGGCACGCACCGTATGGGGCGAAGCACGAGGGCAGGGTTCCGAAGGCATGCAGGCCGTTTGCAACGTGATCCAGAACCGCGCGGCAACACCAGGATGGTGGGGGGGAACCCTTCGCGAGGTTTGCCTTGATCGCGTCACGGAGAAAAACGGCAGGCAGATATATCAGTTCAGCTGCTGGAACGCCGATGACCCGCAAGCCGCGCGGATGCGCGCGGCGTCTATCGACGATGCCAGTTACGCGGTAGCCGACTCGCTGGCTCTGCGCGCGGTGTCCGCCAGGCTTCCCGATATCACGCATGGCTCGGATCACTACTACGCGGAATACATTCCGACGCCGAAATGGGCAGCCGGAAAGTCACCGACGTTTGTATGCGGCAAGCCAGGATCGCGGCACTTCTTCTTCAAGCTCGGGCTTTCCGGATGATGCGCTGGCATTGGGTTTCCGACATCCGAAACTTTCACCGATTTCGCAGCGTGCAATGGGGTGCGCTCGGGATCGTGTGCGGCACCGCGTTGGAAGGCTATTCCAAGCTCGGCCAGTGGGCGCCGAACCTGCAAGCCTACGTGCCTGGCTGGGCGCTGCACGTCGTGACCGTGACGTTTTTCATCTCGCCCTTCATGTCGCTTCTGTCGCGAGCGATTGATCAACCGAATCTTCCGGCCGCGCGCGCAGGAATGTCAGGGACCGGTAACTCTCATCAAGGTGGATGATATGTGGACTGCAGTACAGGTTCTGATCGATATCGCCTTTGCCCTCTGGCTGATCCTTGTCACTGCAGCGCATTTCGCGGGGCGTACCACGTCCGCTGAGTTGGAAGTTGTGCGTGAAACACTGGAATACGAGATCGAGAAGCTCGAAGCGAAAGTCGATCGCGGAAAGATTCCCCAGCCGCCGAGCACACCGAAATGATCACGGCATGGCTAGCCGGCGCGTGGGCCAAGGTAGAGACATGGCTTGCGATCGTTGGCGCCGTAATAGCAGTGGTCGCCATGGCATTCGTGAAGGGCAGGTGGGACGGCGAACGTCTTGAGGCTGCCAAGGAAGCCGCGCGCGCTGTAAAAACGGCTCAGGCTGCCGCGCGCGTGGAAGTGTCGGTGCAGTCAAATGCTTCTACTGCGATAAAAGCTGTCCAGCAAAAGGCGGCGCAGGTTCCCGCGCCGGATCCGGTGAAGCGTGATGATTTCGATACGACTCAGTAGCGTGCTCGCATTGCTGATGCTCTCCGGCTGCGCGCAGGTGCAGGTTCGTCCAGTGCCGCTGCCGCTCCCATCGGAACCTGTGCTGACGCCAGTGAAGTCGGGCGCGTTCAACTGCCCGGTTCCTTTGCCGTCGCCATGGACCATGTGCATGACCGACAAGACTTACACCGCACTCGTGAACCGGGAACGTGGACTGCGGACGTGGGCGATGGAGTTGCAGGCTGTCATCGCGGCGAATAACGCGAAGGCAAAACCGTGACACTCAAACCGTTGGTGCTGGCGATTCGCATCGCCCTTTACTGGCAATCGAGGAAACAACCATGAACCCTCAACTGGTTCCGATCATCATCCTGTTCGTGCTCGTAGCTGGAGCATATTTCTTCATCCACAAGCACGCCAGCAACAAGTCTGCGCATCCGGCGCAACCGCCTGCGGATGGTTCCGGTAATACCGGTGCGGGCAGTGCCGGCGGCGGTGGCGGCGCTGGCGGTGGCGCGGGGCGCGTCGAACAGCGGTAATTGGTGCAGCGGTGAGCCCTTTCGAGATTTCGGTTCGGTCGAACGTCAAGCAGATCAGCAAGAACCTGTCGGCGCTCGCTTACAAACAGGTGAACTTCGCCGCGGCATCTGCGTTGACGGCGCTGGCGAAGGAAGTTCAGGCCGCTGAAAAGGTCAACCTGAAAGCGACGTTCAAGCGACCGAAGCCGTTTACCGTCAATTCGATCGGCATGCGCGGCGCGAACAAGGCGACGCTCGAAGCGCGCGTGTTCGTCAAGCCAGTGGCGGCGAAATACCTGCAGCCGTACGAAACCGGTGGCGTGCATGTGCTGCCTGGCCGCGCGTTGTTGAACCCGAAGGATATTCGGCTCAACCAATACGGTCAGCTTTCGCGTGGAACGCTGCAACGCCTCAAGGAACGTTCCGATATCTACATCGGTCCGATCGACACCAAGCACGGCAAGATCGACGGTGTGTGGCAGCGCACAAAGGCCACGAAGGGCAATCCATCACGGCTGCGCTTGCTGATCCGCTTCGGCGATGCGCTGCCGGTGAACGAGCGGTTGAACTACGGTGCCCGCGCAAAGGCGCTGGTGGATCGCCGGTTCAACGCGGTGTTCGGGTCCGCGATGGCGAAAGCCGTGGCGACAGCGCGATGAACGCGGCACGGGGGCTGTCCATGGATGCCTTTGGGTCCTTCCTGAACGAAGGGCATCGCGGGCATTGCGCGCTCGCGATGCTCGTCTAGCTTCAGGGGTTTGAAATTTGGGTAACAAGAAGACCTGCACGCAGGCCGAATTCGCGCGCATGCACGCGGTCAGCCGGAAGACCGCGACCCAGTGGAAATCCCGCGGCTGGCTTGTGTTCAAGGGCGACCGCGTCGACATCGAGGCGTCCAATGCGCGCCTGAAAAAATACCGGCGTGACGGTGTTACCCAGCCCGAGAAGGTAACAAAGGTAACGCCAAAGCGCGGTGAGACTTCATCGCAGGCAGCTGAACGCATCGCGGTGAGCGTTGCACCGTACAACCTCGACGAGGCGCGACGCATCAAGGAAAACTACCTCGCGCTGCTGAACCAGCTCGAGTACGACCAGAAGTCCGGCGCGGTGGTCGCGGTGCAGGACGTGGCCAAGGTGTGGAGCGATCTCCTGGCGCGGGTGCGGACGCGGCTACTTGCGATCCCGTCCGAGGTTGCGCCGCAGGCCCACAGAATGAAGACCGTGCCGGAGGTACAGGAGGCGATCCGATCGGCGGTGACGGAAGCGCTCGAGGAACTGACCAGTGCGGGAGGAGCCTGAAAAGCGCTATGCCCGTGGGCTCAAGGCGCTCCGGAAAGCTGGCGACCTCGCGGTAGTCCAAGCGCTGCAGCCGCCGCCGAAGCTGACCCTCAGCGAGTGGGCTTGCCGCTACGGCGTTCTCTCCCGCGAGACCAGCGCGCAGACCGGCCGCTTCCGGCCGTTCCCGTACCAGGTCGGGATGATGGATGCGATCACGGATCCCGCGGTAACCCGCGTGACCGTGATGAAGTCGGCCCGGGTTGGCTACACGAAGATGCTCGACCTTGCGGTCGGGTACTTCGTGCACCAGGACCCATCACCGGTGATGGTGGTGCAGCCTCGAGTCGAAGACGCTGAGGACTACAGCAAGACCGAAATCGCGCCGATGCTGCGCGACACGCCCGAGCTGTCGGCGATCGCCGGCGACCCGAAGGCGAAGGATTCGAATCAGACCATTCTCAAGAAGACTTTCGCGAATGGCGCGAGTCTGAAGTTGATCGGGGCGAATTCGCCGGGTGGCTTTCGCCGTATCACCGTTCGCATCGCGGCATTCGATGAGGTTGATGGTTATCCGGCTGACGGTGCCGGGCAGGAAGGTGATCAGGTCGCCCTTGGCGTCAAGCGCACGGAGACCTTCTGGAACCGCAAGATCATCATCGGCAGCACGCCGACGATCAAGAAAATCAGCCGCATCGAGCGGAGCTGGGACGAGTCGGATCAGCGGCACTTCTACGTGCCGTGCCCGCATTGCGGTGAGTTTCAGACGTTGGAATGGGGCGGCAAGGACCTTCCCTACGGCCTGAAATGGGAGAAAGACGAGAAGGGCAACGGCAAGCCCGAGACCGTGTACTACGTTTGCCGCGCCAACGGCTGCGCGATCCACGAGGTCGACAAGCCGGAGATGATTGCGCGCGGTGAATGGCGCGCATCAAAACCATTCAACGGCCATGCCGGGTTCCACATCTGGGCGGCATACAGCCTGTTCCCAAACGCATGCTGGGCCAACCTCATCGAGGAATGGCTGAGCGTCAAAGACGATCCGCTTGCGCGGCAGACGTTCATCAACCTGGTGCGCGGCGAACCTTACGAGGATCGCGGCGACAAGGCGCTGGCGGAAAGCAAGCTTGCGGCGCGCTGCGAAGTCTGGCCAGCCGAGGTTCCGGACGGCGTGGCGATCGTCACCGCTGGTGCCGACGTGCAGGATGACCGTGTCGAGCTCGAGGTTATCGGCTGGGGACGGAATGAAGAATCCTGGTCGATCGCGCACGAGGTGATTGAGGGCGACCCGGAAGAGCCGAAGTTGTGGGCGGCTGTGGATGCGTATCTGAAGCGCATTTGGCATCGCGGCGACGGGCGCGGCTTCGAGGTTGCCGCCGCGTGCATCGATTCGGGCGGCCATCATACGCAGAAGGTGTACGAGTTCGCCAAGGCTCGGCTGGGACGGAAGATCTGGGCGATCAAGGGCGAATCGGCGCGCGGTGGACAGCGATCGCCGATCTGGCCGACGAAGCGGCCCAGTTCGCGCAACAAGGCATCGTTCCGGCCGGTGATCATCGGTGTGAACGCTGCCAAGGATGTGATCCGGGCGCGCTTGCATCTGGAACAAGCCGGCCCTGGCTATATGCATTTCCCGTCGGACCGGGACATCAACTATTTCGCACAGCTCACCAGCGAACGGCTGGTGACGAAGCAGACCAACGGGCAGCGGTTCCGGGTATGGGAACTGCCGCCGGCGCGCGCGAACGAGGCGCTGGACTGCCGTGTGTACGGTTACGCGGCGCTGTGCGGACTGCTGTATTTCGGCTTGAAGTTGAATCGGCGGGCCGACGAAGTCACTGCGACGATCGGTCCGACGATCGAGCAGGGCAACACCGAGACCGAAACCGCGGCACCGGTATCGACCGGGCCGCGGGTGACCAAACCCGACAAACCGCGAACACTCGCAAGCATGCTGGCCTGATCACTCCATGTTCTACAGCCCACCGCCATACGATCCGAGCAACAGCCTGCTGGCCGGCATGAGCACCGCCGATCTGCAGACGGCGCTCGCCAATGCACAGCAGGCGTACATCGCGCTGGCCAGCGGCACCAAGGGCGAGAGCTTCAGCTACACGCAGGGTGACGGTTCGAAATCCGTGACGTATACCCGTGCCAACCTTCCCGCGCTCGCAAACCTGATCCGGATGCTGCAGTCGCAGCTCGGCATCGTGTCGCGCGCGCGTAACCCGATGCGGCCGGTGTTCCGATGAGCCAGAAGGCAGTCAGCATCGTCGGTATCGACGGCCAGCCGCTGCGCCCGAACAGGGCGATGGCGCTTGCCAACGGCGGCAACGCCCCGTATGACGCGGCGGACATCTACGGTTCGCACGTCGCGGCATGGCGCCCGTATCTATGGTCTCCCGACGGGGAGATCGACATGTTCCGCAACCGCATCGTCGCGCGTGTCCGCGACCTGGTGCGGAACGATGGTTGGGCGTCGGGCGCGGTTACCCGGATCCTCGACAATGCGATCGGTGGACATTTCCGGCCCAACATCAAGCCAGATTACAAGGCACTCGCTGCGTACACTGGAAACAAGGCCTTCGATGCCACCTGGGCGGCTGAATTCGGTCGCACCGCCGAGGCGCACTATCGTTCGTGGACGCACGATCCGGGCCATTATTGCGACGCGCAGCGGAGCCAGACGGTCACACAGATGCTGCGCCTCGCGCTGCGTCACAAGCTGGTAGATGGCGACGCGCTGGCGCAGGTCGCATGGATGCCTGAACGTGTCGGCCGCGGTCGGGCGCGGTACTGCACCGCGATCAATCTGATCGACCCGGATCGGCTTTCGAACCCGCAGATGCGCTTCGATTCGCTGAACTCGCGTGGAGGTGTCGAGGTCGATCCCGATACCGGCGCCGCGGTCGGCTACTGGATTCGGCGGGCGCACCAGGGCGACTGGTGGGCGGCGGCAAAGAGTGTCGAATGGGACCTGATTCCGCGCGAAACCGCGTGGGGACGACCGATCATCATCCACGACTTCGACCATGACCGCGCCTCGCAGCACCGCGGCGGTGCCGGCATCTTCACTTCGATCCTGCAGCGGATGAAGATGCTGTGGAAGTACGATGAGACGGAGCTCGATGCGGCCGTCGTGAATGCGATATTCGGCGCCTACGTCGAGAGCCCGTTCGACCATCAGCTCATGGAACAGGCGCTCGGCGATGATGTCGACCTGAACCAATACCAGCAGCAGCGCGCGGAATTCCACAGTACGCGGCGCACCATGCTGGGCGATGCGCGGGTTCCGATCCTGTTCCCGGGCGAGAAGATCAATGCGGTCTCGGCCACGCGTCCCTCGGGCAACTTCCAACAGTTCGAGAATGCATTCCTGCGAAACTTCGCCGCGGCGACCGGTCTTTCGGCGCAGCAGCTCAGCAACAACTGGTCGGACGTGAACTATTCCAGTGCGCGCGGCGCGCTGCTGGAAGCATGGAAGACCATGGAACGGCGGCGTCACGATTTCGCGACGGGCTTTGCGCAACCGATCCTGGCATCGTTCATGGAAGAATCGTTCGAGGTCGACAGCTACCCGCTACCGGCGAACGCTCCGGAATTCATCGAATGCCGGGCCATGTATGCGCGGGCGGATTGGATGGGGCCGGGCCGCGGCTGGATCGATCCGGTGGACGAGAAGAAGGGCGCGATCCTCGGCATGGACGGGGCACTGTCCACGCTGCAGCGCGAATGCGCGGAACAGGGTCTCGATTACGAGGAAGTGCTGGAACAGCGGAAACGCGAGATCGACGAGTTCAAGCGTCTGGGCCTTGAGGTGCCGAGCTGGGCGGCGATCAACGCCGGCAGCACGCAGGACAGCAAGCCGAAGGATGCAAGCCAGACGATTTCCGAGCCGGAGCCGACCTGATGCAGCTCGCACACCTCTGCCAGCGCCTCTTCAATGTTCCACTGGCGATCAAGCCGGACAAGGCCGAAGTCATCATTGCCGCGCTCGCTGAGCGGCTTGGCATCGCCAGCATGGTTCGCCTGAACGGCGATGCCGTCGCGCTGGAATCGCTCGCGCTGTTCGATGAGCCGGAATTCCGCAGCGTTCGAAATGATCCTGGCTACGACATCGCCGGCAATGTCGCGGTGATTCCGGTGCATGGAACGCTGGTGCAGAAGACCGGCGCGCTCCGTCCGGTGTGTGGCATGACCGGCTATGACGGCATTCGACAGAGCTTCCTGACGGCCGTCGAAGATCCGGAAGTCCAAGCAATCGTCCTGGACGTCGATTCGCCCGGCGGCGAGGTCTCCGGGTGTTTCGACCTGGTCGATACGATCTACGGCGCCCGCGGGGACAAGCCGATCCACGCGATCTTGAGCGAGAATGCGTATTCTGCCGCGTACGCGCTGGCCAGCGCCGCAGATCGCATCACGGTGCCTCGCACCGGCGGCACGGGTTCGATCGGCGTCATCTGCATGCACGTCGATTTCTCGCAGGCGCTCACTAGCGCCGGATTCAAGGTGACCTTCATCCAATACGGCGATCGCAAGGCCGACGGTCACCCGGAAATTCCGCTTTCGAAGGAGGCGCTGGCGCGCTTCCAGAGCGACATCAATATCATGGGCGAACTGTTCGTCGAAACGGTCGCCCGCAACCGAAATATCGCGGCCAGCAAGGTCCGCGGTACGGAAGCCGCGACGTATCTGGGTTCGGCTGGCGTCGAACTTGGACTCGCGGATCAAGTGGCGGCACCTGATGCCGCATTCAGGGCGCTGCTCGCTGAGCTGGCCTAACCCACTTCACTACGGAGACCCGTATGAAACTGCAACGTGTTGCGGCAGCGATGCCGTTTGCGCAACTGCTCGGCTTGGCGAAGCGCGCCGAGGATGACGACGAAACCCGCCGCGCGCGCCGTGCCGAAGAAGACGACGATGAAGATCAGGACAAAAAGGCACGCCGTGCCGAAGAGGATTCGGACGATGACGACGCCAAGTCCAAGCGCGCGAAGTCCGAAGACTCCGACGACAGCGCCGAAGACGACGAAGCCGAGGATAGCGACGGCGACCAGGACGAAGATGAGGGCGGCGACGATGGCGACGAAGAAGGCAAGAAATCGCGCAAAGCGAAGTCCAAGTCCAAAGACCAGCGCGCGGAAGATGACGAAGAAGGCGAAGACGGTGACGACGAAGGCCGCAAGGCCAAATCCGCCCGCGGAGCCGTGCGCCGCGAGCGAGCACGCTGCGCCGCCATCATTGCCCACGGTGTCGCCATTGGTAGCGTTCGCCAAGCGTGCGTGCTCGCGTTTGATACGAGCATGGGCGTCAAGGCGGCGAAGGCCTCGCTGAACGCCTGCAAGGCCGATGGTTCGAGCCCGCGCGGCGGTTTGGCCGATCGTATGGCGGCCGCCGCGGTGCCCACCGTGGGCGCGGATTCCGCGCAGTCGTCTGCGCCCGGCCTCACCAAAACCGCCGCGTCGATCATCGCGATCGGCGAGAAGGTTCGCGGCGAAGCGGCGCGGAAGTAAGCGCCCCAGCCATTCCACCCATTGAGCCGCCGCATGGCGGCTTTTTCATGCCCTGGAGAAAATCATGGCACTCACCCCCAGTTCCATCCTGGACAATCCGCAACAGCCGAGCGTCCAGGCCGACGTCTATATCCCCGATCAGCTGATCGTCGATGCCAAGACCCTTGTATCGCAGCCGATCGTGCTGCTTTCAGGCAACCTGAAGCGTGGCACTGTGCTCGGTCAGCAGTCTTCGAGCCCCATCAGTGCTTCGGCTGCGGCTGGCAATACCGGCAACGGCACCATCGGCACCTTGAGTGTGGGTGCCTCGCCCAAGACCGGCGTTTACACGGCCGTCGCCACCGATGCCACGCACTTTGCTGTCACGGATCCGGAAGGCAATGCAGTCGGAACCGCCACGGCGGGTGCCGCGTTCAGCACCGGCGGCCAGATCGGATTCACCATCACGGCCGGCGGCACCGCTTTCGTGGCGGGCGATGAATTCGACATCACCGTTTCGGATGCCACCGGCGGCTACATCGAATCGGTGAAGTCCGCAAGTGACGGCAGCCAGAATCCCAGCGTGATCCTGGCCGATGACGCGGATGCGACCAACGGCCCGGTCACCACGGGCGGCTACGTCATGGGCGAGTTCAACGGCAATGCGCTGACGTTCGATGTGTCCTGGACGCTTGCCACGTTGACGTCCGCCGCGCGTGCCTACGGCATCTTCATCAAGAGCTCGGTGCCGGCGGCTTCGCCCGCCAACAACACCGCACCGTAATCGATCAATCCACCTGAAAACGCCCCGCTTCGGCGGGGTTTTTCGTTTCCACTACCCGGAGAGATTCCATGTCCGCTGCCACCAGCTTCCCCTTCAGCACCATCGACCTCATCCAGGTGGTGCCTACCCTCAAGCGTGCCCAGAAGTTCCTGCTGGACAAGTTCTTCCCGAACATCAAGACGTCCGATACGGAATACGTCGCCATCGACATCGATGTCGGCCTGCGCCGCATGTCGCCGTTCGTTTCGCCGCTGGTTCAAGGCAAGCTCATCGAGCAGCGCCGTTACCAGACCAACATCTACAAGCCGCCGTACATCAAGGACAAGCGCGCGCCCGACCTGCGCAAACCCGTCATGCGCATGATCGGCGAACGGATCGGCGGTGGCGAACTTTCCGGTGCCGATCGCGAGATGGCCAACATCAACTTCGAAATGGCGGACCAGATCGACATGCTCGATCGTCGCCTCGAGTGGATGGCTGCGCAGGCGCTGCGCACCGGTACCTTGACGGTCAGCGGCGAAGGCTTTCCAACGGAGATGATTGACTTCGGTCGTGATGCGTCGCTGACCGTGGCGCTGACCGGTAATGCAACGTGGACTGCCGCGAATATCGGCAGCGAGAATTCCCCAGGTACTGCATCGCCCAGCGACAACATCGAAAGCTGGCAACAGCAGGTCCTGAAGCTGTCGGGCGGCATCGTCACCGACATCGTGTTCACCACGTCGGCCTGGAACGGTTTCAAGAAAGACCCGGAACTGAAGGGCGCCAAGTTCTTTCCGGAACTGGCCAGCTTCGGCAACGCCGTGAATCCCGGCGCGCAGATCCAGCGCGGTGCGGTATACAAGGGCAAATGGGGCCAGTACGACCTCTGGGTCTATAACGACTGGTATATCGATGACGACAACGTCGAGCAGCCGATGCTGCCGGACGGCACCGTGTTGTTGTGCGGCCCTGATATGCAGGGCACTCGCGCCTATGGCATGGTCATGGACCCCGCGTTCAATTATCAGGGTCTTCCATATGCGCCGAAGACGTGGGTCGAGAATGATCCGGCGCAGCGCATCATCCAGATGCAGTCGTCGCCGCTGGTCATCCCCAGCCGCGTCAACGCCTGCTTCAGCGCCAAGGTGCTGTGATGAGCGCCAAAGATACCGCCTCGGCCAACCTGGTCGAGGCGGTGGTTGCGCGTGGTCGCAGCGTGGTCGACGGTACCGGTGAGCGCAAGCTCGCCGGCGAAACCGCCCGGGTTTCGGTCGGCGAGGTCAAGTCGCTTCGCGCGGCCGGTTACCTGGTCGATCCGAAAGCGATCGAGGTTCCTGTCCAGAAAGGCCCGAAGCTCATCCCAAGTGACGGGCCGTCCATGGTGCGCTTGGCGTGACCGGACCAGTCGACTGGGACAGCAATGTCCTACAGCCGCTGGAGGGCGTCTTCGGCGAAGCGGTGAATTACAAGACCGCCGCCGGCGTCGCGGTGCCGGGCATCATCGGTGTGTTCGATGCGGCGTACCACGATGTCGACTTGTCCGATCCTCTGGGCACCACGACGGCCATGCCGGTGCTGGGCGTCCGCATGTCTCAGTTCGCCAATCCGCCCGTGCAGGATGACACCGTCCAGATCCCGGGCGTCAACACCACCTACGTGGTGCGCGAGGTTCGCAATGACGGTCACGGGTCGGCCAAGCTCATGCTCGGCAAGGTGAGTTCGCCGTGACGCAGACCGCCGATCTTCGTACCACGGCCGCGGCGGCGCTCACCGGCGCCACCGATGCCGGCGCCAACGTCTTCTCGCCGCTGGACCGGCCCACCTGGGCTGGCGATTACCCGGTGATCTTCCTTGCAACGCCAGAAGAACAGAAGGAATCGCTGGGGCGATCCGGGGCACCTCAGTTCACCGTCACGGCCACGCTACGCATCACGGCGCGCGTGCAGATGAACCAGGCGGCAAAGGATGCCGGTGCCGCGCAGGCGATGGTCGAACTGGAAAAGATGCAGCGGCAGATCGAGGTCGCGCTGATCAACAACCCCGCGCTCATGTCGCTGCTGCAGCAGTTCGCATGGGTGCGCGTCACCAAGGATGTCAGCGGGCAGGGCGAGGGCAACCTCGGCGAGCTGCTGATGGACTTCGGTCTCGAGTTCTATCAGGGGCCGGAAGACTTCTATCCGATCCCGAGCAGCCCGCTCGAAGAAATCACGGTCGACGGCGATCTCACCAACGTCTACGACCCAACCGGCACGTATGCGAGTCCGCCATTCCCGTCTTCGGTCGAAGCGGCACCCCGCACCGAGGGTCCGGACGGCCGCATGGAAGTCGGCGCCGATATCACCCTTCCGCAGGAGTAAGCCATGTTCGTCTATCCGAAAGCCGGCGTGCTGACGCGCGATCCGGTCAAGAAAGACCTGTTGCCCGAATCCGGGCGCGAAGTTCCCGACCACGATCCGTACTGGCATCGCCGCATCGCCGATGGCGACGTGACGACAACCAAGCCGGCGTCGCCCAAGTCCACCAGCAAGAAATCCTACGGGAGTGATTCCGAATGAGCGCCGTGCCTTTCTCCAACATCCCGTCCAACCTCCGCGTCCCGCTCTTCTACGCCGAGGTCGACAATTCGCAGGCCAACACCGGCCAGCAGACGCAGCGCGCGCTGCTGATCGGCCAGATGCAGGCGAGCGGAACCGCGGCAGCCAATACGCCAGTTCTCTGCTCGAGCGCTGCCGCCGCGGCCACGTTGTGCGGCGGTGGCTCCATGCTGGCTGCGATGGCGGCGGCCTATTTCGCATCCGACGCGTTCGGTGAGGTTTGGCTGTTGCCGCTGGCTGATGCCGTGGGCGCCGTTGCTGCCACGGGCAAGATCAACTTCACCGCCGGTCCGACTGCCAATGGCGTCCTGTCGCTTTACATCGCGGGCACGCTCGTCGCGGTGCCGGTGACCGCCGGTGATGTCGGTTCGGACGTTGCGGCGGTAGTAGCCGCAGCCATCAACGCGAATACCAGCCTGCCGGTGACCGCCCTCGTGAACGGCACCACGATCTCCGAAGTGGACATCACTGCCGTGAACGCGGGACTCGCTGGCAATGACATCGATATCCGCCTGAACTACCGCGGTGCCGCCAGCGGCGAGAGCACTCCGACCGGCTTGGCCTTCACCCTCACGCCACTGGCCACGGGTGCGACCAACCCGACGCTCACCACCGCGCTCGCGAACCTGGGCGACCAGCCGTTCGATTTCATCGTCTGCCCGTACACCGATGCGACATCGATGGATGCGATCAAGGCACTGCTCAATGACCAGACCGGCCGCTGGAGCTGGCAGAGCCAGGTCTACGGCCATGCGTTCTATGCCAACCGCGGCACGACATCCGCGCAGACCACCTTCGGCACCGCGCGCAACAACCAGCATGAAACCGTGCTTGGCTTCAACGATTCGCCCTCGCCGAACTGGGTATGGGCGGCCGACCTCGCAGGCACCGCAGCCGTGGCGCTTCGCGCCGACCCTGGACGGCCCTTGCAAACCCTTGCGATGTCGACCGCCCTCCCGCCGCCGCTGCAGTCGCAGTTCACGCTGAGCGAGCGCAATACCCTGCTATTCGACGGCATCTCGACGTTCACGGTCG
>Ga0079221_10000094_pt1 | contig 18731 bp, 16 predicted proteins | sample GAAS200_FD_75069 | JGI IMG/M metagenome (GOLD analysis project Ga0079221, IMG submission 75069) | Agricultural soil microbial communities from Georgia to study Nitrogen management - GA AS200 | ecosystem: Environmental > Terrestrial > Soil > Agricultural land | place: USA: Georgia | collected... | reverse complement strand
TTCGCATCCGCGACCAGAGATTTCACGGTCTTGTCGTCTTTGACCATACCCTTGGCCATTTCGCGCGCCGTTTTTTCCAAATTCCTTTCCCTCAGGACCACATCGCGCTCTCGACCTGCAAGTTCACTCTCACGGACATCCAGCTCCCCTTTCCGGCTTTCGAGTCCGTCCTGCTCGGCGGACGCCTCTTCCTGCCGCCGCTGAAGACGACGCAGCCAATCCGCTGGCGGCTCGTTCTTGAAGGAGATAGCCGCTTCGGACAAGCGGAATAGGTCGCCGCAGCATGGGCATCTTCCCCAAAGGTGGCTCGCCGTTTTGAAAAACTTTGTCACCTCGACCATCAAACCATTGCCGTTGTTCATCGAGATATCCTCCCGTCTCTGAATCCTTCATTTTCAAGTAAGCTAATCGGAAAACTTAACCCTGTCTAGGACACTGAAAAGCAGTCCCCATGTCCGATTTTGAAGGGCGCACCGATGGGCCGGAACAAGCGAACGGTTGATTGGCGTGGGAAGGTCAATCCTCTTTTTGCACTCGCCATTACGTATTTGCGAGTTATCCCTAGATTTGTCAGGGCTTTAGCGACCGCTGGGCCACAAAGAGTCGAGGCACACGCCATCCTTGTCGAGGCATGCAACCAATCCCTTTCCCTTTTCCCGCAGACGGTTCCGAATCAATCTGAGACTCAGGAGGACTTCACGGGATGGCTGCCAGTTAAGGATAACGAGCTACTGACCGACCCTATTGTTCGACAAGCGATCAGCAAAGTTGCAGTGCGAATTCGAAATACACCCGCACTGCTCCGCAAGAAAGGCTTCGAAAGACCTCATTGGTGGATGGTCCAGAAATCATGGGCAGAGTTTCAAAAAGAATCTCATGTTGCCGAGAACATGCTGAACCTGCTGTCCTTACTTCGATTGAACTTACCCTTGCGCGACCTGACCCAACGAGTGGCGAACGGCGATTCTGACTTGTTTGCGAAACTTTTTCGGTCCCAAAGTCAGCCCGAAGACTTTACTTTCGACGCCATAATAGGGCCGCTCGATGACCAAGCGGCAAAGATCGTCGGCAGGGCGCTGCTTAGGAAAGGGGAACCCCCCAGCCATCAACTCCGTCTTCGGATGTCGCTATATTTCGGGTGGGATTTCGGATTGAGCGATCTCTCCATCGCCGAGCTCCACGCGTTCTTGGTCCGAATCGGTGTGATCCCTGATTCTTACGACCCCGACGCACTTAGAAAATATCGAGACCGTCTACGCCGCTTCATTAATACCGTGTCATCCAGTCAGCTTCCCAATCCGGGAGCTACGTCAATCGACGTGGCTTGACCATTCAGGACTCGCCTCGCAACATCCACGCCTTCAAAGAAACTGATTCGCTCTGCCCTTCCTGGCTGGAAACCTGCGCCTAGCCCCCCGCTTCCTCTGATCAAGGGTCTCCGCGGCGTCTATCTTTGCGGCCGTCCCCGATGTGAAATTCGAACTAGTAAACAGCGCCGTAGATAGGGAACACGGGACCATTGAATGGGTCTTCACGGGCACAGATCACGGGCTATACAAGACGGGAAAGCGGTTTTCGGTCCGCGGTGTCAGTGTGATTGACTTGCGTGGCGGAAGGATCTCACGCACCTTGGATCTTTATGACGTCCATCATGAGGCAGGTCGGGCTTTTGCCATCTGAGAAAGCCCTCGGCAAAGTAACAAACGGGGATACTCACGAAGTAGTTTCGCCACTCGGTCAGTGTCGGCGCTGACCGGCGTAAACAGAGTCTCGCCCCGACGGCATGGCAGCGGATCCGACATAGCGTCGGTCATGGTCGATTGCGGCCCGACCGATGAAGCTACTTCACAAGGACCTGAAAGCGGGTGCGCATTCCGGCTGCTGCGTGGCCTGGCATATGGCAGTGGAAAAGCCATACGCCAGGATTATCCGGGATCATGTCGGCGATCATGCTTGCCATCGGAGTAAGCATGACCATATCGGTTCGCATGTGTGCAATCTCCGCGACCTGTCCGTGCCAATGAGGAGTGTGCAGATCCCAATCTTCCTCGTCATTGGGATTCGCAAAGAGATACCATCGGACGCGCTCCCCCTTGTACATCGTGAGCAGCGGACCGTTGCCGTATGCGTAACCGTTGATCGGGAAAAAATGGTGCAAATGGTGAATCACCTTGATGCTGCCATCGTACTTGGCCGGATCTCCGTAAAGTCGCTTCAAATTGAAGTCCCAATACCAGCTCAGGTGTTCGTCGAAGAGCGCAAACTGGGTGACGAATTCCCGATCCACGTCAACCGGTGACCCGTCAGCCCGCGCCATACCGCGACGAGTGACAATGAGCGGGCCGATCAGGCCGGAATTAATATCTTTCCCTTCGTCTACGTGCGAGTGGTAGAGCCAGAAGGAGGTACTGCCTTCGTGAGCGGTTGGACCGGCTCGCTCGGGAACCTCCCACGTGTAGACGAAAGAAGAACCTGGAGCGATGGCGTCATCTGATTTGTCACTGCTGCCGGTGTTGTCCTGATATGGAGCGCCTTCGGAGCTTTTGAGGTAGAAGACACCATGAGGATGAATGCTGTACGGTCGCGATGCGTTGTTCTTGAAAACGACTTTTATGGTATCTCCCACCTCGGCGCGAATCAGCGGCCCGAGGATGCCGAGATGCTCCCAGGCCGGGGCACGAGGTTTAAGTAGCTGGAAAGTGCCGTCGGTATATTCGCGAAATATAGCCTTGCGATATACAGTAACGTTTGGGTCGAGCATCCCTTTGGAGCCGGGCTCATCTTCGAAGTGGAATTTTTCCCCCGTGATTTGGTCCTTATGGAGTGGGGCATAATCCCAGTCGACTTCGTCGGCGGCGATGTAATAGGTGCGGACCTTTCGGCTTTGCTCGGCACCGTGTTCCTGTCCCAACAGAACGGGACAAGCAAAGGAAACAAGCAGAGCGAGGATTGCTTTACACATGGTTTACCGCCGAGACGGAGACGTGCCGAATCATAGTTCCAAAACGTCGCTACTTTCAACTTCGGCAATGACAACCTGAGGACCGCATGGGTGATGGTGGCCTTTGCAAGAAACCTGATTTCTGGGATTGACGCGAAACTCCTGGTTTGTCGGGTGACTGCTCCAAATCTTCGGTTAGCCGGTGATCGGACCGCCATCGGTTGCAAAAACAAGCGGCGATTCCTGTTGCCCGCAAGTCGGCCTTCCAGGGCCGTCGGCGCGACTTTCGCCTGCCGCGTTCAGTTCGGAGGTAATTTCCGAATTCTTTGTGCCGGGTGTCGCCGGGTGTCGTCTTGACCGCTTTGCCTTACAGGAATACGATTTTGGCTACTTAAGCTCCCCGAGTGGCCCAATATGCACAACGTAATCTAGCAGGTATATATGTTCACGGTTTCACGTGTTAGGGAGATCGTGGGCATTCGACCGTCGACTCCGTTTCAGGTCTTCATGCCCCAAGGGTGGAGCGAAGGTTCAACAGGCCACGCCCGCATGAAGCCTCGACAAGGTGACTCCCATGAAAAACAAAAGGCTATTAAGGCTGGGTCTTCCCTTACTGATGAGCGCAACGATCTTCATGCGTGGCGGCGAACCGCTTGACACAGGCAAGCCCAGTATCCCAAAAACCTGGAATGACGCTGAAATGACCGAACTGGAAGTGCCGCTGGCAAATCCAATAGGTTCACCGAAGCATGTCTCTGCCGAGTACTACTACAAGATTCCGGTGCGCCCTATTTTCAAAACCTATCCCATCTATGCACCTGGGCATGAGCCTCCTGGCTACATGGAACGCCTGAAGCAAGGGGAGCCAATGATCGTGTGGGACGACAAGGGGCATGCGCCGCCACTTGAGACTGAACAAGATTGGATCAAGGCAGGAGAGCTAGTCTTCGAAGCGCCGATTCTGTTCACGGCGAGTGAGGGAGTGACGGCCCTTGAAGATGTTCGAAATCCGGACTGGTACTCTCGCGTCAGGCCTCCTCTCGAGAAGGACGGAGTGATGCCGTTCTACAGCTACGTCGTCCGGAAGAAGGGCGAAATTGAATTGGGCCAGCTCTCGTGCGCAACCTGTCACACCCGCGTGATGACGGATGGGACCGTCATTGAGGGAGCCCAAGGAAATTTTCCGTTCGACCACGCGAACGGATTCGAGTTTCGCAAGGGGAAACTTAGTGCGGAGGGGATGCGCGTCGGCATCGTCGGAGCTTTTGGGATGCCCTGGCTCGACCCACCTCCGGAAACGCCGGTAGCTCAGATGTCGGTTCAACAAATGATTGCGATGGCTGAGGCAATTCCAGCCGGCGTACTCGCCCGCCGACACTCCAGCATGTTTTACCCGCCGCACATACCCGACCTCATCGGTGTGAAGCACAGGCATTACCTCGATGCCACCGGCTTGCAGCAGCACCGCTCGATTGTCGACCTGATGCGCTATGCCGCCATCAACCAGGGGGAAAACGATCTAGCCAGTTACAACGGCATGATTCCGGCAGACGAACCGACATTCCACAAGCTGCCGGATCCGGACAAGGTGGGTGGCCGCTACAGCGATGAGCAGTTGTTTGCACTCGCGCTTTATGTTTATTCACTCCAACCGCCACCGAATCCCAACAAGTTTGACGCGTTAGCCGCGAGAGGACAGAAGATTTTTGAGCGCGAAGGCTGCCCGACGTGTCATACGCCTCCTGCCTATACCAGTAACAAGTTGACTCCAGCGATCGGCTTCAAGGTCCCGAACGAACATTGGCGGAAATACGACATCCTGCCCGTATCGGTCGGCACGGATCCGTACCTCGCGACTCGGACAAGGCGGGGCACCGGTTATTACAAAGTGCCGTCCTTGCGAGGCGTCTGGTACCGGAGCATGTTTGGCCACAACGGTTGGTGCGCCACGCTCGAAGACTGGCTTGACGAGAAACGGACTCATGACGATTACGTGCCTACGGGCTTCAAACCCTATGATGTCAAGACCTACTCCGTGAAGGGGCATCCCTTTGGGCTCAGGCTCGCCAAGGATGACAAGCAGGCGCTGATTGCGTTTCTCAAGACCCTGTAGCAAGGCCAGGAGACTCCCGGGTTCCGGGCGGCATCCAGACACGTCCTGAAATGGATCAGCAGCAAGGCGGTAGGCCACCCACGGAGTCCGCGTCTGATTTGGAGAACCTACGCATACTTCTTGCGCGCTTCTGTACTTCGCGTGGCGAGTTCGCTCTCACGCGATGCTTGGTCGGATGTCGAGGACAGAGCGCGTGTGTCACGCCTATCCTCCACATGGGCCACCATCTGCGGCAGTTTGGGGCTTAGCGCAAAAAATCAAGGCAGTCGCCGGAGTCTTAGACGAGTCTCATCCCAATGGCATCCTCGCGAATACCGCCGCCTCCACCGTTTAGATTCCTTCCGGTTGATTGCCCGTCATTAGCCCCGAATCGAGCCAACGGAAGATCGCTTGCAGTCCTTCATTTGCCGCCGTTGAGTAGAGAGTCGACAGCTTCTTCTACGTTTCCGAATCCCTGACTCTCGTTTGGTGAGGGATAGCCTTCCTTCCCGGTCGATGAGAAAAATCGCAGGATACTTAGCAATCTCTCGATAAAAAGCCGGCAGATTGTCGGTAAACTTACCCTATCGGATTACGTCAGAGTTAACCGTTATCCGGACAAGTGGGCTACAATCCTGCGCTGAGCGGAGGCAATAATGCGACGTTTCGCGATTGCATTCACGGCATGCGCTCTCTTGTCGATTGTGTCTGGTCAAAGTGCCGTACCCCAGGCGACCCGCGTTCAGGTTGTTATGCTGGGTACCGAAACACCGCTGCCGGATCCGGAGCGCTCGGGTCCGAGCATCGCGGTTGTGGTGGATAACCATGCTTACTTGTTCGACGCCGGCACCGGCGTTGTTCGTCGGGCCGCCGCAGCGACAAAGCAAAAAGGGATCGCAAGTCTGGAACCGCGGACACTCCGCGTCGCCTTCCTGACGCATCTCCATTCCGACCACACCCTCGGCTTGCCTGACTTCATCCTCACGCCTTGGACGATGGGTCGTACTGAATCCCTTGAGCTTTGGGGTCCTAAAGGCACGCGCGCCATGGTCGAGCACATTCTCGCCGCCTACCAGGAAGACATCGCGATCCGCAGCACCGGGCTTGAGGGCTCGAATGCAACCGGCTACAAAGTGAACGTGCATGAGATCGAACCCGGCGACGTCTACAAGGACGGTACCGTCACCGTGAAGCCATTCCTGGTGAAGCACGGCGAGTGGAAGCAGGCTCTCGGGTATCGGATCGAAGCACCGGGACGCGTCATCGTGTATTCCGGCGATACCAGTCCCACTGAGAGCATCGTCGAGAATTGCCATGGCTGCGACTATCTGATCTCTGAGGCCTACACCCTCGCAAGTTTTGATCTCGTCTCGCCGCATTGGCAGATGTACCGCCGCGCCTACCATGTCTCCACACGCGAGCTAGGCGACATCGTCACCCGTGCCAAGGCCCGCCTGCTCATACTTACCCATCGTGGCAACGCCGGCTGCGACCAGTCCCACGCCGCGGGCTGCCTCGAGTCCGGAAGTGAAGAACAGATGTTGAAGGAAATGAAGAAGTACTACTCGGGGAACGTGGTTGCAGCACAGGACGTTGATGTGTACTAGGGTAGCGTGTGCCTACAGCTACTGGTCTGCTCCCCTCAATCTGCAGGGAAGTGTATATGATTCTGCGGAACGAGGAGGAGTGTGATGTCGAAAGGCAAGCACAGCGAAGCGGAGATGATCGGGGCGCTGAAGCAGTTGGAGGCGGGGCGCAAGGCTGCCGATGTAGCGCGCGAGCTGGGAGTCAGCAAGCACACCATTTACGCGTGGAAAGCGAAATATGGCGGGCTGGATGTGAACGAAGCTCAGCAACTTCGGCAACTCACGGATGAAAATCACCGGCTAAAGAGGTTGGTGGCGGATCTGAGCCTGGACAAGGAGATGCTGAAGGCGGTGATCGCAAAAAACGGGTGGAGCTCGTAGGCCGACGGGAAGAAGTGCGCTGGCTGCGCGAGCAGTATTCGGCGAGCCAGCAACGGGCCTGCGGGCTGCTGCAGATAGCGGTGTCGAGTTTTCGGTATCAAAGCCGGCGCAACGATGAACCGTTGCGAGCGCGGCTGGTGGAGTTGGCGCGGGAGAAGCCACGGTTCGGCTACCGGCGTTTGCACATTCTGCTGGATCGCGGCGGCGAGCATGTGAATCACAAGCGCGTCTATCGGGTGTACCGAGAGGCAGGGCTCACAGTGAGGAGGAGAAAGCGCAAACGCCTGGCGCGCGAGGGTTCGCCGCGAGTGGTGCTGACGGCGGCGAATCAAGAATGGGCGCTGGACTTCGCGCACGACGGGATGGCCAGCGGGAGAGCGTTACGCGTGTTGAGTGTCGTGGACGCCTACACGCGAGAATGTCTGGCGCTGGAAGTGGACACTAGTTTTGCGAGTCGCCGAGTGACGCGAGCGTTAGAGTCGATCGTCGCGCAGCGAGAAAAGCCGTTGGCGATTCGCTGCGACAATGGCCCAGAACTAACCTCGCGGCATTTTCTGGCGTGGTGCATCGAGCGGCAGATCGAGCCTGGTACACATTCAGCCGGGAAAGCCGCAGCAGAACGGGCACGTGGAGAGTTTTCACGCGCGGCTGCGGGATGAATGCTTGAACGTGAGTTGGTTCGAGAATCTGTGGGACGCGCGGCGGAAGATCGCCGCGTGGCGGAAGGAGTACAACGAGGAGCGGCCGCACAGTTCGCTGGGCTATCAAACGCCAGCGGAATACGCACGGCAACTAGCAGCTTCAACCGGCTCCGTCGCGCTCCGCGCGACTACGCCGCCCGAAGCTGCCCCACAAGGGGCTGACTTACAGAATACGAATTTCGTATGATCTCCCCTGCGGATTCGGGGGGGGGGCAGACCACGGTTTTGAAGTGACCACTGAGGCTGAGGTGCGGATATCTATTATTGAAGTTTTTTCCGTTCCGTGAATAGATGATTGCGTCGCGACTCGTCTTCACTCCAATTGCGCGATAACCGTCCAACTTAACAACAAATCACCACGGCCCTCACCAGACGCTTACCATCGACCTAGGGGGCACGTCATTATTTTGCGGCGATTCCAGACGATCCCGTGCGCGGAGGGGGGCCTGGCCGGGTTTAGAAGGAGGAACTAGCTTCGCGCATCTGCCTAGTCCTGTTCGCTAGCCACGCGCCAAGTGAGTAGGCAACCGATACATAAAAGGGCATTGTTAGCACCACTTGGTCTAAGCAGTGGGCCGTCGGCAAGCAACCCCAACCGAAATAATAGGAGAGCCTTGATTGACCAACGCCCGGTTGCGTGAGCACAGACGACCACTCAGGTACAAGAACTGTGGCTGTGGCGAATGCGTAACCAAGGACTAAGAAAGGCAAGACCCAAACCCAGACCATCAATCGATGAGGAAGATGTTTGCCGATCTTCCATCCAATATAGACTGCAAGGGCTATTTGCACAGGATAATAAGGCGTCCCCGTGAGTATCCAGTGCACAAAACGCATGGAAGCATGTCGATTGAACATCCGTAGCAATTCGTAGACAGACGTTCCCGCAAACGCCGCCAAAAAGGCTGTTCCGTATGTTCCCATGAATTGATGCGCAATGAGCACCAGCGGGGTGCGTAAGCGAATTCCTCGCGTGACATTAGCTGCATTTGTTAAGGGAATTCCCTTTGGTGCATTCATTGTGACGATGTTCCGTTCCCGTAGCAGTCAAAGGCTTGTTGCACATACTTGAGCCGGTCAGCAGCCTTGACAACATTGGCTGCTGATCTCGTACCATTCGGTGTGTAAAGCCGAGGCTTGCCGTTCTTGCCAGGACCCACTACTCCCTTTTGACCCTCTGTCTCTGCTGTGGAATCTCCTGAGTCAGCCGGTGGCGTTCCCATACGCCGTGCGGCTTCGTTTAGAGGAATCGGTGGCAATGGTCCCACGTTATTGGGATCAGTCCCAGCCGCACACGCAATACCAAGTCCGATCTTTCCCAGAACAGTTTGAGGGGGCGTATAGTGAAAACGGAAAAACTGCGGTTCAAACGGATCATAGTTACCGGATTGGGCTTCACTGGTAGGAGGCGGAGGAGCCGGTGCGTGCACAACGACTTCGTAATCTGAGCAATCTCCTGTGCAGAAATCTTGAAACTGTGCTCCCGGTCTGTCTTCCGACCTGAATGAAACTAGCATTCCGTTGCCGTCGCGAGTGAAACTAATGTCCGCCGTCGTTACGGTTCCCGGTACGGAGTCCACGTAATATCCGTTGTCGGTTTCACTCTCGCAGTCACCAGGTAGTATTCGATCTACTGCATCACCAGTGTCATTCAGGTAGATGCAATCCAGCCCAAAGGGATCCACATATTTAAGAGGATTGTTCAAGACATACGAGTAGGCATTCCAACTCTGCGGAGCTTCCAATCTAGCCCCTGCATTGTCGGGATCAGGTGTCATGAAACGACCAAAGGAACTGGAGTTGTATCGTGCTCCAAAATTATCGAGGCCGGATTCGGAGTCGCGTTCTTTGCCGGTGAATTTGAGGACGGTGCCGGTGTCTCCGGCAATCTGTTCGCCGAAAGGAAGAAAATCCATGTTGTCGTATGCAGATTTGTCCAAGGCGGTAAGTATGCGTGTCGTGCCAAGATGGTCGGGGTGGACAAAGTAGGTGGTGGAGTTGAAATACTCGGCGACGAAGCGACCGTTCAAGTAGATCGCAGCGGCAGTCCAACAACCTGCGGTGCAGCCGGGAACGAACGTGGCAAAGATTTCGTCCGAGAGATCATAGAGATAATCGGTTGTGGTGCCGCCGGAGGTCTTGCGGACGCGGCGACCGCCAGCGTCATAGACGTAGCTAGCGGTGCTACCGCCGTCAACTTGAGTGACACGATTCTCGGCGTCATAGGTGTAAGAGTGCGAACCATCGTAAGTAAGGTTGCCAGCGGAGTCGTACTGATAAGGTGGCCCAACGAGGCGGTTCAGCACATTAACTGTGGCGTGGAAGGCGTTGCAGGTGCCGCCTGTGACGTTCTGGTCGGTACGGTTGCCCCAGGCGTCATACGTCCATGAAAGGCTGAAGGCGCTGGTACAAGAAGTGACATCTCCGCTGGATTGATTGAGGGTCAAAAGGCGGTTGAGTTGGTCATACGTGAAGGAGCGATTGAAATTTCTTTGACCGGCGGAGGACCAAGAAACGACGTTGCCATTGTCGCTGGTGCCAAGGTTGAATCCATAGGTAATGTTAAGAATTTCAGTCCCGGTACTTGGATCGTATGTGCGCATCTGGGTAGGCTGGAGACGGGTATTATAGCCACGCGTCTCCGCCACGCTATTGCCGTACGTAAGCTGACTAATTGCTCCGGCTGGAGTGTAGCTGATTCCGGAAACGAGAGTGGCGGGGTGCTGCAAGTCTACGTAGTTGCTGGTGATTTGGGTGGTTCTTCCCACTCCGTTATAGCCATAGGATATTGCGATCGTACCCGTGATGTAGGAATACGTTTCGGAAGTATGGTTTCCAAGAAAATCGTACGCGAAGGCCTTAGAGTAGGGAGTTCCACCGCAATTCAGCGGACTACATTGGGCTTGATTCGCAATTCGACCTATTGAGTCATAGCTGTTCCAGGTGCGAGTCAATCCGTCGCCAGTGGCCGCTTTCACGAGGCGTCCGATGGGATTGGAGCTGCTAAAACCATCTATCGACGAAGCATCGTAAGTGAAGGACGCGGAAGGAGTGCCATCGGAATAGGATTTTTGAACGAGGCGGTGAACAGCATCATAGCCTGCGCCATCGCAGCTTGTTCCATTCCAGTTTCCAAAACATGTCGTCACCGTGGCCGAGCCCGTTTGGTTGGGGGCTGGGGCGATCTTCTTAATAAGCAAACCGTCGTCATTATAGGTGTAGGTGATCGTGCCGGATTCGGGATTGGTGGCTGTGGTGAGTTCAGAAACCGAATTGTATGTAAAGGTTCGCTGACGTGAACTGTTCTGCACTACGCTGATCAAGTTGTCGAGCGGATCGTATTGGTAACACGTCGGGACAGTCAGATTGTTGCTTGCGTCCGGCTCGTCAACCTCCACGATCCTGCCGAATGCATCCGTCCACGTTTGCCGCTTCTTTCCTGCCTCGTCCACGCTCAGAGTTGGATGGCCGAGTCCAGTGTTGCAAAGCTGACTTCCGGCTCCCCCGTTTGATGAAACTGCAGTGTCATAATACGTACGAGCCACGCTATTGTCCGCACGTGTTACCGAGGTGACCCGGTTTATCCCGTCATAGCCGTAAACTTCGCCGCCGCTATCGCTTCCCCGATATGGATTACTCACACGATTAACCCGGCCCGAACTGTCATAGTCTGTCTTCACGTAGGTTTGTCCGTCAGGATCGTTCACGAGAGTGTTTAAGCTGACTCGTCCCCAGCTATCGAACGAGACCTGATCGTGGCGGCATCCGGAGCAACCACTCGATGGAGGTTGCGTCAAAGCTGAATAGATATCTTGAACCGTCGCCGAAGTATAGTCAGCCCATGTCCGGCCATTATCTGGCTGGAGTACACGTACGGTGCGTTCCCTGGAGTCGTAGGTAATCGTCGTGGGCTGGTTATTGGGGTCTGTTGTTGAAGCCAACGAGCCTGTGCACGAGTTGTATGTGTAATGCGTGACATGATTCAGTGCATCGGTGGCGCTCGTAGGATAGGCGGCAGCATTTGATGGCGCACAGTTTGCGTTGCTCCAAGAATCGGCGTAGCCGATTTGCGTGAAATGATTGAGTGGGTCCGTGATCTTCACGATGCTACCAGCATCGTCGTACTGGTTAACGGTCGTCAGCCACGCACCGTCTGTGTTTCTCCAAAGCTTTGTCCGCGTGACATTCCCTCGCGTGGTATAGCTTGTGCCATACGCTGAATCATGCTGGACAGCCCCGCTTGTCAGAATCGTGTTGGGCGATGTGTAGTTGTCGTACTCGTATTGTGTCTGCGCCACAATGTTGTTAGCGCCGTCATAGGTCAGCTCGCTAGTTTTTCGATCAAGGATGTTCTTGTCTGTGTATGAACTGCCGGTCAGATAAGAAAAAACTGTTCTCCGCGCAAGTCCTCCAACGGAACCGAGACCGAAAGCAAATTCCTTCATTTCCTGCAGATTAAGAGTGCTCGAAATCACCCAGCAACTACTTGCGACCAAAGTCGAAGGATATAGGAACGTTGATTGTTTCACGATGTTCCCGCTTGGTGTGGGTATCGTTACCGTTGTGCTCAGAGGTCGCGCAGGATTCATGCATGTGCCCATCGGTAAGTCATTCTGAACCGTAACCAAAGGCGTCCCCGTGGCAGCGCCACTGTAAGACTGAGCCGTGGTGTTCCACGCGGCTCCAGGGCTACCTCCGAACGCTGATACGGTCGGCCAATTTAGGGTGAAGGTGTAGACAGTCTGATCGCCACTCGGCTTTGTTGCGGTGACTTTCTGTTGGCAAGTATGAGCCGAATTTGAGCAGGAACTGATAAGCGTGGGAGACAACGTCCACGTTCCTCCGCCAGAAGTATACGTGTTGACCCAGCGATTGCGAGAATTCTCGACGCCATCCAAACTATCTATGAACGTCGAATAGCTGTATGCGACTTGTCCCCCGTACCTTCCGGGTGATGATACGCCGTACGGCGATGCGTGATGCCCAGCCGATGCAGAGTTTCTAGGAACCGGGAAGAAGTGAATTGTGTTCCATTATCCGTGGTCAGGGTCACGCTCGCCTGCCGGCTGCCTTCGGGAAGTCGTTGGAGCACTGCCTGCTCGACCGCGTCCAGTGCTTCCTCGGTTCGGCAACGATGCGAAAGATTCCAGCTTACGATCTCCCGAGTGCAGCAGTCGATCACGCACACCAGATAGGCCCAACCCACAGCAGGACCGGCCCACACTTTGGTCATGTCCGACTGCCAGATTTGATTTGGTTCAGCGGCTTCCACGCGGCCCCACTCTTTCTTCCGGCGAGCCCGCAGGCGTCGTGAGCGCACCAGCAAACCGCGTTCACGCATCACTCGCAGCACGCGCTTGCGATTCACCAGAAGATTTTCCTTCCGTCGCAGCCACCAGGTCACCCGGCGATAGCCGTACGCAGGTTTTTCCCCGCACGCCACCACGATCTGCTCGTCGTAGGTGCGGTCTGCTCGGCTACCTCGCGGCTTCTTCCGGTAGTAGAGACTCGATCGGCTGATCGTCAGAGTTGCCGCCACCAGCGTGGCCGTGTAACCCTGCGTCACCATCTCTCGCGCCTGGGAGTGAACCGCACCGCAGCTCACTCCCCCACGACGTTTTTTAGGATTTCGATCTCCAGCGACTTCCGCCCCAGAGTTCGTTCCAACTGCCGGATGCGGTGGTCCTTCTCGGTCTCCGCCGCGGCAGCGCTTTTACCCCCAAGCGCTGCCTTGGCTCCTTGCTCGGCTTCATCCTTCCACCGATAAAACAGATTCGGAGCAACGCCGTGACGCCGGCAGGTCTCCGAAACGTTCCCGCTCTTGATGCCTTCCTGGATGATCTGCCACTTCTCTTCCGGGGATCGATCTACGCGTGGTTTCCTGCTCATGCTGCCTCCTGTTTGGAGGCCCTGAATCATACCGAATCCGGCAATCTAGTTTTAGCGGGGTGCCTTACAACCCGTTCCTCTTCCGTCGCGCTCTTCGTGTGAGAGAAGCAAACCGACAACAACAGAGTCGTGCCGATCGCGAGCGCGAGGATGCTCCTCACGATCATTTTTCCGCGCGACCTGACTTCGTGGGATTTAACTCCAAGCTAGCCTTTAACAAGTTGGGGACGTTATCTCTAAATTTCATCATCCATTTCCCCAACTGATCCTGCGGATCGTCTCCAAAAGGACTGGTAATCACGTAGTGAACGGATTCTTGCCCGGTGTTGTACCAGAACTGGTACTCGGAGTGTTCATCGACAGCTACACGACTCGCCAGCATCGGCGATATCCGCGTAGCCTTCAGCTCGTCAAGGGAACGCTTCAAAGCCTCGTAGCTGATGGGAGAACGCTTAACTTCCACTTTCAACTTGGCCGCGATCTCCTGGTCGGTGACACTTGGGTTTTGAGCGGCCATCTTCGAAATGAACTGCGAGAGGTTGTCACTGCCCATGCCGGTGATCGTGTAACTGATGATCTCTGCTTGTCCCCCGGGATGGACGGGATAAACCGGATAGATCAGCACCACTAATTGAGAATCGGAGTCGCCATATCGGAGCGTCGTTTTCGAGAGGAATGGCGACGTGACGACATCTGATCGGAAAAGGAGATCGAGAACACGATCTTTCATATCCGCTGGTACGCCTCCACCCGATTGCCCTACGGCACTCAGCACCAGCAAAAAAGGGACAAGTAGGGCACGTCCCATGCACGTTTTGGAAATCATCGTAGTCCACCTCCTCATCTGCCGCGCGGCCTCGATCTATTGAAGTTGAATGTAGTCATTTAGCGACGGGTAGCCATGCGCCGTGCCGGGGATCGTCACATAAAGCGAGCGCTGCGATCTTACAAAATCCGGAACCTGTGTGTTAGGGCTTCGATCGCCGGGCGAAGGTCTAGGATCGAGCGAGTTCCCGTGCGTGTGGTAGATGGCAATCGTGTTGGCATCCGTTGTTATTCGCAGATGATGGCCGTCTCCGCTTCGCCATTCACCGAGTTCACCTGGTTGGCGGGAAATATCTTGCCGTCCTTGTATTCGATGGTGCCTCCCGCTTCAGCGCGCCCGTTCCGCGCCGTACCGTTCATCGTCTTCTGCCACGCCTCATCAGATGCTTTCTTTACGGCCGGGTTTTGGGATAACGGATGACCTGGGTTTGTGGGATCTTCAGGGCCACTTTTCTTTGGATCGTATTGCGGCTTATTTTGCGCCTGGTGGGCAGAGGTATTTTGGGCGGCAGAGGCGGCTTGCTCGGCGTCGGCGTAAGAGCCGAGGACGAAACTGGACTCGCCGTTAATGGTAACTTCCCACACGCCGGGCTCAACTGCATCGCCAGGGCCAAGCGGCTCGCCGCCGGCACGCATTCTGGCGGCCATGTATTCTCCCGAAACTCCTACCAGGGCACCTTCGGCCTGGTGCCCGGAAGGGTCGGAGAGGTTCATTGGATTGTTTTTCACGTACGCATAGAGGTTGAGAGTCTGAGGATTGCCCAAGTCGGCGTAGGGGACGGGCACGGGGACAGCGGACCAGTCGGCAGATTGGAAGCGTCCGAACTGGGAGGAGTAGTAGCGCGCTTCAAAGTTGTCGAGGTTGCTTTCCGTGTCTCGCTCTTTCCCGGTGAATTTGTAATTTTGCGGGCAGGTGTTGGTCACGACGTGCTCGCCGCCGAAGGGATCGAAGTCGGCATCGTAACGGGTTGACATGGCTCGGAAGTGAATCAGCTTCGGCGCATGAAACGAAGCTGTTACAGGCTTGGAATTCAGGGGATGAGCAGGCATTCCATCAATTCATGCCCCTGGTCTATGGGGAGCTCCATCGGCTCGCTCAGCGATATATGGCCGCCGAGCAATCGGGGCACCCTCTTCAGACCACGGCCTTGGTTCACGAGGTCTACCTTAGGCTTGTCGACGTTAAGAATGTTGATTGGCAGAACCGTGTTCATTTCTACGCGCTTTCGGCCCGCCTGATGCGCCGCGTCCTTGTTGACTTCGCCCGTACTCGAAATTACCAAAAAAGAGGCGCTCAATTCGCGCATATACAGTTAGAAGAGGCAGCGACCGTTTCCGCGGCGGTGGGGTCCGAACTGCTGGCTGTGGATGACGCGCTGAAACAACTGGCAGCAGTAGTCAACGCGCGAGGCTTGGTTCAGAGACCGGACTCCTCGGGTCGGGCGCGCCGCCGCGTAGTTCGCTGTCGACGCGACCAGACAAATCCTGCGAGCCGAATCCCACGCCGATTTTTTTGAGGAAGGCGGTGGGGGGTTCGCCGCCGGCGAAAATCCAGACGTAGTCGTTGGGGATGCGCTGGGTCTGGCCAGCGACCTCGAGAACGACGGCGTCTTTCGTGAACTCGACGGGATTGGAATTGAAGATTACCTTGAGTTTGCCTTTGCGGATGCTTTCCTGAATGCGAACGGCGTTGCGTTCCTTGATTCGCGAAAACTCCGCTTGCCGGTAGGACAGCGTGACGGCATTGCCGACCTGATGAGCGAGGCCCATGGCGGCTTCCACCGCGCTATCGCCACCGCCAATGATGAGGATTTTCTTGTTGACGTAGTGATCCGCTTCAATGAGGCGGTACATCACCTTGGGAAGGTCTTCGCCTTTGACACCGAGCTTGCGCGGACTGCCGGTCTTTCCCATGGCGAGCACGACACTGCGCGCGCGGTATTGGCCTTTCGCCGTGCTGACGGTGAAGACGGCATCCTGCCCTTTTTGAATATTGTTGACCTTTTCGCCTTTGCGGAACTTGAAATCGACGCGCTGGAGGACCTGGGTCCAGAAGGCCAGCAACTCTTCCTTGGACAGTTCCAGTTTCTTGAATTTGCCGTACATGGGAAATTCGACGGGGCTGGTCATGACCAGTTTCTGGCGCGGATAATTGGCGACGGTTCCACCGATTTCGCCTTCGTCGACGGTGAGGTAATTCAATTTCTTCTCGATGGCGCGAAGGGATGCGCTGATACCGGCGGGCCCAGCGCCGACGATCAGGACATCGAGAACCGCTGGGTCCTTGCGCACCCCGCTAATGGCGCTCACCCTTCTTGAGATGGTGTCAACGCAGTCGCGGCCCTGATTGATGGCATTCTTGATGAGGGCGAGGCCCCCGAGTTCACCGATGATGAACATGTTCTTGACGGTCGTTTCATACTCGGGAGTGAGATGAGCCAAATCGGCGCTCACCCCGGGATTAGCCATAACCATGGTGATGGCCCCGACCGGACAAACATCGGCACACAAGCTGTGGCCAATGCATTTGTAGCCGTTGACGATGACGGCTTTACCGCCGAGCATGGCGAGGACGTCGCCTTCCGGGCAAATGTGAGTACATGCGGCGCAACCGATGCAGTAGTTCGCGTCAATTTGGGGATGCTGGGCGCGAGGACCGTCGGAGCGGATCTTTCCTTTCTCCGCGGCTTCATGCGCTTGTTCGTCTCTCTTCCTCAGCTTCCTGAGATGCGTAACCAGGAAAAAGAGAATGATCGCAGCGGCAATGGCAAACGAAATGAGATTGTCCATGGAATCCTCAGACCCGGTAGCCCATAAGAAGAACGATGACAATGTGAATCAAAGCGAGAATCGCAAAGGCGTAGCTGAAGGGACGGTGAATTACGTGCCAAAGATGAAAGACACGCTGCGTACGATTCAAGAAAAGGATGCGCTTCGAGAGTGCAGCCTGCTTTTGCGCCACGCGGATGGCGCGTTCGAGTTTGTGGTCGCCGCTGGCGAACAACCCCAAACCCGAAAGAAGCCACGCACCGAAGCCCAGTTGCCGGAAGCGGATAAGAGAAGCGCGGAAAGGACGTTTGAAGTCGATCACGAACATGGAGAGGAGAGAGCCGACGAGGGTGCTGTCGGCGATCTGGTCGCGCGTGGGCAGGACGTACAAGGCATCGACGGCGAAGCCGAAGGCCGCGTGTTGTTCGGCGATTTCGCGCTTCAGAGTTTCTTCGCGGTCGTGGATTTCCTTCATGGTGAGTTCGGCCGCGGTGAGGGTCCGCGGAATTTGTGAATAGAGATAGCGCCCGACGAAGCCGCTGAGCGTGACGGCGAGCATGCTGTAAAAGGCCATGCCGGCGATGTTGCCGAACTTGAACGAGGAGTGGAAGGCGATGATGATGGGAGCGGTAGTACCGAGTACGATGTGAAAATCGAGCCAGTGGCGCGAATTGCCCTGGCGGGCCAGCCAGCCCCATTTCTTGCGCAGCGGATAGAGATAAATCAGAAAGAACATGAACACGCCGAGCATGCCGAGCTTCGTACCGATGGGTCCGCCGGGACTCAGCAATTCATGCTTGGGTGAAAAAGGGCGCTGTTCCATGGGAAGGGTGTAGTAGTTGAATCCGTAGCCGCCGATCACAAGGACGACCGCGAGGGCCGTGAGCCATGCGAGAAGAAGCCGGATGCGGTGGCCGCGCTCCGCGTCTTCCTGGGCAAGCATGCCCGGCCGAACGGATGCCTGAACGCTCATTGTGCCTTCCCCATTTCAATTTGTATTGTCGCGCGGAACCGCCGGTAGGACGTGAAGCGGTGCACGTTGTGCCAATGCTGCAGCGGCGTTTCGAGATCGATGGTGGCAGAGAGGGGCATCCAGTAGGCTTCCTCGGGATCGTGGAACTGGACGAGTGCGTAGTGAATGTCGCTGCTCATGCCCTTAAGTCCCAGATCGCTCAAGCTCGAGTCAATGGCGGCGGTCATCCGCGTGATAGCGCCGGTATCTTTTTCAATCCAAATCATGCCGGAGAGGGGCAGAGGATAGTTCCTGCCGCGAAGCCGGAGCGCGGCGGGAGAGGAGGCGCCGGGAATCGGCGTGAAGTGAATTTCCTCGAGTGTGATGCCATCGACGACTTCTTCGCCAGCGGGCTGAAACTGATAGCTCGTTTCATACTGCGGATGGACGATGAGGAGGAGGCTGGCGAATCCGTTGGTAACGAGCAGGGTGCGGGCGGGATCGCGAAAAGGAAGCTTGCGGGCGTCGCGGGATTCGACCAGTTTCAAGGTGCCGTTCGCGTTGCTGGCTTCGAGCTGGTAGTCGTATTTCGACT
>Ga0079221_10000092_pt1 | contig 18940 bp, 19 predicted proteins | sample GAAS200_FD_75069 | JGI IMG/M metagenome (GOLD analysis project Ga0079221, IMG submission 75069) | Agricultural soil microbial communities from Georgia to study Nitrogen management - GA AS200 | ecosystem: Environmental > Terrestrial > Soil > Agricultural land | place: USA: Georgia | collected... | reverse complement strand
TCAGGCGTGGACGATCGCCAGGTGTGCCTGGATCGGAGCATCGACGGCGCCGGAGCCGTACCGGCGGCCAATCTCCTGCTCGGCGGCGTCGGTCGCGGCGCCGAGGCGGGACGCGTCCCGGCTCTCGATCTCGTTGCGCAGCGGCGTCCCCTGGCAGTACGCGACCGCCACAATACGCGGCGACTCCGCCCGGCTGCGGTGGGTGACGGTAACGATCTCGGCCGCGGCTCGGAATCCGCCTTGGGCGACATCGCGGGCAATCGCCGCCTTGTCGTGATAGCCATGGGGCGTGCGCGCCATGAACCGCGGCGGGTCGTCGGCGAAGACGTCGGCCAAGGCGTCGGTAACGGCGTCGGCGAAGCCGTTCTCCTCGATCCGATCCCAGACGTTGAACAGGAAGACGCCGCCCGTGCGCAGCACCCGGCGCGCCTCGGCGAACGCCTTCGGCTTGTCGGGAAAGAACATCGCTCCGAACTGGCACACGACGGCATCGAAAGCAGCGTCGGCGAAAGGAAGCTGCATGGCGTCGGCCTGGCGCCACTCGACGGGGCGCGACGTCCCGAGGGCGGCCGCCTGGTCGAGCATCGCCTGGTTGAGATCCGTGGCGATGATCTCACTGCCTGCCGGCAGCGCCGAAGCGAGCGCACGCGTCACGACGCCGGTGCCGGCCGCGATCTCGAGCACCCTTTGCGCGGACCGCGAAGCGAGTTGCCGCGCCAGGTCGTCGGCGTACGGCTGAAAGATCAGCGGCACCAGGTACGTCTCGTAGATCTTCGGAATCGAGCCGGCGAAGACCTTGTCGGTCGCAGCGCCGGTCATGACGGTGCGCAGCGGAGCGCAAACGCGAGGCGAGCGAACGGCATCATCGCTCGGCCACCGCGAGACGGATGCCGAGCACGACGAAGAGCGCACCCGCCGCCTGCGACAGGCGGACGTACGCCTTGGGATGTCCGGCGAAAAAACGGCGAACCGACGCCGCGGCGAGCGCGAGGAACAGGCACCAGGCCGTGCCGGTGGCGACGAACGTCAATCCCAGGGCGACGAATGCCGCGATCTTCGCCGGGCTTTCGTGATCGATGAACTGCGGCAGAAACGCGAGAAAGAACAGCGCCACCTTCGGATTGAGCACGTTGGTCACGACGCCCTGGCGAAACGCCTTCCCGGCGTCCGATGCGGCGGACGCCGTAGGCAGAACGGCCGGATCGCGCGCGAGGACGAACCGCACGCCGAGGTAGACCAGATAAGCCGCGCCGGCGAGCTTGACGACCGCGAATGCCGTCGCGGAGGTGGCTAGGATCGCGGACAGGCCGGCGGCGGCCGCGAGGGTGTGCACGATGCAGCCGCTGCAGATGCCGAGCGCCGAAGCGACGCCCACTCGCCGGCCGCGCGCGATGCTGGAGCCGAGGATGTAGAAGGTATCCTGTCCGGGCGTGAGGTTGAGCAGGACCCCCGCGAGAACGAACAGCCCGTAGTCGTGGATGCCGAACACGACGATGAATGGGAATCCGGTTAGCGCTTGCGTTTCCGGGCGGCGCTCTTCGCCTTGCCCGCCTTGCGTTTTCCGCCCGTCTTCTTGCCCGCCGCGCGCTTGACCGCGCCGCGCCGCGCCGCCGTGCGCTTCTTGGCCGCCGGCTTGGACGGGCCCAGTCTCGCGACCGATTCGCCCGACACGGGGTCCGTGACGCCGAGCCCGTTGCCGAGATCTTCCAGCATGCCGCGAAACTCGTCCAGCATCGAGACCATTTGCGGCCGGGCGTTGACGATGCTCTGGAAGTTGCGCCATTCGCCGACCAGGCAGAAGGTCCGGTCGCCCGTCCTGACCAGGCTGCCGCCGACGAAGCCCTTGAAGGCGGGCCCCATCTTGCGATGGGCCTCGATGAACGCCTGCTCGTTACCCGGTTTGACTCTGAAGCGAACGACGTTGAATGCCGCCATTTAATCTCCTCCGAAATACGCTTACCGTCGAGCGATGATACTCCTGCCGGCCACGAAGTCGCTGGCAGGGGCGAGTCCGCAGAGACCGACGGCCCGGGTTCCGCGCGCGCCCAGTCCTCGGCGTAGCTGGCGTTCATTCCGGACTGGCGCAACGAACCGCCGTCAGCGGGTGAGGCGCAGCCGCTCGAAAACGTAGCGGGCAAGCGCAGTCGCGTCGATCCGGGCGCCGCACAGCCCGACGTGCCCGTCGGGACGCACAAGGTAGAACGACGGTCGCGGAATCTGCGCACGCGAGAGCTCCACGTTGTTGCCTCGGTCGTCGGGCACCGCGTAGACCCGCAGCAGGTCGCCCAGGCCAAGCGCGCCTTCCTTGGGCGCCGGCTGGCCGAAGAGGATCAGGTTGAAGCGCGTGTCGTCGAGCTTGGCGAAGAGATCCTCGACGGCGCCGTTCGGCTCGAGCTTGAGCTTGAGCCAAGGGAAGCGGTCGCCCGCCTGCGGCGCGTCCGACCGGAAGCCGTCCAGCGACTGCGACAGCGGGCCTGAACGGTAGTGGATGCCGATCTGCGAGATGGTGCGAAACGCGATGCGCTGCATCCACTTGCGGCGCATCGCGAACGCCATGATGCGGGCGAGGATCTCCGTGCGGAAGATGCCGGCGAGCGGGTTGTCGGAGACGATGAGCCGGAAGCCCCGGTCCGTCGTGTCCAGCAGGCGCCGCGCGACAGGAACGCGCTCCGCTTCGTAGGAATCGAGGAGCGCGGCGCCCGCGCGCCCCTGGGTGACCAGGGCGAGCTTCCAGGCCAGGTTGTACGCGTCCTGCAGGCCGGTGTTCATGCCTTGCGCCCCGACGGGACTGTGGATGTGCGCGGCGTCGCCCAGCAGAAAGCAGCGGCGGTCGCGGAAGTGCTCGGCGCTGCGGTGATGGATGCGGTAGGTCGAGAACCACATGCACTCCTTGAACGACAACCCTTCGCCCGCCTCCCTGGTGAGCGAGGGAATCACCGCGTCGAAATCCACGTGCTGGTCGCCGCGCAGCTCCTTGGGCAGGATTCCGACCAGCCGCCAATGGTCCTGGCCGCGCAACGGGAAAAAGAGGTGGAAGCCGTCCCGCCACAGGTACACGTTGACCTCGTCCGGCACCATGCTCCCCGTCGCGACCGTGTCGGCGACGAAGAAGACGTGCTCGTAGGGTGCGCCGGGGAAGGTGATGCCGCAGGCTTCGCGCACCGCGCTTCGAGCGCCGTCGCAGCCCGCGACCCAGGCGGCGGTGAGCGTGCGCGTCGTGCTGTCGGGCTGCCTCAGCGCCGCATCGACGTGATCGAGCCGCTGCTCGAGGCCGGTGAGCTCGGTGTTCCATTGCACCGACATCCCGAGCTCGCGCAGGCGCTCGCCCATGATGAGCTCGTTGTCGTCCTGGCCGAGAACGAGGATGTAGGGATAGGGCGTGACCGCGTCGCCGGCGTCGTTGAGCGGCACGTTCGCCATCAACCGGCCTTGCGCCCAGATGTTCCCGCCGGTCCCCTGCTTGCCCATCTCGAGCGCGCGATCGACGATGCCGAGATGCGCGTAGATCTCCAGCGTGCGCGCCTGCACGCCGAGGGCGCGCGTCTCGCGTGCCGGTCCCGCGTGCCGGTCGATGATCTGCGCATTCACGCCGCGCCGCGCGAGCTGATTGGCGAGCATCAGCCCGGTCGGACCGGCACCTACGATGAGAACGTCGGTGTCCATGCAGGCCTCCGCTTGGGTTTCAGGCGTGCCGCCGGGCAACCCGTCTTGCCGGAGCGGGCACGCCGTCTTCCCGCGCCCACGACGAAGGATCCGGCGCCCAGCCCCTGGCGTCATCCTTCTCCAGCAGCGCGCAGACATAGCTCCCGAGATCGACCCCGAGGCGGACCCGTGCCGCCTGCGCGCCCGAATCCGAGCGATTCGCCGCGAGCACGAAGGCGCGGAATGCCGGCCAGTCTTTCGCCATCTGCTCCACCATGATCTGCGCCAGGTCGTAAGAAAGCTCGCTGCCTTCGTCGGTGCGCGAGAACGACTTGCCCGACCAGAATTCCTGTATTTCGGGCGAGCCCCAGAATGCAAGATGCCTCCGATGCATCTCGTCGGGCGCACGGAGCGGCCGACCCGACCAGGTCAGTGCGCGTTCGGTGTTCACGGCGAGCCCCTCGTTGAGCCACAACCGCAAGGGCAGACGGGCGACGGAGGCATGAGTCATTTCGTGTGCGATGACCGGTTCGACCGAATGCAGATCGGACTTGACGGTCACGAAGTGGCCGAGGCCCGAATCGATGTACATGCCTCCGCTGAGCGCGAACTCGCCTTTCTCGGGGTAGTAGTAGGAGACGTAGTTGTAATAGCTGTCTTCGTCGTCGAATACGACGAGGATGCTCCGGCCCTCCCCCGGAGCGGCAACGCCGTCCAGCAGTCGCGTTATTCGCATGGACGTCTTGTCCATGAAATCGAGCGTGACCGGCGCGAGCGCCGGCTCGATGCTCGATAAAAGCGCCGTCCTCTTGCCTTCGTCGAGCCGGTATTGCGGGCCCAGCGCGCCCTTGAGCTCGAGGAGCCACGCCGTGGAGCACGATGACCAGGCGGCCGGATGCAGCTCTGGAGGAAGCGTGGCTATCCAGGCCCCGACCGCTTTCCAATCGACGTACGGCAGTCCGTTGACGTACTTGATACGAGCCGCCAGCGGAAAGTCGGGCGCGTCCTCGTCCTGTCCGGTCGGCTCGAGCTTATGCAGGCCCGAGCGCGCGTCCGGAGCAGTTTCGTCGGGTGTGGGCGATCGAAAGAGCTTGAACATGCTTTCGACGGGCGGACCGCCCGATACAGCAGGGACGGCATGAAAGCCCCGCCGTGCGAGCGCGCCTAGTCTACCCGCAGTGCAGCGCCAGCGTGAAGCTTCCCTGCGGTCGCGGACGTGGACCTGGACGGCTCGGGAAACCGCTCGAAGCAAGCGACCCGCGAGCGTGGGCCAGCAACAGTCAACACCGGGCTCGTCGGCGTCAATTCCACCCATGCCGCCGCCCGGCCACGGACGCACGCAGCTTATACGCCAAGATAACGCTGCAACAGCTCCGGCCGCGCCTTGATTTCCCGCGCCGGCCCCTCGTGTGCGATGTGTCCGTTGTTGATGATGTAGACGCGCTGCGCCAGCGCCAAGCTTGCCGCGAGATTCTGTTCAACCAGGACGATGGTCTGGCCCGCCGCCGCAAGCTCGCGGCACGCGTCCATCAAATCGCGCACGATGACCGGCGCGAGCCCCTCGAACGGCTCGTCCAGCAGGATGATTTTCGGGTCGCGGACAAGCGCCCGCGCGATCGCGAGCATCTGCTGCTCGCCCCCCGACAGATCCGTGCCGCGGCTGCCACGTCGCTGCTTGAGGCGCGGAAACATCGCGTAGATTCGGGCGAGCGGCCACTTCGTGGAAGCCGTCAGCCCCGCGAGGATCAGGTTCTCCTCGACATCGAGACTGCCGAAGATGCGGCGATCCTCGGGCACGAGCTGCATGCCCGCTCGGGCGATCGCGTGGCTCTTGCTGCCGGCCAGCTCGACCCCGTCGAGCCTGACCGAGCCCGTGCGCGGCGTCACCACGCCCATCAGGCTCTTCAACGTCGTGCTCTTGCCGGCGCCGTTGCGGCCGAGCAGCGCCACGACCTCGTTGCGCTCGACGCGCAGCGCGATGTCGAAAAGGATGTGCGAATCCCCGTAGTAGCTGTTCAGCCCCTTGACCTCGAGCAGGCTCACGATTCGAGCACCCCGTGCACGCCCCCGAGGTAGGCTTCCTGCACTTTCGCGTTGCCCTTGATTTCCTCGGGCGTGCCTTCGACCAGCACACGGCCTTCCTGGAGCACGGTAATGCGCTCTGCCAGCTCGAACAGCGAATCCATGTCGTGATCGATGATGATCATCGTCCGATCGCGGCTGATCGACTTGAGCAGCTTCACGGTCTCGACCCGTTCCCCCGGGCTCATGCCCGCGAGCGGCTCATCGAGGAGCAGGAGTGTCGGCGACGACGCGAGAGCCAGGCCCACTTCCAGTCGCCGCTTCTCGCCGTAGGCGAGCTGCGACACCGGCGTATCGCGGCGATCGACGAGGTTCACGAGCTCCAGCGTGTGCTCGACCTGCTCGTCCAGCCCGGGGATCCTCGACAGGCTGCGCAGCGCATCGAGCCTGAACTTCCCGCGCAGCTCGGCGAGAACGGCGATGATCAGGTTTTCGCGCACCGTCAGGCGGTTGAAGAGCTGGTTGACCTGATAGCTCTTGGTCAGACCGAGCTGGCACACGTCGGTCACGCTCATGCCGGTGATGTCGCGGCCCGCGAATACGATCCTGCCCGACGTGGGTGGTACTTCGCACGTGAGCATCTTGAAAAAAGTCGTCTTGCCCGCGCCGTTGGGTCCGATGATGCCCCGCAGCTCGCCGCGACTCACGGTGAAATCGATGCCGGCGTTGGCGATGACGCCGCCGTAGTGCTTGGTGACGGCCGACGTCTGCAGAATCGGGCCGCTGAACCCGTCGGGCACGCGCTGGCGGGCCGGCATCGCGGCGACCGCGCGCTGCGCCGCGGCACCGGCCCCGGTCCTCCACCCGTCGGCGGAGATGTGCGCAACCGGCGACATCTCCTTCGACCGGCCTGCGATCCGGTCGCTGACGAACCGGCCGAGATCCCTGACGCCGCCGATGATGCCCTGGCGCAGGAAGCACACCAGCAGCACGAATACCAGCCCGAGCACCAGCTTCCAGGCGGCGCCCAGCCCGAGCGTCGCCTGAAGGAAGTCCTGCAAAGACAGCCACACGGCGGCCCCGACCAGCGGACCGAACAGCGTGCCGCGGCCGCCGATTGCGGTCTGCATCACGAGCTGACCGGAGGTGTCGAAGGTGAAGGCTTCCGGCGGCATGAACGCTTGCAAAACGCCCAAAAGGCCGCCCGCGAGCCCCGCATACGCGGCGGCGATCACGAACGCGGTGAGCTTGTAGGCGTGGATGCTGTGGCCGACGGCCGCCGCGCGCAGCGGATTCTCGCGGATCGAGCGGAGGATCGCCCCGACCGGCGAGCGCACGATGCGCAGCGCGATCACCATGCCGACGAAGTAGCAGAACGCGAGGAACGGATAGAGCGACCAACCGGTCGTGAAGTGGATCGTGGTGAAGCCGAGCTGGAGGCTCGGGGTGGGAACGCCGGGCAACCCGTTCTCGCCGCCGGTCCAGTCCGCGAGCGGGTTGAACTCGACGAAGTAGAACACTTCCGCGATCGCCACCGTGATCATCGCGAAATAGATGCCCGTGCGCCGCAGCGCGATCAGTCCGACCAGGTAGCCGACGACCGCGGCGGCGATCATCCCGATGATCAGTGCCAGCACGACGTACGGGAAGCTCGTCCGCGTGAGGAGATAGGCGGCGACGAAGCCGCCCGTGCCGTAGAGCGCCGATTGACCGAACGACAGGAGACCCGTGTAGCCGAACAGGATGTCGAAGCCGATGCCGAACAAGCCCCAGACCAGGATGCGGTTGACCGTATTGGGCGCGAAGCCGAGATAAGGCAGCACGAACGGCACCGCGATCAGACCGATCGCGGTCAGCGTCTCGACCAGCAAAGGACGCCGGCCGGGCATCAGACGCCCGCGGTCATTCGCGGCCCCGCACGCCGAGCAGCCCGCGGGGTCGCACCAGCAGCACCAGCGTCATGGCCGCGAACAGCATCACATACGCGTAGCCCGGGTTGATCATCGAGGTGACGCTGATGATCTCGCCGGCGATCAAGCCGCCGAGCACGGCGCCCGGGAACGATCCGACGCCGCCGATGACGACGACCACGAAGGTCTGCACCAGGATCGCTTCGCCCATGTCGGGGGTGAGCGAGACCACGGGCGCATTGACGATCCCCGCAAAGCCCGCGGCCATCGCGCCGATGCCGAACACCACCATGAACACGCGGTAGACGTCGATGCCCAGCGCATCGACCATGACCGGATCCTCGATTCCGGCGCGCACGATCATCCCGAGCCGGGTGCGGTAGAGCACCAGGAAAAGCACGAGCAGCGCCACGGCCACGATGCCGATGACGGCGATGCGATACGTCGGATAGAGCATGAAGCCGAGCGAGCTGATCCCGGAAAGCAGGTTCGGCGGCGGCAGGGCGTGCGAGTCGCTCGTGAAGAACAAGCGGACGATCTCGACGAAGCAGATCGAAAGCCCGAAGGTGACGAGGAGCTGGTCCTCGTGCGGGCGGTCGTAGAAGTGGCGGATGATGACGCGTTCCATCACCACGCCCACGAGCAGCAGAAAGAGCGCGCCGGCGACGACCGCCAGCACGAAGGAGCCGGTGGCCTGGTAGGCGACGTACCCGGCGTAGCCGCCGAGCATGAACATGGCGCCGTGCGCGAGGTTCAGCACGCCGAGCGTGCCGTAGATGATCGTCAGCCCGGAGCTGATGAGCGCGAGCAACGCGCCCAGCGCGAGGCCGTTGAACAACTGCGCCAGCAGGTTGGGCCAGCTGATCATGGCGGGGATTGATCCGTCAAGGCAGGCCGAAGCCGGGCGCCACCCCGCCCCATGCGCGAGGCCGCGGGCGACAAATTGCCGCCCGCGGTGCCATCACGCCGCCTCCAAACTCTCAGGTGTACGAGCCGAGATTGCAGCCGAACGCGTCGGGCTTCTGCATCAGCGGCGCGCCGGGCACGATCTCGACGACCTCCCAGAAGTCCTCCTTGTTCTTCATATCCGACGCCGTCTTGCCGCGCACGATGACCACAGGCCGCACCAGCTGGTGGTCCTCCTTGCGGAAGTAGACCTCGCCGACCATCGACTGCAGCTTGCGGCCTTCCTCGTAAGACTTGATCACGTCGGGCGGATAGAACGTGCCCGCATTCTCGACCGCGTCGGCCCACATCGCGAACTCCATGTAGGCGTTCTCGGCGCCCCACTCCGGCTTGTAGCCGTACTTCTTGTCGAACGCCTCGACGAACATCTTGGCCAGCGGGTACTTGTCCTCGAGCGTCCACCAGAAGTCCGTCGCGGCATACACGCCCGCCAGCAGATTCCCGCCGACTTCGCGGGCGAGGAAGGGCGTCTGGTACGGGATCACCAGCTTCATCTTGTCGAAGATGCCGAAGCGCTGCGCCTGCTGCGTGGAAAGCACCGCGTCGTGGCCCCAGTTGACGTTGAGCAGCACGTCGGCGCCGGAGTTGGCGACGTTGAGCAGATACGACGAGTAGTCCGGCGCGCCGAGCGGCGCGACCTGGTCGGTCACGGTGGTCCAGCCGGCCTGGCCGTTGAGGTAGTCGGACATCGACTTGGTGACGGTGTGCCCGTAAGTGTAGTCGGGCGTGAGGTACGCGGCCTTCTTGTTCTTGCCGAAGGTCTTGACCACGATCGGCCCGATCGCCGCCGCAGCCGTCTGGCCGTAGAAGCACTGCCGGAAGCCGTAGCGCACGCAGTCCTTGCCGGTGGTGTCGTTGGAGCCGGAGATGCCCGCGAGATACAGAACCTTTTCGCGCTGAGCGAGCTTGTTGAGCGCCACCGCGACCGCGCTCGAGGTCGACCCGGTCATCAGCACCGCATTGTTCTCGGTGATGAACCGCTGCTCGGCCTGGACCGCGTCGTTCGGCTTGGCGGCGGAGTCGGCGACGCCGTACTTCAGCTCCTTGCCGAGGACGCCCTTCTTGGTCTTGGGCGAGATCTGCCTGATCAGCGGATGACCGGCGTTGATGTGCTCGACGGCGAGCTGATAGCCCTTGAGCTCGTCCTCGCCCTGCACCGCATACGTGCCGGTGCGCGGCACCGTGATGCCGATGAATACCGAGTTGCCGCTCGAGCCCGCCGGATACGTGCCGATCGGCGGATGATCCGCAGCCAGCGCTCGGGCCGCGAAGCCTGTCGGCAGTGCGAGTCCGCCCGCGACCCCGAGCGTCGTGCGAATGAAACTGCGGCGGCTGTGATTGTCCGGATTCGACTTGCGGTCTTGCATGACTTCCTCCTAGGTTTGGACTCCTTCCCCCCGCTCGTACGATATATCGTGAGGCGATATTAGTATATCGTATAAGGATACGAATTGCATTGCGTCTGGGTTCGCCTGCGCCGTGGCAGAATGGCGCCTGAAAGGAAAGGCACGACGTGCAACTGAAGAGGGCCGAGAAGCGGTTCAGGCTGGCCACCCGGGACTACGCCGAGCTCGCCGCGTTTCGCCGCGCCCTCCGCGGCTTCCTGCGCTTCAGCGAGGAGGCGGCCGCCGAGGCCGGCCTCACCAGCCAGCACTACCAGGCCATGCTGGTCCTGCGCGGCTGCCCCGACGGCGAGCGCGTCGCGATCAACGATCTGGCCCGGCAGCTTCTCATCAAGCACAACAGCGCCGTCGGCCTGGTCGACCGGCTGGTCCAGGAAGGGTTGATCGTCCGAGAGCCCTCGATCGCCGACCGTCGCAAGGTCGAGCTTCGCCTCACCAGCCGCGGGCGACAGGTGCTGGCCAATCTCGCCGCGATGCATCGCCGCGAGCTGGGGCGCATCGGCCCGGACCTGAAGCGCTTCTTTGCCGAGATATCCCGGCTGGGGCGCGCCGGCTCGACCCGGGCACGGCTAGCTCGTCGGTCGCCTTGACTCCGAGCCCCGTGCAGATCCCCGGGGCGAGCGACAATGGACGGTCGCTCGGATTGACGAGGATGAGCCATGGGACACAGGGAAACGCTCCCCCGTAAAAGCATGTCGCGCAAGCAGATGCTGAAGCGCGTCGCCCGCTTCAGGAAGCTGAAGGGCTCCGACGGCGGACTGCCCGACAGCAGGATGCCCGGATGCGAGCGGACGCTCTACAACGTCATCGGATTCCAGCCACCCAGGGTCGAGCGCGGCGGGAAGCAATCGCCGGTCGGCCTGGAGGCCGCGCGCATGGCGGCCATCAAGATCTCCGAAGGCTTCAATCTGGCCTATTGCCGCGCCAAGCCGGGCAAGGGGCCGATGTTCCACAACCACGACACCAATGAGACCTTCATCGCCATGAGCGGAACGTGGCGCGCGAGCTGGCTGAACGGCAAAGGCAAGCCCGAGCACGTGGACCTGAAGCCGCTCGATCTCATCTCCTTTCCGCAGGGCGTCATACGCCGCTTCCAAAACGTGACTCGCGGTCCGAAGACCCGGGACTCGATTCTCATGGTCGTGATCGCCGGCGATACGCCCAGCTCGGAGTTCACGACCGAGTCGATGCGCGAGATCGAGCGGGCGGGAGCGATCCCGGGGCTTGGCCCGCCGCGAGCTGCGACGCTCAGGGCAATCCGTCGACGAAAAACCGGAGCACGGCGGCCGTCGGAGTGAAGGAGTCGACTTCGACGACTCGCGGATGAGGCGCGCGGGTATGGCCGTACCGATTCAGCCAGATCGAATCCAAGCCGTAATCCAGCGCACCCTGGATGTCGATTTCCCATAGGTCGCCGACCACGATGCATTGGGAAGCAGGCAGACCGGTCCGCGCGACCGCATGGCTGAAGAACTCTCGGGCGGGCTTTCTCGAGCCCACGACTTCGGACACCATGAGCTCGTCGAAGGCCGTCTCCAAGCCGAGGCTGCGCAGCTTCGCCGACTGCTCGGACCAGATTCCGTTCGTGATGACGCCGAGCCACATACCCAGGTCGCGAAGCGATCGGAGCAGCTCCGTCACGCCCGCTACGGCACGCCAATCGCGGCCATACGCTTCGCGGTAGATCTCCTCGCACCTTTCGGCGAGCGCGGCATCGGCTCGGACGCCGAAATCGTCCAGCAAACGGCGCATCCGCTCGACTCGCGCCTCGGCGATGGACATCGATCCGTCGAGGACGGCGCGGTGGGTTCTCTGCAGATGGATGTCGTGGGCTCGCTCGAGATCCCGGACGTCCGCTCCCGAGAGCGCCGCGACGCTCCTCGCGATCGCGGAGAGTGCGTCGCGGCGATGACCCTGATGATCGAAGATCGTATCGTCGAGGTCGAAGAGAGCGGCTCGGTATTTCGGCGTCATTTCAATCCCGCCGCGTGTGCCTCACTCCGGATGGTCTGGAGCGAGGGCTGCCCGGGATGGTGAGAGCCCGCCGCAGCCCGGGCATCCGGTCATCGCCATGAGACGGCAGAAGCGAAGCTACCGAGCGGCGAGCGGCCTGCGCGCGATGACTCCGAGAGCGAGGAGTCCCACGAGCAAAAGAACGATCGGTGCGGGCTCGGATACGGCGGTCGTGATGAAAAGCTGCGACGGATGACCGTAGTTGTACTCCAGCGAACTGAAGACGTCGGTACCGCTGGAGCGCAAGTTGAACGCAAGAAAAGGCGCATGCGTATTTTCCACAAATCCGGTCACGCCGAAATACGCGTCCTGGCCGAAGCCCAGGTTCGCGGGGAGGACAAGGGTCCCGAGGAATGTTCCGGCGTTGGCGTCGGTCACGTCGAGCTGACCGATGTCGGTCCCGTACCCATAAACGTCGACATCGGGCCCGAACAGAGGCAAGCCATACGGATTCAACGTCAAGAATGCCTGAGTGATCGTTCCAGGAATCTCGGCCGACGAGAACTTCACCGCCCCCTGGATATAGCCGGAGGTCAGAACGTAGGCACCGTCGGACACGACGTTACAGCCGTTGCACGTGTATAGCGACCCGTCGCTGGCCGGCTCGACCGTGACCTTCGTTGCATGAGAGACGGTTGAGCCAGACCCGGCGAGCGCCGCGAGTGTCAATGAAACGACGACGGCTTTCATAGGCCTCCGCGATGTGGGCAAGAGCGGCACTTGCGGATCCTTCTACCCGGCCTGCGCCTTGAACATCGTCGTCGCGGCCGTCACCAGGGTGCCCAGGTCGGCGAGATTCGAAGGCACGATCAGGGTGTTGCCCGCCTTGGCGAGGTTGCCGAACGCGGCGACGTACTGCTCTGCCACCTTGAGATTCACCGCGTTCATCCCCCCGGGCGAGCTGATGGCTTCGGCGACCTGCCGGATCGCCTTGGCGTTGGCTTCGGCGATCGCGAGGATCGCCGCGGCCTGGCCCTGCGCGGTGTTGATCTCCGCTTGCTTGACGCCTTCCGACTGGGCGATGGCCGCCGCCCGCGCACCGGCGGCGAGGTTGATCTGCTCCTGCTGCTTGCCCTCGGACGTCGCGATCACCGCCCGCTTTTCGCGTTCCGCGGTGATCTGCGCCTGCATGGCGTGCAGGATCTCCTTGGGCGGCGTCAGATCCTTGATCTCGTAGCGCAGGACCTTGACGCCCCAGTTCGCGGCCGCCTGGTCGAGTGCCTCGACGACCTGAGCGTTGATGTGATCGCGCTCCTCGAACGTGCGATCGAGCTCCATCCGGCCGATGACGCTGCGCAGCGTCGTCTGCGCGAGCTGCGTGATCGCCACCACGTAGTTCGAGGAGCCGTAGGAAGCGAGCCGCGGGTCGGTCACCTGGAAGTAGAGAATGCCGTCGACCTGGAGCTGGGTGTTGTCCTTGGTGATGCAGATCTGCGACGGGACATCGAGCGGGATCTCGCGCAGGTCGTGGCGGTAGGCGAGCCGGTCGACGAACGGGACGACGAAGCGAAGCCCGGGCTCCAGCACTTCGTGGAACCTGCCCCAGCGCTCGACCACGAACGCGTGTTGCTGCGGGACGACGCGAATCGCCTTGTTGACGACGATGATCGCGACGATGAAGACGGCGAGCGCGACGAGCGCGGAGCCGGTAAGCATCTGCAGCATGGCGTCCCCCAAGGGAATTTGGCGACTTCAGGTGCCGGCCGGACGCCGGTCGGAGAGAATCAGCACCGATCCGCGCGTGGCCGCGATGTACATCGTCTCGGACTGCGGCGTATCGGGCGAGGCGAGCTCGGCGTCCCAGGTCGAACCGCGGTAGCTCACGCGCGCGGTTCGCGCCGGGCCCCAGCTCTCGACGCGCACCCTCTGGCCGACGTCGAGCGAGGGCTGATCGGGCGAGCGGCCGCGGCCCCGCTTCCAGCGCTCGAGCGCGATGACGCCGGCGACGCCGAGGACGCTCGCGGTGAGCCATTGGTATGCCGCGCCGCCGTCGAGCCATGCGACCACGCCGCCGCAGGCCACGGCGATGCCGACGACCAGAAGATAGAAGGTGCCCGTTATCAGCTCGGCGGCGACGAGCGCGGCCGCGACGATCCACCAGATCCAGTAGCTGGCCAAAGCGTTTCCCTCCGGGCCGCAAGGATAATGGAAATGCTCCGGCTTGGGCAGCGTGAGCCGAAGCCGGTCACAAGGACTTGCAAGCTCACGGAAAGACCCCAGATTCGGCTATACTTATTGTTTTTGCGTCAACCCCTTCGCGCAAGTTCAAGGGAGCCGAAAGATGCCGATCTACGAATATCGCTGCGCCGCCTGCGGGCACGAGCTGGAAGTGTTGCAAAAGCTCTCCGAGCCGCCGCTTTCCGACTGTCCCGAATGCCGTAAATCCGCGCTGACCAAGCTCGTTTCCGCGGCGGGATTCCAGCTCAAGGGCAGCGGCTGGTATGCGACCGACTTCAAGGGCTCGGGAAAGCCTGCAGCCAAGGCCGACGGCAAGAAAGGCGAAGGCGCGGCGAAGTCCGCGGATTCGTCGGGAGACGGCAAGAGCGGATCCTCGGACGAATCGAAAAGCACCGCCAAGACCGAAGCGGCGAGCACCGGGACGTCCGGCGGCTCGTGCGGAGGCAACTGCTCTTGCCATTGACCGGCGCATGATCCTCCGCCGCTACCTGATCGCGGGACTCCTCGTCTGGGTGCCTCTCGGCATCACGATCTGGGTGCTCGCGTTCCTTATCGGCACGCTCGACCAGACGCTGCTGCTGCTGCCGGAGAGCATCCGCCCGGAAGCCGTGTTCGGCTTCCACATTCCGGGGCTGGGCGTGGTCCTGAGCGCCGCAATCCTGCTTCTCACCGGCGCGATCGCGGCGAATTTCTTTGGGGCGCGGTTGATCGCATTCTGGGAATCGATTCTGGGACGCATTCCTTTCGTCAAGTCGATCTACTCGAGCGTCAAGCAGGTCAGCGATACGCTGCTCTCCGAGAAGGGCAACGCCTTTCGCAAGGCGCTCCTGGTCGAGTATCCCGCGCCGGGAAGCTGGACGATCGCGTTTCTGACCGGAACGCCGGCCACGGAAGTCGCGACCTATCTCCCCGGCGAGCACGTGAGCGTCTACGTTCCGACCACGCCGAATCCGACATCCGGCTTTTTCCTCATGCTGCCGCGTTCGCGCGTCCACGAGCTCGACATGACGGTGGATGAAGCGCTGAAATACATCATCTCGATGGGCGTGGTCGCGCCGAGGCCGCACCGCGCTCCGCCGTCGCTCGGCCCGGTCGCCCCCGCGCCCGCCGCTCAGCGCGAAGTCGAAATCCGGAATTGATCGGGTTGCCGCGTGTGCCGTCGCGTGAAGTGGCGACGCGCGCTGCGTCTCATTGGTCATCCCGGCGCAGGCCGGGATCCAGCCTGGGCCCGGCACCATTATCAAGATGAGCCGCGGCGACGGCAGTAAACGCAGCTGGAGACGCACTTGAATCGCACCGACTACTGCGGCCGCATCGATCGCAAACGGCTCGGCCAGACCGTCACCGTCTGCGGCTGGGTGCACCGCCGACGCGATCACGGCGGCGTGATCTTCATCGACCTGCGCGACCGCGAGGGGCTGGTGCAGATCGTCTGCGATCCCGATCGCTCCGCGACTTTTGCGGTAGCCGAGAAGCTGCGCCACGAATTCGTCATCCGCGCGACGGGCCTCGTGCGGCCGCGACCCGAGGGCACGGTCAACCCGGAGCTCGCAACCGGCGAGATCGAGATCCTCGCTCACGACATCGAGCTCCTCAATCCGTCGCTCACGCCGCCATTCCAGCTCGACGACGAGAACATCTCGGAGACGGTGCGTCTGACGCACCGCGTCCTCGACCTGCGCCGGCCGTTCATGCAGCGCAACCTCATGCTGCGTCACAAGGCGGCGATGGCCGCGCGCCGATATCTCGACGCCAACGGCTTCCTCGACATCGAGACGCCCGTGCTCTACAAGTCCACGCCGGAGGGTGCGCGGGAATTCCTGGTGCCATCGCGCATCCATCGCGGGCACTTCTACGCCTTGCCGCAGTCGCCGCAGCTGTTCAAGCAGATGCTGATGATGGCGGGCTTCGATCGCTACTACCAGATCGTGAAGTGCTTCCGCGACGAGGATCTGCGCGCCGATCGCCAGCCGGAGTTCACGCAGATCGATATCGAGACTTCGTTCCTCGACCAAACCGAGATCCGTCCGCTGATGGAAGGCCTGGTGGTCGAGCTGTTCCGGGATGCAGCGGGCATCGAGCTGCCGCAGCCCTTCCCGGTCATGACCTACGCCCAGGCCATGCGCGACTACGGGACCGACAAGCCGGACCTGCGCGTGCCGCTCAAGCTCGCCGAGCTGACCGATCTCATGCGCGCGGTCGAGTTCAAGGTCTTCCGCGCCGCGGCGGAGCTCGCCGACGGCCGCGTCGCGTGCTTGCGCGTGCCCGGAGGCGGCGCGCTTTCGCGCAAGGAGCTCGACGACTACGGGGCGTTTACCGCGGTGTACGGCACGAAGGGGCTCGCCTGGATCAAGGTCAACGACGCGAGCAAGCCGAACGACCAGGGGTTGCAGTCGCCGATCGTGAAATTTCTTCCCGAGGCCGTGTTGCGCGAGATCCTCGCGCGAACCGCCGCCCAGAATGGCGACGTCGTCTTCTTCTGCGCCGACCGGGAGAAGATCGTCGACGACGCGCTCGGCGCGCTGCGGACCAAAGTCGGGCACGACCGCGGGCTCGCGCAGGCAGGGTGGAAGCCGCTGTGGGTCGTCGACTTCCCGATGTTCGAATACAGCGACGAGACGACGAGCTGGGGCGCGCGCCATCACCCGTTCACCGCCCCGAAGGACGGCGACGAGGAGCTCTTCGAATCCGATCCGGGCAAGGCGATCGCCAAGGCCTACGACGTGGTGCTCAACGGGTGGGAGATCGGCGGCGGCTCGGTGCGGATCCATCGCGCGGAGGTGCAGCAGAAGGTGTTCCGCGCGCTGAAGATCGCGCCCGAGGACCAGCGCAAGAAGTTCGGCTTCCTCCTCGATGCGCTCGCCTACGGCGCCCCGCCGCACGGAGGCATCGCTTTCGGGCTCGATCGGATGGTGGCGCTGATGGCCGGCGTCGAGCAGATCCGCGACGTGATCGCGTTCCCCAAGACGCAGCGCGGGCAGGACCTGCTGATCGATACGCCTTCGTCCGTGACCGAGCAGCAGCTGCGCGAGCTGCACATCCGCGTGCGGGCGTCGGATCCGACGAAAGAGGGCTAGCTCGGATCCGGGGCGAGCGCCGAAGTCGTTCCCGCACGGTTCCCAGCACTCCGGAGCAGGCACCGGCGGGAATCGCCCCTCTTGCAATAACGACGCCGATCGCCGCTGCCGCTCGCGATAGGCGAGAAGGCCGCTCGGTCCTTGCATGGTGACGCCGATGATAAGCTGCTTGACGGTCACGCAGGAGGGCAGGCTCGGGCCGCTCGCCCTCTCGGTCGCCGACTTCGCTCGCCAGACCCTGCGCGATCGCGAGCTCGTGATCCTCCACGACGGCGGCAGTTCGTTCGACCAGGGCGTGCACGCCCTTGCTCGCGCGAACGATGCCGCCGCCATCCGGATCGTCCGGCTCCCGCCCGCTCCGAGACTGTCGCTGGGAGCTTTGCGCAACCTGGCTGTCGAGGCCGCGCGCGGCGACTACGTCTGCCAGTGGGACGACGACGATCGTTTTCATCCGCGGCGGCTCGAGGTCCAGATCGCCGCGCTGCTTGCCGCCGCCAGCGATGCGAGCGTCCTCGCCGACCAGCTCCACTTCTTCGCCGAAGCGCGCGAGATGTACTGGGATGACTGGCACGACTCGTCCTATCCGTTGAATTTCGTTCCCGGAACGCTCTTCGCGCGGCGCGATGCGATGACTCGTTATCCGGAGGAGCCGCGCGGAGAAGACACCGGGCTCGTCTTGGGCATGCTGCGCGCGGGAAAGCGCTTCGAGCGCGTTCGCGAACAGGGCTACCTGTACATCTACGTCTTCGACGGGCGCAACACCTTCGACCAGGCCCACCACACGGCGATCAGCCTGTATCACCATTTCCGCGGCCCGCGCCTGCTGCGTCACGAAGCGCCGCTCCGGCGCCGCCTCGCCGAGTACGACCCGCCTCTCGGCGCGTTCACGATGCCTTATGCCGGCGGCAGCCTTGAGTTCGTCTAGCGGGTCGCCTCAATCCAGGAACTCTCGCGCGAGGACCGCGTAGGTGGTCCTCCGCGTCCGCACGTACTCCTCGTCGATCTCGCCCGCGTGCACGCTCGTGAAGTCGGTGCGCGTGGCGTCCCACCAGAGGTGCGCCCAGAGGTGCAGGCTGTACACTCCGGCCGTATCCGGATCGTGCCCTTCGAGCAGCGTGCGCACGCCGCGTCGCGTGGCCGCATGCTTGTAGAAACAGGTCTGCGGGACGACGTGCAGGGTATCCGGCATGTCCGCCCACAGGCGCACCGCTTCCTGATTGGAGTGCCGGCTCCACGTCCCGTCGAAGACCTGCGCCATGCGCTCGCGCCAGCGGCGCGCGAAGGCCGCGCCGGGGCGGGCGATCATCAATGCGTTGCAGAGCGACGGGGAGAGCACGCCGTCGGCGCCCGGTACCGGCGCTTCCTCGCCCAGCACGAACGGCTTCTCGAGCCAGCGCGCCGGAAGCGGCCGGATGAACAAGGTGTCCATGTCGGCGTAGACGCCGCCTTCGTCGAGGACGATCGACAGCCGCAGAAAATCGGCTTCGTGCGCGTACGTCCAGCCCGCGTCGCGGATGAGCCGGCCTTCGTCGGTCTTGTCGTAGCGGCCGAGGTCCGGAATGAGATTCGCCGCCGGCGCCTTGCGCAGCGCGAGATGCGGCTTGATGCGATCCCACAGCGGCCCGTACGGCTCATGGCGACAGTGAAAAAAGATCGACTCCGGTCGATTCACCCGCCGGCACGACTCGAGACACAGGTAATGCACGAGATGCAGCGGCTCGCGCTGCGG
>Ga0079221_10000090_pt1 | contig 19251 bp, 38 predicted proteins | sample GAAS200_FD_75069 | JGI IMG/M metagenome (GOLD analysis project Ga0079221, IMG submission 75069) | Agricultural soil microbial communities from Georgia to study Nitrogen management - GA AS200 | ecosystem: Environmental > Terrestrial > Soil > Agricultural land | place: USA: Georgia | collected... | reverse complement strand
TCTCGGTCGCTGGCCATGGGATTGGAGTGCGGTCTGGTGGAATGGCGCAACGTACGTGTGGTATGATCGCCCAATTGATTGACTGTGCGGCGCCTAACCAGCGCCTGAAGCTGGCGGCGCCGCAAAGGAGCTATTGATTTGTGATCACTCAGATTTGGCGCCGCAGCTTAGGCGCGAGCCGTTAGGCAGCCCGCGAACAACTAATGGCTCCCTTCCAATTCCAGGACACGAAGCCGGCAGTCGAGACGGTCGCCCTGTTGGAGGACCTCCGCACTGTTGCAAGGCACCTGGGCGGCGCCTCGGTCACTCAGGACGCGTATCGGCATCACGGCAAGTTTTCATCCACCGCTGTAAAGAAACGGTTCGGCTCGTGGAATAAGGCGCTCGCCGCCGCAGGCTTGCCCCTCAACTCCCGCACCAACCTCTCCGACGCCGAGTTGTTCGACAACCTGAGAACGGCTTGGATTGCGCTGGGGCGGCAACCGAGGAGGGGTGAGATGCAGCCGCCACTTAGCACGCTCACGCATCACCCATACGTCAGGCGCTATGGCAGCTGGCTGGCAGCGATGAAGGCGTTCGTCGCGGCGCAAGAGCTATCGGCCGAAGAATCGTTAGGGGAACCGGCCTCACCGAAGAGAAGTCGATTTCCGGCTCTCGGGTTGCGGTTCAAGGTCATGCTCCGCGATCGTTTCACATGCGTCAAATGCGGTCGATCTCCCGCCACCGCGGTCGGGACCATCCTTCACATCGATCACGTAGTGCCATTCTCAAAGGGTGGTCGTACCGAGCTGGCGAACTTGCAGACACTCTGCGACGGCTGCAATCTCGGCAAAGGTGATTTGTCCGAGTGACCGCGGGCCGTCTAACATGCGCATGATGCTGTTGAGCGCCCTCGCTAACCGTTCATTTGTTCGCGTGGCATTGATACGAGAGGACTTCGGGATGAAGCTCACCTGGAAAACCACAGCGCTCGCAGCATATGCGCAGAGCCGTTAGGCGCCCGCAGAGCTACGAATGGGTCACTCGATCAGACTACTCGGTGCTGCCGGCCTTCTGGCGATGGTTGCTTGTGGCGCGGCTCACCATGCAGCGCCCCCAGCATTCCAATATCCCCAGCTGCTGCAGCAAGCTGGCGTTGAGGGACCTGTTCGCTTTCGGGTGCGGCTCGACTCCGTCGGGAGTCCTCAGGTGACAACCCTCGAGATCCTCGTCAGTCCTAATCCGGGATTCGCACCTGCGGTACGCACCGCCCTCGAAGGGTGGCACGACCCAAGTATGGCTGGCCGCATTGCCGACTATACCGTGCGGTTTGTGATCATGGATACGGCCGCGACCGATTCCGTCCGTCGCTGCGGGAGTGGCGGGGAGGGTTGGGTGGTGTGCGCTCGCCGCGTGCGGCCGCACAGGGCCTATGTTAACTGATGCCTTCGTGGCCGCGCGCGCCTAACCAGCGCCTGAAGCTGACGGCGCACGTAGATTAAGGAATGACTTTTTCACCAGTGCGCCGCAGCCTAGGCGCGAGCCGTTAGGCCGCTTCCGCGGTTGATGGCTTTCCAGTCGGAGGAGACGATGCCATACGTAGACGGTTTCCTGCTGGCGGTGCCCAGGCGTAAACTCCAGCAGTATCGGCGAATCGCCCGTCGTGCCGGCGCTGTCTGGCAAAAGAATGGCGCCCTGGAGTATCGCGAGTGCGCGGGTGATGATCTCAAGACAACGATGGGCCGCTCGTTCACGAGCGCCGCCAAGTGCAAGGTCGGAGAGGTCCCGGTCTTTTCGTGGATCGTCTTCAAGTCGAGAACACATCGCGACAGGGTAAACGCGAACGTAATGAAGGATCCTGCGATGGCCCGAATGATGAAGGCCCCAATGCCGTTCGACCTCAAGCGCATGACCTACGGTGGGTTCCGCGTCATCGTCGATGCTTAGACACCCCCGCCACGAGATGGCTTGGGCGGAAGCGGCCTAACATGCGCTTGAAGCTGGCGGCGCTGCTCTTAAAGGAAGCGTCCATGTTGCCTCATGTTCAGCACGTGCGCCGCAGCCTAGGCGCGAGCCGTTAGGCAGCAAGCTGACTCCGCGGGAGGCATCGGTGCGCACGTCGCTTAGCGTCGGGCTGGTCGCTGCGTTGACCGTGGTCGGGTGCAACGTGAGGCGCGCGTCACAGGGCGGTGCCCTTGGGACCGCAGATCTGGCGGCGATCCAGGATAGCGTTCGCACGTTTGCGGCGGACGTCGCTCGGGGTGTGACAACTCAAGGCCCGGGCGCGTGGCGGAGGTACTTCGCGGATGAACCGGCGTTCTTCATGGCGTCGGAAGGGCACATGGTCTTCCCAACCTACGATTCTGCCAGCCGCGTGATCACGGGCCTGATTCAAGCCATGCCCCGTATCGAACTCCGGTGGAGCGGCGCAGTCCGCGTCGATCCGCTCGGTCACGGCCTGGCGGTTGTCGCGGCGCCATACCACGAGACCCAGACCAATGCGGAGGGGCAGCGAGTCGAGGAAGAGGGATTCTTCACTGGGGTGGCCGAGCACCGGTCTGCCGGGTGGCAGTTTCGGGATGCGCATTGGTCGGTGGCCGGGCCGCCGTCCGGGGTCCGGTAGCCGGTTGCCGCCTGACCAGCGCCCGACGCTGCCGGCGCCGCGAAGGAGCCATTCATTTGTGACCACTGAGATTCGGCGCCGCAAGTTAGGCGCGAGCCGTTAGGCGCCGATGAAACAGCCCAGCCGGCACTCAGGCAACGTCTCGCCAGATCGCGCCGACCACGACGGGCCGTCAAGAAACCTCGCATCGATTAGCCCATTCTTCATCGTGAAAAACCTCCAGGCATCGATCGCCCATTACATCGCATGCTTCGGATTCACGCTGGATTTTCAGGGTCCCGCCGACGATGTCTACTATGGCCACGTGAGCCGGGACGGGATCGGCATCATGCTCAAGGCTATTGGGCCCGACGTGCTTCCGTGCCCAAATCGTACCCGACACCAGTGGGCTCGCTGGGACGCCTGTGTCTACACGCTGGACCCCGATCCACTGTTCCACGAGTTCAAGGAGCGCGGCGCGTCGTTCGTGAAGGAGCTGTCGTTTATCGATGATGGCCTTTGGGGCTTCGAGGTGACCGATGCCGACGGATATGTCCTTGCCTTCTTTCGGCGGCGCGATGAATGAAGGCAGTCCACGGGGGTCGCAGCCTAACACGCGGCTGGAGCTGACGCCGCCCCTCGTAGTAGAATTGCCTTGTGACATGCACACTCCGGCGGCGCAGTTTGACCGCGACCCGTTAGGCCGTTGCCGGAGTTTCTACGAAGTCAGGAGGACCAGATGCGGATCCACCCGATGCTCGCGATGTTGTCCTTCCTCACCGCCTGTGGCGCCGACCAGGCGCTCTCGGTCAACGGGATTACGACCCATACGCTCTCAGTCGCCGTTGGCCAAGAGCTCGACCTCATGCTCTCGACCGTCGGGCCCGGCCAGTATAGCAGCCCGCCGCTCGTGTCCTCGAGCGCCGTGCGTTTCCTTGATGACTCCATCGTGGGCCCCTTCACGCCGGGCGGACCGACCCAGCGCTTTCGATTCCAGGCGGCGGTCCACGGCCAAGCAGTAGTTACGTTCACCCACACGGGTGGCAATCCGACCGTTCAGGACACCGTCAACGTGCAATGAGTGGGGCAGCCGCCGAACCAGCGGCGGCAGCTGCCGGCGCCGCGAAGGAGCCATTCATTTGTGATGACTAGACCTCGGCGCCGCAGCTTAGGCGCGAGCCGGTAGGCGGCTGACGCGGTGACGACTCGAGCGTCCACCATCGCGAAACTGGCAGCGGCGTGCCTGCTTTGTCTCGCGGTGTTTGCAAGTCTCACCCTACTCGTGCTGCATTTTCGGAGAACGTGACTTTGCCCCCGATCCCTTCACCAGGAGGGCCGTAATGACCAAGAACATGGGCACCGTCGACCGCACCATCCGCATTCTTGTTGCGCTCGCGATCGCCGTTCTCTACTTCACGCACAAGATCAGTGGCACCCTCGCCATCGTGCTCGAGATCGTCGCCATCGCGTTCATTGTCACGAGTCTTATCGGGTGGTGTCCCAGCTACGTACCTTTCGGCCTGTCCACTCGCAAGCCGCCGAGCGGCCCGTCGTCAGCCGCCTAACCAGCGCCTAACCAACGCCGGCAGCTGCCGGCGCCGCGAAGGAGCCATTCATTTGTGAGCACTCAAGCCAGGCGCCGCAGCTTAGGCGCGAGCCGGTAGGCAGCGACGCCCAGTGTCCAACAGCCGCGAGTACGACACGCCTCCCGCCGTCGTGTTCACCGTAGGTCTTCTTGGGATCGCGCTCGGTGCATGGCTACTCGCCATACACGTTCTCACCCTGTTCGCCCTCTTGTTCATTATGGCCGGTGGGGGCGCCATCCTGCTCTGGTTCCGTCGCGGCGGACAGGGGCACCCCGCCGACCACCAGTCCGCCAAGGCCGCGACTGTGGATGCGGCGCGCGGGCTGCGCTCTGCTCAGCGGATGATCGTTGCCGCGCACGTCCTGTGCCTCGTCGCGCTGCTCTGGATTTTCCGTGGCGTGTGGTCGTCTCATTTCGCGGGCGGAACGGAAGGAAGGTTGGAAGGGGTAGTCCGCACCCTCCCAGTCGTGTTTCTGGCCCTCATTCTCGACGTCGGTGGTACTATCCTGGCATTCCGGGCCCTCGCGCGCTCACCGGAGCTTCGCACCGCGCGCAACCGACTCCTCGCATGGGTAGGGATCCCGGCATCGCCGTTCCTGGCCTGGTACGTGTGGCATTTTGCGATCGGCTGGTTGTTCTGGATGACCGGACTGGAATAGCCTCCGTCGGTCGCGGCCTCACCAGCGGCTGACGCTGCCGCCGCGCGCTACATTAGGGAAATGAATCACTCGTCTTCTCCGCGCCGCAGCTCCGGCGCGAACCGTTAGGCGCCGCCAAGACCGCGGAGGGTTCTTCGTGCGTCCACCGCACGCAGTCATCCCGAGAGCGACGAGTCTCATGTTGATTGGCGGGGCACTCGCCTGCGATCCGCCCTGGTACTACGCCCAGCGCGTCGAAGTCCGCGGTACGATCAGCGAGGGGGGGTCCTGCCAGGCCACCTTCGCAACGCCGTCGGCGCCCGCGGACACCCTCCCGGCCTCCGCCTGGCATCGGAACGCCGACACCGTCAGGATCCTCTGCAGTCCTGAGCGCGCCGTCGCGAATTTCACTACCCTATTCTTCGACCTGCCAATCAAAGCGACACACCTAGCCACGCCGACGTGCTTTACGTTCGGGGACCACCGCGACACCAACGAGGCCCCGCGCTGTGGAGCTAAGGGCTACGCCGAAGTGAACGTGCTTGGACGGCGCTACTTGGCGACCGGTGGTACGTTGATCCTGACGTCGCTCGGGCCGGATACGCACCGTCGGCCTTTTACAGACCCTGCCCCCCTCGAGGCGAATGCCAGATTCACGCTCCGCGGCCACCGCACCGGCTTTTGGTGCATCGATTGCTGACGGGAAGACGCTGCCTGCCCACGCGCAGCGGAGAAACCCATAACCGCCTCTGGCGAGGAGGGACACTCAACATGCACAACCCGCTTCCACGACTCCTCTTCGCGTTCAGCGCCGCCGTCCTCCTCCTGGGCGGTCTGACGCACGCCGCGGCGTTCAGCAAGGCGGCGGCCGCCGTCGCCGCTTCCGACCTCCCCCCGTTCTACGGCAACTCCCTCAAGGGGCTCTGGCTGATTGACGCGGCGACCCTCGTGATCCTGGCGGTGGCATTCGGATGTCTCGCCGCTCGCCCGGCACTGGCGAATCGGCCGATCGTGACTTGCCTGGCTATTATCCCGGGGGCCACGGCGTTCATCCTGTACAAGTTCATGGGGAACTTCCTGCCGGCCCATATGCTGGTTGCGGCCGCTGCTGCGGCGCTCGCCGGCGCGTGGCGGCTGGTGTGACGGCCGAGCCCGATTCGTTATAGGCAGCGCCACGAAAGCGCTATGTCACGAATAGCGGTGCCCATCGCCCTTGGCCTGGCCCTCGGCTGGGCAACTGCGCACGCCCTGTTCCTCGGGTTCTGGACGCTGATCCCCTGGGGCGCGGCCGGTCTCGGCCTGGGGTACGGGTTCGGGAAACCCGGCGCCTGGCTCGCCGGTGCTCTGTATGGCTTCGCGCTGTCCTTCGTGTTCATGCTCGCTGGATACACGGGCGCCGCTCCACTAACCACGCGAATCCCGTTCTTCGCCCTGCTCGGTCTGTTTGGTGCGGCCTGTGGATTGATTCTTGCCCTGATCGGTGCTCGCCTGAAGCCCAGCGCGCGCGATGCTGCCTGACCCGCGGCTCGACGCCGCCGCGCGATACATTAACGACGTGAATCGGCTAGCCGCGATTCGGTAGGCGACAGACCGTGAACTTCGATCTCGATCGGTCCATAGACCTGCTTCGACGTTCGCCGGCCACGCTCCGGGCGCTCCTCGACGGCCTGGGTGAGCCGTGCGTCCGAGGCACTGAAGGTCCCGAGACGTTCAGTGCATTTGACGTGGTGGGGCACCTGGTCGACGGTGAGGAGACCGACTGGATCCCGCGCGCTCGCATCATTCTCGCACGGGGACCCGACCTCCGCTTCGAACCCTACGATCGATTCCGCCACCGGGCGCGAAACGCCGGTCGCTCCTTGGAGTCCCTGCTCGCCGAGTTCTCCCGGTTGCGTGCTAGGAATCTGGAGCTCCTCCGCTCCTGGAACCTTACCGCGCGGGAGCTCGATCTCCCCGGTGAGCACCCGAGCCTCGGGCGTGTGACGCTCCGGCAGTTGCTGGCGGCGTGGGTGGTGCACGACTTGGGGCACCTCGCTCAGGTCGCGCGGGTGATGGCCAAGCAGTACGGGGATGAGGTTGGTCCTTGGGCGTCCTTTCTGCCCGTGCTCACGGACCACCCCGTCCCTCGCTCCTAGTCCGTGCCGCCGAACCGGCGCCTGAGCTGTCGGCGCCCGAAGGAGCGCCGCCTAGCCGCGAGCCGATAGGCCGGTTCCGCTCCCGAGCTAGCGGACACTCCAAGAAGTCGCTACGGTGGAGGCTACGCGGGGTTCGTTGGGTAGCGCAGGCGATTCTCGGACCTCAACGAGGAAGACCACGTGGGACCTAACGCTGTCGAACTCGTCGGACTCATCGTCGTCGTGGGCACCGCCGCGTTCACGATCATCAGGGTCGCTCATCTGTGGACCGCTCGGCTGCAATCACCCTCGGCCGACGTCGCAGCGCGACTCGAGGCCCTCGAGACTACGGTCCAGCAGCTCCAAGAGGAGCACTCGGAAACCCAGGAGCGGCTCGACTTCGCAGAGCGTTTACTCAGCAAGACGAGGGAAGAGCGGCGGATCGGCGGCTAGAGACCGCTTCACTGACCGCGCTGCCTGACCAGCGGCTGCAGCTGGCGCCGCGAAGGAGGCGTTGATTTATGATCACTCACGTTTGGCGCCGCCGCGCAGGCGCGAGCCGGTAGCAGCCGCGCACCCCGTACATGTACGTCCATCGTCTCACCGTCACCGCCGCTCTGCTCCTGGCGAGCGCCTGTGCACCGTCGGTCCGCGGTACCTCCAGTTCTCCGGTCCTGATCGAACGTCTCTACTTTGGCCGCAACGCGGGTGATAGTTTGGTCGTCACGGATTCCGCTTGGGCGGCGTTTCTCGTCGAAGTGGTCACGCCGCGGTTCCCCGACGGATTCACGGCCTGGCCAGCAGAAGGACAATGGCGTGGCGCAAATGGAGTGCTGGAGCGCGAACCGAGCTTTGTGGTGGAACTGGTGCATCCGGTGGGGGGAGGCTTTGATCGGGCGCTTACAGAGGTCGTTGCGGAGTACAAGCGCCGCTTTCGACAGGAATCGGTGCTGCGGGTACGGGCAAGCGCCCGAGCGAGCTTCTAGGAGCGGCGGCCGCACCAGCGGCTGAAACTGACGCCGCGCGGTACATGGGGGAAACGGATCAATCTTCTTCTGCGCGCCCCAGCCTGGGCGCGGGCGGTTAGGCGACGAGCCACGGGACTATGCGAGATCCGAGAGCTGGCGCGAAGCGGGTCCAAACCTACGAAACACCCGAGATCACCGTGACGTTCGATCCCAGGGTGTGTATCCATTCCGGCGTCTGCGTGCGCGGCCTGCCTCTCGTCTTCGACGTCCGCCGCAAGCGCTGGATTCGCCCCGACCTGGCATCCGCGACCGACGTGGCAACGCAAGTACAACGGTGCCCGTCGGGAGCCCTGCAATACGAGTTGAAGGAGTCGAACGGTGCGGCCTGACCGGCGCCTGAACGCGGCTTATGGCTGTTGCTGACGCTGGCGTTGGCAGGGTATGGCCTGTCCCGGTCCCTGTCGATTCGCGTGATCGTATGGGACTCGGGTGTGAACCTCGTCGGCATGGTCGCGGCGTCGCTTGCGGGCGCCTGCCGCTGGCGGCGCCGCGAAGGAGTCGTTGATTTGTGAGCACGAGCCGTTCGCCCGCGCCCCGCGCCACTGGAGATCCAAACCATGGGAGCTAGCGCCGCCGCAGTCGTGATGCTGGTGAAGGAAAGGCATATCGTCGCCGCGTTTCGCCAAGCCGGCGCCGTGTCCCCCACCGCCGCGACGACGCCGGCCGCGATCGGGGTCGGGGAGCGCTTCGCGTTTCTGAAGCTGCGGCGCCGAGGGGTCCTCCAGGAGGTGGGCGCCGGCCGCTTCTATCTCGACGAACTCCGCTGGGAAGGGCTGCGGCACGCCCGCCGGCGCCTGGCCCTGCTCGTCGGCCTCCTGGCGCTCGCGCTCGCGCTGGTGCCGCTGCTCCGTGGCTAGGCCTCGCGATGTTCGGACTTCCGATAGACTTCGTTGAGCGGGTGGTTGGCATCTGTGCCATCATCGCGGTGACGTGCGCGGGAATCGTGACCGTCCGCTGGTTGTCCCCGAAGCGCGCGTCGCCCGCGCTCCCGCCCGAGCGCGAGCGGATGTTGGAAGACCTGCAAGCCCGCCTCGGCGAACTCCAGCAGTTGAAGCAGCGGATGGGCGAATTGGAGGAGCGGCTGGACTTCGCCGAGCGCGTCCTCGCGCAACAGCGGGACGCGAACCGGATTTCACCGGCCTGACCACACGATGCCTCGATTCGACGCGAAGGCTCTATATGCGGCGCTCGACAAGCAGCGAACCGCGCGCGGGCTCGCCTGGACCCAGGTCGCCGCCGAGGTCGGCGTGAGTGCCAGCACCCTCACGCGAACCCGGGCCGGCGGACGCATGGAAGTCAACGGGATGCTCGCCATGGTGTCGTGGCTGCGCGTGCCCGTCGAGACCTTCGTGCGTGGCCGTGACGCCTAAGTGGGAAGAATGATCGTCAGCGAGCTCATCAAGGATGGGGGCGCTGTGCGCCCCAAGGGTGATCCGGCGTGACCGCCGGCGGCGTCGCGGCACCCTTCGGGACGGCGTGGGTCGCCGCCGTGCTCGCCCTCGCGCTGCACGTGGCCGATGAGGCGGCCCATGACTTTCTCGCCTGGTACAACCCTCGGGCCCTTCGGATCCGGCAACGTTTCGGCCGCTTCCCGTTTCCCCCGACGTTCACCTTTTGGCCCTGGCTGCTCGGACTCAGCGCGGCGGTGGTCGTTCTCGCGGTGCTCACACCGTTGGCGTTCGCGGGCGACCCCGGAATGCGTTGGGCCGCGTTCGCGCTGGGGGCGATCCACGTGGCGAACGGCTCGCTCCACCTCGCGGGGGCCATCATTGCCCGACGCGCCGTTCCGGGCGTCTGGACCGCTCCGGTGTTGCTCCTCGCGGGAGCCTGGGTGGTGCTTGCGGCGGCGCAGCTGTGATGACGGAAGGAGGGAGAACACCGGCGTTGATTGATCGAGTGCGGGCGGCGCTGTGCCGGCTCCCCCGCGTCGCCGAACGCCGGATGTTCGGCGGTACGACCTTCATGGTCAACGGCAAGATGTGCATCAGCGTCGGGCGGGATCGGTTGATGTGCCGCATCGATCCGCAGCGACACGACGAGGCCATTGCGCGCACCGGTGTCCGCACGGTAAGGATGAGGGGCCGCGCCTACCGGGGCTTTGTGCACGTACGCGAGGACGCGGTCAGATCGAAAAGAGCCTTGGAGTACTGGGTAAGGCTGTGCCTTGATTTCAACCAGCGGGCCAAGTCGTCGCGTGGACGCGGCTCGTCTCGAGCCGGGCAGTCCGGCCAGCGTGCACCCGGAGACCATCGATGAGCATCAACACAATGTTGAAGATCACGGCCCTGCTGTCGCTCCTCCTGCTGACGCTTCACCTAAGCGACGACATCGTCCGCGGGATATCCAAGGCCGAGTCTTCCAATGTCGCGCTGGTCGTCCTGGCCGTCCTCCTTTACGGCACCCTGGTGCTCCCCGGACGGCGCTGGGGGTACGTCATCACGCTCGTCGTGGGATTGATGGCGGCGGGCGTCCCAGTCCTGCACATGAGGGGGGCAAACTACCCCGACATCGCCGCATCCGCCGGCGGTTTCTTCTTCGTTTGGACACTCTGGGCACTCGGCGGGATCGGCGGCGCCACCATGCTCCTTTCGGTCCAGGGTCTGTGGAGCCTGCGACGGGGAGGGGCACGGCATTGAAAGCCCCGCCTGGGGGACGCATTACGCGCCTCCTCGTCGGCCTCTTGCTGCTTGCTCAAGTGGCGCCGGTCTACTTCCGTGTGGACACGCGCGTCGCCAGCGGAACCCTGCTGCTGATGCTCGGGTTGCTGGTCGTCTACAGCCTCCTCCACATCGTTGTCTCGCGACGGATCGTCGTCTTGGGCTCCGCCTTCGGTGCCCTCGTCGGCCTGGGTATCCTCGTCGTCCTTTACCTCGCCGGCGGACTGGGAGGACTATTTCTTGGGCGCGGCGAGGGGCGGCTTGCGGCATTCACGTTCCTCGGCCTGTCGTTGGTCGTGGCCGCGGTGCGGGCCGATCCCGGGTGCGAGGTCATGGCGCTCCCCAATACCTTTCTTCGAACGCCCGCGGAGCTCGCGTGCCTGTTCTTTTCTCCCATCGACGCGCTAGAGCGCAAGTGGCGGAGCAAGCACGGCGCCTGACCAGCGGCTGAAACCGGCGCCGCCCGGGCGCGATTCGATGGGCGGAGGCCCCGACCCGACCGATCCCCCCGCCCCGCCCGCCCGCACCTACTGCATCGCGAGCACGTGCGCCACCAGTTGATCGATGGCGATCTCGGTGCCCTGGTAGAAACCCGACGCCTTGTTTTTCTCGAGGTCCGCTTCATCCCGGTGCAGGGCGGTGAAGACGTAGCGGGTGCCCGTTCCCGCGGGTTCCATCGTGATGATGGCGGTGATCGGAATGTCGTCAAAGACGGCCGGCCGATAGCCGGGGAAGAGCATGGAGGTCCAGACCAGGCGCTTCATCGGAACGGCGTCCAGGAAACAGCCGAGGTTGGGCACCTCCTGGCCGTCCGCCGTGGCGATGTCGATGCTGAAGATGCCGCCCGGCCGCACGTCCATTTCGGCTCGCGCCACCCGCCCCCAGGCCTTCGGCATGTACCACTCCTTGAGGTGCGCCGGCGTGGTCAGCGCCTCCCAGACGAGCCGCGGGGGAGCGTCGATGACCCGTTCGATCGCGAAATCGAGCTTCGGATTGAAGGCGAATTGCTTGCTCATGAGTCTGATTCCTTCTCCTTGAGGTGTTTGACGTACTGATCGAACCGGTCCAGCCGGGCCTCCCACAGCTGGCGGCGCGCCGCAAGCCAGTCTTCGACCACCTTGAACCGCGCGGGCACGATCTCATAGGTCCGCACCCGCCCGCGCTTTCTCGATCTCACCAGCCGGCTCCCTTCGAGCACCGAGAGGTGCTGCACGAACGACGGGAGCTGCATGTGGAACGGCGCCGCCAGCTCGCTGACGGTCGCCGGCCCGGCCGACAGCCGCTCCAGGACTTTTCGCCGAGTCGGGTTGGACAGGGCGTGAAAGACGTCGTCGGCGGCAGGAGATTGAACCATTGGCGCACCATCCCAATGCTCGAGTGATCCGATCGGACCGGGGGATTCTAGCACCGGACAATACTTTTGTAAATACCTAAGTATTTGCCATCGGAGAAGCGGCCCGCGCGCCGGGGCCTCCTGGGAGATGGGCCGGTGCCCCCGCGGGCGGCCTGGCGCCCGCCGGACGGCGCCCGCACCTTAGGCGCAATCCGTCAGGCCACGGCCATCCTCCGTTGGGTGCAAAACGCCACCGACAAGCGAGGTGAGCATGAAAAGACCGAATGTCCTGGCCCTGGTAGCCGTGGTCCCCGCGTTGATCTGTACCGACGTGGTGCTCACCCTTGCCAAGTTCGACCTCGTCCTGTTCCGGGATCCGTTCAGCGTGAGTCGCTTCGTCGTCAAGGCGGGGGTTCTGCTGGGATTCACGTGGCTGTTTATGGCCCTGCTCAGGCGGTTCTGGAAAGGCGGGGAAGAGGACTAGGCCGTTCCGCCCCCTCATCACCGGCGCGTGAAGCTGGCAGCGCCGCGGCGGCGACACCCCAAGAGCTCGACACCGCCAACAATTCGAACAGCTGATGCTCGCCTCGAGCCGTGTTTCCCGCACCGCTCGCGGGCACGGCCCTTGCCCCATACCGCGGTCGCCCGCTTCTCAAACCATTTTGGTGGGAGGATCGCCCCATGTGCCGCACCCGCTCTCGTGCCGCCTGGTTGCTCGGCGCCGCCAGCGTGCTGCTCGCCGCTTGCCACTCGCCGACCGCCGCGCCCGGCGGCCCGCCCGCCGTCGCCATGAGCGTCGTGCGGGACCTGGACTCGACTTCCGTGGACACGGTCATGCGCGATGTGCGCATTTACGCGCTGGTCACGAACGCCGCCACCCACGCCCCCCAACCGGGGGTCGTGGTGAACTGGCATATCGTGAGCGTCAGCGGCGGCTCGGTGTTCGCGGGATCCGGCCTCACCAACGCCGACGGGATCGTACGTGACATCTGGACCCTCGGCTCGCTGGCGGATACCCAGGCCATCGAGGCGCGCGCCGTGGACGGGACGACCGGTGACCCCCTGGTCCTGGCCCAGCTCAAGATCAAGGCGCACGCGGACAGCTTCAATTACCTCTCGCTCGATTCGATTCCGATCGAGGTGTTCGTGAACCAGCGGGTCAACGTCCGCGCGCGGGTCGGGCAGGGCTTCGACCGCTACAACAACCCGGTCGCGAGTGTCCCCAGCGTCTCGATCACGGCCGATTCGAACTGGATCTTCGTCGGGGATTCCGCCTACTCTCCGGTCGCCACCCACGCGGCGATCAAGTACGCCGCCGGCACCTGGACCGGTCAAATTCTGGCGACCGCGGATACGGGCGGGACGGGGGGCCGGCTGGCGGGGCGGAGTCCGCGCCGCAGGTAGGGCGCGAGCGCCGGGCCCGGAGCCCCGCGGGCGTGGCTATGGCAGAAACGCACGGGTGTTCCTACCATAGGTCATGCGCATCGGGGACCCTTGGAGTGTTCTCGCGGTCATCGCGGGGGTGGCGGCGACGTTCATCGGATTCACCGGCGTCATTTTTGCCGTGGGCCGGTCGTCGCGGGATGGGTGGAGCGCATCGGAGCGCACCGCGCTCCTTAACCTGCTGATGCCCTCGGTCGTCGTGCTCTTTCTTGCGTTCATCCCCCTCGTAGCCTCGACCGGTATCCAGTCGCAAGCGCTGATCTGGCGGAGCGCCAACGGGCTCCTCGCGGTCATCCACCTGGCGCTCGTCACCAGCGCCTTGCGCGCGGCGCTGAAAGCCACCCTGCTCGAGCCCCTCCCGCTTCGGTTCTTCCTGATTCCCGGCGGTTACGCGAGCGGCATCGTCAGCGCGTTGGCCGCGCTGGGTTACTTCCCGCGATTCGCGGTGATGGCGTTCGTCGCCGGCCTGGTGTGGAGTCTTCTGGTTGCGGCCGTTCAATTCGTCATGCTGATCGTGCCCCGGTCCGTCGCGGCCTGACCCGCACCTGAAGCTGGCGGCGCCTCCCAAACAGGCGACGAGGAGGGAGCCGGTGTCGGTCCCACAGGAAAAGCCCGGCGGCTTGCCTAGAACCAGCCGATTCGTCGCCGCCGTCCGCACGATCCTTTCGCTCGTGATCGCGGGACTCGGCTGGCTGTTCGTCAGTGCCGCCTACAGCGGGATGTTCGCTACGCGGAGCGGGGCCGGCACCGGCTTCGTGATCGGCCTGGTGCTGCTCTACCTCGGAGCGCGTCTTGCGGCGCGATGGGGGCACGCCGCGTTGCGGCGGTAATCTCACTGGCGGCGCGGGGGGTCTGAGGTAGAATTGCCGGGGCGCCGTCCGAAACACCTGGGGGGTATTCGCTCCAACTACCACCTTTCGAGCGCTCGAACCTCCCGGCGCCGCGAAGGAGTCATGGGATCGTGCTTCCCCAACGCCCTGGGTGGCTCACCCTGGCGGCCGCGTTGCTGTGCTTCGCGTCACTCGCCGGCTGGATGTTGGCTGTCGCGGCGCTCGCGGGTCCCGACCTCCAGGACATCGGCATCGGCGCCTGGTTCGGGGCCTCGGCCCTCTCATCGGGGATCGGCCTCTCGCGCCTCCGCCGGTGGGCGCTGGGCGCGCTGGGGAGCTGCGCCGCCGCCACCATCGCGATGACGTACGTCGCCGGCCGATTCGCCTACGGACATCGGGCGACGCTGTCCCGCGCGGTGCAGGACGCCGCCATCCCGTTGGTCCTGCTGGCGCTGGTCTGGGTCGGCGCGCGCCGCGCGCTCCGATCGCGCTAACCCCAACCCAGAGCGTCCGACTCATGCCCATCCCCCTGCGCGACGTCCCCTGGTGGTGGCCCGTGGTCGGGGCCCTGGTGCTCGGCTACGGCTACTTGCGCGGCAGGAGGGCTCAACGACTGCTTCCACCCCCGCCGCCGCTCACCCCCGAAGAGCGGGTCATCGTGGAGGAGTTCCAGCTTCGCGAGCGCCGGGCAAACCGGCTGGGGTGGCCGGTCGCCGCGGTCGCCTGCGCCATCATGGTGGTCGCCATGACCAGCGCGTCTCTGGTGGGCTACCTGTTCGCCGCCGTGACCATGTTCTGCGGAGCCAAGATCATCACCTCGGCGCGGTGCCCGGCCTGCAACAAGCTGCCGCGGGCGAGCCTCGGTGGAGGCAACTGGGGCGTGATGATCAACGCCACCACCTGTCCAAACTGCGGCGCGCGGCTGGCGTGACGTGAAGGCCTCGGTGTTCGTAGGCACGAGCCTCGACGGCTTCATCGCGCGCCCCGACGGGTCGTTCGATTTCCTGGACGTCGCGGGCGACGAGCCCCACGGATACGACGAGTTCATCGCGAGCGTGGACGCGCTGGTGATGGGACGGCACACCTTCGACACCGTGCTGGGTTTCGGCGGCTGGGTCTACGGCAAGAAACCGGTGTTCGTCCTCAGCACCCGCCCCCTCCCGTCGGTGCCGCCGGGCGCGGTGGTCGAGCGCCTGGCCGGAGACCCGGTCGAGATCGTGCGCCAGCTCGAGGCGCGAGGGGTCAGGCACGCGTACGTGGATGGCGGGATCACCATTCAGGGTTTCCTGAGGGCGGGGCTGATTCAGCGGCTCATCATCAGCCGCGTCCCCGTGCTCATCGGGGCCGGCATACCCCTTTTCGGTTCGCTGCTCCGCGACATCCCGCTGCGGCACGTGGCGACGCGCCACTATCGCACCGGTCTGGTGCAGAGCGAGTATGAGGTGGTCGTCGCCGCCTGACCGGCGCCTTCTAGGCCGGCGGACATCTCAAAGAGGAGGCTCGAATGTCCAACTGGTTCCGTAAGCCGTTGACGCGGGGCGAAATCCTCGGGTACTTCGTGTCCCTCGCGGGGTTCACCGCCTTTCAACTCCGCGGCCCGCGGGACGGCCTCCTCGAGGCCGCGGTGATCATCATGGTGATCGGGACATTGATCGCCGCGCGCGCCAGCTCTCCGGAATGACGGCCATCGTCTAACCAGGTTGCCGGCGTCGTCGCCAGAGGCGAAAGGAGTACGCGATGTCGAAGCTGGTCGCCATTATGTCCATGTCGCTCGACGGCTACGTCGCCGACCCGCACGATGGCGTGGCCGAGGTGTTCGATTGGTACTTCACGTCGGGGGAGGTCGAAGTCCAGAGCGGCGGGTCGGACCCGATGACGTACAGGGTGTCCGGGCCGAGCGCCCAGCACCTTCGCGGTCTCACCTCGGGACTCGGCGCCGTGCTCACCGGTCGCCGCACCTTCGAGGTCGCGCACGGCTGGGGCGGCAATCACGCGTGGGGACCGGCGTTCGTGCTCACGCACCACATTCCCGCCGGATGGCCGAAACCCGACTCGAACGTCCGCTTCGTGACCGACGGCATTGACAGCGCGGTTCGTCAGGCCAAGGCCGCCGCCGCCGGGAAGTCGGTCGGCGTCCACGGCGCGGACACCATCCAGCAACTGCTGAAGGCCGGCCTCCTCGACGAACTCCAGGTGGACATCGCGGCGGTTCTGCTGGGCTCGGGAGTGCGCCTCTTTGACCATCTCACCGGCACACCCGCCGTGCTTGGCAACCCAACGGTCATCGCGGGCGTGGGCGTGACCCACCTGCGCTACCCGGTACGGAAGGCGGGCGCCGCGGGGTGAGTCGCCGATGAAAGCCGCCGCCTTGCACGCCCGGGGCACCACGCCCCGCTTCGAGGACTTTCCGGACCCCGAACCCGGCCAGGACGAATGGACAAGAATGTCCGTCTCCTGATCGGTTGCTGCCTCACCATGATGACCGCCCTCCTGGTGGTGGGGCTGGTATCCCACGGGATCATCCGGCACATCGTGCAGACCTCACCCTACTGGGTCGCGATCGTGCTGGGGCTCCGGGGCTCACCGTGGAGCAAGTGGGCCGGGCTGCCGTGCTTCGCCCTCTGGCTGCTGTTGATGATCAACATCTGGCTGACGCTTCTTGGCTTTCCGCATCTCCTCGGCGGGCCGTTCTCACCCACCGAGGTCGCCATGACGCTGGTGGTGGGGGTCGCCGCCCTGGCGGGCATGGTGGCCTCGGTCCGCATTCGCAGCCAGGTCGGAGCTCCCACCGCGGCGGCGGTGATGCTGCTGGTCCTGGTTCTGGAGCTGGCGGCACTTCGGGTGAGCTTCCTGCCAGCCATTGCCCACCGGTAGTGCGCGCGGCGCCGCGGCCTCAAGCGCGGACCAGTCTGCACCGCCCGGTTTGCGACAGGGACCCATCGGCGGTACTCTTGCCCGGTGCGACCCCTGCGGTATTCCATCAACGTTACGCTGGACGGGTGTTGCGATCATCGGGCGATCCCCGCGGACCAAGTCGCGCATCGTCACGCGGCCGAGACGCTCGATCGTGCCGACGCCCTCGTGCTCGGCCGGGTGACCTACGAGATGATGGAGGCGGCGTGGCGCGGCCCGGCGCCGGCCGGCGCGCGGCCCGAGTGGATGGAGCCCTTCGCCCGGACCATCGACGCGAAAAAGAAGTACGTGGTGTCCAGCACCCTGAAACGGGTGAATTGGAACGCGGAGCTCCTGGGTAGGGACCTCGGGCAGGCGGTGCAGCAGCTCAAGCGGGAGCCGGGGAAGGGGCTGCTCACCGGGGGGGTGACGCTCCCCCAGGCGTTGGCGGAGCTGGGACTGATCGACGAGTACGAGTTCGTCGTACACCCCCGGATCGCCGGCCACGGGCCGGCGCTGTTCGCGGGGCTGTCCAAGGCGGTCGACTTCAAGCTCGTGGACCGGCTCGAGCTCGGCTCGGGAGCGGTCGCGATGCGGTACGCGCCGAAACGCTAGCCATCGAAAACCACGCGTCGTTCCCTTTGGAGGTGCTGATGAAGAGAGTCACCGGCATCGGCGGCATCTTTTTCGTGGCCAAGGATCCTGTTTCGCTCCGGGCCTGGTACAAGAAGCACCTCGGAATCGACGTCCAGGACTGGGGCGGGGCTGCCTTCGACTGGACGGACGAAGCCGGGCGCCCGACCGCGGGCACCACCGCGTGGACCATTTTCGGGCCCGGCGGAAACAACTTCGCGCCCAGCAAGGCCCCTTTCATGATCAACTACCGGGTGGCCGACCTGGCGGGTCTGCTCCAGGCGCTGCGGCAGGAAGGCTGCAACGTGCTCGAGAAGACCGACGACTCCGAGTTCGGAAAGTTCGGCTGGGTTCTGGACCCCGAGGGAAACAAGGTGGAACTCTGGCAGCCGCCCGAGGGGCAATAGCGCCACACGGAGGACCTGCGATGCTGCTGATCATGTGGGTGGCGGCGATCCTGGCGGGCCTGGTGCACGTCCTGATCTTCGGCATGGAAAGCCTGTGGTGGAGCACGGCGGCGGTCCGGGCGCGGTTTCGGCAGACCCCGGACCAGGCGGCGGCGACTCGCCTGATCGCTTTCAATCAGGGGTTCTACAATCTCTTCCTCGCCGCGGGGACCTTCGCGGGGCTCGCGCTCATCCCCCGGGGGTATCCCGGCCTGGGCCTCACCCTGGTGTGCTGGAACCTGCTGTCCATGCTCGGCGCCGCGATGGTGCTCGCGGCGTCAGCCCCGCGAATATGGCGGGGCGCGCTGATCCAGGGGACGGCGCCCGTGCTCTTCTTCGCGTTCGCGATCGTCCACTGGGTGGGTTGACGCGCCGAGGCCCTCTCGCATCAGGTGCCACCATGACGCTTTCGGTCCAGGACATCACTTCCCGCCGCGGGCAGCGGCTCGCCCTGTGGTACCTGATGGCGGCCGCCTCGATCGTGGTCACCTTCGTCGCGGGTCCCTTCATTCAGTTTCCCATCGCGTTCGTTCTTCCGGTGGCGCTCGCGGCCTGGTTCGACGACTTCCCCCACGCGCTGACGCTCGCCGTCGCGCTGCCCGCGATCCGTTTCGCGTTTGTCTTTGGCCTCTGGAGCGTCCCCTGGAGCAACGCGGACTCCCTGGTCAATGGGTTGATACGGGTGGCGATGCTCGGTCTGCTGGCGGTCCTCACCAACCGCGTGGCCGGACGGCACCGGGCGCTTCGTCGTGAAGTGGCGATGCTGGAGAAAATTCTCCCCATCTGCTCCTTCTGCAAGAAGATTCGAGACCAGGAGCAGTCCTGGCAGCCGCTCGAGATTTACCTGCGCACGCACGCTGACGTGGCCTTCAGCCACGGCCTCTGCCCGGAGTGTGCGCGCCAGCACTATCCCGAGTACGCCGACTAGGCTCGACGCCGCGAGTAGCGCATGACTCCCGCTCCGCCCCGACGGCGGCGCGACGTCGCGCGTCAGCCGTTGGTGAGCGACGCGGCGAGGAGGGTCACGTCGTCGTGCGGTTCGGCCTGCCCGGTGAACGCGTGCAGGGCGTC
>Ga0079221_10000089_pt1 | contig 19336 bp, 13 predicted proteins | sample GAAS200_FD_75069 | JGI IMG/M metagenome (GOLD analysis project Ga0079221, IMG submission 75069) | Agricultural soil microbial communities from Georgia to study Nitrogen management - GA AS200 | ecosystem: Environmental > Terrestrial > Soil > Agricultural land | place: USA: Georgia | collected... | reverse complement strand
TATTCCTGCACGGCTATTCTCGCGAATACGATCGGCAGGGTTCTCTTCCTGAAAGGTTATGGCGATTTCGGAATGGGATGGCAATTAGTGACAATGGGCGCGTACATGGGCGTGTTGCTCGTGTGGCTAGTAGCGCTGCGTACGCCATTGCCGCAACCCGCACAACCAGTGACATCTCTTGAAGCAGAGCGTACGTATTGGGAATTGTCGCCGCGAATCAATGAGCGTTTGCGGGCGCTGAATGAACGTCTCGACAATTTCTGGAAGGCAGAGGCTACCCACTCATGAGTCTGTCATTGATGGCTTTTGGGACAATTGTTGCTGTGCTCCTCGTGCTGCTGGGCGTTGCGCTCCGTGGCAATGGGCAACAGAAGAGTTCTTATGCGATCCCCAAGCCGCCAGAAGAAGCCGGACGCGCGCACGTCGATTTTCTGCCGCAAGTGCGTCAGGCGTTGAAATCCGAAGATGAGGAATTTCTTGCGCGAACAGGAGTCCGTGGTTTGCAGGTGCGCGTGAGCCGGGAGAGACGCCGCGTGGCCTTGTCTTACTTGGGGGCTTTGCGGCAGGACTTTGAAGAGCTAATACATATTTCCAGGGTCATTGCGGCGCTCTCGCCCCAAATTGGCGCTGCGCAGGAGTTCCAAAGGCTGCGCCTGAGAGTAAGTTTTCTGTGGCGGTACCAGATCATCCGGCTGAGCTTGCGCGCGGGTTTCGCTCCGTTGCCGCAACTTAGTGACCTAAGCAACCTGCTCAGCGGGTACAGCGTGCGCCTGGAAGAGGCCATGAAAGAAATGGGTGAGCGCGCTGCACTTGTTGCAGAGATGGTTTCATCGCCCGATCGGCGCCGCATCCATCCTGTTTAGCAGCAGCTCATCCACGGCTGCAAGTAATTCGCTCACTTTGAACGGCTTTTGCAGGATGCGGGAATTGTTGTCCCCCACTCTTTCGGCGGCGCCCTCAGAAGGAGCTACCGCGCACATCCAAATGAGCTTTCGCAAAAGAGCTGGCTTGTTCTGTGCCAGCCAATTCTCCAGCCCGCTGCTGCTGGGGCCTTCTGCGATTTGAAGATCGGCGATGATTACGTCAAAGTTCTGCTGCTCCAGCGCGCCCCGCGCCTCTTGCATATTCCTTGCCGATTGGACACGGTGATCGCGGCCGCGCAGGAAGGTGCTCACGGCCTCTAGAACAGACTCGTCGTGATCCAGCACGAGGATATGAGCACTTCTGCCGGGATCGGCCTTGGGAACATCCAGCGGAGAATCCGATACAGTGGCCTGCTGACAAGGCAATTCGATGGTAAAGCAAGCGCCTCGTGCCGGAATATTTCGCACGCGAATCGTTCCGCCGTGTTCCGTGATGATCCCATAGCAGATGCTCAGTCCGAGACCCGTCCCTTTTCCTACAGGTTTTGTAGTGTAGAAGGGATCGAAAACTCTCGAGGGATCTTTGACCCCCGGGCCACTGTCAGTGAATTCAATGACCAGCCGCTCGCCCTCCATGCCCGTGCGAACCCAAAGGTCGCCTTCCGTCGAGCTCTCCAGGATGGCATCCACGGCGTTGTTCACCATGTTCAAAAACACCTGCTGCAACTGATGAGGGTCGGCGGCCGTTACCGGGAGGTCGGGAGAGAGGTCCAGGTGGACCCGAATGTTGCTCATTCGCAGGTCGTAGTCTCGAAGGGCTAGGGTCTCTTCCACGGTCTGATTCATCTTCACGGGGATTCGTTCCGGCTTGTGCTGCCGGGCAAAGCTCAGGAGGTTCTGGACAATGCGGTGCGTGCGCTGCGCCTGCTTGTAAAGTTTTTCGGAGTATTCGACTCCTTGGGGTCCCAGTTGGCCGCTGGAAGTTAGCAACTGGCTGTAGCCAAGGATGGCAGTGAGCGGGTTGTTCAATTCATGAGCGACGCCTGAGATGAGCTGGCCTACGGCAGCGAGCCTTTCACTGTGCAGTAGTTGTTCCTGTGTCCGCCGGAGATTTTCGTAAGCCTGACGTGTTTCTTCGTAAAGGTTGGAGCGATCGATCGCGCTGGAAATCTGGCTGCCAACCGCAATGAGCAAGTTCACGTCCGCGGGGGAAAATTCACGCGGTGTACGGGTTCCCACCACGAGACCGCCAATCACTCGGTCCTTGGACCACAGAATCACGATGTATGCCGTGGCAATTCCCTCTTTCATTTGAGCGTCGCGAAAAACAGCGGGGAGCGGCAAGCCCTGAGCAGAAATGAAAGTCGCATGCGCATCCTTAATGTGCTGCATCAGCTCGGGCTTTACGGAGACTGCGGGAAAATGCCGGGAATATTCCGAGCGGTGGCCCGCTGCGGCCACACGGCGCAACTTTGTGCCGCTCTCGTCGAACAGGTAGAGCGAAGTGGCGTCCAGGCTGAAGAGTTCGGCCATTTGCCGCAGCGTGCGGTGCAGCGAATCGCTCAGGTCCAGGGACTCCGTCAGGGTCTGGCCGATGGAATTCAGCACCATCAGTTCGCGGTTGCGGCGGCGGATTTCCAGCTCGGCCTGCTTCCGTTCGGTAATGTCCTGAAGAAAACCCTGGTACGCCGTGGCATTTCCCGCAGCGTCGCGCACGGTGATGGAGGATTCCAGCATTGTGCGTACTTCGCCGTCTTTGCGGCGCATCTCAAATTCAAAATCCGCTACCGCTCCATGTTCGTTCAGCAGTTTCATCAGCCTCTCGCGGTCGGCCGCGTTTTTGTAAAACGCGCCCGGAATGTCGACCGCCATCAATTCATCTCGGCTTTCATATCCTGACATGCGCAGTAATGCGTCGTTAAAATCAAGGAAGCGGCCCTGCGGCGTGGAAATGAAAACGCCTTCCTGTACATTGGAAACGAGCGTTCGGTATTTCTCCTCTGCCCGCTTTCGGTCCGTAATGTCTTTCAAAACGTGGACCGTACCCAGGTCGCGCCCGCTGGGATCCGCGAATCTGGAGTTGGATGCGAGAAAATACCCGGGAAGCCACGGGTCCGGATTGTCCCCTTCACCGGCAAGTCCTTCACAATAGGGGCAAACCCTGTAGGCCGCATTCTTGACGGAGAGAAGCTCAGCTACACTCCAGCCAACCATGGCCTCGCGTTCGCGGCCCAAAAGGTGACGCAACCGCTGGTTGCTGCGCAGGATGCGGCCTTGCCCATCGTGGACCAGGATCGGGTCGCCAATAGAGTCGAATGTGTATTCCCACTGCCTGCGAACTGTGGCCACTTGCTCGAACAAACGAACATTTTCCAGAGTCATTCCGAGCAAGTTGGCCATATTCACGAGATAGGAGAGTTCGCCGGGCGCAAACCGCTTGCGTTCCTTGGTACCTACGGCGAGCACGCCCAAGGCGCCGTTTTTCCCTGGCAACGCAAGCGTCACCAGCGACTTTACCCCGGATTCGTGCAATCGTTTTTGCGCGCTGGGATCCCACTCATCTTGCGATTCCAGGAATTGGCATTCCTCTTTCAGCACGCGCTGCGCCCAGGGTTCCAGCGCCGAAACCTTGCCGTACTGCGCAAGGTACTGCGGTTCGTAACCCACTGAAGCGCGAGCCACCAGTTGCGCATCCTTGCCTTCGCCTTCCTTCAACCGGACGATTCCATGCGTGGCATCCAGACTCTCCACGAGTTGCGCAAGGACTTGGTCGATTACATCCTGCACGGAAAGAGTCTGCGTGCTGGCCGCGGTCAGCAGAGACAGACGGCGCATCTTGTCATTTAACTCTTCGCTCCGTGTCCTCTCACTCTCCAGGACCACAACGACCATGGCAATGCCCAGCGCTACGCCCAGAATGTGATCGAAAGCGATGCGCAACAAAAAATACGGATGCTGCAGCCAATGGGGGCGATCCAGCCCATGAAGTCCAATCAGCAGGAATGCCCCCGCGAGAAGTTGCGAACCGTTGCCTATACGGATCGCCGGAGAGCGCAACAATAGGAAGCCGGCAACCAGGCAAGCCACGCTTTCCAGAATCGTGGTTCCCCAGTGATAGGAGGCAAACCGCTGAGCTCCGCCTCGCTCCACGTAATACACCGCTGCCAGAATCAAGGTAGTCAGAGGAAGGCCAAAGTAAATTCGGCGGTCCAAGCCGGACACGCGAGCCAACATCGCCATCAGAAAAAGGAGAATGGCGGCGGTCTGCCCCATCAGACTAGCGAGATTCAGTCCGGCGAGCGGCCTTGCAAGAAACAGCACCTCGCCAACAGCAGAAAAGGTGAAGCAAAACCATCCAGCAAGCCAGAAGCGGAAATAACCTCCCTGCTGATCGCGGCGGAAAAGGAAAAACAGAACCGATAGGATGACGAAGGCACTGGCTTCGAAGAAGGCAATCCCGAGCAGGCCCTGGTTCTGCAACACGATGCCGCCTCCCGGCTGGACGTGCCGCCACTGTGGCGCTGGAGCTGCCCTGCAACTCTGGGTGGACGGCGAGAAGTGCTGAAATGGACGACCCCCCTGACGCTAACATGCTATTTTCCGACAGGGCAAGAGGCCGTAAAGAAGGTGTGCTGTCCCTTATAATATCTGCTGGAGCTGAACAGGGTGGACATCGAAAACATACTTGTCGTGGACGACGAAGAAGCGATTCGAGAAGTTGTTTCAACCATGCTCGAATCCAAGGGCTACCGTTGCGCCGTGGCGCACAACGGCCGCGCGGCGCAAGACCATATCAAGCGCACCACACCGGACCTGATCCTGAGCGACATGATCATGCCGGAGATGGACGGCATCAAGCTGCTGGAATGGGTGCGCGAATTTGATCCTGATGTACCGGTGATCATGGTTACGGCGATTCACGACATCTCGACGGCGCTCGAAGCCATTCGCCGCGGCGCTTATGACTACATTTTGAAGCCCTTTGAAAAGGACCAACTCTTCCTTGGCGTCGGACGCGCCCTGCAGCACCGGCGGCTCGTCAACGAAAACCGGAAATATCAACGCGACCTGGAGCAGCAGGTCGAGGATCGCACCGCGCGGCTTACGGAAGCGCTCGAACAACTGGAACAATCCTACGACGATACCCTCGAAGCTTTGGGTAGCGCGCTCGACTTGAAAGATGCCGAGACAGAAGGCCATTGCCAGCGCGTTACGGCGTTCTGCATTTCCATTGCGAAGACCATGCCGGTTCCCGACACCTACTTGCCGATTCTGGCGCGCGCCGCGTTTCTCCACGACATTGGCAAGATGGCCATTCCCGACGGCATCCTGCGAAAGCCCGGCCCGCTGGACGACCAAGAGAAGAAAATCATGCGTACCCACTGCGAAATCGGCTACAACATGCTGATTCGCATTCCGTTTCTTCGCGACGCGGCGGAAATTGTGCTGGCGCACCAGGAATTTTATGACGGCTCCGGTTATCCTCGCGGCCTAAAAGGCGACCAAATTCCGCTGGGGGCGCGCATCTTCGGAATCGCCGACTCGCTCGACGCCATGATTAGCGACCGGCCTTATCGGCGGGCTCTTCCGATGTCCCATGCGCGCGACGAAATTAAGCGATGTTCCGGCAGCCAGTTTGACCCGGCCGTCGTGAGAGTCTTCTTGTCCATCCCGGAACAGCATTGGATCGAGCTTCGCGAAAACCTCGGCTCGCCCTTCCGCCTGGCGCACCTCAAGAACCTATAGCCCCACCACCCCGGGGTACTGTTGCAACGTCATCAAAACAAGAGACTTGCAAATTGGGCAGTGTGTAAGTGCATGAAAACAAAGAAAGTGGAGATGGGGTGAAAGTCTGAAGCCATTCATGAGGGGCGACAGGTTTTTGGGGGCGAGAGGGTATGCCACCCCCCGGCAACAATGCAAAAGCATGAAAGAAAAAGGGTTGCGAGAGGGGCATCTTGGAAGTGATTGAAAATAAAGGTGCAGATTTGCAGCAGTGATTGCAAGAACGCGGCGCCGACGAAGCAGAACGGCCTAGCCGATAGAATTGCTCCAAAGCGATGTGAGTTAGCGGCATAAATGTACCATTTTCATCATAAAAGCATTAGTACCTAAGATGCTGGAAAGTCTGGAAGGGGTGGCTTGAGGTCGGTAACGAAAAGTTGCGCGGCGCCCCTTGTCCGGCCCAACGATGTTATGTAACATCCCTCAGAGGGAAGGGTGGCGCTAATGGCTTTGGTTCCCATCAAAACGGCTTCCGAGACGGGTTATTGCGATTGCATCTGCGGATGCTATGAGCTGGCCAGCTTACGCGATGAAGACACGGGCAAGGGCTATTGCCCCGCGTGCGGAAAAGACCACCACGAGCTGAACACCGGAATCGGCCTGCCAAATCCCGCGCCTGTCAAGGTTTCTGCTAATGCGCCAGGAAGCGGCAACTCCGCCTCCATGCCCGCCCCTGCCGATCCGCCAGGGCGCTTGCGCTAGAACCGCGAGCTGCGAGTCTGGCTGAAACCCCAAAAAATGAAGGAATTGAGACTCCGTCGCTGGCCGTATCTCTAGCCAAAACGTAGGATCGAATCTTAGAAACAAAAAGGGCGTCCCGGAACCCGAGACGCCCTCTAACGCAGGAGCTTGGCTAAGGTCAGAAGTAGAACTTTGCTGCGAGTTGAATCAAGCGAGGCGCCGCTGCGCTGAATACTTCACCGAAGCTCGCGCCGTCGCCGAAGCCATTGTCGATTCCGCCGTTGGCTGAGGTGAATTGAGTATGGTTAAGCACATTATAGAACTCAATTCGCAGTTGAAAGTACATGCGCTCGGTAATGTGGGTATCTTTGTACAAGCCAATGTCAAAGTTATTGATACCGGGTCCGCGCAGGCTATTTCGTCCAACGTTTCCAAACGTCCCCGTCGACTCTTGGGAAAATACACTCGGGTCGAACCAAGCGTTTGAAACTGTCGCCGTTCCATCGCCACCTTGACTAGATGGTACGAGCGGAGCAAACGAGCGCGGGTTGCCGTATTGAACTTTGCCTGCGATGTTGGGTACATCCTGACATGCAAAGTCCGAAACCTGGAACATGCAGAATCCCGAAGCAAAGTTGTTGTCAACGATGTCGAGGGGGAAGCCAGTCTGGAATGTGGTTACGCCAGCGACCATCCAGCCATCAAACACCTTGCTAGGCGCCCCGTGGATAAGCTTCCGAATGCTGGGAATGTTGTATTGGTAGCTGATGGACAGCCGGTGCCTCGCGTCAAAGATCGAATTGCCGTAATCGCACGAGGGGCAGTAGGGATTTGCAGCGCGCTCGAAGCCGCCCGCTCCGAATCCGCCACCGCCAAACGAACTGGCTTCAAACCCAGAAGTGTTGTCGATTGAATGGGAGTAAGTATAGGCGGCAAGCATTTGCAGACCGTGCGACATGCGCTTGTTCCAGCTGACCTGCAGGGAGCTGTATCTCGAGTTCCCCGTCGTTGTAATGTCGTCAATCGGCCCATAGACGTTCGAGTCATACTTGAACAGCTGGGGTGCTACTTGCCAAAGCCCAAAATCCGCCCCAGGCCCGCAGTTACCAGCGTTGGCGGCGATGGCACAATACGCCTGAACCGCTGCAGGTGACGTCGGGACATTCGCAGGAACGCCTCGCGTAAGGTGGTGAGCAACTGCACCCACATAGCCGATGGATAGAATCGAGGCACCCGGTAGCTCTCGTTCCAGAGTCAGGTTGAAGTTCTCCGCCATCGGACTCACAGTCGCAGCATCCTGAAAGGCAATGCCGTTAAAGATCGGCTCGAAACCGGTGAAGTCCAAGGTCGGGGATGGTGAAGGCGGCGCGAATGGAAACGGATTCGGCGCCGCAGCACCCGTCATGATGTGTGTATATGGATTCGCAAAGCCTGGGTGTGATGACCCCGTAGATGTAGTGGAAAACGGGGGCGCTGTCAGAGTCTGCAACGTCTGCTCTTCTTCCGACCTGTTGTAGTAAATCCCAAAGCCACCTCGGATGCTCGTCTTCCCCGGTCCGCCAGTAAACTTGCCGCCCCAGTCAGGGCTATAAGCAAAACCAAAGCGGGGTCCAAAGTCGTGCATATGTGTTGTGCCTGTAGCGTGAACGCCAGGATCTCCCTGCCAAACAACACCTTTAGGCGCCAACGGGAAGAGGGTGGACTGCAGGTTTGGATTGAAGCTGATTAAGCTGTGACCGTTGGCAAAAAGGTCCTGGAAGGGAGTATCAATCTGCCAGCCAGTCCCGTAGGTGATCGTCAGGTTTGGGCGGAGTTTGAACTGGTCCTGAGCATAGCTGTAATACTCCTGGTTCCGAGCGTCGATGATGGCCCCGCTGCCCTGGACGTAGCTCTTCGGGATGCCAAGCAAAAAGTCTAGTCCAGCAATGCCGGTGCCAAAGGGAGCGTTGGAGTTCTGAAATGCGTAATTGCCGTTGTTCGATGAGAAGAACGGGTTGAAAACCTGAAAACGGCGCATGTCAAACCCGGTCTTTATTGTGTGGCGGCCGAACGTCAGCGAAAAGTTGTCCGTAGCTTGATAGGTCTGGTCAATTCTCGGCTGCGGCCCGTTGTTAGAGAAGCCCAATGTGAATAAGCCTTGCACCGCCATCTTGGGAATCCCCGCCCCACTTGGGTCCTGAGGATTGATGTTGAAACACATATTACCGCTGCCGCCTACGTAGTTCGCGCTGCTCGCGCAGAAGCTGTTAGGTACCACAGGGGTCTGCGGAAATACCGCTATAAAGTGCAAACGCGTATAGCCACCCCGCAGCTCGTTGAGCATGCGAGAGTTGAAGACGTGCGTCCAGCTCACCGTCCCGTGATTGAGGGTGGTCTCGCTTTTGCTTCCGAAGCCGGGCAGATTGGCGCCCGTAAAGGGCAGTTCCTGGGTCGTCAGGTTGTGAGAATAGAACCAGTCTCCCCAAAGCGTATCATTAGCACCGAAGCGTTGGTCAATGCGCCCGAGGTATTGATTCGTGCTTCCCGGATTCACCGGGTTAAACTGAAAATTGTTACCGGCATTCGGCAGGGGGACGAATTGGGACTGCAGCTTCGCCGAAAGCGGGTTAATATCTTCGGCGGGGATCACCCCGGCATCAGTAGCACCCGGGACGCTATTGAAAAGCTGAACATAGGATGTGCCCGCCGCGCATGGAGTGCCCCCTGAAACTGGGCAGCCCGATTCTGCGTTGCCAAAAAGAGCAAAGGGAGAAGTGTTAGAAGCGGAGAGTCTGCTAAGGTCGGCGCCAAAGTTGTCTGAAGCCTCCGCGGACGAAAAGACCTTGACGTTTCCCCCGCTCCCCGGGGCGCGGTTGCGAGTGCCCTGATAAGAAAAGAAAATAAATGAATGATTCTTCCAGATGGGGCCGCCGACTGTTCCTCCAAATTGGTTTTGATGGAACACTTGCGGCTTCTTGGCGAAAAAATTCCGTGCATTTAGGAATGTGTCTCTATAGAAGTTAAAAACGTCACCATGAAACTCGTTGGTACCGGATTTCGTGACGGCGTTGATGATAGCGCCGGAATTACGCCCGTATTCAGGGTTGATAACGTTCGTCACCATCTTGAACTCTTCAATAGAATCCGGGCTCGGAATAATTAACGGCGTGTTCAGTGGTAGGTCGTTGGTGTCCGTCCCGTTAATCAGATAGCTGTTCTGTTGGGTCTGGCTGCCGTTCGTGGAGAAGTCGCCGCGCGCATCGGCTGCGGCCACGACGCCGGGTTGAGTCTGCTGAAGGTTCACCCAGTTCCGGCCGATGAGGGGAATGTTCACGATCTGGCTAGAACTAACCACCGTCCCGAGTTCTGCCGAAGAGGTGTTGACCTGAACCGGATTGGCTTCGACGGTGACGGTCTCAGAAATCTGGCCAACGTCCATCTTAACTTCCTGCTCGAACACCTGGTTCACGTCGACGTGAATCCGAGAAACCGCAAATTTGCGAAAGCCTTGCTTTTCGGCGGATAGATTGTAGTCGCCGATAGGAAGCTGCTGGAAAATGTAAATCCCGTCTCTGTCTGTTACTGCTGAATAGGCGATGCCCGTCCCAATATTGGTAGCGGTGACCTTCACGTCTGGCATTGTTGCGCCGGCAGGGTCCAACGCTCGGCCGCGGATGCTCGCATACAGGTTGTCGGCCTTAGCCGAGGGAACCACGAGCAAGCTGACGACTAGCCCGAAAGCTAAAACACACGAAAGCAGGAGAGGCACAAAAGAGCCACTCTTTAGGACAGATTTCATATGTGAAACCCCCGTAAACTTTTCATTCATAAGCGTTTGAGATTGCCGAAACACCCGACATTCGGCGTTTAGATACATGCAAGGCCCTTTCCACTCTTGGGGTTATGCGGATTTAAGGAGAGTTGAGATAACTTCTTTGTTTTTAGCACGGTACCAGTACTCTGAGCTCACGATTTACATGCGCTTTATACTGGAATCTGTAGGCATGTCCCATATCACGTAGCAGCTTATACAGAACCAAAACAGTCTTTATAAGTGGTTTTAGGCGCAGCTCACAACGAGATTAGTTGAATTGTATTAGAAGGCTTTGCAGCCCGATTTTGAATTCCCGCTCCTCGCAAATCAGGCTCACAACCAGATAACCTCCCGAAGGGAAATCGTAGAAGTGGCCGGGATGAACGTAGACGCCCTTTTCTGCAAGCAGAGCGAGGGCGAGGTCTTCGTCGGAGCGTGTTGCGGGGACGCGAAGAATTGCGTACCAGCCGCCTTCGACTTCGAGGCGGCTGCACACTTTGTGCAAAGTAAGCTCCCGGTCGAGTCCCGCTAAGTTTCGGGGGACGCGTTCCATCAATTGTTTTTGGAACGCACGGCCTTGCGAAAGAAAGGCGGGAAGCGCCAGTTGCACCGGGGCGTTCATCGAGAGAAAGGTGTCGGCAATCACTTCGAGGCGATCTTTGGCTTTGTCCTTTAATTCTTGCGGGCCGCTGACGACTAGCCATGCCGCTTTCATCTGGGGCAACCCGCAAATCTTTGAAATACCACTCAAAGTGAACGTCAGCGTATCGAGATTTGCGGCAAAACTCGATGGCTGGTCCTTACCCAGGCAAAAATCCAGAAAGACCTCATCGGCAATGAGCGCTAATCCTCGCTCGGCGCAGATAGAGTTCAGCTTCTGCACTTCCGCGCGTTTTGTGAAATGCCCCGTCGGATTGTTGGGATGCACTACGACGACGGCTCTTGTGCGAGGCGTGATGGCCTGCTCCAGCGAGTGAAAATCAATCTGCCAGCCGTGATCGTAGACTAACGGATAGCGCACGACCTTCACATCCTGGATGTCCGCGAGAAAATCAAAGAGGGGATAGCTCGGCGCGGGAATCAAGAGCTCGTCGCCAGGATTGCATAATAGCCGAAATGCGTACGAATAGGCTTCGCTTGTGCTTGTGGTCAGGAAAATGTCGTCAACGTTCACCTGAACACGGCGCTCCGCGTAGTATTCCGCCACGGCCTGCCGAGCGGAAACGAGGCCTCGTGGTTCCGGGGTGTACTTGAGTGCGGCGGGATTCTGTAATGCCTCTAGAATGGAGCGCTGATCATAGTCAAAACCGCATTCCGTCGGATTCGAAATGGTCAAATCCAATAAAGGCTTCCCCGCCGCGCGATGTCGCGCGAGCGCCTCGCTCAGACGGTTCGGCTCCAGATTCCAGTTTGTGCGTTCGGCAAACATAATCTTTCGAATCGCGCCACAGGCGCGCATTGCGACAGGCAGGCATTATATCCAGCGTGCCGCAAAAGCCGCAGTGCCTTGCGCTCGCGTATACTGAAGGGCGCGTACACAAACGCCATGAGCACGACTTCACAACCGAACCCCGCCGTTGAACCGATTCCGCAATTCGACCTCTCCGCCCAATACGCGGCGATTGGCGCGGAGATTCGAGCGGCCATAGAGCGCGTGCTGGCTACGCAACAGTTCGTGCTGGGACGCGAAGGCGCGGCCCTCGAGGAAGAAATCGCGGCGCTTTGCGGCCTCGCCGACGGCGTAGGGGTCGCCTCGGGGACTGATGCGTTGATTCTGGCTTTGCGCTCGTGCGGTGTGCAGGCGGGCGATGAAGTGCTCCTGCCCACGTCAACGTTTGTGGCCACCGGGAGCGCGGTAAGCGCACTGGGTGCCGCGCCGGTTTTCGCGGACGTACGCCCAGAAACGTACAACATGGATCCTTCCGGACTCGAACGGCGCGTTACCCCGCGCACGCGGGCCATCATCGCGGTGCACCTCTACGGCTTGGCTGCGGATATGGACCCGATCGTGGCCTTCGCGAAGTCGCGCAAGCTCCCGCTGATTGAAGACTGCGCGCAGGCCATCGGCGCGGTGTACAAAGGACGCCGCGTCGGCTCCTTTGGCGATGCGGCATGCCTGAGCTTCTACCCGACAAAAAATCTTGGAGCTTACGGCGACGCTGGAATGGTCGTTACGAATTCTCCTGAGCTTGCCACGCGCCTCCGCACCCTGCGCAATCACGGCCAAACGGCTAAGTACTTGAGCAGCGAGCCGGGTTGGAACAGCCGCCTGGATGAAATCCAAGCCGCCATTTTGCGAGTCAAGCTTCGGCATCTCGCGGAGTGGCAGCGCGCGCGCCGTTCGCATGCTGGGGAATACACTCGCCTGCTCGAGCAAGTTCCAGGTGTTATGCCGCCGCACGAACCCGACGGCTGCGAGCATGTCTACCATCAATACACAATTCGATGCGAGCGGCGCGACGCTTTTCAACAGCACTTAGCTGCGCGAAAAATCGGCAGCACGGTGTACTATCCGTATCCGTTACACCTGCAGCCGCTGTACGCTCACTTGGGCCACAAAACGGGCGACTTTCCTCATGCAGAGCGCGCCGCGCAAGAGGTTCTCTCCCTGCCGATGTACCCTGAATTGAGGAAAGATCAAATCGGGCGGGTGGTGGAAGCCATTGCGGAATTCGTGAAGTGTTAGCTGGTCGCGGGCTGCTTCGAAACTACTTTCCCAAATACAACAGCGCGAACAGGAAAATCCACAGTCCATCCATAAAATGCCAATAGTAGGAAGTGATTTCCGCCGCCAGCGACTCTGAAATCTGCGACTTTTCAAAATTGCGAAGCAAAACAAACAGCAGCGCGGCCACGCCTCCCAGCAGATGGACGCCGTGCGCTCCGGTGAAAATGTAGAAGAAGCTGCTGGCCTGATTGCTGGCGATGTAGACGCCTTGCGCGGCAAGCTGGCGCCAGGCGACAAGTTGTCCGGCAACAAAGAGGAATCCCATTATGGTGGCCACGAACCACAACTTGCGAAAGCCACGGTCGTCCCCGAGAGAAAGCCGCGTTCGAGCTCGCTCCAGCATGAAGCTGCTTCCAATCAGGACAGCCGTATTCACCCAGAGAATCCACGGCAGGCGCACTGCCACCCATACGTGACTGCTGTGATGCAAGACAAGAAAAGCGCTCGCCAGCGCCATGAAAAACATGAGGATGGAGACCATCGCGATGGCGATGGCCGTGGAAAATCGCCTTGGCGAAGCAGGCTGCTTCCGCCGCTGCTTGTCGTAATCGTTATCGTCGCCGTCATCGCCGCCGTCCGGTGGCCTTCCCCCGCCCCCACCGCCGCCGTGGGAATCCTCGATGATGAGTTCGATGTCTGGAGGTGCGATTGTGCCCGGCATATGGATCCCTTTGCCGATTCGCTGCTTCTCTTGGTCAGGGCTGACTAGTCTAATTTAGACTAGTCAGCCCTGACTAGTTTGCCTTGGCCACGCGATCCGGAGCAATGTGCTGGGGGATAAAATCTTCGGCCGCGCCGGGCGCGCCAAATTCGTAGGCACCGCGGTAAACGTTTGGCCCCCTATCGCCAGAATTGTCCGGCGGAAGTGAAGCTACGCTCCATTCGAGCGTCGTTGCGCGCCAAGGGTTGCTTTCTTGGACTCGCTCCCCGTGCGAAAGGCTCCAGAGAAAATTCACCAGGAAAATCCCCTGAGCGAAGACGGTAATAAGGATACCAGCGGTGATGAACGAACGCGCAGGAGCAATCCATGTGGCAATGAAAGAAAGATCCGCACCGGGGTTTTTCGCCGACAGCGAGACGAGGCCCAGCCAGTGCATTGGCATGAAAACGCAGTAGACTCCCGCAAAAGTCAACCAGAAGTGTGTTTTCCCCAACGATTCGTTCAAGCGCTTTCCAAATAGCTTCGGAAACCAAAAGAACAAGGCCGCGAGAACCGCGAACGTGGCCGCCACGCCCATCACCAGATGAAAATGACCTGCCACGAAGTCTTCGTTACCGGAACGCGAAGTTAGCTCGCGGCGCGCTAAAAAAATCCCGGAGAGCCCGCCAGAAAGAAAAAGGGAAACGAACCCAAGCGCAAAAAGAAAAGACGTGTTGAGCTGGATGCGCGCTTTCGAGAGTGTGCCAATCCAACTGACCAGAAGAATTGCCGCGGGCACTCCAAGCGAAGCCGCAAGAACAGAAAACGCCAGCGGAGAAAAGGGATTCAAGCCGCTGGAAAACATGTGCTGGCCCCACACGCAAAATCCGACCAGGCCGACCGCGCAAAGGGCCAGAACCACAAGCCTTTCTTTCCAAACCGGCTTGCGCGAAAACGTCGCGATGAGATGCGAAACAATGCCAAAGCACGGAAGCATCGCGACATACACTTCTGCTTGCGCAAAAAACCAGAAGAGTCGCTGCCAGAGTACGGGTGAAGGGTCGGCCGCAACGCTTGCAGGCTGAGAAGCAAGAAAATTTGCCATGGAAAAGAAATGTGTACCCAATAGGCGATCCGAAAGCAGGCCCGCGCAAGCTGCCAGCAGAATGCTGAAAATGAGCATGCCCAGGATGGCGTTTACCAGCCAGGCCCACACCGTTAAAGGCAGCCGCGGAAGTGTCATTCCTTTCGCGCGCAAATCAATCGCAGTCACGGAAAAATTAATCGAACTGCAAAGAGCGGCTGCGAGGAAAACAGATACGCTGGCAATCCAAATCGTGATTCCCTTTTGCGGGGCCGCGAAAAACGCAGCGGTCATGCCGAAGAGCGAAACCACGCTCGCCCAAAACGAGCAGAGATTCAGAGCCGGAAACGCCATTTCACGGGCGCCGATTTGCAGCGGAAGGAGATAATTGCCGAATCCCAATTGCGGCGCCGCCGTTAGGACAAAGAACACCATGAGCGACCCGTGGAGCAGCGGCAGGGTGGCGTAGCGCTCCGGCGCATCCAGTATCGAAAGGAACGGGATGTGCGCCCCCGGCCACACCAAGTGGATGCGCATGACCAGCGACATGGCCATTCCCAGAAAAACGCTAAACAGCGCGAGCCACAGATACGCCAGGCCGATAACCTTGTGATCGGTGTTAAAGAGGTAGCGGGAAACCAAGCTGCCTCGTGGTGTCTCTGGCTGATTTGCGTCGCCGTCGTAAGTGACCATGCGTGTTTTGAATAGGCCCAAAACTACTGCACCCCTGGAAGTAAGCGATGTTTCGGGGCAGACAAATAGAATACATCGGGCAGCAAAAGACAAGGGGAGGCCTCAAAAAACAGGTGGCTACCGGCGCGTGCTTGTCGAGTCGGTTCCGCCGCCAGAAGCTATCCTACCCGACGCAAACCGCCGGAGTTCGTGGTAAAACACAGTTATGGCGGAGGGTTTCTCATGACGATTTCTTCTATGTGGTTCATCCCCTTCTTTCATTTCGGCCCCATCTTCTGGCTGGTCTCGCTTTTCCTTTACTTTCTGCCGGCGTTTTTGGCGCGGAACAAACCCAACTTCACCTCCATACTCTTATTAAACATATTTGCGGGCTGGACCTTTATCGGCTGGATCATTGCGCTGATTTGGGCGCTCTCTTCGGATTCTCAAAGGTCGGCCGCATCACCGGCACAAGCCACGCCGCCAGCAGCTAGCGCAAACTTCTTTTGCTCGACCTGTGGACAGCCCTGCCCGGCCGGCACGCGTTTTTGCAGCTCCTGCGGAGCTGCCCAGCCAGCCACGCAGCGCTGACGGCTTTTCGCGCGGTTCCAACCATTTCGTTTTCCTAACGCGGGAGTTACGGCGCCACAAGCCGCGGCATGAGGAAATGAAAGAAGTCATCTGGGCTGGACTTGAGGCAAACCTGCGCGTTTGGAGCGGGGCGAACGTTTTGAGAACTGGCCCCAGTCATCGGACTGACAGGTCGCGTGAATCCCTTCTCATCCACGCGGATGTTCATCGGCTCCACGGGGCAAAGCGCCGGCTTAATCATATAAGCGATGGTCATTGGGTCGAATAGCATGGGCGTCTCCTGCCCCCACTCCTGGTACAGCAAAGTGAGTGCGTCGCTGAGTGGCGTGCCTTGGCGAAACAAGAAGTTGCGGTTGGCCGCATCCATTTTCAATTGCGTGGAATCCAGCGGCATCACAAACAATGGCACGCCCGCGGCAAACAGTTTTTGCGCCGAAGGAATGTCGTTTTTGATATTCCACTCAGGCTCAGGGCCGTGGGGAGCCCCGGAACCGGTGTCGCCATATCCGCGATAAACCGAGCCGCCCATCAAAACCACGCGCTTCAGCTTGCGGAAGGTTTCCGGATCTTTGTCGATTGCCTCGCCCACATTCATGAGCGGCCCAATGGCCACGAGCGTGATTTCGCCTGGGTGCTTTCGAATCTCATCCAGCAAAAAGGTGACCGCATCAGGATGCGACACCTTCGCAAAGTGCCCGCCTTCCGCGTACTTGAGCTGTGTGAAGACGGTCTTGGGCGGCGTAGGTCTTCCCGCTGCGACCGGGATATCTGAGCGCCCCACTTCCCCCAGCATGTGGTCGAGAAGTTTGGCCCGGTTTTCGGTATCGCCGAAAGTCGTGGTAATGCCAAGAATCTGCAACTCGGGACTGCGCAGCGCCAGCGCCACGGCAAAGGCATCGTCAATGTCGTCGCCAATGTCGGTGTCAATGATGACTTTTTCGGCTGGTGCAGTTTGGGGGGCTTCGGATGGGGAAGGCGCAGGATGCTGCGCGGCGCACAGGGAACGAGACGCGAACGCCAGACAGGTGAGGCCAAGAACGGCGATCGCATGCGCTCTGCCCATAGTCAGTTCTTCTGGAAATGTTGGTGCGGTAGAGAGGACTCGAACCTCCACGGTATTGCTACCGCCAGCCCCTCAAGCTGGTGCGTCTGCCAGTTCCGCCACTACCGCACAAGGAAGTGATAAACCATTTTAGCCGTGGAAGAGAGACCCTGCAACCGTTAAGCAGGTTGCAGCCCTCGGTTCACTGCAAAACTTGACCGCCCGTGAAAGCGTCGCCGCTATCGCTACGGCTTCTTCGTCGGCGCGGAAGCAGGCTGCGAACTTGCCGGCTTCTGTGCTGCAGGTGGATTACTCGACTGCGGCTGTGTCGCCGGAGGCTGCGTAGCGGGTTGCTGGCCTGCCGGCAGCAAGTCATGCGTATTGGGCAGCGGAACAGCAGGGGTCGTCGCCGGAACAGGTTTCGGCGCCGGCTTGGAGACTTTTTGAAGGATGGAGCCGCCTTCTTTAAGGCCCTCGTCCGTGCGAAGGGTCATGGCAAAGGCGCAAAGCATAAACATCACCGCGCACCAGGTGGTGGCTTTGGACAAGACGTTCGCCGCGCCTCGTGGGCCAAAAGCCGTTTGACTGCCGGCTCCTCCAAAGGCGCCAGCAAGGTCAGCGGCTTTGCCGCTCTGCAGCAGCACCACAATAACCAAAACAAGGCAATTCAGAATGAAGAAGGGCTTCAGAATCCATGTGCCTCCCCAAGAGAGGCGAAACCCAACGCCAATAATCCCGGCGCCGATCGCAATCGCAATGGTCCACTTCATCCAACTTGGCATTTCTAGCTCCTAACCTATGGCAATATCTCTTCTAATGTTCCTAGAATACCGTGCAAGACGCAAGTCTATTTCCGCCTGTATTTTTGCGGCTTTGAAGCGATTCCCTGCGCGAATTTCGCGCCTCGAAATCGAGAGCCCTGGATTCTCAGCCTCTAAAGAAAACTCACGATGGAGGCGAAGGATTTTGGATCCAGGCTCGCTCCGCCAACCAGCGCGCCGTCCAGTTCTTCCTGCGCCATTAATCCCTTTATGTTGTCTGGCTTGACGCTGCCGCCGTAGAGGATCCGCAGAGCGGAGGCAAGATGGACAGAGAATCTTTCTCCGGCGCAACGGCGGAGCAAGCGATGAGCATCCGCGGCAATTTCCGGCGTTGCGGTCTTGCCCGTTCCGATGGCCCAGACCGGTTCGTACGCAAGGAGGATGCGGGAGAACTGCTCGGAGTCCAGGGCACCGGGACCGCCGCTGAACTGGCGGCGAAGGACTTCTTCGGTAAGTCCCGCGTCACGCTCTTCGCCGGTCTCCCCGAGGCAAATGATCGGAATCAGGCCAACCTCCAGGGCCATCAAGGTCTTCTTCGCCACGTTGTCATCGCTCTCGCGAAAGAGTTGGCGGCGCTCCGAGTGGCCGATGATGACGTAGCGGCAGCCCGCTTCCGCCAGCATCGTGGCGGAGACTTCTCCGGTGAAGGCGCCCTCTTTGCTCCAGGAAACATTTTGGCCGGAGATGGCAATGTTGGTGTTCTTCGCAGCTTCGACGGCCGTCGAAATCGCGGTGAAGGGCGGGGCGATGACAATGTCGCAGTGTTTGGAGTTTGCGACGAGCGGAGCAAAAGCGGAAAAGAAGGCACGAGTCTCCGCGACAGTCTTGTACATTTTCCAGTTGCCGGCAATCACGCGTCGGCGCATGCAAACCTCCGAAGAGAAAGAAAAGGATAACGCAGAGACGCGGAGAACGCAGAGGGTTCGCAGAGAAGAGTTGCGGTCATCTATTTGTTGGTGAGGGCTTCGACGCCGGGAAGTTTGCGGCCGCCGAGGAATTCGAGCGAGGCGCCGCCGCCGGTCGAGATGTGCGAGATTTTGTCCGCCACTCCGGATTGATGGACCGCGGCGACGGAATCGCCGCCGCCGATGATCGAAATCGCGCCAGCCGTTGTTGTATCTGCGACGGCCTTGGCGATTGCGAGGGTGCCTTTCGCAAAGGCGGGCATTTCAAACACGCCCATCGGGCCGTTCCAGACGATGGTTTTTGCGCTAGCGATTTTTTGTTTGTAGGTTTCGATGGTTTTCGGGCCGATGTCGAGGCCCATCCAGCCGTCGGGAGTGTCATGCACGGAAACGATTTTGGTGGCGGTATCGGCTTTGAATTCGGCGCCGACGACATGATCCACGGGAAGAAGAAGCCCGAACTTTTTCTGCTGGGCTTCGTTGCGAAGCCGCTTTGCGAGATCGAGTTTGTCGTTCTCGACGAGCGATTTGCCGATGGGGTGTCCGTCGGCTTTGAGGAATGTGTACGCCATGCCGCCGCCGATGAGCATGGCGTCGGCAATTTTCATCAGGTTCTCGACGACTTCGATCTTGTCGCTTACCTTTGCACCGCCCAGAATCGCTACAAACGGGCGGGCGGGGTTCGTCACCGCTTTTCCGAGATAAGCGAGCTCTTTTTCCATGAGCAGGCC
>Ga0079221_10000088_pt1 | contig 19450 bp, 19 predicted proteins | sample GAAS200_FD_75069 | JGI IMG/M metagenome (GOLD analysis project Ga0079221, IMG submission 75069) | Agricultural soil microbial communities from Georgia to study Nitrogen management - GA AS200 | ecosystem: Environmental > Terrestrial > Soil > Agricultural land | place: USA: Georgia | collected... | reverse complement strand
CAAAATCCGCCTGCTCACGAAAGAAAATTGCACCATCCCCTGCCCCGTTTGCGTAATAGAGAGTAGACGGGAAGGCATTTGAGCAGAGTTGCCGAACACGCGATTGATGCTACGCTCGCGCGATGCGCCGATGGCGACCATTCTGCCTTCGCTGAGATCGTGCGCGAGCACCAGGCAATGGTCTACAGCGTGGCTCTGCATTTCCTAAAGAGCCCGTCGACGGCGGAAGATGTTGCGCAGGACGTCTTCCTGGAGCTTTACCGCAGCGTCGGCAGCATCAAGTCCGGCGAGCACCTGCGGTTCTGGCTGCGAAAGGTCACTTGCCACCGCTCGATTGACCGCGTGCGGCGCAGCAAGCCGGACGGAACGCTCAGTCTTGAAGACGTGCCGGAGCCCGCAGGGCTGGACCACACGCGCGATCCGCTGATGGAAGAAAAGTTGTGGAAGCTGGTCGCGACGCTTCCTGACAAGCCGCGCATGGCAGTCATTCTGCGCTACCAGGAGGAGATGGAACTCCACGAGGTTGCCGAGGTGATGGAGATTCCAATCAACACGGTGAAGAGCTCCATCGAGCGGGCGCTGGCCCTGCTGCGCACAAAGCTAACGCGCTCGATGGGAGGAGTCAAGGTATGAAGCCGATTGACGACGAACTTCGACGCCTGCTGCGGCGCAAAGAACCGCCGGCAGGTTTTGTCGAGCGCGTGATGGCGCGCCTGAGAACAGAGCCTCCGCGGTCGACACTCGTCCAGCGCCGGTCCGCATTCTTTCGATGGCCGGTGCTGCGCTGGGCTGTGGCGGCGGCAGTGGTCTGTATTGCGGTGGTTGCCGGCATCGTTCGACAGCAGCACCAGCAGCAGGTGCGGGCACAAGCCGAGCGCGCAAGCCGCCAGGCGATTCTGGCGCTTCGCATCACGAATGAACAGATCGACTCAGCACTTGAGCGTGCGCAGCACGTCACCGCGCAAGCGCTCGACGTTCGTAAAAGTCCAAAACAGGAGATGGAGTGACTTATGAAAACACCGACACGTTTTACCGGTAGGCAAAACTTTGTGCGCGTATTCTCGGCGGCGCTGCTCGCGTCGTGCCTCATGGCATTTGGCGCCGCGGCAGCCTGGGCGCAGAACGCCAAGCTGGATCTCAGCCAGCTCGATAAGCTGGCCAGCAAGGCGTCCGAAGTTACGAACGTGACCCTGGACGGTTCCATGCTGAAGCTCGCGGCGGAGCAGATGTCGCAGAAGGCGGCCACGGCAAAGTCGCAGAACAAAGCCTTCGCGGCCAATATGGTCCAACGTCTGAAAGGCATCTATGTAAAGAGCTTCGAATTCGACCAGCCGGGCGGGTACAGCAAGGCCGATCTCGAAGGTGTAACGAAGCAGCTTGAGTCCGGTGGCTGGAAGGCAATTGTACACGTGGAAGAAAAGAAGTCGGGCGAGACCACGGGCGTCTACGTGATGCAGGAAGGTGGAGAGACGGTTGGCATGGCGGTTGTGGCCGCTGAACCCACAGAGCTGACCGTGGTGAACCTGGTGGGCCCTATTGACTTCAGCCAGCTTGGCAGTCTGGGAAACCTGGGAGATCTCGGCGCGCTTGGCGGTCTGACGGGAACCATCAACAGTTCAAAGCCGTTACTGCAACATCGGCAGGCGACAACACCCGCGAAAGAGCCGGCTGACTCCAAGTAGTGCAAGAGCACGGCATTCGAGCGAGACGGAACAGGCGCGCTGGCACAGCCCAAAGCCGCACGGCCTCAGCCTGCACAGCAGGCTGAACTGTGCGCTGATTTCCAGAACTCATCTTCAGAGTTACAATCCTACCTAGTTCCAAGTAAACTGAATGAACGGGAGTCGTGATTTTCTCGTTACCCAGGAACGCATAATGGGGCCTGAAGAATTCGTTGCTGCGGTTCGCACGGGCGGTTTGGCGCCTGCGTATTTCCATTGCGGGCCCGACAGATTTCTGCACCAGGAATGCCGGGACGCTGTCCGCGCCGCGGTCCCGGAGGAGTCGCGCGCCTGGTGCCTGACCGAAATCGAATATCAGCCGGGCCTGCTTGCGCGTGAGTTGCAGGCCGCTCTGCAGATGCCCATGTTGGGCGGGCACAGCTACTTTCTCATCTCTGATGCCGATGACTTTCGGCACGCGGACGAAGATGACGCAAAGGCACTTGCAGCTTACCTCGACAATCCATCGGCTTCCGCAACACTGATCTTTTCAGCCATTGAGCCAGACCGCCGGCGCAAGTTCATTCAACTTCTGGAGAAAGAGACGGCAGTTGTGGAAATGCGTCCGCTCTCGATTCGCCAGGCGGCCGCCTGGGCAAAAGAATTCCTGCACCGCGCGGGCGTGGAAGCAGACGCCGGACTGGCTGAGGAGATCGCCTCAAAATTCCTGCCGGGAAGCTCATCTCGCGATCCCAATCCCCAGGGCGTAAACGTCCTGTGGATGCGCACTGAACTTGAGAAGCTGATTACTGCGATAGGCGGAAATAGGAAGCTGGCACCGGCTGATCTCCAGCTCATTTCGAATTTTCAGGAGGAACACGAGATCGGCAAGATGCTGCGCGCCATCGCAGATCGACATTGCGGAGATGCGCTTGGGTTTCTGCGTTCACTGGTGGCCAGCAAGGTAGCGGAGACTCTGCTGCTGTGGTGCATTGGAGATCTGTTCCGTCAGGCGCTGAAGTCCAGCGGACAGAGCAGCAGCTACGGAGGCGGGTCCTGGAGAGGGCAGTCAAACCCGTTTGCTACCTGGGAGATTGCGCCGTCGGCGCGGCGCCGATATACTCAGGAGGAATTACTCAATGCATTGACGCTGGTCCACCAGTCAGACCTTGGAATCAAGTCATCGTGGAAAGATTCCACCATTCTGCTGGAGTTTCTGGTCTGGCGGATTACGGCTGCGCCGGGCGCCCCGCAACGGACACCGCGCTGAATAGAGTTCCCCACCAGACGGCACCCCGCAGGGTCATGAAACCGGCAGGGCAAAGACTTTACGACAGGGAGTTGAAACGCAGCCGCAGCCTCGATTTATACCGGGCAGCCGTGTTGCGATGAAGAATACCTTTCTGGATCATGCGGTCGAGCATGGAAAGGGTCGGCTTCAGCAGGCTTTCGGCGTGAGCTTTGTCCTTGGCGTCCAACGCCTGGCGGAGCTCGCGGATCTGGTGCCGCATCCGGCTGCGATGGGCCCTGTTCCGTTCGGTCCGTTTGTGCGTCTGCGAAAGACGCTTCAGAGCAGATTTGTGGTTGGCCACAGATTCTCCTTTGCAAAAGCAACGAACAACACAGTCTAACAGAGGCCCGGATAGCCGTCAACGGCGAGGACTGGCAAAATGGACCACAGCACACCAGATGAAGCTTCTGAAATTCTGCTCTCAAGGTACGACATCGAGCAGCGGGTGCGGAAGCTTGCGGCCGAGATCACCAAGGATTATCACGGTTCCACGACTCACCTGGTTGGAGTTCTTAAGGGAGCGTGGATCTTTATGGCTGATCTCGTCCGCCACATGGATATCGACCTGACCATCGACTTTCTGGGAATCACCAGCTACGGTTCCAACACGCATTCGTCCGGCGAAGTCAAAATCATCAAGGACCTCGACATTAGTATTAAAGGCCGCGAGGTCTTGATTGTCGAGGACATACTGGACACCGGACGCACGCTCAGGTATCTCGAGGAAGTGTTATCCGCCCATAAGCCCCACAGCCTCCGCGTCGTAACTTTGCTGGACAAGCGGTCGCGCCGCATTGTTCCTGTAAAGGCGGACTACGTTGGATTCGAAATCGCGGATGTTTTCGTTGTGGGTTATGGTCTCGACTTTGATCAGAAGTATCGGCAGCTTCCCGATATTCACGTGCTCCGAGGGGAACACTCGCGCTAAAGGCTTGATTCCAACTACTAAAAAACTCTATTGTGCCGACGGCCATTTAGCACGGTATAATATCCGCCACCAATCAGACCCATGAGCGAATTTTCTACTCCATTGATGCGCCAGTACAACGGAATCAAGGAGCGCTATCCGAACGCGCTGCTGCTGTTCCGGTTGGGAGATTTTTACGAGCTTTTCTTTGAAGATGCCATTGTCGCCTCCAAGGAACTGCAGATCACGCTGACCTCCCGCAACAAGGAAAAAGGAGTTGCGGTCCCCATGTGCGGTGTTCCCTATCATGCTGCCGAGGGTTACATCTCCAAGCTGATCCGCCGCGGTTACCGCGTGGCAATCTGCGACCAGGTTGAAGATCCGCGCAAGGCAAAAAAACTGGTGAAGCGTGAAGTCACGCAGGTGGTGACGCCGGGCACAGTAACGGGGTCTCAGGTGCTGGAGCCACGCGACCACAACTACCTTGCGGCCGTGGCTGAATCAAATGGCGCCATCGGCCTGGCGTTTGCTGATCTCTCGACGGGCGACTTTCGTGTCACGGAGATCGCCGGGGAGGGCCGCCAGGAACGGCTGATAGAAGAGTTGATCCGGATGCGTCCCCGGGAATTGCTGCTGGCGCCAACCGCTTCTGTTCATTTCTCCCCGGAGTCGGACCCACCGATCACCGAGACCCGACTGGAGGAGTGGGTCTTTGGAGGAGAATACGGAGAGCGGCTGTTGAAGGACCATTTCGGAGTAGTCTCGCTGGCTGGCTACGGCATGGAGGGCCATTCGCTGGCTGCCGGGGCCGCCGGAGCCATCTTTCATTACATCCGCGATACGCAGCGAGGCTCCTTGTTTCATTTCGATACGCTCCGCTTTTACCAGGAGAACGACTCGCTGGTCCTCGACTCCGCCACGCTGCGAAATCTGGAACTGATCGAGCCTCTGACAGGAGGCCCTCGCCATGCAACATTGCTTGCAGCGCTCGACCGGTGCGTCACTTCGCTGGGCGCCCGCAAGCTAAAGAGCTGGCTGCTGCGGCCTTCTACAGACGCCGCTGAAATTGAAGCCCGTCTGGAGGCCGTTGAAGAGCTTTCCGCCAACACCATCGCTCGCGAAGAAGTTCGGCGGGTCCTGAACGGGATTCAGGATCTGGAGCGCATTCTCGGCCGCGTATCTCTGGAATCCGCAAACGCCCGCGACCTGCTGGCGCTGAAGGCCTCGATTGAGCATCTGCCGTTGGTCCGAACCTATCTTGAAAACTTCAATGCCAGGCGGTACGGGGAACTCCACGAGCGCATGGACGAGTTGACCGACGTTCACGATTTGATCGACCGCGCCATCCACCCGGAACCTCCGGCGCTGCTGACGGAGGGGAATCTCATCCGGCCAGGCTATCATGCCGAACTCGAGTCCCTGCGGGAAATCAGCCGCAACAGCAAACAGTTGATCGCCGGAATCGAAACGCGTGAGCGCGAACGCACGGGTATTAATTCCCTGAAAGTGCGCTTCAACAGCGTTTTCGGCTATTACATTGAAGTCACAAGGGCCAACCTGCATCTCGTGCCCGCCGATTACCAGCGCAAGCAGACACTGGTGAATGCTGAGCGCTTCTCCACGCCGGAGTTGAAAGAACTCGAGGCCAAAATCCTGGATGCCGAGGAAAGGAGCCAGACGCTCGAGAGGGAACTGTTTGTGGAGATCCGCCGGGCAGTCGGGGCGGAAGCGCGCCGCATCCGCCAGACGGCCCAGGCGCTCGCCGAGCTCGACGTACTGGCCTGCTTTGCGCACCTGGCAGCGGAGAGGAACTACCGGCGTCCGGAATTCTCCGACAACGGAGAGATGGTGATCTTTCAGGGGCGCCACCCTGTCATCGAACACATCATGACCGGAGAAGAGGCGGGACATTTTATCCCGAACGACCTCTATCTCAACCCAACCTCCGACATCCTGATCATCGTGACCGGTCCGAACATGGGCGGGAAATCAACCTATCTGCGCCAGACCGCGCTGATCGCCCTCATGATGCAGATGGGCAGCTTCGTGCCCGCCGAGCGCGCCAAGCTGCCGATTTTCGACCGAATATTTACTCGCATCGGAGCGTCCGACAATCTGGCGCGCGGCCGTTCGACATTCATGGTGGAGATGACGGAGACGGCCACCATTCTGAACACCGCGACGCCGCGCAGCCTGGTGCTGCTGGATGAGATCGGCCGCGGCACTGCAACGTTTGACGGTCTGGCCATTGCCTGGGCAGTCGTGGAGCATCTGCTGATGAACACCCGCGCCCGGACGCTCTTTGCCACGCACTACCACGAGTTGACCGAACTCGAAGACCTGCTGCCGGGCGTCCGCAACTATCACGTTTCCGTCAAGGAGTCCGGCTCGAACGTCATCTTCCTTCGCAAGGTGGAACCCGGAAGCGCCGACAAGAGTTACGGGATCGAGGTCGCGCGGCTGGCCGGCCTTCCTGCCAATGTCGTCGAGCGCGCGAGAGAAGTGCTGAAGCGACACGAGCAGAGTGAGCATACGGTCAGTGGAAAACTGGCCGAAAGAAAACAGGAACCTAAAGACGTGCAGTTGATGATTTTTACTCCATTGAACTCTGAAGTCGTCCAGGCGATTGAACAGGTCGATCTCGACAATCTGAAGCCGCTCGAGGCCCTGAATCTGCTTGCCGAACTCAAGAAGCAAATCCAGTCGTAAAGTAGTGCCGTCTGCCGCTCCGCGATTACTGGTGGGCCTGATGGCAGGCACATCTCTCGACGGTGTGGATGCGGCCCTGGTGCGCGTGACGGGGCCGGCCACAGCGCCTCGCGTCCGCCTGTTGAAATTTATTTCGATTCCATACTCGCCGGGCGTCCGGCACCGTTTGCTGGGACTGGCCGCCGGGCATCCGGCTTCGGCCGGAGAAATCAGCCAGCTTAACTTCCTGCTGGGCAGGCTCTTCGCAGATGGGGCGATCGAGGTTTGCCGAAAAGCCGGGGTCTCCCCTGGGAGGCTGGTCGGGATCGGCTCGCACGGCCAGACGATCTTCCATCAGGGAAACGCCAAGGCCGAGGCCGGCCACAAGGTCAGTTCCACTTTTCAGATTGCCGAACCTGCCGTGATTGCCGAACGGGCCGGCGCGGCCGTGGTAGCCAATTTCCGCGCAGCCGATCTGGCGGCTGGCGGGCAGGGCGCGCCATTGGTTCCACTGCTGGATTATCTTCTGTTGAACGGCAGGAATGAGGGAACCGTCGCGCTGAACATCGGCGGGATTGCCAATGTCACTGTGATCCCGGCGGGTGCGGCACTGGAGGATGTCTACGGCTTTGATACCGGCCCCGGCAATATGATTATGGACGGCCTGGTGCGCGCGTTCACCGGTGGGCGGCAGCATTATGACTCGAATGGCCGACTGGCCGCACAGGGTAAAATCATCGAGGATCTTCTGACGCTGGCGCTCCGGCACGCCTTTTTCCGAAAGCAGCCGCCGAAAAGCACAGGCCGAGAGCAGTTCGGAGAGGAATTTGTGCAGCGCCTGTTCCTCAGCAGGCTGTCAGGCGCCTGCAAAGAAGATTTGCTTCGGACGGCGAATGAGCTGACGGCCACAACCATTGCCGGCGCCCTGGGGCAGTTTGTCTTTCCTCGAGTGGACATTAAGAGGCTGATAATTTCAGGCGGCGGCGCTCATAACCGGCTGCTGATGCGCCGTATTGGTGAACTGCTGCCTGGAATAGCGGTGATGCCCTCAGACGCGTTCGGGCTTCCTCGGGATGCCAAAGAAGCCATCGCGTTCGCCATCCTCGCTGATCGGACACTGCACGGACTGCCCGGAAATCTGCCCGCCGTCACGGGGGCGCGCAGGGCTGTTGTGCTGGGAAACATATCCCGACCGTGAAGGCGCCATTAGACGTGGAAACCGAGGTGCCAGAGATTCACGATCAGCACCTCTCTCAGCGAGTAGAGGGCGCGGGCAAAAGGATCGGCCTCAAGCGGACTTGCGGGCGCGGGAGAGGTGTAGGCGGTGATGCCAAGGGAAGAAAACAGCCGCTTGATCCGGTAAAGGTGAAAACCGTCGCTGACCGCAACGCAGGTCGATTCTCCGTGGGCCTTTAGAATTTGAGCGACCGCCTTCACGGTTTGGAAGGTGGTCTCGCTGCGAGTCTCCTCCACAATTTTGCGCGCGGCGACTCCCTGCTGGATGAGATAGTCCCGGCCTACGCCGCCTTCCGTAAAGTGCCGGTCGCCACCGCTGCCCCCGGTGGTAATGACCAGCAGAGCAAAACCATGCTCTTCCAGGTAAAAAGCATGGTCCAGTCGCGCCTTATAAACTGGTGAAGGGCGCCCATTATATTCCGCCGCCCCGAACACCACGATGGCCGCCGTCGGCTGCGCTTCATCGCTGGCAGCCTGGCGCCGAATGGTCTTGTAAAGTGACGCTTCGAGCAAGGCGGCGCCTGCAAGTGCGGCAATCAGTATCAGGAAAATCCAATGGCGCAGTCGCAAGAGAGACTCAGGCAAGAAATTCTTCCAGCTCTGCTTCGCTGACGCCGCCGTGACGCAGGATGCGGGCCCGCTCGCCCTGGAGTTGCACAACCGTTGAAGGATTGTCGCCCTGCGTGGCGCCACCGTCCAGAATGAGCGGGAGCGAGTCGCCAGCTTGTTCCTCCACCTCGCCCGCCGTCCTACAGGCTGGATGCTCCGACAGGTTGGCGCTGGTGCCCGTGATGGGCCGGTCCACGGCTGCAATCAAGGCTTCTACAAGCGGAAAGCGCGGCCAGCGCACGCCGACACAGCCCGTGTTGGCTGTCACTTTCAACGGGATCTGGCACGACGCACGGACGACCAGAGTAAGCGGACCCGGCCAGAATTTTTTCGCCAGAGTAAAGAAGAGCTGCGGCGGGTCGGCAACCAGGTCGGCCGCCTGGTCGAGCGACGCGACCAACAGAGGAATGGGCCGGTCGGCAGAACGGCGCTTGATCCTGAAAATTTCCGTGATCGCAGCTAAATTGAACGGATCTGCTCCCAGTCCGTAAAAAGTGTCCGTCGGGATAGCGATGACCTTTCCGGAAAGGATCAACTCGGCTGAGTGCTCCAGCGCGTATTCGAGGTTCGAGCTGTCTACCTTAAGGGTCACTCCCATTGAGCACTGCCAGACGCCACGGTCGATAGTGAATTTGACCGTAGCATATGGCGGTGCAGGGGTCAAGACGAGGGCTGAGGAGGGCGGGCGCGTGGCGCCGGCCCGGCGATCCGTAGAGACTCAGAAATCAGACGGTCAAAAATGGCCTTGACTTATTTGTGGTAACTGGGTGAGAATTCTGGTAATCAGAGGAAAAGTGCGTCTTTTATTTCACTAGGAAATGGGGGTGTTTGCCGTTGGCTGAAGTTCGACTTCAGGAGGGAGAGTCTTTGGAAAGCGCCCTCCGCCGCTTCAAGCGAAAGGTGCAGCAAGAGGACATCATCAAGGAAATCAAAAAGCATTCCTTTTATCTGAAGCCAGGAGAGAAAAAGCGAGTCAAAGCGGCCTTGGCGCGGAAAAGAGCCCGCAAAAAGGCCAGGCACGACCACGACTAATCCTGATAAGGAACGAGGGACGATCAGGCAAGGGACTGGTCAGGCAGGGGGGCAATCATGGAATACCGGGATCGGGTCCTCAAGTGCATCGATTGCGGAGCAGAATTCGTTTTCACGGCCGGCGAACAACTTTTCTTCGCGGATAAGGGGTTCAAGAACGAGCCGAAACGCTGCAAGCCTTGCAAATCCAAGAGAAGCCAGTTGCTCGATGGGCAAGGCCATCGGCGTGTGGAAACCAGCACGGTCTGCTCACAGTGCGGTAAAGAAACAACGGTACCTTTCAAGCCGACTCAGGGGCGCCCCGTCTATTGCAGGGAATGCTTCGAACAGCGTCGAGCCGCGGGTGCTCCGGCTTGATCTGATCGCAGCGTTCCGCCTCTTCATTTCTCACGGAAGGGGTCTTGTGCTGGTGTGCGGCGTGCGGAGGGCAAGCGCTGGGCCCCAGGCCGGTGGAGTGTGCCTTCAGCCCGACTAGCTGGTTTCGATCACCGCAATTCCAGCCGCGAGGCTTCCAGCGAAGATCGAGAATCCCCGTTTTCGTCTTCTCGAAATAGGCACGCCGAGCTGGCGAACGCCCTCAAGTTCGCATAACATAAAGTATTCATGAGCACGTTTCACCTCATCAATTTCGGGTGCAGGGCGAGCCATGCAGACGGGGCCTCAATCAAGCAGCAGTTGAGGGCGAAGGGGTTCAGCGAGGCTGCACCGGAATCGAGCGAAGTCGCGGTCTTGAATACCTGCACTGTCACCGCCGCTGCGGACGCCGAAGTACGTCAGGTGATCCGGCGCATTCACAGGGTCAACCCTGATTGCCGGATCCTCGTGACCGGGTGCTACGCGCAGCGCGCTGCCGATGAAGTCTCGAAGCTGCCGGGCGTCGCCTGGGTGGTCGGCAACTCCCACAAGCACGCGCTGGTGCAGATACTTTCCAGCGATGGCAGTATCGGGTCCGCTGCCGTTGGACGCGGCGTCAAGCAGCCCCTGGTCATGGTCGGTGAAATCGGTGATACCTTCCACTTCGCTCCGGTGTTTGCCGATGACCGCACCCGTCCGACGCTGAAGGTGCAGGACGGCTGCAATGCACGTTGCGCGTTTTGCATCATCCCCGCGGTTCGCGGCGAGAGTCGCAGTATGGAACCCGCCAAGGTCATCGAGCAGGTCCGCCAACTGGAACGGAACGGCTACAAGGAAATCGTCCTCTCAGGCATCAATCTCGGCAGCTACGGGCGAGATCTTGGCCGCCGTATCGACTTTCGGGGCCTCGTGGAACGCATTCTGCGTGAAACTGGAATAGCACGGTTGCGGATCAGTTCCATTGAACCGATGGACGTCAGCCGCGAACTGATTGGCATGGCGGCTGCAGAGCCGCGCGTGGCCCAGCACTTCCACGTCCCGCTGCAAAGTGGTTGCAACAGGATCCTGCGGCTGATGAACCGGCGCTACTGGACCACCCAGTACTCTGATCGCATTCTGGCCATTCGCGAAAGGATGCCCAATTGCGGCATCGGCGCCGATATCATGGTGGGTTTTCCAGGCGAGACAGAGGCCGACCACGCCGAAAGCTGCCGGTTCATCGAGTCGCTGCCCTTTACTTATCTCCACATCTTCCCTTACTCGGTCCGCTCAGGGACTGCGGCGGCAGAGCGGGACGGGCACGTGGACGGGCGGCGCATCCACGAGCGTGTCCGCGAATTGAAGGCGTTGATCGCAGCCAAACGCGGTCAATTCCTCGACGTCCAGATCGGGCAAACACTCAGCGCGGTTGTCCTGCACAAAACCGAGAACGGCTCACCCGTCGCGATGACCACCAACTACCTGCAAGTATCTCTCCCGGGCGCAAGCATTGCTCCAAACACGCTGCTCGACGTGGAAATCCGGGGCTTCGATGGGGGCGCACTGGTCGGGCGCGCGGCCTGACGTTTAGTACTCGACAAAATGGACGAATAGTCCTGCGGAGCCCGCGATGTCCTTCTGGCCACACACGTGCGGGGCGCTGCTTCAGAAGTCGCCGTCCTTCACATACGGATAGCTCCACAGCGTGACCTTCAACAGGCACGATTTGACCCATGAAGCGTGCATCTTTTCCACCTCCCCGGCTGAGTGACCTTTCTTCACCAAAAACGGCGTGAGCGTGAACGTGATGGGGAATACCAGCAGAACCAAGTCGCGGAAGGGTACGATGTCGGACGCACTCGCTCGGTCCGTGCTGTTTTTCTTTGTGCGATGATGCCGGAGAGCGATCTCGTGCTGATAATCGAGCCAATTCTAATCGTATTCGGCGCGGGCAGTGTCAAGGATCCATTGGCCGAACCGCTTGCGCACCGCCTCGAGATATCCGCTGTCCGGCCGGCCGCTGCCTTTGGAAACGAAAGTGGCAAGCAGATGCGGGTTTGAACCGACGAACCCATACCATACATCGAGGACCTCCTCGATCTGGTCCTTCAGGACGTCCTGCGAGAGGCGCAGGTACTTGGCGTCCTCGTCGCTGAACGAAACGCTCTTTTTCATCAGTTCGAGGTCAGCCAGCGTGACCGGGGACCGCCGGACCGATTCGGCTGCATAGCTATATCCTGGAATGCTGGCGATTGCTTTCATGCGATTCTCCTTATCAGATAGTTCTTGTGAGCAAATACCCTCACAGGAGATCATATGAGCTGCGCTGGAAACTGTAAAAAACCGCACTTTTCAGTAAGGAGGTTACAAAATAGTTCCGATCGTTCCGCCCGGCGGTGCGCCCGAGTCGGCCAGCAGCGGCCCTGTCGAGGTGGCCGCTATGGTCGAGAACGTCATCGGCTGCAAGTGGTCGGTCCGCCTGCTGCGACTCTGCGCAGAAGGCAAGCGCCGCCCCAGCCTGATTCTTCGCTTGTCCGGGGCTCTCCGCGAAAGTGATGAATGAGCGCCTTCATAAGATGATTCGTTTTGGCATTCTCCAACGCACCGGATTTGGCGAGAAGCCTCCGGTTGAAGTTGAATACCGTCTCACGAAGTTGAGAAACCGCTTCGTGGCAATCATTGACCAGGTGCGCCGGCTTCAGGAGGACGTCGACCGTCTGGCTGTGCTGACTGGCGCGGAGATCGAGCAGAGTGGGCGCTCATCTGCAAAGCGGCACCGAAGTGCCCCATCGCGCGGCCGTTGAGCCGAACCCTTCAACGCTATCCTCAAACTGCACTTTTTGTGGCATACTAAGGAGCTATGGCAAGAGGTTGGAATAGCAAGGCAGTAGAAGAGCAAATGGATATTACGGAATCAAAAGAATCAGAATTACCTCAGTTATCACCCGAACAGCAGCAGCGGCAACGCGAGCGAGAGAGCCTTGAGCTTTCGCGCTCCCGTGTCCAGCAGGAGCTTGCAGCCGCAACGCATCCGCATTACCGTACTTCGCTCGAAGCTGCTCTCGGCTACCTTGAGGAAAAGATCGCGAGCTGCAAGTAAGCCGGCCGCTGCGACCTGATTGCTGGTCCCTTGGCCCAGGAGCTTTCTGGCGCGGGGAGCGATGCCGAACTGTCCGCGCCGGGTCGCCTCCGGTTCCCGTGGATACCGCCAATTAGCGGATACTTCGACCCGCTTGGACCGTTGCCCGAGGTGCGCGTATTTCCGCCTGCCAAACAGCCGCAACTGAAAAGCTTATAAATTTGCCTCGGAGATGCCCTAGCCAGCCGCATCGGCAGTCGATAGGTCGGTCCGAAGATGGACTGCAGGAGTATCCGCGCCGGGCGCCTTCAATGACGGATCATTGTCCACTACTTTGAGCAACACCTGCGACACCCGCTCGTCAATTTCGGATTCATTCCGGAGACTCACCGGAAAGCGAATCACCGCTTCAACGGAGGCAGGCAGGATGCGCAACTGGATTTTGGGATTTAGACCGTCGGCGGGGACGGATTGCACCGTTCGTCTCATTTCACGATACTGGAGCTCCAGCTCAGTGGAGTAGTCGGCCAGCACTCCGGCGACAACTTTCAGCAGTTTCTCTTTTATCGACGCGAGGTCCGCGGTTCGCGGCAGTGAGAGCCTGGCTTCGTGCCAGTTAATATTCGTGCCGGAAATCTGCTTGAACAGGCCGGAGGACGGCTGAAATACGATGGAATTTGAGAAGGCAACTACCCGGCCCGTGGGAGCCCCGAACCCGCCACTCCCCAGTTCCATAAGGTGAAGCCGCACGAGCCCGATTTCGATGACTTCACCCGTGACACTGCCGATTTGAACGCGGTCGCCGACCCGAATGCCGAATTTTCCGATCAGGAAGAAATAGCCCACAGTCGAGAGGATAACGCTCTGCAACGCCACGGCTACCCCGGCAGTTAGAAGGCCGGCAAATGTCACAATGGAAGTAAGCCGGCCGGCCAGTATGAAGGCAAAGATCAGCGCGATCACGAGCCAGAGAACGAAGCGCCGGAGTAGTAGAAATTGGTATCTCTGGCGTGGCTCCTGGACGTAACGGTAAACAGCGCGCCGCCACACTTCTGCGGAAATCAGGACGATTCCAACGATTAGACCGAGGAAGCCCAGACGAACACCCAGGCTTCTCCAATCGGCCCTGCGGCGGCCGTCCACAGCCTCGCGCCAGTTTGTGAGATTACGCAGATACAGAGTGAGCAGCACCGACTGTTTGCTCAAAGGCATACTGGCCGACGTGATCTGCTTGAACTGAGTGGCAAGGCCGTCCAACTGTTTTTTCTCCTGGTCCAACTGGGCCGGATTTGCAGTGTCCGCCTGGGCAGCAAGTTCGTCACTCGTCCGGAACAATTCTCGGAGGGGCGTGGTCAGTGGAGCGCGGATATTCTTTGCGGCTTTTGACAGTGCGTCAGTCCGCGCAATGAGCGAATCAATTGTGCGAACATGCGAGGATTGACTAAAAATGTCGTCCGTTATGTCCCATATGCCGGAAACATCCGAGCCGCTGTAAGTGGCGTTTGCGCCCGCAGGGGGAACAGAACCTTGAGGTGTGGCAGCGGGCTGGCGGCCGGTTGGCGGATTCAGGGCTGCCGCTGGAATAGACGCCGCCAGGGCTTCAATTTGGGCCCGAAGGCCCGTTGCGCCGAGGCCGTTGGAGCTAGTTCCGCTCACGAACTCAACCATGCTGTGAACGGCTTCCAGCCGCACTTTCGCAAGCTCCAGCTCGGCTTGCAATTCGGATACCTGGGATGCAAGCTCCTGCCGCCGGTGGCCCGTGGCCGCTGAAAGTTTCTGCCGGTTCGAGTCCAGTTCAGCCTGAGTATCCTTCACCGTTTTGTCGAGCTTTTCCTCCATGCTGCGAAGAGCCTGGTATCGCTCTGGAGCACCGCCCGAGTTCTGCGATGGATTGGCTGCCGCCTGCTTCGCCAGGATGTCTGCCTCCGCGCGCGCGAAATCAAACGAGAGCCGAACCACCTGGTCAGCAACCTGGCGGTTGTTGTAAACCACCAACTGGTCGTCTGGCTCGGACGCGATCCGCTGTTCGGCGGACAAATGCCGATACCATTTGATCGTCTGATTCAGGAACTGAATCACTTGTGAGGCAGAGATGGATTGTGACGAAGCGGGAGGCGGGGAATTTTGAGGAAGTGCCAGCACTCCGCCACACATTCCCAGAATTATTGCTATGAGCAATAACCAGCCTAGTCTCTTGTTGACCGTTTTTTCAGTCATACCTCACCTGCACCGGTACCAATCTCCGGAAAAGTTTTCCCCCGGCATCAAACCCAGGGAATGAATTAATGATTGCCGAATGAATGAGGCCCCGTACTGGCACTTGAGAAGCCGCAAGAAGATGACCAGGAATAGCAGAACAGGCGGTTGTATCGGCATGGTGCGCTCTGTGGCGCCTCCCACCTTAATCTCCACCCCCCCTCAGTAACTAGGACATTATACGATAACGCTCGGTCGTCCTGTAAAACCCAAAGATCCGATGGGCATCTTGAGGGAAGCCCGTTCACTGTACAAGCAAGTTTCGGTCGGACGGCGGAGAATATCATAGCTGTTTACCGCACTCCAGTATACCCACCACACGCATATTCCTAGTTAGTTAACAGGAGCGGTGCGGAGTTCTTAACTGGGAACAGTTTTTTTGGAATATCTTCCAATGGAACTTTGGTTCCAGAAAGCTTGGAACTGTAGTCCCAGGACGCCATTAAGATTCAGATCCATATACATTTAGGGGTTAATGAAAAAGGATACATTACCCTGAATGGACGTCATCGATCAGTTGACAGTAACATGCTTCTATATTAGAGTCTTTTAATGTTTCCCTGCCCCCGTATCACAGCAAACGAGGCAGAGAAGCAAGAACTAGTTCTGGATGGTTAAGGCCACCAAGACCAAAATCAAAAGGTAATTGATGCTCTGATAGGCACGATCCTTGGCCAACTAGGGGAGAAGGACAAGGAACAGCAAAGGGGAGGGGGAAATGAAACGATACACGAGTGAAACAGGGCAAGCCCTGCTTTTAATGGCCCTTTCGATGATCGTCCTGTGCGGGTTTACGGGACTTGCCATCGACATGGGATATCTCCGTTACATGAAGCGGCAGATGCAAGCCGCGACCGACAGCGCAGCTCTGGCCGGTGCGGCTGAAGTGGGTTACGGAGACGTAACCTCGGCAGCCGACGCTGATGCGGCATCCAATGGGTTTACGAATGGGGAACATGGGACCACGATCACTGTTTACAACCCGCCGACGAGCGGCCCACGCCAAGGGAATGCAAGCTATGTAGAAGTGCTCATTGCCCAGAGTCAGCCGACCTTCTTCATGAAGTTACTGGGAGTTAGATCGGAAATGGTCAGCACGCGCGCCGTGGCTTACTCCGGGATTTCCGGCGCCTGTATTTACGCACTGAATCCAAGCGTATCCAGCGCTTTTTCGGTGAATGGGAATTCCAACCTGTCCGCGCAGTGTGGCATCCTCGACAACTCCAATAATTCCACCGCAGCCCTGGTGCAGGACGGAAGCGGATGCCTTTCGGCGACGTATATCGGCGTTGTCGGAGCATTCAAGAACAACTCTTCCTGCCTGCCGTCGCCCACACCGGTCAGCGGCGTCGCCGGATTCAGTGATCCGCTGGCCTACCTGCAACCGCCCACGGTCGGGGCCTGCGATTTCCCGACCGGCGTCTCCATCAGCGGCGGTTCGCAAACGCTGTACCCGGGGGTCTATTGTGGAGGCATCAGCATCAAAGGCGGCTCGACGGATATTACCTTTAGTCCCGGCACCTACATTATTAATGGCGGCGGGATGAACGTCAGCGGCGGCGCAAACGTGCAAGCCGACGGAGTCACTTTCTACGTTACTGGAACCTCGAGCACTTTTAAGGGAGTTACGATCACGGGCGGGACCAGCAGCGAGTTAATCGCTCCCTCGACGGGTACGTATGCTTCCATCTTATTCTTCCAGGACCGGTCCATAACCTCCCCTTCTTCCGGCGCTGACAGCAACATCGCCGGCGGCAGCGAAACAGACATCCAAGGTACGCTTTACTTCCCGACGACGAACCTCACTTACGCCGGCAGCAGCACGAGCGCGCTCTACACGATCCTGATTGCCAATACTGTTAAGATCTCGAACACAACCGTCATCAACGATACTTATCAGACGCTGCCGAGCGGCTCATCGCCGGTCCACAGCGCAATTCTTTCAGAATAAATTAAATGGGGGGGAACTAAGAATGGAGAACAAATTCAGCATTGAGTCATGGTTTCGAAAGCGAGTTTTGGGGTACCGGCTGGGCGTCAACTCCGAATCCGGCCAAGCCCAGGTGGAACTCGCCGTGCTGCTTCCGGTGGCGATTGCTCTTCTGGTGGGCCTCATAGAAATCGGCCGGTATGCGAACACGTGCATTGTAGTAAGCCATGCCGCACGGGCGGGGGTCCAGTACGCCGCCCAAAACAGGGTCACGGCCTCAAGTGACGCACTGGTGATTCAGGCTGCACAAGCTGATGCTCCAAATGTTGCAAACCTGACCGTCACTCCAAGCCACTATTGCAGCTGCGCGAACGGTACAAGCTCAACGTGCCAGCCGACCGATTGCTCGGGGAGCAGGATTATTGAATACGTCAAGGTCGACACTCAAACGAAGATGAATAGCATGTTCTCCTATCCCGGATTTCCAAACTCGTTCACAGTGAAGGGAGAGAAGATCATGCGGGTGAGCCAGTAGTAGCATGAAAGACCTTTGTGCGGCTCGTGGGGACGAGCCGCACATCGTCAAGCAGAAACGTTGGTATGTGAATTCAAAAAATAATCGGAGGGGGATATCATGAAGTGTAATGAAATTGGGAAAGATGTTTCGAAGAGATGGAACGACGTGGGCACAGCCCTGGTTGAATTTGGTCTGGTGATCGTGGTGTTCTTCATGTTCGTATTCGGAGTCATGGATTTCGGACGCGCCCTGTACACCTACCATTTTGTGAGCAATGCAGCCTGTGAAGCAACTCGATACGCGATGGTGCGCGGATCGAGCAGCACTGAGCCTGCGACAGCCGCTGACATCGAAAGCTATGTGAAGTCACTCGCGCCGCAGGGAATTGACCCCAGCAACCTTACAGTTTCGACCTCCTGGATCCCCAGCCATGCGCCGGGCAGCAGTGTCCGGATCCAGGTGAGCGACAACTTTCAGAGCACGTCGCCTTTTTTCAGGACGTATCACATGACCTTGAGCGACTCGTCGCAAATGATTATCTCACAGTAGCTCTGACCTCATCCCAGGGTGGGGCGTAGAACGGGAACACTGACGCTGGCGGACCGCCATCCCAAACTTATTCATTCGTGACTTTGCGTTTGGGATGGCCATTGCCAGCCACGGTAGTAATGATATCGGTGCGGGCGTTGACGCGCCGGATACGATTGTGAACTTTATCAGCAATGTAGAGATTCCCGGCAGGATCCAGTGCAATGCCGCAAGCATCAACATTGGCTTTCGCTGCCGGGCCGCCATCGCCGCTGTATCCTTCGAAGGCAGTCCCTGCATACACAGAAATCTGGCCGGTGCGGGCATCCACCCGGCGGACCGTATAGGCCATGTTTTCGATGAAGAAGACATTCCCCTGCGCGTCCGCGGCGACGTCCAATAGATCGCCGATGCCAGCGCTTAGTGCAGGGCCCCCGTCGCCAGACGGCATCGCGCTTCCATTGCCCGCCACGGTACTGATTACCCGGGTGTTGAGATCAATGCGTCGGATACGGTGGTTGTGGGTGTCGGCAATAAACAGGTTTTGGCCGGCATCGAGGGCAAGCGATGCGGGCCAGTCGAAACGAGCGTCGAGCGCCGGGCCGCCGTCTCCTGAAAATCCTTTTTCACGACTGCCGGCAAACGTGACGGCATCCTCTTCCAATTGGACGATTTCATGGAATGTGCTTGCCGAAACCAGCAACGAGCCGTTTCTGAAGGCCACCATTCCCAGCGGGTCGGCAAGATCAGCGTCCATTGCCGGCGCCCCGTCCGGGGAAATCGGCTCGCGCCCATTGGCGAGCGACCGGATGCGTCCCGTGGAGTGGTCAATCACGCGGAGGAAGGCGCCGTCGGTTCTGTTCCGGCCACCGACGTACAGGTTGCCCTGCGGGTCGAGCGCGAGGCTGTAAGCACGGTATACAGCCACGTTCCGCGCCTGCGCATTCTCCCTAAAGCAACACTGTTTGCCATTCCCGGCGGCCAGCTCTACGTCCTTATTTTTCCAGTCGACGCGCAGGATGCGATCACCGTACTCCTCGTTAACAAATAGATTCCCTTCCGCGTCAAAGACCATCCGGCAGGGACCGTTGATGGCGGTATGCAGAGGATCACTCGCCTGCATTTCCGCGGTGTGGGGCAGGAAAATTGCCAACAGAAGAAGGTAAAAGATCTTGGGAATTGGCTGTGCAGCCACGCCGGCTCCGGTGAAGAAATTCAGGTCGTCTCTGCGATAGCCCTATTATATGCTTTTCTTGCGCTACAGAGTTCCGAGAAACAGCAAACGGATGGGCCTATGCAGGAATTTCAAAATAAGCGGAATAGGTTGTGCGGCTCGGGAGCTGTCAGGCCTTCAAGACGCATCCCCTCCAGCGAGAACTCAAT
>Ga0079221_10000087_pt1 | contig 19533 bp, 12 predicted proteins | sample GAAS200_FD_75069 | JGI IMG/M metagenome (GOLD analysis project Ga0079221, IMG submission 75069) | Agricultural soil microbial communities from Georgia to study Nitrogen management - GA AS200 | ecosystem: Environmental > Terrestrial > Soil > Agricultural land | place: USA: Georgia | collected... | reverse complement strand
AGTTAATAAAGCATTCCAAGGCGCGTGTCAAGCAAGAAATGCAAGACACAAGAGAGTTTAGCGAGACACTGTGAAAATGAAGGTAAAAAAACGATTGGCTACGCGAGGGCGGCTTGGAGGATTCTTGAAATTCGCCGAAGCCTGTCGGACACTGAAATGGCGATGAGCACCGTGGTTTCGAGGATTCTTGCTGGAATTTTGTTAATGGCCGCTATCGTGGCAGGAAGAGCCACAGGGGAAGGTTGTGGTTCGTCGACCTCGGCGTCAGATGCCGAAGGGCAACAGAGCGGTTCAGCCCAGAGCGCAAAGGGACCGAAGCTGGACGCCAAGGCGCAATTTGAGCAGGGGCAGAAAGCGCTGGAGAGTGGCGATCTGGATACGGCGGAAGCTGCATTTCGCAAAGTGTTGGCTATGGACCCTCGTTCGGCGGGAGCCTATTCCAATCTAGGCGTCATCGCCATGCGGCGAAAAGAATGGAACCGCGCTTTGCCTCTTCTCGAAAAAGCGGCGAAGCTGGCTCCGAACGTCAGCGGCATCCGCTTGAACATCGGGTTAGTAAGATTTCGCCAAGGCGACTACGCTGAGGCCATCCCGCCTTTGTCGTCGGTCGTGCGAGACCAACACGATTCTCCGCAGGCGCGATATCTTCTCGGTCTGTGCGATTTACTTACGGAGCGCTATACCGATGCCGTCGCCGCGCTCGAGCCACTTTGGCCGCAAAAGGAAAATGACTTTATGTATTTGTACGTCCTGTCGATAGCCGCGGACGGCGCCGCGCAAAAGCAGTTGAGTGAAAAGGCTTTGACCCAGCTTGTGAACATCGGAGGAGACAGCCCGGAATTTCATTTAACGCTGGGCAAGGCGTATCTCAATCGTCAGGAAACGCATCAAGCCGTTGAGGAACTTGAACGTGCGGCAAGCATGAGCCCGAATCTTCCCTTTGTTCATCTCAATCTCGGGATCGCCTATGTTCGCGCCGGTGATAATGCACGCGGGGAGGAAGAATTTCGGCGGGATATTAGCATCGAGCCAGACCTGGCAGATCCCTACCAATTGCTTGGGGAATTTTATGTACGAGCCGGGAAGGACGAGGAAGCGGAAAAGTCCTTCAAGGAGGCTTTGCAGCGCGACCCGAAAATGCCCGACGCACTCTCGGGGCTTGCAAAGATTTATCTGAGACAAGAAAAATATTCGCAAGCACTCGCGGAGGCCGATGCGGCGCTGCGTCTTGCGCCCAACGCCGGAAATTTGCACTTCGTCCGAGGCAGGATTTTGACGAAAATGGGCCGCGTCGATGAAGCGAAAAAGGAACTTAGTCTGGCCGCGCAAATGCGGAATGCGGCGGTCGAGCGGGACAAGCAGTTAGACACGTTAAGTGAGGGTCGCGTTCCGAACCCCGAATTGAAACAGGCGCCGCAATAGCGAACTGACAATCTGCTTTCTTCTAAGCCAAAGCGGGTGGGGGTTGCCAGGGGCCGCGGGAGTGTTCGAGAGATTCGGCGAGGGCGAGGACGAGTTCATATTCGAAGGGGCGGCCGATGATTTGGACGCCGATGGGGGGGCCTTCTTTTGAGAGACTGACGGGGACGGAAGCGCCAGGGAAGCCGGTTAGGTTGAGCCATTGGGAAAAACGCATGGTGTCGCGGTAGCCGGTGCCGGGGTGGTAGTTTCCTTCGCCGTGACGGAAGGCGGGGGCGGAAGAAACCGGGGAGAGAAGGATGGGGACGCGGTCCATTTGGCGGAGGATTTTTGCGCGGAGAATGTCCCGTTCCGCGCAGGCCTGGATGAATTGATCGAGTGAGAGAGGAACCGGGGAGGTTGCGTTTGAAAGGTATTCGCGCAGCATGGGGCTCAATTGGGGGCTGGGTTGGGATTGGGGGTCCGCGAGCTTGGTGTTGAGCAAATGGGCGATTACTGGACCGAAGAAGAACCACCAGAGTTCAAGAGCGCGGTCGAGACCGGTTAATTCGAATGGCTCGATGGAGAAGCCACGGTCGGTGAGAAGTTTAGCCGCGCGCTCCACGGCGGCGCGCGTTTCGGGAGTAGCGCTGCCTAGAGCTGGACTTTGCAAAAGGCCGATGCGCGTGGCGCGCAATTCCTTCTCGCTGTAAGAGCGAACGGGGACTGGTGCGGAGTGTGCGTCGCCTGCGTCGGGGCCAGCCATAACTTCGAAGAGCGCGCGCACGTCGGCGATGGTGCGCGCCATGGGGCCGACGACCCCGATCCAGCCGAAAGCGCCTGCGCCGGAAGGAAAGTGACCCGTAGTGGGAATGCGGCCGGGCGTGGGCTTGAGTCCGCAAATGCCGCAGAAGTGCGCGGGCACGCGAATGGAGCCGCCGCCGTCACTGCCAACGCCGCCCATCGAGCAACCTGCGGCGATGGAGGCGGCTTCACCGCCACTCGAGCCGCCTGAAGAGTATGCGAGATTCCACGGGTTGCTGGTCTTTCCGGTGAGAAGATTGTTGGTTTCGTAGGCCATCAGGAATTCGGGCGTGTTCGTGTTGCCGAGAAGAATGGCTCCGGCAGCTTTCAGGCGGGAGACGAGAGGAGCGTCGGCGCGCGGGACGTAATCTTTGCGAAGAAGAGAACCGGCGGGGCAGGGCCAGCCTGAGACGTCGATGCAGCTTTTGATCGTGAGAGGAACGCCGTGAAGAGGGCCGAGCGTCTGGTTTTTGAGGATGGCAGCTTCCGCGGCACGGGCTTGCGCGCGAGCGGCGTCCGCATCCAAATGAACGAAGGCATTGAGCTTGGGCTGAAGGGATTCGATTCGGCGGAGATGGGCGTCGACAATTTCCACGGGGGAAATTTGCCTGGAGCGGAGACTTGCAGTGATCTCCGCGATGGTGGAGAAAGGCGAAAAGGCCGTCATAAAGGAAGTGCGAGAGTATTCGTGCATGAGATGCAGGTCAAGCGCGAAGCGATGTGCGGGACAAGTGTGAGACGTGGGCGAAGATAAAATAAGTTGACCTTGTAGGAGGCTGCCGGGAGAATTTCAAGGTCCTCAGTATAGATTGATTGCAGGGAGATGCGGCATTCCGCGCGGATGGGACGAAAGCTCTTATGCACGTGATGGTTCGGGGTGGGGTGGTGATTGGAACTTGCGCGGCGTTGTTTTTTTGCGCGGCGCTTGGGTTGCGCGGCGGCGCAAACGCGCGACAACAGAAAGAAAAGGCCGCAGGCACAAAAAAGACGGCGGGGAAGGTAAATCCCGCGGAGGCGTACCGCTTCAACACGCTGGGCGTTGCGCACATGAATCAGCAACGGCCTGCTGACGCTCAGAAATACTTCGAAGAGGCGCTGGAGGTGGACCCGAAGTTTGCGGTGGCGCGGCTGAACCTGGGGGTGGCGCTGCTGGGGCAGCAAAAGCTCGAAGCCGCGCGCGCAGCGTTGACGGCCGCGACGGAGCAACTGCCGAATGATCCGTACGCGTGGTACAACCTCGGGTTGGCGTACAAAGATGCGGGCGAAACGGAGAAGGGAATTGTCGCGTTCCAGCGCGTGACGGAAATCAAACCGAATGAAGCCGACGCGTTTTATTTTGTCGGCTACTTGTATACGCAACTCCAGAAATATGACGAGGCGGTTGCCGCGTTCCAGAAGGGGCTGGCGCTGAATCCGGTGCATGCTTCGGCGGAATTCGGGCTGGCGCGGGCGTTGCAGCGCAAAGGGGATTCGGCGGCGGCACGGGAGCATTTGGCGCGGTTTCAGAAAATTACGTCAGAACATTTGGGGACGCCGTTTGGCGCGGGCTATGGGGATCAGGGGAAATTTTCAGCGGCGGAACTGCCGTTGAGCACGGTGACGGACGTGCCAGCAGCGATTGCAGTGCATTTTGCGGAAGAGGCGAATCCGTTTGTTTCAAAGAGCGGCGGCGGAGGCGCTTTGGCGATCGGAGCGAGCACGGGCGCGTGCTTTTTTGATTTTGATGGAGATGGGAAACCGGATCTTTTTCTAGTGAGCGGCGCTGCGGATGGAGCGAGCTATTTATTGCGCAATCTGGGCAACGGGCGACTTGAAGACGTGACGCAGGCGGCAGGGATTTACTTGACGGGAAGCGGATTCGGGTGTGCGGCGGGAGATTTTGATAACGACGGCAAGACGGATCTTGCCGTGTGCCTGAGCGACGGCGTGCGGCTACTGCACAACAAGGGCGAAGGGAAGTTTGAAGATGTGACCGAGGCGGCGGGCATTCGCAGAGAAAAAGGATGTGTGGGCGTGACGTTTGTGGATTACGACCACGACGGCGATTTGGATTTATACGTCACGATGGCGGCGGATTCTGGTTCGGCAGGGGGGGCGGCGCATAATTCTTTGTGGCGCAACAACGGGAATAGCACTTTCACGGATGTTTCGGTAGAAACGGCGTTGGGAGTGCCGGCGACGGGCGCGGGCGTGGTCACGACGGACTTCAACAATGACCGCGCGATTGATTTTGTTGTAGCGGGCGGCGCCGGGGGCGTTTCTATTCTCTTGAATCCGCGGGAAGGGAAGTTTGCGCCGCTCGCAGGGATTGATTTTGCGAAGGAAAAGTTGCCACCGGCTGTGGGCGTGGTGGCCTTTGATTTTGATAAAGACGGCTGGATGGACCTGGCGTTCACGCATGCGGGAGTGCCCGGGATCAGTTTGTGGCGGAATGTGGAAGGGAAGCGGTTGGAGCGCGTTCCGTTGCCGGGTTTTGGCTGGCAGAAGGGTTGGGGCATTGCGGCGTTGGATTACGACAATGACGGCTGGCTCGATCTGGTTGCCGCGTGGGAAACAAGCAACGGCGGGGAGTTGCGGTTGTTGCGCAATTTGGGAAGCAAAGGCTGGAGCGACGTAACGAAAAGCGTCGGGTTGGATGCGGTGAAGCTGAATCAGCCGCGCGCGATTGCAGCGGCGGACATTGATGGAAACGGCGATGCGGATCTAATAGTGACGGAACTTGGCGGCGGGCCGGTGGTACTTCGCAACGAAGGCGGGAATCAGCACAGTTGGATGAGCATCGACCTGAAGGCGCTGAATGACAACAAGAGCGGCATCGGGACGAAAGTCGAGCTGTACGCTGGCACGTTGTACCAGAAGTGGGAAGTGGCGGGGGCCTCTGGCTATTTGGGGCAAAATGCGGCGCCGATTCTCGCCGGCTTGGGAACGGAGACGAATGCAGAAGTGGTGCGGCTGCTGTGGCCGACCGGCGTGCCCCAGGACGAAATCAAGCTCGCAGCAAAAAAGGATCATGCGATTGCGGAATTGGACCGCCGCGGCAGTTCCTGCCCGATTCTATTTTCGTGGAACGGGCAGGAATATGAATTCATCGCGGACATGATTGGGCCGGGCGTCGTGGGGCATTGGATCGCACCGGGCGAGCGCGACGTTCCGGACCCGGATGAGTATCTGAAAGTTTCCGGGCGCAGCGTGAAAGCGCGAAATGGATTGCTGAGCTTCCGTTTCCTGGAGCCGATGGAAGAGACGGTTTATCTGGACGAGGTGCGTTTGCTGGCGATCGATCACCCGGCGGCGTATGAAGTTTTCCCCAATGAGCGTTTTGTGAGCGCGCCGCCTTTCCCGGAGTTTCGCGTCATTGCAAGCCAGAATGCCCGTCCACCTGCGGGAGCCTGGGACGACCACGGGCACGACGTACTTACGCTCATCTCGAAAGCGGATCGCAAGTACGTGATGGACTTCGAAGATTTGCCGTTCATGGGATTTGCGAAAATGCACTGGCTGGAACTGGATCTTGGCGCGTGGGATGCGCAGAAGCCGTTGCGGCTGATTATGGACGGGTACACGGACTACTTCACTGCAACTTCGATGTACGCAGCGGATCAGGCGGGCGTCAAAGTGATTGCGCCGTTTGTCGAAGCTCAAGATGCACAGGGGAAATGGGTACGCGTGGTGGAGGACATGGGTTTTCCAGCCGGGTTGGAACGCACCATGGTTGCGGATTTGAGCGGCAAACTGCCGCCAGGGACGCGGCGGATTCGCATTGTGACCAACCTGAAAATTTATTGGGACGCGATTCGAATCGATCAGACACCGGATGCGAAAGACATGCGCGTTTCGGAAGTGCCGTTGGCCAAAGCCGCGCTGGATTTTCTCGGTTATCCGCGCGAGATTCGTTTGCACCCGGCGAGCGATGCGACATATTCGTACACCCAGCGCAGCATGTCGGGGCCGTACGCGCGCGCGGCAGGGAATTATACGCGCTACGGCGATGTTGCCGATTTGCTGCGCGCTTCGGACGATCGGTTTGCGGTGTTCGGATCGGGAGAAGGAGTGAAGCTGGATTTCGATCCGAAGGCGTTGCCAGAGCTACCGGCGGGCTGGGTGCGCGATTACTTTTTTTATGCGGACGGCTTCGAGAAGGACTTGGATTTCTACGCGGCGGATGCATTTACCGTCGAACCATTGCCGCAGCATTCTCTACTGCCTTATCCGTATCCGGAAGGGAAAGATTATCCCGGGGATGCGGAACATTTGAAGTATCAACTGGAGTACAACACACGCACGCGTTCAGACCGCATGCCACCGAGCCTGCGCTACCAATACCCTGATGCGCCGCGGTGAGGTTTTTAGTTCTTCTTTGCCTTGCTTAGATTTTCTTTGGCGCGGAATTTCACGATGCGGCTAATCAGCGTAAGCGGGATCGGTTTGTCAAAAGGGAATTGCACGGATCCCTTCGCTCCTTTGTACGCGGACAACTCTTTTTTGAACGCGGCGATTGCCGAAGTGCGCGGGTAGAACCCGATGTGGTTTTTGAACGCCGCAAACCAGACGAGCATGCCGTTCAAGGTAAAGGAAGGGATGCCGTAGCTAATCTTTTCCTTGGCTTGGGGCGCGGCCCTTTTGACGGTTAAGCGAATCTTCTTCAAGCGCTGCTGTACGTTTTTTGGAAAGCGATCCAAGTAATCGTCAAAATCCTTTGGGGTCTTTCGAGAGGCTGCCATTGCGGAATCATGCCCGGGAGGGTGAGAAAGCGCAAGGTTCACCGTTGAATGAGCGTTAAAGCCGAGTCTTGCCAAAGCCTAAGTAGCGATCAGTCCTTTTGTGCAAGGAGGGAGGCGCGAACGGCCGCAAGCTCCTTGCGCTTGGATTTCTCGACGTCGGGAAAGGCAAGATTCAGGTCATTGAGGGCTTCGAGAATAGCGGCAGCGACGACGAGGCGCGTGAACCATTTGTTATCCGCGGGAACGACGTACCAGGGCGCGTGTTTGGCGGCAGTTTGCTGAATCATTTCCTCGTAAGCTTCCTGATAATCCTTCCAAAAACTGCGCTCCTGCACGTCGGCCATGGAAAATTTCCAATTCTTTTTGGAATCTTCGAGGCGCTCGAGGAAGCGCTTCTTTTGTTCTTCCTTGGAGATGTGGAGGAAGAACTTGCGAAGGACGACGCCGTTGCGCGCGAGATAGCGCTCGAAGGCGTTGATGTCTTCGTAGCGCTCTTGCCAGATGTGTTTGGTAACCAGACGGTTGGGCAGTTTTTGCGCGCGAAGAAACGTGGGATGAACGCGAACGACGAGGACTTCTTCGTAATAGGAGCGGTTGAAGATGCCGATCTTGCCGCGTTCCGGAACGACTTTGTGGTTGCGCCAGAGATAGTCGCGGTTCAGTTCCTCCGGGCTGGGCGATTTGAACGAGTGGACTTCACAGCCCTGCGGGTTGACGCCGGACATAACGTGTTTGATGGCGCCGTCTTTGCCTGCGGCATCCATGGCTTGAAAAATGAGCAGAAGGGCCCAGCGGTCCTGGGCGTAAAGCATTTCCTGGAAGTGGCTGAGGCAGGCGATGCCGTCTTCCAGCAGACCTTGTGCGGCGCGCTTGTCTTTGACGCCGTTGGTGTCTGCGGGATCGTGGTCCTTGAGGCGAAATTTTTCGCCTTTGGTGATGCAGTAAGGCTCAATGATGCGCGACGCTTCCTTCAACAATTTGTCGTGTTTCATGATGCAGGGGAGTGTAGTACAGCCGCGCGGGCCCGAACAGACAAGAGAACTGGAGCTTAGAAGAGCGAACCGAGTCCCCAGCCAAAGGCACCGAGGCGATTGTGAGCGTGCAAGAGAGACTTTTCGGAGAGGGGAATCCAGCGGTCGAGGCGCAATACGTTCACAGCATAGTAGGAGCGGAACGGAACCTGGACGCCGGGGATGGTCCATTGCAGTTGAATGCCGGTCGAGCCGTGAAAGATGCCGTTGGTGGCGCTGAGGAGATTGGGTTTGGCTGGGCCAAGCCAGTTGGGAAGAAGGCGGCCCGAGCCAAGATCGAAAAAGCCTGCGGCTTCGATGCCGTTGTGAAACGGAATGCGATATTCCGCGTTTGCAGCAGTGATCAGGTTGGCGCCTGCGTAGGAAGGGAAGAGGACGATTACACCAGAGGGCGTTAAGTGTTCGGTCATGGCCAAGGGGCCTAGCTCGCCGGTGCGCAGACCACGTACGTATTCGTCGCCGGAAAAGAAGCGCGAATAGAACGGCATGTCGCCGTGGTAGCTGCCTGCGGCGCTGAAAGTAGTGCGAAAAGCCCAGGAGTTCTTCGGCGAGAAAAGCGGGTCGCGAAAAACGCGCGCCGCTTCGCCTGAAGAGCGCAGCATACTCTCGTCGCCGCCAAGCGGGCCGCCGGAAACAGAGTTTGAAATAAGAATACTTTCGTTGCCGGTGTCGCGAGCCCAGGAGGTTCCAAGCGAACGGCTGGAGGTGCGCGTGCGGAGATCTATCGGCGAGCCCGTCGTTGTGTTGGTTGCGGCGAAGGTTTCGTCGGCCGTGGTGCGCGAAAGAGAGTAGTTCACGCCGAGAGAGTCGGAGTTCGTTAAGGCATAGGTCCAGGGGATGTTGATTCCTTCGGTGCGGGAGGTCGTAAACGGGCCCTGAACGCCGTGCGTGAAGCGCGGGCGAATCACATTGTTAAAAATGGAGAATGCGAGCGAGCTGCGCGTGCCGAAGATGCCGTCTTTGGCGATGCCGACGAGCAATTGCAGGCTTTCCGGCCCGCCATCGAGTTTCGCACTAAGCAATTCCTCATAACCGAATAGATCGAAGAGCGTGTAAGCCAGGCCGAGCGTGCTGCCGAACTGCGCGCGGCCGCCGTCAAAGGTAATGCGCTGCTGCCCAATTTCTTCGAGGCGGATGGTAACGTCGGCCGTGTGGCTGGCTTCGTCGAGTTGGACGTGAATGTTTTCTTTGTGAATCGGCTTGAAATAGCTGGTGCGAGCGAGTTTGGTGAGGCCGAGCTCCAACGCGCGCTCATCAAGCGGATAGCCCTCGCGCAAATGGATGCGGCGGCGGACGAAACGATCGTTGAATTTGTGCAAGCCCAGGAACTCGATGCGGCGGACGAGATAAGGCGGTGAATCGCTGAGGCTGAGCTTAAGGCGCACGGAGTGTTCCACGGGATCAAAGATTGGATTGGCGTCCACAGCTTGGAAGAAAGACGTGTTGGATTTCGAATCGCGGAATTGCAGGTGCGCTGAGTAAAAGCGCCGAAGCTTGTCGGCTTCTTGCTGAGAGAAGACATGCTCTTGGCTCGGGACCGGAAGAGGCAGAGGCTTCCCACGATGTTCTTGAAGCGCTTGCTCAAGAGCGGGACTCGCTTCGACGGCCGCAAGACGATAGAGCGGGCCTGCCCGCACAGGGATGGAAAGAGCGAGGCCGCTCGTTGCAACTTGGCGTGGGAATGGAAGCCAGTTGCGAGATTGCTCCGTGACTTTGTCCACGCGAGCGCTGCCCAGTCGTGCCTCGGGATATCCGTGATCCTGGTAATACGTCAGAAGCCGCTGGCGGTCCTGTTCAAATGCCGCTGGGGTGTAGGCGTCCTTATTTCGCAGCGAAGCCAGCGGCCTCCACGGCGCGATGCTCTGCATTTGTGCGCGCAATAATTTTTGTGAAACGCCGGGGTCGCCTTCAAAGTGAATCTGGCGGACGGGAAGATGCGGGCCATCGGTGATTTTGAAGAGGATGTTAACCGTGCCGTTCTCATGGGATTGGCGAAGGGCTTGAACAGAAGCTTCGGGATGTCCGAGTTCGTTCAGAGCGGAACGAATTGCCTCCGCCTCTTGCTGAAGCGCAGCGGAATCGGCGGGTTTGCCAAAGCCTGGCGACAACTTCTTCTCTTCAAGCAATTTTTCAATCTGGTTTGTCGAAAGCAGGCGAGTGCCGGAATATTCGACGCGAGAGAGAATCGGTTCTTCTTGGAAATAATAGGCTAGACCAATACCTTTTTGCTCAGTGGGTTCCTGAGGATTGGGCAGCGTTTCAGATATTTCTTCCACGCGGATTGCTGCGAACCAGCCAAGACGGCCGAGGGTTCGCACGTCATGCTCAAGTTTCGAGCCGTCGAAGCGATCTCCCTGACGTAGAGAAAGCTGGGCTTTCACGGCCTCGGGGGAGATATGGCGAAGACCTAAGAACTCAAGCGAATCAACAATGTGGACTTCTTCGATATTGCGCGTCCTGTCGGACTCTCGGGCGAAATGACGAGCGTCTGGGACAAAACGTGGGCGGCGTTTGTCGACACAAATCCTGCACCAATTAAAGCAGTCCACCAACGCACGAACGTATCTCCTTGCACCGAGGAGAACGAGAGAACAGATGATGGGCTGCGCCGCGGGGTTGTCTCCACCCGAAAAATTGGGCGAGCTCCAAAGGGCCAGTCGCTTTGACTTTCGGCACAGCGGGAAACTAAGATGCGCAACCATGCCTGCAACCCGGCGGAAGTTTCGCCTGCCTCATCCCGAGCCTACCGACGCGCTTACTTATGCGCGGTTTACAGGCATACCGACATTCATGCGCTTGCCACACATCACCGAGCCTGAGGAACTGGAAGTGGCGCTAGTTGGTGTGCCATTCGACGGAGGAACAACGTATCGGCCGGGGCCGCGGTTTGGCCCGCAGCACATTCGAGAGCAATCGGCGATTATCCGGCCATGGAATCCTGTGTTGGAGGTGAATCCTTTTGCTAAACGTCGGACCGCCGATTATGGCGATTTGAGCGTCAATCCGCTTTCGATTGAGGACACGTTTCGCCGCATTGAGACAGGCCTCGCGCCGCTGCTTGCAAGTGGCGTTCGCTGCGTTTGCGTGGGGGGCGATCATTCCATCAGCCTGCCGATTTTGCGTGCGGTGGCGAAGAAGCACGGACCGGTTTCGCTGATTCAGTTCGATGCGCACAACGATTTGTGGGATGAGTATTTTGGCTGCAAGTATTCGCACGGCACACCGTTCCGCCGGGCGTTCGAAGAAGGGCTGCTGAAGGATGGCGGCGTGCTGCAAGTTGGATTGCGCGGGCAAGTTTACGGAGAAGATGATTTTGACTTCGCGCGAGCCCACAAAGTCAGAATGGTGACCGCGGAGGAGTTTCACGAGAAAGGCATCGGAATTGTTCAGAACCACTTGCGCGCGTTCCGCGGGAAGCCGGTGTACGTTACGCTCGACATAGACGCAGTGGATCCGGCGTTTGCTCCGGGAACTGGCACGCCGCAAGTAGGTGGATTGACGAGCATGCAAATTCTTGCGCTGGTTCGCGCATTACGCGGCCTAAACATTGTTGGCTGTGACCTAGTCGAGGTTTCGCCACCATACGACACAGGAGAAATCACTTCACTGCTTGGCGCTAATCTTCTTTACGAACTGCTCTGCGTCCTTTAAATGACCAAACTCGCCCGCAAACTTCGGCTACACGATTACTTCGCGCTGGCGTTTGGCACCATGATTGGTACGGGCTGGCTCGTGCTGATGGACGATTGGCTCGGGCGCGGCGGCCCACTCGGCGCAATTCTGGGGTACGCCATCGGCGGAATCATTTTGCTTCCTATTGGATACGTCTATGGCCAGTGGGTGCAGCGACTCCCGGATGCCGCCGGAGAAGCGGCTTATACGGCGCAAGTCTTCCCAGCGATTGTGAGTTATTTCACGGGCTGGATGATGCTGTTGGCTTACTTCATCGTGTGTCCGTGGGAAGCGGTGGCGCTGGGGAAGCTCGCGGCATATATTTTTCCGTTTTTGAATACGTTAGAACTCTACCGAATCTCAGATCAGCCGGTTTTCCTGCCGCGAGTAGTGTTGGGAATCGCACTAGCGATCTTTCTTGGGGTGCTGAACTATCGCGGAATTCGCCTGAGCGCCAATTTCCAGAAATTGATGACCAGCGCGGTGATGCTCTGCTTCCTGGTGATTGTTTCGGTCAGCGCCACGCATGGAGCGCCGGCCAATTTTCATCCTTTGTTTAATGCATCTCCGTGGATCTCGATCCTGCTTACGCTGCAAATCGTGCCGTACTTCATGACCGGGTTCGAATCCGTTCCCAAATATGCGGAGGAATCCAACCCAGAGTTCCGCCAGAGGAATTACATGTGGGCCATCGCGCTGGCGCTGGGGATGGGAGCATTCTTCTACTCCATGTGCATCGCTGCGGTGACCTATGCCGTGCCATGGCGCAGCTTGTTGGGGAGGCGCTTTGCAACGGCGATTGCGTTTGAGAGCGCGCTGAAGGCTCATTGGCCCGTCACACTGATTTTCACCATGGCGTTGCTGGGCCTTTTCCAGTGTTTCAACGGAAACTTCGCGGCGTCCACGCGCTTACTCTTTGCGTTTGGACGCCGTGGAACCATCCACCCAAGCTTTGGTTCCGTGCACGAGCGATTCCAAACGCCGCACGTGGCGGTCCTTGGAGTCACCGCGGGATCTATCGCCGGCCTTTTTCTTGGCGATGCTCTGCTTGTCCCCGTCACGGAAGTTGGCTCGATGGCGTCGGCGCTCGGTTGGTTTGCGGCGTGTACATCGTTCTGGATGATGGACAGGCGTAGCGGATTGAGAATCGCGACGGGGCTGGGAATTTTGGTCTCGCTGGTGTTTATACTAATGAAAGTGCTGCCGGTTTTCCCGGGGCACTTTTCGCCTGCGGAGTGGATTGCCTTAGGAATTTGGGTAGTGTTGGGAGCCGTGCTGCATTGGGGGCGGAGCTAAAGTGCCGCTCGTGTATACTGCCGAGGGCGATACACTTCGCCAACGATGATTCCTTTCCTCCAGCTCGGGCCGTTGACGATTCCGACATTTGGGCTGATGGTTGCGACGGGACTGCTGGTCGCTGCGTATTTGTTGCAAGCGGACTTTGACCGCCGGCGCGAGAGCTTTCTGAAGCGCGGTTACCTGCAGGAAACGAAAGAGCCGAGCCATCGCGACGAGGGTTTCCTCATCATAGGTATCGCAGGCATCAGCGGCTTAGTGGGCGCACGGCTCTATCATGTCCTCGAGACCCCGCGCGATCTAATGGCCGATCCTTCAATGCTGTACAGCCGATTCGGATTTGCCTGGTTCGGAGGATTCATCGGCGGATTCATCGCGCTGTTTTTCCTGGCAAGGCACTATCGAATTCCGGTGCTTGAGTTCATGGATTTGTGCTCGCCAGCCGCGGCCGTGGGCTATGCCATTGGACGCATTGGCTGCTTGCTTTCTGGCGACGGCGATTATGGCGTTCCGACGAAGCTGCCCTGGGGCATGAGCTTTCCCAACGGAGTAGTTCCGACTACTGAGAGAGTCCATCCAACTCCAATCTACGAGTTCCTGATCTGGACGCTGATTGCCGTGATTTTGTGGCAAGTTGGGAAAAGAACTCTAAACGGAGAGGCAGCAGGAAGGGTATTTTGCGGTTACCTGATTTTGACGGGCGTCGCACGGTTTCTGATTGAATTTATTCGCATTAACCCGCGGTCGTTCTTCGGAATGTCCAACGCACAAACCGCTAGCCTGGTTTCAATTGTCCTAGGAATTGTATTGCTGCTGCGAAGGAAATCTGAAGTGCCCTCATCCGCAAAATCCGCAAAGGAAGCCTGAAGAACGCCGAATTTCTACAGCATTTGGCGCAAAACGTACTGCAGAATGCCGCCGTGGTGGTAATAGGAAACTTCTTCGGGCGTGTCCACCCGCGCGATGGCCGTGAACGCCTTCGCTTTTCCGTCATCGGATCTGACATGCACAGTGACAGGTTTCTTTGGCGAAAGCGAAGCGACGCCTTCGACCGAGTAAATCTCGTGGCCGGTTAATCCGAGCGATTCGCGATTCTCTCCCGGTTTGAATTCGAGCGGGAGAACGCCCATGCCGACGAGATTACTCCGGTGGATACGCTCGTAACTCTCGGCAATCACCGCGCGCACGCCGAGCAGCCGCGTGCCTTTGGCGGCCCAGTCGCGCGAAGAGCCCGAGCCATATTCTTTTCCGGCAATGACCACCAGAGGCACGCCTGCTTCGCGGTATTTCACTGCCGCATCGTAGATGGACATTTTTTCGCCGCCGGGCTGGAAGAGCGTCCAGCCTCCTTCGGTGCCCGGAGCAAGCTGGTTGCGCAGGCGAATGTTCGCAAACGTGCCGCGCATCATCACTTCGTGATTGCCGCGCCGCGCCCCGTAGGAGTTGAACTCATGCGGCTTGACGCCGTTGGCCACCAGGTATTTGCCGGCCGGAGAATCCATGGGAATCGAGCCGGCGGGAGAGATGTGATCCGTGGTCACGCTGTCGCTAAGAACGGCCAGCACGCGAGCGCCGCGGATGTCGGTAAGCGCAGGCGGAGTTTTCGGCATGTTCTCGAAATACGGTGGCAGCTTGATGTACGTGGACTTCGGGTCCCACTGGTAAATGTCGCCTTTGGGAATAGGCATGGACTTCCAGTGAGCGTCGCCTTCGAAAACTTCGCCGTATTCTTTGGTGAATTGCGACGTGGAAACGGCAGCGCGAACGGCAGTCTCAATTTCTTGTGGCGTTGGCCATAGGTCTTTCAGGTAAACAGGCTTGCCGGCAGTGTCGTTGCCAAGCGGTTCACTCGTGATGTCCATATCCATGCGGCCCGCAAGCGCGTAGGCCACGACAAGCGGGGGCGAAGCCAGATAATTGGCGCGCACCAGCGGATGAATGCGGCCTTCGAAATTGCGGTTTCCGCTGAGCACCGCGACGGCCACTAAATTATTTTCCTTGATTGCTGCTCCTATCGGTTCCGGCAGCGGTCCGCTGTTGCCGATGCAAGTGGTGCAGCCGTAGCCGACGAGGTGAAAATTCAATTTGTCCAAATATTGCGTCAAGCCCGCAGCCTGCAAATAATCGGTGACAACTTTTGAGCCGGGCGCAAGGCTGGTTTTTACCCAAGGCTTGATGTGCAAGCCCCGCTCAACTGCCTTTTTCGCGAGCAGGCCTGCGCCAATCATCAGCGAAGGATTCGAAGTGTTCGTGCAACTGGTGATCGCGGCAATAACGACGGCACCGCTGGAAAGATCGAACGCATCACCGTTATTGCGGACGTGGACGCTCTTCGCAGGCGCTCCTTCAATCACTTTTGTGAAGGAAGTTTTTGCTTGGCGAAGCGGAACGCGATCCTGCGGGCGCTTGGGACCGGCGACAGCGGACTCGACGCTACTGAGATCCAATTCGAGCGTGTCATTGAAAAGAGGAGCGGGCGTCTCGTCGGTGCGAAAAAGAATCTGTTCCTTGCAGTAGGCTTCCACCAGCGCAATTTGTTCCGATTGGCGCCCAGTAAACCGCAAGTAGGCGAGCGTCTCCGAATCGACGGGGAAAAACCCCATCGTCGCCCCGTATTCCGGAGCCATGTTGGCGATGGTGGCACGGTCGGGAACGCTCAGGCTGGAGAGGCCGGAGCCGTAAAACTCGACGAACTTTCCGACGACGCCTTTCTTGCGCAACATTTCCGTGACCATTAGCACAAGGTCCGTAGCAGTTGCGCCTTGGCTCAAACGCCCGTGCAGACGAAAACCGACAACTTCCGGAATAAGCATCGAAGAAGGCTGGCCGAGCATGGCAGCTTCGGCTTCAATCCCGCCTACGCCCCATCCGAACACGCCGAGCGAATTCACCATCGTCGTGTGCGAATCGGTCCCGACGACGGAATCGGGAAAAGCCTCCCAGCGGTTGCCGTGCTGCACACCGCAAACCACACGCGCCAGGTATTCGAGGTTAACTTGGTGGCAAATTCCCGTATCCGGCGGAACAACTTTGAAATTCTGAAACGCAGTCTGGCCCCAGCGCAGGAAGGCGTAGCGCTCCACGTTGCGCTGAAATTCGAGCTCCGCGTTCAGGCCAAACGCGTTGACGTTTCCGAAGTTGTCTACTTGTACGGAATGGTCGATGACCAATTCTGCAGGAAAAAGTGGGTTGATGCGCTTGGCGTTGCCGCCCATTTTTACGAACGCTTCGCGCATCGTAGCTAAATCCACTACGGCCGGAACGCCCGTGAAATCCTGCAGCAGGACGCGGGCTGGCATGAATGCAATTTCCTTTTCGGGGATGCCGGGGCGCCACTTTGCCAGGGCTTGAATATCTTCCGCGTGGACGAAGCGGCCATCTTCGAAACGCATGAGATTCTCAAGAAGAATTCGCAATGAGAAAGGAAGCTTTGCAAGTTCGGAGACGCCTTGTTTTTCGAGGAGATCGAGCCGGTGAACTTCAAACGTCTGGGCGCCGACGTTGAGCTTGTCGCGTGTGCGGAAGGAATTTCCCGCGTTGATGGCCATCTTGGCTATCCTTTCATTGCGAAAGCAGCTTTCTATGATAACCGAAATCACATCCGCGCGCCGCGCAGCTATACTAATAGGGAAGTGAACATCGTGCTGATATCCACGTATGAGCTTGGGCGGCAGCCCTTTGGCCTTGCTTCGCCGGCGGCGTGGTTGCGAGACCGCAGCCATCAGGTCACTGCGCTTGACTTGGCGCGACAACCGCTGAACGAAGCTTCGGTTCGAGAGGCTGCGCTGATTGCAGTCTATTTGCCCATGCACACGGCCACACGGCTTGCGGCGCAGCTTATTCCTAACCTGCTCAGGCTAAATCCGAACGCGCATCTTTGCGGCTACGGTTTGTATGCGCCGATGAACGCGGAATACCTCCGCTCTTTGGGAGTTTCCACAATTCTCGGCGGTGAATTTGAAGAAGGCTTGGCGCATTTGGCAGAACGTCTTGAACAGGCTGCGATTCGCAACGGCAACGGCGCGCCAACCGAACCGCAGCCCGAGCCGTTAGTTTCGCTTGCCCGGCAAAAATTTGTGACGCCCGAGCGGGGGGGATTGCCAGCGCCCGCTAAATACGGCCACGTCATTCTGCCTTCCGGCGAGCATCGCGTTGCCGGTTACACGGAAGCCAGCCGCGGATGCAAGCATCTTTGCCGCCACTGCCCGATTGTCCCTGTTTACAACGGCGTCTTTCGCATCGTGGACCGTGAAGTTGTGCTAGCAGACATTCGCCAGCAAGGGGCGGCAGGGGCGCGGCACATCACCTTCGGCGACCCCGACTTTTTCAACGGCATTGGGCATGCGATAGCGGTTGTGGAAGGGTTGCACCGTGAGTTTCCCCAGCTCACTTACGACGTCACCATCAAGATCGAGCACCTTCTCAAGCACAAGGAGCATCTGCCGAGACTTCGCGACACGGGCTGCCTCTTCTTGACCAGCGCCGTCGAATCCGTGGACGATGAAGTGCTACTCCGCCTCGACAAAGGCCACACACGTGACGATTTTCTGGAAGTCAATCGCATCCTTCGCGACTTGGGCCTGGTCTTGCATCCGACGTTTGTACCCTTCACGCCTTGGACGACGCTTAACGGCTACGTTGAGCTCTTGCGTGTTTTGCGCGTAAACGACTTAATTGAAAATGTTACTCCGATTCAGCTTGCGATTCGGCTTTTGATTCCCGCAGGCTCCCGATTGCTCGAACTCGAAGACATGCGGCGTCTCGTCGGTCCCTTTGATCCTTCCGCGCTGGTTTACCCGTGGCGGAATCCGGATTCGCGCGTCGACGCACTCTGCGAAGAGATTGAAGAAATCGTCGCCACCGGCGAAAAGCTCAAACTTCGGCGGCGAGCAATTTTCGAACGTATCTGGAAAGCCGCCCACGAAGCCGCAGGCGTTGACACCGAATTTGCTGCGCAGCCGGTACTCGCATCGCACGTGGCAATCCCTTATCTGAACGAGCCTTGGTACTGTTGAGCCGAGCCCATGCGGGACCAGTTGGTCCCCTTCGCACAAGCCAAGGAATCGTTGCCACAGACGGAGTCGTTCGTTTGAGTCAAGAGCCTTTGTCTCCCACGGCGCACAAACCGAATGGCGCACTCAAGCGCTTGCTGCTATTCACCGCGAAACTGGGCTACCAGACGCGCAGCTTTGAAGACGCGGCGCGCAAGCTGGGCGTGCAGCTTGTTTACGTCACGGATCGCTGTCATCAGCTTGAAGATCCGTGGGGCGATCACGCGGTTGCAGTGCACTTTGAATCCCCCGAAAACGCTGCTTACTCCGCGATGGAAGCGCTGCGCGGCCAAGAAGTTTCCGGAATTTTGACGCTGGGGGATCGCCCGGCTGCCGCAGCCGCCTATGCCGCGCGCGGTCTCGGCATCGAGTACAACCATCCCGCCGCTGTTGAGGCTTGCCGCAGCAAATTGCGCATGCGCGAAGTATTTCGTGACGCAGGGCTGCCCGTGCCTTGGTTTCGAAGTTTTCCCATTGCTCCTACGCCAGAGCCTTCGCTCGTCGGCATTTCTTTTCCATGTGTTCTAAAGCCGCTCTCGCTTTCTGCAAGCCAGGGTGTGATGCGGGCCAACAATCGCGAAGAATTTCTCACTGCCGCAGCGCGTCTTCGGCGTTTGCTGGAATCGGCGGAAATTCGTGCGACGCGCGAGCCGAATCTCGATCAGATGTTAGTGGAAGGCTACATCCCGGGCAGGGAAGTGGCTCTCGAGGGACTCCTCACCGACGGCACTCTGCGAATTCTTGCAATTTTTGACAAGCCCGATCCGCTCGAAGGCCCCTTTTTCGAAGAGACGATCTACGTCACACCGTCCAGGCTTCCAGAATCTACGCAAAGCCAGATTGAGAAGTGCGCGAAGGAAGCAACGCGCGCGCTCGGCCTCATTCACGGGCCCATTCACGCGGAGTTTCGAATCAACGAAGAAGGAGTCTGGCCCATCGAAATCGCTCCGCGTCCCATTGGCGGGCTCTGCGCAAGAGCTCTGCGATTCCAAATCAGCGACACACATGAAGAGATCGGTTTAGAAGAACTGCTCCTTCGCCACGCGCTCAAGCTGGCGGGCAGCGATGCGCCGCGCGAATCTGAAGCATCAGGCGTCATGATGATCCCCGTTCCACAAAGCGGAATTCTCGAAAGCGTTTCAGGAGGGGAAGCTGCTCGCGCAACGCACCGGATCACCGAACTGATCATCACCGCCCGTCTGCAGGATTACATCGCTGCCTGGCCCGAAGGTTCCAGTTATTTGGGTTTTCTGTTTGCAAGGGCAAACTCGCCGGAAGAAGTGGAACACGCCATCCGCGAGGCGCACAAGAAACTACATTTCCGAATTACGCCGCGTTTGCCGGTCGAACATCCAGCCACGCACCGGATGCCCACAGGCGGCTGACTAACGCTGTCTGACTAGCCCTTGGCCTTGGGAGGAACGTATCCCTCCGGCAATTTCGCGCCTTCGCCAAAAAAGAACTGCTCCATCTGCTCCCCCATAATCTTTTGGGAATTGGGGTCCAGCGGATTCAAGCGGTACTCGTTCATGACCATCTTCGAGTATTCAAGCCACAGCT
>Ga0079221_10000086_pt1 | contig 19585 bp, 7 predicted proteins | sample GAAS200_FD_75069 | JGI IMG/M metagenome (GOLD analysis project Ga0079221, IMG submission 75069) | Agricultural soil microbial communities from Georgia to study Nitrogen management - GA AS200 | ecosystem: Environmental > Terrestrial > Soil > Agricultural land | place: USA: Georgia | collected... | reverse complement strand
TTCGATGCGCTCCTCGTCCAGCTCGCCCGAGGCGAAAATCTTCACATCACTCCACCCAGCCTGGTCGAGGCGCTTACGCGCCCACCGGCTGTCGGCCAAAACGTCGCCGCTGTCGAGGCGAACGCCGCTGGGCTTGCGTCCGAGCGCAATGATTTTCTCGATGGCTTCGTGTACGTCGTAAGTATCCACGAGAAGCGTGGACTCCTCCGGGAACACGTCCAGAAAGTCGCGGAACGCTTCGGCTTCATCCTCGTGAGCCATGATCCACGAGTGCGCTTGGGTGCCGTACACGGGAATGCCGAAGCGGCGGCCAGCGTAAGTGTTCGACGTGCCTTCGCAACCGCCGATGAATGCGGCACGCGCGGCAAGTACGCCCGCCTCCATGCCATGAGCGCGGCGAGAGCCGAATTCCACGACTGGGCGCCCCGCCGCAGCGGTGGTGACACGCGATGCCTTGCTGGCAATGAGAGTTTGGAAATGGAGAATGCTGAGCAGGCTGGTTTCGACGAGTTGCGCATCGGCGATGGGAGCGGCGACGCGAAGAAGCGGCTCGCCGGGAAAGAAAATCGTTCCTTCGGACAAAGCCCAAACGTCGCCAGTAAATTGAAAACGCGAGAGATAATCAAAGAAATCGGAATGGACATTGCGAAAAAAGGGCTGTGCGCGCAGATAGGCGACGTCTTCGTCGGAAAAGCGCACATTCTCCAGGAACTCGAGGGCCTGCTCGAGTCCTGCGGCCACGAGGTAATTGCGATGGCTTGGGAGGGTGCGAACAAAAAGTTCAAACGTGGCGCGAGCGTCGAAGCGTTTCTGGACGTAGCCGGCCGCCATGGTGAGTTCGTAGAGGTCGGTGAGCAGCCCAGAGAATGGTCCGCTAAGAAGCATGTCCCTAAACAGATTATGCCAGCCAGCCCCAAAGGGCAAAGGGGAGGAAGCGGTGGCGAGTGACGAGTGGCGACCGAGGAGCGAATCGGCGCCGAGGAAGCGAAAGTGTTCGCTCGGCAGAGCGAGCAACTTGAATGCGGGCGCCGTGCGTTCTAAGTGCAGAGGTCATAGAGTGCACTAAGAAGACCCGGGCGCGCCCCTCTGCCTTTTACTTGGGGGCTGGTGGATTCTGCTGCAGAACGACGTAGGAGCTGATCACCTGCTGATCATAAATAACTTCGGACCACATCCACCCGCCATAGGCGAGCCCCGTAAAGAAGAGAGTGATCAGGACATAGCGCTTGGAGTGGAAACGCCGGCTCTTGGCTCTGCGGACAGCGAGGGTAATTCCAAGAATGGTGATGACCATCATCAGACTCTCGAGAACGGGGACGTCGAAGATATTGCGGTCGACCAAATCCTGATATCCATTGAAGCCGGCAAACACGGTAAAAGCGAGGGCGAGGACTCCGCCGCATAAGGGCCTAATCCAGTGAGAAGAGTCTCCGTTGGCCCGGGCGAAGTAGGCAAAGAGACAGACCAGCAGGAGAACGAACCCGCTGAAGATGCTCCCGCGAAGGACAACGATGCGTTCGTGGAGCTGACGGAGACCTTCGGTGCGGTCCGAGGGCTGATTGAGAACGGCGGTCTCTTGCTGCTGAAAGATCGTCAGGATTTGGAGCGCTTTGAACTCATCGCAGGCCGAGCTCCTCGCGTGGGACCGGCATGTCTTCTCGAGGTCCTGGGGTGACTCTACGGCTTTTTCTTCGGTGGAGTTAATCGGCAGGCCGATCCAGCGCCGGCCAAAGCGGTTCAGACGCTCGAGGAAGCCAATTTTTTCGGGGGTGAAAATGGGGGCCCAGTAGGAGCAGTGATAAGGCTGGAGGTCGTCCAGAGTAAAGGGCTTGTCCCGGCCGGGAGGCTTGTCCTGAGGGATGGCGTTCCATCCGAGGTTCTGGAAATAAAGCTGTTGCCGGGTGAATACCTGGCAGCGAATCGCGCTTTCGTTGATGGGCCAGTGCTCGTCGTTGACCAACTGGCTGGAAATGGGAAGCACGGCAGAGCCAAGACAATAGGCGAGGATCAACGCACCGATACCCACGGCCGTCAGGTTCCTTTGCAACAGTTCGGGGAGCGCCTGGACAAGAGAATCGAGGCGGAAATTGGGGAAGAGGAGACAGGTGACGACGGTCAGCCAGCCTACCGTTAGGAGGCCGACCACGGTGGTTTCAAAAGCCAGCTTAAAAACGTCCATGATGCCGACTTACTTCGAGCCTTAGAGGCGCGCCGAGAAAATAAGAAAGAATGCTCCTGCCGAAGGCAGTGAGTCTCTACCAGGTAGTGAGAGGAAGCGAAGAAACGTTTCAGGGGAGGCCGCGGTATTAGAAAGAGCGCGGCCCGATAGCGCGGCGTTTGAGCAACTGGAGAGCTTGCCCGAAGATTTCACGATCGCAAGGCGTGAAAAGGGCAAGCCGAAGTCCCGACAACAGATTCGGACCTCCCCTTGGTCTATTGAATAGACACGTTGTCGAAGGTGGAGGTGGCCAAGGAAGACGTATTGCGATTGCTCACCGCCAAGCCCACGTATACGCTCGACGCCATGGTTACCGTCTGGCTCGTTCCCAATTGCGTCCAGTTCACACCGTTGGTTGACCCGTACATGGTGAACACGTTGCCGCTGCGCACCAGCTTCAGCCAGTTCGGCGGCGTCGCACTCCCTACCGATGAATAGGTACTGCTCGAGCCCGTGCTGGTGCGCTCGGTCATCAAGATTGAAGGCACATAGTCAAACACAAAGACATGGTTGGCGCCCGGATTTAGCGACTCGCGCACCATGATGCCGATCTGCGCCGCGCTGCTTCCCTGCACGCTCGCCACACGGGCTATGAGCGTCCCGTCGCCCGTCCACGGCTGGTACACAAAGTGGATGCTATCGGAGGTGGTGATCATCGTCCCATTCCCGGCTCCCGCTACCGTGAACGTTCCGTTGGTGTATCCGGCGCTCCCCAATACGCCCACCACACCGACATCCTGATCCAGCCACGATGCTGGCAGCGGCTGCGAAGTTACCGTGAAGCGAATGGCGTTGCTGTTATTCATGTTTGGCGCGACCGATACGAGCATGGGACCTGTCGTCGCCCCCGACGGAATCGTGATGGTGAGGGACATGGCGCTCCAACTATTGATGGTTACCGGCGCGCCGTTCAGCAGAACCGTGCTGCCGCTTTGCGTGGCGCCAAAACCCGTGCCGCTGATCACTACCTGGGTGCCAACGGATCCCGTGGTAGCGGAAACTGCGGTAATTACTGGCGCCGGAGCAGCCGCTGAACTCACCGACACACTGTCAAACGTCGCCGTGGCCAACGAAGCCGTTGTGCGATTGCTTACCGCCAAGCCCACATACACGCTCGCCGCCATGCTCACCGTTTGACTCGTTCCCAATTGCGTCCAGTTCACTCCATCCGGGGAGCCGAACATGGTGAACACGTTCCCGCTGCGCGTCAGCTTGATCCAATTTGGCAGCGCCGCGCTCCCCACCGACTGGTAGGAGCTGCTGGCGCCAGTGGTCGTGCGCTCGGTTGCTAAGATCGAAGTGGAGTAGTCGAACACGAACACATGGTTGGCGCCCGCGCCAAGCGTCTCGCGAATCATGATGCCGGCCTGCGCGGCACTGCTCCCCTGCACGCTTAGTACGCGCGCGACAATCGTGCCGTCTCCGTTGAGCGGTTGATAGACAAAGTGGAAGCTATCGGAACTGGTGATCATCGTCCCTGAACCGGCGCCGGACACCGCGAAAGTTCCATTGGAATAACTCGCACTGCCCGCAACGCCGACCGAACCGATATCGCCATCCGACCAGACCGAGGGCAGCGGCAAGATGACTTGATTGACCGTCAAATTAATCGTGGCGGTGCTGGTCAAGCCGAGGGAAGAGCCCGTGACCATTACCACGGCGGTGCCCGTGGCCGCTGTGGCGCTTGCGGACAGCGTCAGCGAACTCGTGGTGGTCGTGCTAGTGGGGTTGAAAGAGGCAGTCACCCCATTGGGCAGGCCGGAAACGGACAAACTGATGGTTCCATTGAAACCGCCCTGTAGAGCGACAGTAATCGTGCTCGCGCCGCTGGAGCCTTGCGGAACCGTCAATCCGGTTGGCGCGGCGGAAATGGTGAAGCTCCCCTGAGGATTCACGATGAGAGAAATAGCTACGGTATTCGTCAAGCTGCCCGAGGTACCCGTTATCGTTATAGGGAATGTTCCTACAGCTGCGGTGCCGGCCGCGTTCAGAGCGAGGGTGGTGGTAGTCGCGGTTGGGTTGGGATTGAACGACGCCGTCACTCCCGCAGGCAGGCCGGAGGCCGACAAGCTGACGTTTCCATTGAAGCCGAACTGTGGAGTAATCGTGATGGTGTTTGTGCTGTTCGTGCCTTGCGTCATCGTCATGCTGCTCAATGAAGTTGAGAGAGAGAAGTTCGGCGACGGCGGGGCAGGAGTAGTGAGGGAAACGTTGTCAAAGGTCGCAGTGGCCAAAGAAGACGTGTTGCGATTGCTCACCGCCAAGCCAATGTAGACATTCTGTGCCATAGTCACGGTCTGGCTGGAGCCCAACTGCGTCCAAGTCGTTCCATTCGCAGAACCATACATGGTGAACACGTTCCCGCTTCGCGTCAGCTTCAGCCAATTCGGCAGCGCCGCACTCCCTACCGATGCGTAGGTACTGCTTGTTCCTGTGGTGGTGCGCTCGGTCATCAACAGCGACGAGGAATAGTCGAACAGATAAACGTGATTCCCTCCTGCACCGAGCGTCTCGCGAATCATTACGCCTACTTGCGCTGCGCTGCTACCTTGCACGCTCACCACTCGCGCGATGATCGTTCCATCGCCCGCGAGCGGCTGGTACACAAAATGGAAGCTGTCGGCGCTGGTGATCATCGTGCCGTTCCCGGCTCCTGCCACCGTAAATGCGCCATTGGCGTAACTCGCGATCCCAAAAAGGCCGACTGCGCCGACATCCTGGTCCAACCAAGAGACCGGCAGAGGCTGTGAGGTCACTGTGAAACGAATGGCGTTGCTGTCGTTCATGCTTGGAGCCACTGAAACCATCATCGGGCCCGTCGTCGCACCGGCCGGAATGGTTATCGTGAGTGAAGTGTCGCTCCAACTGTTGATGGTCACCGCAGCGCCGTTCAAAAGCACCGCGCTGCCACCCTGAGTGGCCCCAAAACCAGAGCCACTAACCACAACCTGGCTGCCGACCGATCCAGTGGTTGCGGAAACTGCGGTAATCAGCGGCGCCGGCGCGGACGCGGAGTTCACGGACACGCTGTCGAACGTCGCTGTAGCCAACGAAGCCGTGTTGCGATTGCTCACCGCCAAGCCCACGTAAACGCTCTGCGCCATGGTCACGGTCTGACTCGTTCCAAGTTGCGTCCAGTTCACGCCATCGGAGGAGCCGTACATGTTGAACACGTTCCCGCTGCGCGTCACCTTGATCCAATTCGGCAGCGTCGCACTCCCCACCGATTGGTAGGAGCTGCTGGCGCCAGTTGTAGTTCGCTCGGTTGCTAAAATCGAGGTGGAGTAGTCGAACAAGAACACGTGATTGGCGCCGGTGCCAAGCGTCTCGCGAATCATGATGCCGGCTTGCGCCGCGCTGCTCCCCTGAACGCTCAGCACGCGAGCGACGATCGAGCCGTCTCCATTAAACGGCTGGTAGACGAAATGGAAGCTATCGGAGCTGGTGATCATCGTTCCGGAGCCGGCTCCAGAAACCGTAAAGATTCCATTCGCATAACTAGCGGCACCCGCCACACCGACCGAACCGATATCCCCGTCTGACCAGATAGAAGGAAGCGTCGGAAGCACGCGAATCGTCAGGGAGATCGTCGTGGTTTTGGTCAGGCTACCCGAGGTTCCGGCGACAGTCACAGTGACGGTACCCGTTGTGGCTGTACCGCTTGCGGTGAGTGTCAAAGTGCTCGTGCCGGTTGTGCTTCCGGGACTGAACCCGGGCGTAACGCCGTTGGGCAGACCGGAAGCGGACAAACTGACGCTGCCATTGAAACCGTTGAGCGGATTTACTGTGATCGTGCTTGCGCCGCTGGAGCCTTGAGTAACCGTCAAACTGCTGGGCGAGGCAGAAAGGGTGAAATTCGGAGGAGGATTTACCGTCAGAGAAAGCGTCGTGGAACTAGACAGATTTCCCGATGAGCCTGTAATGGTCACCGTGGCGGCGCCCGTCGTCGCAGTACCACTGGCTGTGAGCGTCAAGGTGCTCGTGCCAGCCGTGCTGGCGGGGTTGAACGAGGCGGTAACACCGCTCGGCAAGCCCGAGGCTGACAAGCTGACACTGCCGTTGAAACCGCCCTGCGGATTGACGGTGATGCTGCTGGTTCCGCTGGCTCCCTGGATGATGGTCAGGTTGCTCGGCGCCGCCGAAAGCGTGAAGTTCCCCTGAGGATTTACGGCGAGAGAAAGAGTCGTCGTGCTTGTTAAGCTTCCCGACGTTCCCGTGACGGTCACTGTGAAAGTACCGGTCGTCGCCGTGCCGGCGGCGGACAGCGTCAAAAGGCTGCTGGCGGTTGAGGGATTCGTGCCAAACGTGGCGCTGACCCCGTTCGGTACGCCGGACGCAGCCAAAGTGACGCTCCCGCTGAAACCGTTGAGAGGATTGATGGAGATGGTGGTGGAACCGGAAGTCCCTTGCAGAATCGACAAATTGGACGGGGAAGCTGAAAGAAGGAAACCTGGTTGCGTTGTGGACCCGGGCCAGTTGTTCACCAGGTTGGCCGCGTTGACGGTGCCGATGCCGGTGGCGAAGTCCCATCCCGTGGTAGTGCCATAAGCTGGCGCGAAAGACGAATTGGAAGTAGAAAGCGCGCCGACAGAACCATCCGAGAGGAAACAATTCGGGCCCGTACAATCCACATCCATGTCGCCCATGGTCACATCGTAAAAAATGCAACCCGCGCCAACGGCATTCCCGCTGTTGGAGTTACAGGAGCTGCTGCCGCTCGAACCGTACTCCGCTGCGGCAAGCTGGTAGTAAACGGGGGCCGGATTGCCCTGCGGTCCGCCGGCCTTTTGGTTGATGAGCGCCTGGATGCCCGCCATGATGGGAGAAGCGAAAGAAGTTCCGCCCGCGCCCGACCAAGCGCTGGGATCTGAGCCACAAGTCGCGCCGCCCTGGGCCGTGTTCGACCAGCAGAATACGTAGAAGTGGCTCCAGAGACCGTCAGCAGCGAAGAGAGAAACGTCCGGGGTGTCACGCACACCGTCATTAGGATTGCCGAGGACCGATTGCCATGAAGGTTTCGGCCAACCGGCGCAAGTGCCGCTGACAACACTATTGATGGTGGGACTGCCCGTCGCGCATTGGCTGGGACCGCCTCCGCCAGCGACAGTAGTCTGTAGGAGTGAGCCGATCGTAGGGTCATTGCAGAAGCTCGATGAGCCGTAAGTGAGTGTATAGCCTTCATAAGCAGAAACGAGCTGCCCGGCGCAGGAGTCATTCCAGGGAATCTCCGGAATGTAGGAAAGCGCGGACCCAAATGCGGAAGTGTTGCTGGAATTCCAATACGTGGCATTGGTTCCGGAGAAAGTGTCGCTGAAGTCGGTGCCGCCGACGGCCACGTTGTTTGGAGTGGAAGCGAAAGCGTTGACGGCAATACCGTGAGTGGCTTCGGCAACGCTATTGTCACAACCGGCCGCACCGCTGTCGCCCGCGGCAACGAACACAGAGACGCCCTCGGCCACGGCTTGCTGATAAGCGGAGTTGTAAGAAGCGTTGGCGGCGGCGCCGTTGACCGTTTCACACTGGCCATAGCTGATGCTCATGATGGATGGCGGAGTGGCGGCGTTGATCAGGTTTTGGACGGCGATGAGACCGCCAAAAGTGGTTGTGGTGTCCGCGCAAGCAGCCATCTCGATGGCGGCGCTGGGTGCGGAGGCACTGGCCCATTCGGCATCGAGGATGGCCTCCGCATCGTTGGGCGAAATGACGCCCGGAGCGCCGCAATTGTTTCCCGGTTGCGATGGAGGCGCGGGAGGATGGAGTTGGGTGAAGGACGCTGAAGTATAAGCAGTAAGGCCAAAAGTGGAGCGGAAAGTGCTCCAGTCCGCTGCAGCGAAGACATCAGTGTCTTCAATGAGCACGATGGTCTGGCCTTGGCCGGAGATGCCGGCGTTGAGTAGAGGGTTCAAGTTGTAGATTTTGGCCAGGTCCGCAGGGACGACTGCGAAGGTGTCAAAGCCAAATTGATCCTGAAAAGTGAATTGCGAGCGAGGCCGGTGCATCTTGTGCATAGCCTGAGGCCGGAAATCGTGCAGAGAGACGATTCCTGCCACCACGGGAGCGAGTGCAGCCGGGATTTGCGGATCGCTAGCGTTCGCAACGTGCTTCTCGCCCTTAACAACGAAATGGTGAATTTCCGTTTGGAAAGCCTGGCGCACCTGCGCGGCTGTCCCAGAGAAATCGATGAGCATGCCGCTGGGATAAATCACATTAATTCGGAAACCGTGAGATTCGAGCCAGGCAGTGATGAGGTCGAGATCGGGCTTCGCCAGGCCGAACCTTTCGCCGAACTCTTGTGCGGTAAGCCAGTGATGGAAATTGGGCAAACCGGTAGTCTGGAGTTCATCCAGGAATTTCTGGAGGGCTTGCTCTTGCTCCTGCGAGCGCTTCAATTGCAAAAGCATGTGCTCCATCGCGAAATCTTTGGTCACCGGGCCGCGGTCGTTCGCGAAGACAGCTTCAGGACGCGTGTTGCCACGGAGTGCGACGCGATTCGTTTCGTCAATAGCTTGGGTGATTCGCGGACGAGCATGCGCACCGGATTCTAGCTGAGCAAAAACAGAGGGCGCGGCAACCAGAGCGGCGAGGACAACAATGGCGAGGAACCCCGTTTTGCGAAACATGGGTCTCCTTCTTAAACTAAGACTTACCTCAGACACATCTCGGGACGAAGGACGGCAATCGCAAGGCACGGAGCCGCGAGTCTGCGGAGGGAATACTCGATGGCCGGGTCCTCATGGGCCGAGAACTCCTACCAGGACGTGCTTAACCTGGATTGAAAGCGAGAAACGACCTATCGGAGTACAACTTTAGTGAGTAAATAAATAGCCGAATTGGAGTGTAAAAGCAACGGCCAGAGGGACAGGTTTGGGTCAGCGGGCCGCGCGGTTAGTACTGGAGTACCCAAACCTCCTTTGAATTTGAGAAGAGCTGCTTCTCACTCTGCCTCGTAGCCAAATTTGTTGTGTTCGCAAAGACAGAAGCGTAGCATGTCACAAATCCCGGCCAGGAACTTCTGTTGATCCCGCCTTGTGATATGGATGGCCGGAAGGTTTTTTGCGGCATCAGTCTCAAAAGCTCACATTTTTACGAGAAAGGTCATGTTGCGAATCAACGACGAGGCTCGCAATTTCACAGCGGAGACTTCACAAGGCACCATTAACTTACACGAATGGGTCGGTAATGGCTCTTTCCGCGGCCAGAGTAGGCACGCCGCGAGTGGGGACGGTGCAGCGTGATCTTTAAGCAGTTTTACTTGCCGTGCCTGGCGCACGCTTCCTACTTGATTGGCGACGAATCGACGGGAATGGCTGCGGTCGTTGATCCGCAGCGAGACACAGACCAATATCTTGCGTTTGCCGCGGAGCACACACTCCAAATCAAACGCGTGATCCTAACGCATCTTCATGCGGATTTTGTGGCCGGGCACCTGGAACTGCGAGATCGTGTGGGAGCAGCGATTTACCTGGGGGCCGCGGCCAAAGCAGGTTATGCATTTACTCCTCTTCGCGACGGTGAGCTGGTTGAATTCGGAAACGTACGCCTTAAGGCGCTGGAAACGCCGGGACACACGCCGGAGTCGATTTCCATCCTCGTTTATGACCTGAACGTCAGCGATACGCGACCGCATGCAGTACTGACAGGGGACACCTTGTTTATTGGGGACGTGGGGCGTCCCGATCTGCGTGCAGCGCTGGGCTGGTCAGCAACAGAATTGGGCAGCCTGCTGTTCGATTCGCTGCACAACAAGTTACTGGCTCTGCCGGATGAGAGTCTGGTCTATCCGGCACATGGCGCGGGTTCGCTGTGCGGCAGAGCGATCAGCAAAGAAACCGTGTCCACGCTGGGAGAACAGCGGCGATTGAACTATGCGCTGCAGCCTATGAGCAAGGAGGCGTTCATTCAAGTGGTGACCGCGGACCAGCCGGAAGCGCCGCCCTACTTCACCTATGACGCGGTGCTGAACAGCGAGGAGAGGCCGACGCTGGATGCAGCGCTGGCGCGCGAGATGAATCCACTCACGCTCGATGCCGTGTTGGGGCTGAAGGCCAGTGGCGCGCAAATCCTCGACACCCGCGATCCGGATGAATTTGGCGCGGCACATCTGGCGGGTAGCATCAACATTGGGCTTGGCGGCCAATACGCGACGTGGGCGGGAACCATGCTCGATCGAAAGCATCCGATTGTGATTATTGCAGCCCCCGGGCGGGAAGCTGAATCGGCTATCCGGCTTGGGCGCATCGGATTCGATCACGTGGCTGGGTATTTGCAAAACGGTTTGCACAGCCCCGAATCGCGGCCCGAATTGATTGTGAAGACCGAACGGTTGAGCGCGCCGTTTGCCGCGGAACTCCTCTCGTCCAGTCAGCCGCCACTGGTCATAGACGTCCGCGGACCGCGCGAGCGCGAACTAAAATGCATCGACAGGAGCGTGAGCATTCCCTTAAATCGCTTGGTTGAAAACCTGGAAAAGCTACCCAAGAACCGATCCCTGCTGGTCTATTGCGCCGGTGGATATCGGTCATCCATTGCTGCGAGCTTATTGCAAGGCAGCGGATTTAATTCCGTCCGGGAAATTGCGGGCGGCATTGCGGCGTGGGAAGCGGCGAAATTGCCGATTCGCCAAGCGGAAGTTTAGGAGTTCTAGGTCAGCCGGCGTTCTTGTCTTTCTTTCCGATGGAAAGAAGCTCTTCGCTTGCTAGTGTCAATCTTGTTTCTGCCTGTTCTTCTTGGCGAGGTCACAGAGCAGGTCCGAGTGAATGTTGAGGCCGATGTTGGTCATGTTGTAGACGTGTTCCGTGGCTACCAACCAGACGATCTCGCAGACCTCGCGTTCGGAGTAATAACGGCGCATGCGAGAAAACGAGTCTGGGCTGACACTTTTGGTTTTCGTCAGTTCCGTTACATAGTTCAACGCGGCGCGCTCCGCATCATTGAATAGGGGGCTTGTGCGGTATTGCTCCAGCGCATCGAATTTCGCCTGATTCATTGACGCTTTGATCGTAAACGATCTTCCGATATCAATGCAGAACAGACAAACGTTGATCCGCGCCACTTGCTCGCGAATGAGCATGGTGGTCTCAGCCGGAAGAGTAAGCTTCTTGTCCAGTTGGCCGATTTTTACGTAGAACTGGCCAAAACCAATCGGCAAGCGCGCCGAATGCACCTTTAGCGGTGTAAGCACCTTGCCGAATTGACGGCGCGTAAAGTAATACGCCAGCTTCATCATTAACCCTTTGGGTTTTTCGATAGGTGGAAGAAATGTGTCCATATTCGTGGTTTCTGCTTTAGACCGATCCGTAGTCACGCTTTCCATGGTTGACCCTTCCCTTCTACTTCTTTGATTCCAGGCACGAAGTCGATGTCACGCCCTTTTGGTCCTGATTTATTGTCTCCACCCGTACGACAAATGGGAAAGCCAGGAATAGACATCGTGGAATCAGGTTTTTGAAATATTCAAAATGCCTGTCTAGCCAGCAATATGGCATGCATGGGAGAATTTCGACGCCCAATATGGACCGACCGAGAAACTTTCGCGTGTATTTCGCTTCTGTGGTGCTTGGCATTGGCGCGCTGATTGTTCTGCTGCGGGAGCATCGCCCCTCTTTTCTAAGGCCAGACTTGCACCTGTGCGCCTACGTGACAACCGCGGACGGCTCAGTCGCGGTAGTGGACCTAGTCAAGCTCAAAGCAGTGGCGCACATTCCAGTGGGGCCCGGGCCTTCCGGCATGCGGGAACACCCCACGCGACCGGAAATCCTGGGCGTCAGCTCTCCAGGAGGCTACGTCTGGATTCTCGACTCGTGGACCTATCAGGTGAGCGCGCGCATTCCGGTGGGCCCGCTTCCCTACGCCCTGGACTTCTCGCTTGATGGCGCTCGCCTGTATACAACCACGTCAGGAAACGATACTGTGCTCGCAATCGACATCCGCTCGCGGGCTATTGTGGCTCGCGGCCGGACAGGCCGCGAACCGGTCCTTGCAAAAGCCACACCGGATGGAAAGTCCTTGCTGGTGGTGAACCGGCGCGACAGCTCATTGGGCATTCATGACGCGGCGACGCTCGCGCTCCGCAATAGTGTTCAGGTAGTGCCTCAGCCCGATGACGTCGCAGTGTCGCCGGATAGCTCTCTTGCATTTGTGATGAGCCTCGCGGAGCCGCGCCTTTCTGTCGTGGACCTGAAGCGCGGCGTGCTGGTGACGAATCTTGAGCTGGCGGGCAAGCCGACGGACATGCTGCTCAAGCCGGATGGTGGAGAGCTTTACGTCATTTCACCCGAAGCGCATGGCCTGCAAGTCATCAACACCTGGACGCACGAAGTGGGCGACACGATGGTGCTCGGCTCGACCCCAACACGAGGCGTACTGAGCGCGGACGGAAGTTTGCTCTACGTTTCCGACACACAGGCCGACCGCGTTACACCGGTGGACATCGTTAATCGGCGCATCATTCGGGGAGCCTTATCCGAAAAAAACCCGGAAAAGGGCTTTCCGATTCCTGCCGGAGATGCTCCCGGGGCGCTGAGGTTCGATCCTAATGAGATTCTGCTGCTCGTCGTAAGCCACGACTCGGGTGATTTGGCGGTCATTCGCGTACGCACGAACTTTTTAGTAACGATGATTCCGGTGGGCGACCGGCCGCAGGAATTGGCCGTGAAGCTTTATGGAAATAAGGAAGAAACGAAGTAGGCGGGTTAGGGAGCCGAAGGAAAAGGACTCACAGCGAGCACAACCTCTGGGTAACATCGAAGCAGGAGCTATTCAGGAGGCCAGGCAAAATTTTCCTCGCCAAGCGAGATATCCAGGAAACCTTCCGCGGGGAGCACATCCACAGGCAATCCACCGTGCCACAAAGCCACGCCGAGTTTCAGTTTCGTTTGACCTTTAAGGTCGAGCTGATCGCGGTGAATCGCCACTTCGAGGGTGCGGTCAAATGCAGCCACCGCGACGGATTCGAGATTCAACAGACAAACTCGGGCCTTCTCCACGGCAAACTCCCGAATGCGGCCGCGCTGTAATTTTACGACGATGGTGAGTTCTTCCGCGCCGCAAACGGTAATCCGAAATTCGGGGTCTTCGAGTTCGCTCATGGTTTCAGGAAAAGTATCAATACGTATGCTGAAGCGGCCCTCTTCAAAACCATAACGCATCTCGTGAAGGTAAAATACGCGGCCGTGCATGGAGCCGCCGCGGCGTTCCGGAGAATACAAACCCGCACCGAGCCATTCGAAATAGGAAGTCTCGCGGCCATCCACTTCGACGCGCAGGAAACCTGCGGGTGCGAGATGCAGGGCATGTTCCGGACGGCGCTTGATGGGTTTCGCAAGGTCCTCAGGCGCAACCTGACCAAGGGCGAGATAAACTCCGGTGAGATGCTTGCGATAAAGCGCGTCGAACTCCGCGTCATTCGCAGTGCTGTGTTCAGGACCGAACCACCAGCACCAGTCACTCCCTTCGGCAGCCAGGAGAGACTCGTGTGCCTCCTTTAGGCCTGTTTCCGTCGGCGCGTCTGGTCTTCCCTTTGAGTGCGCCTCCACGGCGCGAGCGTAAACTTCGCGGGCATCCCACAGTAGTTCCCAGGCGGTGACATCCTCGCTGTGGCCGATCCACACATCAAAATTGGCGTTAATCCACGAGCCGGGAAAAATCTCGCTCGTCACGGGAATCTCTCTCGCGGCAGTAATCGCTTCACTGGCGGTGAGCGCGCGAAAGTCGGCATCCGACTCGATGCGCCGGTAAAACTCGCGCAAAAATTCGCGGCCGTTGCCCGGGTAATATTCCCAGGCGTTTTCACCATCGAGAAAAAGACAAACGGTGAGAGGCTGATCGCTGGAGACTTTTTCTCCCAGGAGTCGCAGGCGCGCATGGAGATCAGCCGCGGCACCTTTGGCTTCCATACGGCTATAAACAAAACCAATCAGATCCGAAAGGTGGTGATCGCGGAACAGCCCCGTGATGGATTTTTCGCCGAACTGCACGCGCCAGGGCTTGAACAAGCGTTCAGCATTAGCGGGAATGCCGTTCGAATCGCGAAAGAAGCCGACATTCAAAGTGCGGCCCAGCACGCCTTCGTCCGTGCCGAACCACTGGAACCCCTCTTCTGCCGCGATGGCGAGCGCTTGATTGGAGACGGAGCCCTCTGACGGCCAGAGACCTGCCGGCCTCACACCAAACGTTTTCTCATGATACTGGCGCGCGAACTGCAACTGCTCGCGGGCGTCCTCCGGCCGGCGAAACGCCCGGCGCGGAAGCGGCGTGGAAGGATTCGCGATGCGCGCGACATCAGAATCACAGACGAGCGGCAGAATGGGGTGATAGAACGGCGTGGTGCTGATTTCGATTTGGCCTCGCGAGGCGGCGTCACGATACGCAGGCAGGATCAGTCGCAAAAGCTCCTGCTGTTTCTCTCTTAGGGCCGACTTGTCATTCTCCGAGTAATCTTTCCCCTTGGTGGCAAGGCGGCTGATGACCTCGTCCTTTTGGAACCAGGATTCTTCCATCCATGCGAGCTGCGAGAGCAGTTGAAGGTCACGCCAATCGCGCGGCGTGAAAGTAACCAGAGCTTGGGCTCCCCCCGCCGGACGCGACCATTCATGAAGCTCGACAAAACGTGGCAATCGCGACATCAGGTGCTCGTGATTCACCTGGAAAGCGCGGGAGAGAATCTCAGCCTTGTCCTCGCGGGTTAACTCATCGACATTTTTGAAAGCCAGCGCATGCCACGGCTCATTGAATTTGCCGCTCGCGTATTCCTCGAGCTGAATGCCCAGCGCGGGAACCACGTTGAAGGTGGCATGAAACTTTGGAAATTCGCGAAGCGTCTCCACCATGCCGTAGTAATCCTTGAGGGCATGAAGGCGCGTCCACGGGAGCACGTAGCGCTCAGTTTCGGGGTCGCGATATTGCGGCTGATGCATGTGCCACAGCACAACCAGATGAATGGGATTCATTCGGCGGGCGCCCGAAAGCGAGGTTGACGGAGGTGGTTCATTGAGTCCGCAGCGATTGGCATAGACAGATTCAAAGTATACAAGCAACACAAGTCTTAAGGAGCACCGAGGGTCCGACTCGCGACACTCTTGTCAATGCCCACCATAATGCGGAGCAAACCGGGCAAAACGGACGGCGTGGTACACTGGGCTTCGCAATCATGCGCATTTTGGATCGTTATATCGTCCGCGAGGTCTCCCGCCACGCTTTCCTCGGACTAGTCGTTTTCACTTTCGTGTTTCTTGTCCCCCGTTTGGTGCAACTCATGGAAATTTACGTGCGCCATGTGGGCTCGGACGTCCAAATTCTGAAGTTTTTCCTTTGCGTTTTCCCTAGCGTGTTTGTCTTCACGGTGCCGATTGCAACGCTAATTGGCGTGCTCCTCGGTTTAGGCCGGATGTCCGCCGATAGCGAAATCATCGCGTTGACTTCGCTGGGCATTGGGCGGCGGCGGATTCTTTTCCCAGTAGGAATGTTGGCAATGGCCGGCGCTTTGCTCACCCTGGTATTCACCGCCTGGGTGGGGCCGGCCGCCCTGCGTACGGTGAACACCATCAAAGGGGAGCTTGCTAGATCGCAGGTCTCCTTTCAGGTTCAGCCGCGCGTGTTCGACGAGCGGTTTCCCAAAAAAGTTTTGTACGTGAACGACGTTTCCGCGAGCGGAACGCAGTGGCATGGCGTGTTCGTTGCGGATACCAGTGGAGAGGGCGGCTCGCAAGTAACACTTGCCGAAAACGCCATCGTGATTGCGGAACCCAGGCAGGGCAAGCTCGAGCTGCACCTGCAGGGCGGCACGACGCACGAGTTTTCCCGCGAGGACCCTAATCACTACTCGGTCACCTCCTTTGGACAGAGCGACTGGCCTATTGAAGTGACTGGGCTCAACTCGGCCCATCCGCGACTGCCCAGCATCCCCGAACAATCGATGCGGGAATTAGTCGCGGAAAGAGATGCAGGATCGCGAGACGCAAGCGTGGAACTTCACACGCGCCTGGCGTTTCCCGCTGCTTGCTTGGTATTTGCGATGGTCGCCGTGCCTTTGGGAGCTCAGCCACGACGCGGTGGTCGCGCAGCCGGCTCGCTCTTGGCCGTAGTGCTAATTGCGGCGTATTACCTGCTGCTGATCATGGGTGCAGGTTTGGCCCGGCACGGAAGGCTTTCGCCAGCCGCGGGGATCTGGATGGCGAACGCAATCCTGGCGGTTCTGGGCCTGGTGCTGCTGCCGAAAATGGAGCAGTTCCGCGGAGAAAGCCGCTGGTTGCACCGGTTAGGCTATTTGGGAAGACGCTTCCGGTTGGCGCGCCGGCGAAGAGCGCAAGCGCGGGCGCGGGCGGCCGCCGCGCTAGCTGTAAATGGGGAGCGCGCCTCAAGTGAATTACCGACGCCTTCGAGCGGCAGCTTCCCGCGGTTGATGGACCTCTACATTTTGCGAAAATTCGTTTTCTACTTTGGTGTGCTGTTGGTTGTATTCGTTTTTCTCTTTGAAGCATTCACGTTCTTTGAGCTCCTCGACGACATCGGACGTCGAAACGTACCCTTCCTGGTTGTTAAGGATTATTTCTGGTACTTGACGCCATACTTGGGCTATAACCTGGCGCCCCTAGCCGGGCTGATCGCGGTGCTTGTGACGCTGGGAATCATGAGCAAAAACAACGAAATTGTCGCCATCAAGGCTAGCGGCATGAGTCTTTTTCGCGTTGCCGTACCGCTGCTCCTGGCAGGGCTGACATTGGCCGGCACGCTGGTGCTGCTCGACGATACTTACTTGCCCTATGCCAACCAGCGCCAGGATGAACTCCACAACCAGATTAAGGGGCGGCCACCCCAAACGTACACACACCCGCAACGCTGGATTTTTGGAGAGAACTCGAAGATTTACAACTACGACGTATTCGATCCGGAGCAAAATCTCTTTGGCGGGCTCAGTGTTCTGGAGCTTGATCCCGCCAGTTTTCATTTGCGGCGGCGAATTTTTGCCACACGCGCCCGCTGGTCGGAACCACAACACGTATGGGTGCTGGAAAACGGCTGGATTCGTGAGTTCTCCGACGGCTCTGTGGCAAAGTTCGAGACATTCGCGGCAGCGGCCCCGCCGGAGTTGTCCGAGCCACCCAGCTACTTCAACCGGGAAGTACGCCAGGCCTTTCAGATGAGTCTCGGCGAATTAGGAAGTTACATCGATGGATTGCACCGGGCGGGTTTCGACGTGGCCACACTGATGGTGCAGTGGCATAAGAAAATGGCGTATCCGCTCATGGCTCCTGTCAGCATGCTGCTGGCGATCCCGTTTGCGTTTCTCGTTGGAACGCGCGGCGCCATCGGAGGAGTAGCCCTCGGGGTAGGCATCGGCGTGGCCTATTGGGCGATTGCAGCCCTTTTGGAGGCTATGGGTGGCGTAGGGCAGCTACCGCCGCTCCTTGCAGGATGGTCGCCGGACATCGTTTTCTTTTTTCTGGGGATGTACTTCTTCTTCAAAATGCCGACGTAGCGTGGTTCTTGTTGTTGATAGATCTCGCTGTTCCTCAAAAGGATTGCACAACCACGCGCAGAATTTGCAATTGCCGCAAAAAGGCTAGCTAAAGTATTACTTTAACTGACGCGGGCTCGTTAATTTGCCCGTTTCTGCTTCGCCTGTTTGAGTTCAACCATTACTTGAGCTGCCGCCAACCGCGCGATGGGCACACGAAAGGGCGAAGCACTCACATAGTCCATACCCAATGTGTGGCAGAACTTGACGCTGTCGGCATCGCCACCATGCTCGCCGCAGATGCCCACCTTCAATTTGGACCTCGTTTTGCGCCCCTGCTCAATGCCCCACCGCATCAGCATCCCCACGCCCTTAGTGTCGAGCGATTGGAACGGATCCGCCTTGAAAACGCCAGCTTTCTTCTCGTCCACATAGTCCGGGAGGAAGCGTCCTGCATCGTCGCGGGATAGCCCCATGGTGGTTTGCGTAAGGTCGTTGGTCCCAAAAGAGAAGAATTCAGCAACTTCCGAGATTTCTCCGGCCAACAGCGCAGCACGGGGAAGTTCAATCATTGTGCCGACGAGATAGTTGAGCTTGGTGCCGGACTTCTTGATGAGTTCATCAGCAATACGACGCGTTGCTTGTTCGAGGATCCAGAGCTCTTTCCTGTCTAAAACAAGCGGATGCATGATCTCAGGTAAGACTTTAACTCCCGCCTTTTGGCATTCGATGGCGGCTTCGATGATGGCCCGCACTTGCATCTCGAGAATTTCGGGATACGTGATGCAAAGACGGCAGCCGCGATGCCCGAGCATAGGGTTGGCTTCGTGGAGTTGCTCGACGCGGCGCGCCACAACGTCGACGCTAATACCCAATTCGTTCGCCAATTCCTCCTGCTTCTTACGATCATGCGGAACGAACTCATGAAGAGGCGGATCAATCAAGCGAATCGTTACCGGAAATCCGTCCATGGCCTTGAAAATGCCGATGAAGTCGCGACGCTGGAACGGAAGAAGCTTGTCCAAAGCCTTCACGCGGGACTCTCTGTTGTCCGCAAGAATCATTTCCTGGATGGCGCGCTGCCGCTCGTGGCTCTTTTCCGGAAACTCGAAGTCCGTGAAGAACATGTGCTCCGTGCGGCACAAGCCAATGCCCTCGGCACCGAATTCGCGAGCTTTGCGCGCGTCCTGGGGAGTGTCCGCATTCGTGCGAACTCGAAGCTGACGGGCTTCATCCGCCCACTTCATAAGAATCTCGTAGGATTTCGGAAGTTGTGGCACAACGAGCGGCAGAGCTTCCGTGTACACAATGCCCTCGCTGCCATCGAGCGTGATCCAATCCCCTTCACGAACGACGTGCCCGTTGGTGGACATGGAGAGCGCTTTGTAGTCAATGTCCAGCCTTTCGGCGCCCACGACGCAGCACTTGCCCCAGCCGCGCGCCACAACCGCAGCGTGACTGGTCTTCCCGCCTGTTGCCGTGAGAATCCCCTGCGCAACGGCCATTCCGCCGACATCTTCGGGGCTGGTTTCACGGCGCACCAGGATGACTTTTTCTCCGCGCTCCGCCCACTCCTCCGCTTTCGGAGCCGAAAACACAACGCGGCCCGCGGCCGCGCCCGGAACAGCATTGATGCCAGTAGCAAGCACCTTCGAAGAAAGCAGTTTTCTGTCTACTTTGGAATCGATCACCGGATAGAAAAGGCGCTCGATGTCCTCAGGCTTGATGCGTAGCAGGGCCTCGTGGCGGGTAATGAGCTTTTCGTTGGCCATGTCCACGGCCATGCGAAACGCGGCCGCAGGTGTTCGCTTACCCGTTCGGGTCTGCAGCATATACAGCTTGCCTTCTTCGACGGTGAATTCCATGTCCTGCATGTCGCGGTAATGCTTTTCAAGCTTCTCTCGCACCTTCAG
>Ga0079221_10000084_pt1 | contig 19812 bp, 19 predicted proteins | sample GAAS200_FD_75069 | JGI IMG/M metagenome (GOLD analysis project Ga0079221, IMG submission 75069) | Agricultural soil microbial communities from Georgia to study Nitrogen management - GA AS200 | ecosystem: Environmental > Terrestrial > Soil > Agricultural land | place: USA: Georgia | collected... | reverse complement strand
CGCGATCTTTTCGCCAAAGGCTACAAGCCCTCCGCGGTGCGACTCTGCCTGGCCAGTACGCCCTATCGCCGGCAGCTCAATTTCACCTTCAAGGGCCTCGAGCAGGCCACAAACACCATCGAGCGCTTGCGCAATTTCGCCGACCGCCTGAAGCAAGGCAAGTTCCCCGCGGGCCGGCGGGAAGGCATGGCCGCGCGCATCGCCAAAGCCGCCGAGGAATTCGACGCCAGCCTCGCCGACGATCTCAACACCGCGCGCGCGCTGGCGGCCGTATTTGATCTGGTCCGTGAAGCGAATATCGCCATGGATAAAGGCGAATTTCGCCAGGGGGACGTCGCCGCCACGGAGCAATTCCTCGCCACATTCGACAGAGTCTTCGCCGTCCTCGAAGATAGCGACGCTGCAAAACTGCAGGCGCTCGGATTCAGCAGCGCGCAAACCGGCCTAAGCGATGCGGACATCGAGAAACTCATCGCCGATCGCACTGCCGCGAAAAAGAAGCGCGATTTTGCTGCGGCAGACCGCATCCGCAAAGAACTCGCCGATCGTGGTATAATGTTGGAAGACGCGAAAGATGGCAGCGTCCGCTGGAAGCGCAAGTGACCCTGAATTTCAAAACTCGGCCCCCGTACCTTCCGGGTTTCTTCCCGCCGGCCGCCGCGCGGCCAAACCTCTACGGCGTTGACTTAGCTTAAGTTTTTCGCAGGCCGGTTTCGGAAGACGCTCCGTGTTGAATGGAAGTTGGGTCGTCTGAATCCAAACAGTTTCTTGGCGCCTGCTTCTTTCCCGCGCAGTTTTGATTCACTCCAACCTGAATTTTCTTCTTGGAGGAAGAAATGCCAACGACTTTGGAAGTAAAAACACCTCGCCTCGTCACGGCTCTGCCCGGTCCGAAGGCGCAGCAAGTCATTGCCGCCGACGCCAAGTTCATGTCGCCGTCCCTGACTCGTGAATACCCGCTGGTCGCCGAGAAAGGGCATGGCGCCATTGTTGAAGACATCGATGGAAATTCGTTTCTGGATTTTGCCGCGGGCATTGCGGTTTGCTCGACGGGCCACTGCCATCCAAAAGTGGTGGAAGCCATCCAAAAGCAGGCGGCCGAGCTGATTCACATTTCCGGGACGGATTTCTATCACCATCATCTTCCGCAGCTTGCCGAGAAGCTCGTAGCCACGTTGCCGGGCAAAGAGGCCAAAAAAGTGTTCTTTGGCAATTCCGGCACGGAGGCGGTGGAAGGCGCGATCAAGCTGGCGCGCTACCACACGAAGCGAGATAAGCTCATCGCGTTTTACGGTTGCTTCCACGGGCGCACGCTTGGCTCGCTTTCGCTGACGGCATCCAAAAATACGCAGCGCAAAGGTTTCGGCGCGCTGCTGGGCGGCGTCGAGCACATTCCGTTTCCGTACGCCTACCGTTGCCCGCACGGTCACACTGCGGAAACTTGTGGCACGGAAACTCTCGAGTTGCTCGAACAGCAGATGTTCAAGCGTTTGTTCGCGCCGGAGGAAATCGCGGCCATCATCATCGAGCCGATTCAGGGCGAAGGCGGATTCATTCCCGCGCCGGCATTTTTTCTTCAGGAATTGCAGCGCATCTGCAATCGCCACGGCATCATGCTGATTGTGGACGAAGTGCAGTCCGGCGTCGGGCGCACCGGAAAATGGTGGGCCTACGAACACGCCGGAATCGAGCCGGACATCGTTTGCATTGCTAAAGGCATTGCCAGCGGAATGCCGCTGAGCGCGTTTGTCGCCAAGGAAAGCGTGATGACCTGGAAAAAGGGGTCCCACGGCACAACCTACGGCGGCAATCCCGTGTGCATAGCTTCTGCGATGGCCACGTTGGATCTCATCGAAAACGGCTACATGGAAAACGCGCGAAAGATGGGCGACTACATCTTTGCACGCATTGGCGATTGGCCCAAGCGTTTCAAAATTGTCGGAGACGTGCGCGGCAAAGGGTTAATGATCGGCATCGAAATTGTGCGCGATCAGAAAACCAAGGAAAAAGCGGCAGACTTGCGCGACGCAGTCATCAGCAAAGCGTTTCACAAAGGCCTGCTGACGCTCAGTTCCGGCGAAAACTCGATTCGCATGTCGCCGCCGCTGCTGATTGACGAAGAGCAAGCCGATTTCGCGATTCGCACGATCGAAGAGTGCCTCCGCGAAACCGAAAAAACCGTTTAACTCAAAGGTCGCAAAGAACACGGAGTACATAGAGAAGAAAAGTTATAGATCCCGCGTCTCAGCAGAGGCGCGGGATTTGAATTTGATTGGCCTAGGTTCACTGAAGAGATAAGATTACCGCGCAAGAATTTATGCCGATCTTCTCTCGATTGATGTTTCAGGCAGTGCGCTGGGCAGCGCGGCGTGGTCTGCGCGAAGAAGAGAGCTTTTCCTATGCGGCAAGGCTGGGAGCTCAAAGCGCTAAAAAGCTGGAAGCGAGAAGCACTGGCGTACGCGGCGAGACCTATGCGTATTGGTATTTGCGGCGACACGGATATGTGTTCGTCGCGAAGAACTACACGCCGCGAGGAATCAAAGGCGAACTGGATCTCATCGGCTACGACGGCAAGACGCTGGCGTTTGTGGAAGTGCGAACGCGGACAGTGAAAGAGGACGCAGCCGCGCTGCCGGAACTCAGTGTTACCCGTGAAAAGCAGCGCGTGGTGGTGCGCACGGCGCAGCGCTTCCTCGCCGAACGCCATGTGGAAGAGTGTCCTCTACGCTTTGACGTGGTTGCCATCGATAACCATCCAGGGAAGCCTCCAGTGGTGCGGCTCCACAAGGACGCCTTTAGCCCGCAACTCGACAGACAGTTCTAAAAACCTGAAAAGTGTTGCGAAGAGCAAAAACCTGGAGTACAGTCGATTATCGATATACCGATCATCGATCATCTATGCCGAAACAAAAACTCAACCCGCTTCCTTCCGCAGCATTTCAAATCCTGCTGGCCCTTGTGGATGAAGACCTGCATGGCTACGGAATCATGCGGCGAGTCGAAGATCAGACCGAAGGACGCATGCGATTGGGCCCGGGAACGCTGTATAGCTCCATCAGAAGTTTGCTAGAAGCAAAGCTCATCGAAGAGATTGATGCGCGTGCGGACGCGGGAGCGGGGAGTGAAAGGCGACGTTATTATCGATTGATTTCGGCGGGGAGGAAGTTGGTGCGTTCGGAGGCCGAGAGGATTGCCGATTTATTGCGTGTGGCGCGGTCCAAGAAAATTTTAAGGGGGGCCCATGTCTGAGAAAGTTTACGCTTGGCTGCTGCGGCTCTATCCTGCGAGTTTTCGCGAGAGGTACGGTGAAGAGGCTCTGCAACTTTTTCGCGACCGAGCGCGCGACGAAAAGGGACTTGTTCGACGCCTGCGACTTTGGTTGGACCTGGTAGCTGACTTGGCGATCTCCGTCCCGCGGGAGTATTACTATTTCGAGCCCGAACTCCTTGGCGCTTCTGCGGACCAACGTTTGGGAGGCATCCCTTCTTTCGTTGTGATAGAAGGCGGGTCGCCCCGTCCTGGAGCGCTATTCTCCGGCGGCGTACTGACGATGCTTGTCGTCACAACGTGTTCGTTCTTTCTGAGCCAAGCGGGGCCGTACACACGCCGGCGAGTGTTCACCGCCGCCTCATCGCAGAGTCACAGATATAAGGATTCTTCTGCGTTCGGAGGACAGGCATCTCCCACGGGCGCTGAGGGAGGAAACGGCACGTCACCGTTCGGACGATCGGTTGTGGGAGGCAAGGCTGGAGAGATGAGCAATTCACAAACGGAAGCGCTGCCACCCGACAGCCCCGACTCCCAACCCCCAACGCAACTGCCAGAGGATGCCGGCAATGCGAGCATATTCCACGCCGCGAGAGGACACGCGACAGTGGATGCAACGGAGCGGCACCGCGTGATCCATGCCGCAGCCGCTAATCTGAAGCAGTATTACGTTTACCCGGAGATTGCGCGGAAGACCTCAGATGCGCTGCTCGCACACGAAAAGAACGGCGATTACAACGCGGTGAAAGACGGCGGAGTGCTTGCTGATTTGCTGACGAAGCACATGAGGGACGCGAGTCAAGACATGCATCTGGACGTTTTGTACAGTCGGGAGCCTTTGCGCGATCCGCCGCTGAGGGCCAGTCCGGAAAGTATTCAGCGTTACCGTGAGTTCATCGAACATAACAACTGCACGTTCGCAAAGGTCGAGATTCTGCCGCACCATATCGGCTATTTGAAACTAAATTCGTTTCCCGACCTCTCTGTTTGCGAGGCTACGGCTAGAGCGGAGATGAACCGCTTGAACGACGCGGCTGCAATCATCTTCGACTTGCGGGAGAACCGCGGCGGCGATCCCGATATGGTGATGCTGCTGGCTGCCTATTTGTTCGACCATCCCGAGTACATGTACAACCCGAGGGAGGATACGACGCAGAAGTCCTGGACGCGATCGCCGGTTCCAGGAAACAAACTGGCGGACAAACCTGTTTACATATTGACCTCGGGTTGGACTTCCTCTGCCGCAGAGCACTTTAGTTACGACTTAAAGATGCTGAAACGGGCGACGCTTGTGGGCGAAACTACAAGTGGTGCCGCGCATTCGGGTGTTTTTCACCGGATTGATGAGCACTTCGGGATGGGCATTCCTGAGACGAAGCCGATTAATCCCTTCTCGAAAAACGACTGGGCAGGTGTGGGCGTTGAGCCGGATGAAAAAGTGAAAGCGGCCGACGCGCTCGAGGCTGCAATCAAGCTGGCTCAGGCTAAGTTGCGGAAGTAGTCGCTCGGCACCCGTCCGCTGTTCGTTTCTAGGCAACGATAAAGCCCTCCAGGTCGCAGAATTCCTTGCCAATTCAGGATGAGGTTATAGAATGCTGGGCGAAATGCGTTCCGGAAATGCCGGAGGAGGGTGTGTCCTCATGCTCGTGAACAAACTGCGTGTTCGCACTGTTCTGTTTGCCGTGGCGCTAATGGTGTGTGGAGTTGCGGCGCGAGGGCAGGAGGCGGACGTTGCAAAGAAGCTGCAGGGCTTCGATGCGTACATGGAGCAGACGCTGAAGGATTGGAACACGCCGGGCGTGGGCGTGGGAATTGTCGTTGGGGACAAGCTGGTTTTCGTAAAGGGCTATGGCTACCGCGACTATGAGAAGAAGCTGCCTTTCACGGCGAAAACACTGCAGCCGATTGCATCAAACTCAAAATTGTTTACGGCGGTGTCCGCCGGGATGCTGGTGGAGGAAGGGAAGCTGACTTGGGACAAGCCAATAAAACAGTCGGTGCCCGAAATTGAGTTCTACAACGACCAACTCAACAACAACGTGACGCTGCGAGACATGCTTTCGCACCGCACCGGAGTGACGCGGCACGATTTGATCTGGTTCAAGTCGCCTTTCACGCGCAAGGAATTGTTTGACCGGTTGAAATACCTGGAGCCGCAAGAGCCGATGCGAGAGACGTTCCTTTACAACAACCTGATGTTCGCGGCGGTGGGACAGATCATCGAAATGAAGTCCGGGAAAAAGTGGGAAGATTTCGTTAGGGAGAGAATTTTTGCTCCGCTGGACATGAACACGACGAACTATACCATCGCGGACATGCTGAAGCAGCCCGACTACGGCGTGCCGTTCCGTGAAAAGCGCGATTCGTTCGAGCTCTACAAGATTCCTTACTATCAGGATACGGAAGGAGTGGCTCCAGCGGGCGCCGTCATTTCCAACATTGATGAGCTTTCCCATTGGCTGATTGCCTTGATGAACGAGGGGAAATACAACGGGAAGCAAGTGTTGCCCGCGAGCGTATTGAAAGCCACGCTACAGCCGGCGATTGCATTGCCGAATACGGCTGGCGAAGCACTCGGATATTGGGAAATCCTGAATTCCGCGTACGGAATGGGACGCCAGACGGCGTCTTATCGCGGAAAACTATTGACGTTTCACGGTGGAGACTTGCCGGGATTTCACACACAGATTTCGTTTATGCCCAACGACAAAATCGGCGTGATCGTGCTTGTCATCAGCGATCACAGCGCGCCGCTCTACAACATTATCAGCTACAACGTGTACGAACGGTTGCTAGGCATGGACCAAACTCCGTGGAGCCAGCGGCAACTGCAACAACGGCTCGCAAACAAGAAGGCGGCAACGGAGTCGAGAACGAAAGCAGGCGCAGACCGCGTGCCCAACACGAAGCCATCTCATACGCTTGGAGGCTACGTGGGCGACTACGAGAATGCGGCTTACGGCATTCTGAAGATTGGGCTGCAGGGGGATCAATTGCAATTTGGCTTTCACGAGTTTCATTTTCCAATGAGCCATTTTCACTACGACCGGTTCGACACGCCGGACGACGAACAATATGGGAAGTTCTCGGTCAATTTCCGGACAAACCCTCAAGGGGACGTGGACCAAGCGGTGATTTCGCTGGACCAGGCGGAGGTGGTTTTCACGCGCAAGCCGGAAACATTGGATCCGAAACTGCTGGAGAGGCTGGCGGGTACTTACTTGACGCCGAGCAAGGTGAAATTTGAGGTGGTAAATCAACCGGGGACAGGGCTTGCCTTGGTATTTCCAGGCGGCGCGCCGCAAAAGCTGATCCCGGTGAAAGGCTTGCAATTCCGCACGGCGCAATTTGCCGACATTATTTTTGAATTTGTCATGGAGAACGGGCAGGTGAAGGCCATAAAACGGAGAGATCCCTCGGGCGAATTTGTGTACCCACGCCAATGAGATTAAGACGGTAAGGTAGCCCGTGCGAAAAACCGCTCCCGCATGAGATGATAATTCGGAACGAGAGGGTGCGCTGCGACGGAGTGCGTGAGAGTGTTTCGAGCGATCACCTCCAAGAACAACCCAGAATCCAATTATTGAGGAGGAGAGAGAGTTGCCGGAGTTACGCAAAGACCCGATCACGGGTCGATGGGTGATTATTTCAACGGAGCGCGGAAAGCGGCCAAACGATTTTCTGCGCGAGAGCGTCATCGCACGCGAGCCGAAGAACTGTCCCTTCTGTTTGGGCAATGAGTCCAAAACACCGCCGGAAGTGCTAGTGTACGGGCGAAACGGCGGGGGCGCGAACACGCCGGGATGGAAGCTGCGCGTCGTGCCGAACCGTTTTCCGGCACTGGGGATCGAAGGCGAACTGGACCGCGAAGGCGAGGGACTGTTCGACAAGATGAACGGGATTGGCGCGCATGAGGTGGTCATTGAATCGCCGGACCACGCAGCGACGCTGGCGACGCTTCCCGAACGCGCGGTGGAGGACGTGCTATGGGGATACCGTGACCGCATGCTGGACCTGAAGAACGACAAGCGCTTCCGCTACATTTTGATTTTCAAGAATCATGGGGAAGCGGCGGGAGCGACTGTGGAGCATCCGCATTCGCAATTGATTGCGCTGCCCATCGTGCCGCGGCGTGTGCGCGAGGAAGTGGACAACTGCTGGCACTATTACGACGAAAAAGAGCGCTGCATTTTCTGCGACATCATCCGGCAGGAGCGGGACACGGGCGAGCGAGTGATTGGCGAGAACGAAAATTTCATTTCACTGGCGCCGTATGCGCCGCGGTTTCCGTTTGAGATGTGGCTGCTGCCGAAAGTGCACAGCTCGTCGTACGAAAATAATCAAAGCTCGATTTACGCCAGCCTCGCGCGGATGCTGAAGGACACGCTGATGCGGCTGGACGAGGTGCTGGACCGGCCCGCGTACAACTTCATGATTCACACATCGCCGATCGGAGAAGAGATCAACGATCACTATCACTGGCACATCGAAATTATCCCCAAGCTGACCAAAGTGGCGGGATTCGAGTGGGGAACGGGATTCTATATTAATCCGACGCCGCCCGAAGAATCGGCGAGATTCTTGCGCGAAGCGAAGGTCCCCTCGCTTACAGAGAAGAAATAGGGTTCGGCGAAGGCTCACGCTGGTTAAAGCCCGAGGCTTGGTACTCGATAGGCTTTTTGTCTTCTCTATTTCTTCGCCCAAACCTCATCTATCTTAGGCGCAATAGATAACCCTGGCATTATGAATGAGTTACGTCCCATGGTCGTGCCAACCGGCCTGTTTTTCCTTTGTACGATCGTGAATCAGGAAAGGCGAGAAACGTTCTCGGCAAATACACCTTTCAACTAGCTCGCCAATCTTAACTGTAGAGTTAAATACATAAAGTGCGCCACTCATTATTTCCCTTTTGGCAACAACAAAACGCCCGGGAATGTGTTTATAGGAACATGGAGTTATGCGTCCAGGAACTCGCGCCTTCGCTCGCGAATTTGCCAAAGGAGGAGTCTTTGCTCCAACGAGCGCTCACTAAGGGCTGGTTCTGGCTTGCACTTGCGTCGGTGCTTGCCTGCCTGACGTGTCCGCGCGCGCAAGCCGATGTGGGCATTGTGCTGAATGAATCGCTGGGCACGAGTATGGACAGGATTTCCGGCACGGGGCATAGCGCGGTCTATTTCTCGCGAATCTGCCCGGAGTCGCCAGTGCGGTTGAGGCTGTGCCGTCCGGACGAAAATGGCTCCGTGATGAGCAATTACATCAACATCGGGGAGCGCCAAAACTTCGAATGGAATATTGTGCCGCTCAATATTTACCTGTATGGAGTGGAGGATCCCGGGCTTCGCCCTCTTTTCGGAACCTACCAGATCAAGGATCTGCTGGAAGAAAGGTATAGAACAAAATACCTGGCCGGTTACTGCGATGGCCCGCCGTGCTCGACAAGCTCCAAATCGGAATGGAGAGAGATGGTTGGGGCAACTCTTATTCGCGGCATGTACATTTTTGTGATTGATACGACGGTGGAGCAGGACAAGGCGCTGATCGCGCAGTTTAATGCAGCACCGAATGAGAATCATTTCAATGGCGTCACCCGGAATTGCGCGGATTTCACGAAGCGCGTGATCAATACGTATTTTCCACATGCGGCTGCCACCGACTACCTTAACGGTTTGGGTATGACCACCCCGAAGGCCATTGCGCGATCTCTTGTTCGCTACGCGGCGCGGAATCCGAAACTGAATCTTCGAGTGCTGCACTTTGCGCAAGTGCCTGGCACGATCAAACGAAGCAGCGACGTCCGAGCGGTAACCGAGCAGCTGTACCGTTCCAAGAAGCTGCTCATCCCCATGCTGATTTTTGCGGATTACGGAGTGCCGGCCGTAGCGGCATCCTACCTTCTGACCGGCCGGTTCAACCCTGAGCATGAGTTCGAAAAGCGTCCCGGGCAGGCGAAAAATAGCGGTTACGCGACGCGGTCCGGCAAGGCGTTTGAGGACGAACAAGCCCAGATTGTCGGCACTTCGGCGGAATGGAAAACATACCGGCAGGAGTTGGACTTGTTATTGAAGGAGAGGGGCCAGGAGGAGACCGGCAGGGAACAAGCGGACCTTCATCGTTTTTTCAAACATGTGAGCAAGATAGGCAAGCCTCGATTGGACGCCGATGGAGCAGTGTGGGTGGAGGTTGCGGACAAGGGCCGGGTTTTCCGGGTGGGATTGAGCGCGAACAACATTCTTGCGCGGGATTCGGATACGCAATCGGCGTATTCGTTGCTGCTTTGGCGCGCCGATGGAGTCTTGAAGAGCCCGAAGCATAGGCGCGAGACGATGCCCGAGTTCGAGGACAATTGGGAACTTCTGCAGCAAGCGCGCTTGAGAAATGCTGCGATAGCGACGAAGGATCGCGCGACGGACAAGCCCGCCAAGGGGGAAACGAGTTCTGTAAGCGGCAACGACGATTGAGACGAACTAGTTTCGGCAGGAAACCCTCAAGTTTTTGATTCCGTAAAATGCAGTTGTGCAAGCACTTCCAATTTTCCTTCCCGCCAACTTCTCTTCGAGAACCGAATATCCAAGAAGAAATTCTTTATTTGGCTGAAACCGTTCCCGATGGCGAAGGCAGTTTTGCGCGAATCAGAGATTCCACTTGGTTCCAAACGCGCGGATCACATTCGATCTCGACGTGTGACTTCATGAAAAGACGGTCGAACCAAGGATAGAGCGGGCAACTTACCGGAAGAACTTTATAGTCAAAACGAAAATTCCCAATGATTTGAGTGCGCGCCGCGTCGGCTGGCCGAATCTCCGGCCGCCCACGAAGAAAGCCATCCGGCTGATAGAAATTGGCGGCTTGGGAAACATTCGCGGGAATCATCCCGTCGTCTTGGCGGGATTTCGAGATGCTGTCCACCTGGATGGTGAGGAGCACGGGGATTCCGTCTCTTTCAAGTTCTCGCGCCAGAGTCACGGTTTCGGAAGCACCCCAGCTATGGCCATAAATGATGATGCGAGCACGCTGTTTTTCTTCCGGCGACAGGGAACCATCCTTGTCGGTGTCAAGAGATCGCAGAATCTGCTCGTGAGCTTTTTCACGCCGGTGATTCTCGAAGACTTCCACCTGAACGCCCGAGGGGTAATCTTGACGGAGCCGCGCGGCAAGCTGGACTTCACTGTGAACAGAATTGTCATGCTTGACGAAACCGCCCACAAATCCAATGACAATTACCGGAGATGCTTTGGGTTGTGTGGGTTCGGCGGCGGGCGGGGTCGATGCCACAGTGCCAGAGGCAAGGAACAGAAAGAGGGCTATGCACAAGGGGCGGGTCATGCTTGCACCAACTATTCAGGGACCGTTAAGCATCATAGCAAAACAGCTGATATCTGTGTACTGGAGAGGGAGACGGAAACTCTGCCAGCCCCGTGAGGAGCGAGACGGCCGCGAGAAGCAAAATGAGGCTCTCTTCGCAGACCTGGTGGGGCTTCAGCGAGTGGAGATTTGCTATACTGAAAAACCCGGCGCGGTACCCAAGCGGCCCAAGGGAGAGGTCTGCAAAACCTCCATTCGTGGGTTCGAATCCCACCCGCGCCTCCAGTTTGTTCCGGTCCGGCCCGGAGACATGGGTAATCTAGGTGTCAGGCCACTCATCCTCAAGCAGCGCTTCGCAAAGCACGAACCTATATTTGCTGTCCGAAGCTCAGTGACTTGCACCGGCAACTGATCCTGCCGGCCAATTGATGGACTGCCCTTGAAACTGAATGCCGACACCAAAGCGCCCGTCGGGCAGCCGCTGGCAGTAAACGACACGAGCCAACGCCCGCAGGTCTCCCACGATAGAGTTAATCATCAGCCGCTCGTTAAGTTCTCGAGCCTTTTGCGTCAAGACGCGCATTCCCAGGGAGCAAACGTTCTCCGTGGTCGTACGTTCGAACGCAGACGGATCGTACAGGCTCGAAATCTGTACCGGTAGGGACACCTCAACGCGTTTTTCAAGTCGACCGGACCGCACAGCCATAAGTGTCTCGCCCTTTCACTTTCGGGGTTCTGGCGATTCCATGAACTGGGGGCATGAAGCCGGCCTGCAGGAACCCTTCTGTCATTCCAAACGAATCCTATGACTCGCCTGCGCCCTATCATTTCTCCTTTTAATGTGTGAACCAGAGTCTTGAGTGCTCACGATCTGGGCGTCAGGATTGACAACACGCTGTCGTACTCATGCGCTCCAAAGAACGACGGCGCTTCCGTTCGTACATGGCCTGATCAGCCTCGGCGATCAAATCGCGAATTGAGGTTTGGTTCCAGGGGTCGAACCGCGCTGTTCCCAAGCTGACGGAAAGCTTGTAATCGGACTCCTGGCGGCTTGCGGAGTTCAAAAATTCAGTCAGGCGTTCGCGGATAGTAACCTCGCTCTGCCCCGAGGCTTCGATGGCCAGGACCGCGAACTCGTCTCCTCCTAACCGTGCGATGACGTCGGAATCCCTGAAAGTAGCTTCCAAGGCTTCGGCAGTGCATTTCAAAGCAGCGTCGCCTTCAGCATGACCGAAGACGTCGTTAATCTCTTTCAATCCGTCGACGTCAATAAAGAACAGGAGCAAGCTGCGGCCGGAGCGCCGGGCAAGCTTCAACTGACGCTCTGCGAGAGCGAGAAAGCCGCGGCGATTGTACAGGCCCGTTAGCTCGTCCGTGAGCGCAAGATTGCTGAGTTCAGTTTGCAGAAGATATTGTTTGGTCGCGCACTGGAGCGCACGCCTAAGCAGGTCGCGTAGGTCCTGGCTACCAGCGCCATCGAGCAGGTCTGTTTCCGACCCGGCGCGCACATCCCTTAGCAAACTGGCCAGCTCTCGATTGGCCTCTTTCAGAAGGCTTTGAGATACCTTGTCCAGAGTTTCGTCCATGCCCTGAGGGCGGCGTTTCCTCTTCGGGAAGCGGAAAGGCGGTTTGGAGTCGTTTATTGCGATAATCAACTTGGCAAAGTCATGCAAGCTGTTTGCGGCTGGCGGGAAGGCCGCACGGCTCGTGCTGTATTTATTCCTTGCTAGGGAGTGTAAGGACATTGATAGCTAACCCCGGTTTCCGATGAGTTTTTCTTTCTGTGGTTAACTGCTCTACTAATTCCAAAGAATTCGCGATGGGAGTTGGCCGTTTTCGCGATTCAGCCAACAGCATTTTTGGGTCTCCATGGAAAGGATACCGGCGAGCAAGGTCACCAAGTTCAGCTGTGTCATCCGCAAGGCCTTGGCAAAGTAGCGCCTTCTCCAAGCCACGAAAGGCTGGCAAAGGAGCGCGCCTGTACTTCAACGCAGGGGGAGCAAACCATTCGCCGAGCGGCGCAGACGACTTGCGGCCGCCTTCTTTTCCCAGCGAGTCCAAGGCGGTGAATCCTTTGCCCGGTGTCCCGTTGAAATGTGCTTTCAGCACTGCGACCTCCCCTGCGATTTGGGGATGGGCTGCCTCCATTTCAGGGCAAAGGGATGTTGGGGTGTTTCAGGTGGGGCCCTGAACTTGGAGGTAGCCCCCCTCCTGCATGCACAATAACTTCTTGGGTTTTATGAACAATCCGGTGAATCACCCAAAGAGCCCCAGGTGAAAGACTGAGAAATCATAGAAAGAATTAGTGAGGGGAGAAGGAGTTCCCAGGAATCGGGAACAAGCAAGAGTCTTGCTCCGGGCGGCGGCCAAAGGTGGAAGCAGCGAAGCTCAGCAACAATTGAAGAAACTGCGAAGTAGAGGCTGCCGATCATCCCCGTGATTGGGGTGCAATCCGTATCTGCACTGTCCTGACGGAGAGATCAAGCGACTTTCTCCTGAATGTCTTAGGGCTGAATTAAGCCCCGGCGGACGGCGTACCGGACGAGACTCGCGGTCTCGTGAATATCCAGTTTCTGCATGAGTCTCGTCCGATGGGACTCGGCAGTTTTTACGCTGATTCCCAGGAGGGAAGCCACATCCTTGGTGGACCTCCCCTCGGCGATGAGTTGCAAAACTTGCCGCTCTCGCGTCGTCAGGGGGTCTACGGGCATTTGGGATTTCGTACGGTAGGCTTCCACCACCGCTCGGGAAACGCCGGGGCTCAAATAGAACTGGCCACGCGAGACCTGCTGAATGGCGTGAACCAGGTCGCTGGCGGCCTGGCTCTTCAAGACGTATCCTCTGACGCCGGCTTCGAGGGCTTCTCGAATGTATTGATCCTCTTCGTGTTGGGTGAGCAGAATGGCCTTCGTTTTTGGGCAGGAACGGCTCATTTCGCGAACCGCGTCGATACCGTTCAGCGTCGGCATGCTGATGTCGACGACGGCGATGTCCGGGTGCAGCGACTCTGAAAAGCGAACTGCTTCCTGGCCATCGGAAGCCTCTGCAACCACTTGAAGCTTTTCCCTTTCAAGTAACGATTTCAGCCCTTGCCGCACTATGGCGTGATCGTCAGCGAGCACTACTCGAATTGACATGATTGTCCTCCATCGGAAGTTTGATCAACAGATCTGTCCCACGTTTCTGAGATGATTCAATCCAAAGGGTTCCGCCGATTGCGCTCAAACGCTCCCGCATCGCAACCAACCCCAATCCTTTGCGGCCGGTAGAAGTCTGCACGGCCTGCGGATCAAAACCGGCGCCATCATCGCGGATCGAGCAATGCAGCACATTGTCCTTAAGCCAAGCTCGAATCCAGACGTTTTTGGCCTGAGCGTGCTTGACGGCGTTGGTCAATGCTTCCTGAACTACACGATAGAGCGTAGTCTCCACATTGCCTGGCAACCGGCGGGTAAGCTTGGTTTCGATGTGGATCGGCAGATTCGCGCGCTTTGAAATTCCCTCGGCCAGAAAACGGATGGCGGGAATCCAGCCCAGGTCGTCCAGAATCGTCGGGCGAAGTTCGTGAGAATAGCGGCGCAAGTGCTTTTCAACTTCGTTGAGCAGGTCTTCGATTTGTGCGATTTGCGTCCGTTGAGATTGCGGCAATTCCAGCGCCACGTTCGCCAAAGCCAGGTGGACAGCCACAAGCAATTGCCCGGCTTCGTCATGAACTGAATAGGCGATACGCTTGATCTCTTCCTCGAGCGTTTCGTTCAGCTGCCGCAACGCCTTTACGCCGTCTTGAAATCCCCGTTGCGCCATCTCATACGGGGACACGCATTCCGACAAGAAATCGCAACTTGTATTTACCAGATGCGTCTGGGATTTACTGTCGGGCGAACTCTGGAACAATTCCCTGAGAATCTGATGATGAATCGAAACCAGTTCGAGCAGGCTTTTGCGTTCGGCAATGGCGCGCCGTCCCAGCTCGTACGCGCGGCCCAAGACTGTTTCGCCTCCGCCCATCGCATATTCACGGAGTGCCGCCGCGTATTCGGCTTCGAACTCCATGTGCTGCGTACTTTTTCGTCCGAGTTCTGGTTTCATGCGTGAATCCCCGTTACGCGCAAGGCCAGGACGAGGGCATCGTCGCTCTGGCTGCAAAAACTCTTCAGAATTCTTTCCGCGGCTCTTTGCGGGTTTTCCATGGCGGAAAGGGTCCTTACGAAATCGGCGCGAACACCGTCAGTGGTGAAGACCAATAAATCGCCGTGGGCAACGGGAAGCACCGCGGCTTGTAGCTGGGGCAGGTGGTCGCCGACGACGCCGCCTCGCAACAGAAGCGTCTCTTGCGAGTTGGCCTTCTTGTCGGCGCGCACCAATACTCCCTGTACATTCCCGATACCGAGCCACGTCATCAGGCCGTGCTTTACGTCAATGGAAGCGAGACTCATGACAACTCCTCGCGTCGACCGCAGCTTCTCGTGGCAAACGGCCACCAGAGGAATGATTGGTTCTCCAACGCCATTTTTTAGAACGGCAAGCGCAGCTCTGGCGGCGTTGGCGGCCTCAGCACCGTGCCCGATTCCATCGATTGCAGCGATCAAAATTCCACTTTCGTTGCAGCAGACCAAATGCTGGTCACCAGACTCGCTCTCGCCAGGGAGAACAAACTTCGCAACTCCATACTCGGCCATGGGGCTTTTTATGGTCTCCACTTCTTCACCCCGACCTTCGTCCCCTGGCCTGGCTTGGAGACAATTTCAAATTCGTCCATCAACCGCCGAACTCCCGGCAATCCGAGACCGAGACTCCCGGAAGTAGAAAAGCCATCCCGCAAGGCTTGCCCGACATCGGGAATGCCCGGGCCATCGTCAGAGGCAGTGACCGCGATCCCGACCCGATTGCTACCCAGGATGTCTTTCAAAACAATCTGGCCGGTGTGGGCGTACGAGACGATGTTTCTCGCAAGCTCCGAAATAGCCGTCGCAATGAGCGTGGCGTCTCCGGAGGAAAAGCCAAGTTCCAACGCAAGGGACCGTCCTTTTTGGCGAGCTAAGACGATGTCCTGATCCGAACTGATGGTCACCTGGATTTCCATGCGGGACACTGAAGCTCACTCTCACTTCATGGTTTTGAACTTCTGGTTCAGATAGGCCAAACCTTCCTCCAAATCGAGGGCTGTGGCGACACCTTCCAGAGTCAAACCGAGCTGCACCATTGCAAAAGCGACTTCGGGCTGGATTCCAACAATGACAGTTTCCGCGCCACGCAAGCGGATGATGTGGGCAATCTCACGCAGCGTGCGCGAGGCAAAGGAGTCCATGACGTCCATGGCGGTTACATCCACGATGACGCCGCGGGAGCGGAATCTCACCACCTGCTGCACAAGGGCACTGCGCAGTTGGTTGAGGTCTGCATCGGAGAGGGCGGCTTGAAACGTCGCGATGAGGACGGCCCCCTGCTTAAGAATAGGAACTTCCACGTTGCCCTTTTCCCCCGGCTGATTAGCTGGGCTCTATCAAGGCCGCTACCTTGTATCCCAATAGGCGCTCGGCCTGTTCGATACCGCCTTGCAGATCGCCGACTGTATTCATTTTGCCGAGGTCCACGCCAATGGTGACCAGGGTCTGGGCAATCTCTGGAGACAAGCCGGTGACAATGACCGTTGCGCCAAGCAACCGCGAGGCTTCGACGGTTTGCACGAGGTGGTTCGCCACGGTAACGTCCATGGCCGCCACGCCCGTGATATCAATGACGACGACCTTTGCGCGATTCGTGCGAATCCCGCGGAGGAGTTGTTCCGTCAACTGGCGGGCGCGCTGCGGGTCGATCACGCCGATGATCGGGAGAATCAGGAGCCGCTCACGGACCTGCAAGACTGGGGTAGAGAGTTCGCGGATGGCTTCCTGCTGCTGGCGAATGACGCGCTCGCGTTCCTGAACGAAACCGACGGCCACGGTGTTGGCGATGCGGTTTGCCGCAGGTTCGTAGGCGTCCAGGATGCGGTTCAGTTTTTTGAAATCCGTCTGGTACTTTGCGAAGAGAGAGCGCGCGAGCACGTCGCGGAGGAGGAGAACGATGCCGACGACTTCGTGCGTTTCAACGCCTCGCGGGATGATGCGTTCGGAAAGGTTTCGCGCGTAAGCCTGCAGCGCTTCGAAGGTCTCGGTTTCGAGAGCTTCCACGTAACTGTCGTACACCGACGTGGCTTCGGCGAAGATTTCTTCCTTGGTCATGGCCGTCAACAATCGCGTTTCCGAAATGCGCCCGACCCATTCTTCGCGGAGCTGTGTTCGGTTCTGGCGGAGGTGGGCCACCAGTTCTCGAAGCAGCTCGGACGATTCATCTCGCTTGGCCATAAGGTTCCCTCCTCGTTTGAAGCCGCAAGGGATCTAGCGGCCCACACACCCCTGCTGGTAAACAAGCAGGATGGTCAATACCATTTTCAGCCTAGGCCCCTCAAGCAAGTAAACGCCTGAAAGCGCCTTCAGGTAAAGACCCTAGTTTTTGTAACCTCCCTTCATCTCATTTTGAGATACAAGAAAGCGGAGCCATGGGGAAGGTACTTTGGATCTATCCCCCATAGATTCAATGAGCTAGGTTCCACCATACAAACAGAAAAGGGAGCAAATAGATCATGCCAATACTCGGGCAAAACCTACAGATACAGGAGGGGTGTTTACCTGAATGGCGGGAATTACCCTTGGTTCGCTCGCGAACACGTTTGGCTTGTTACCTTCCCCGTCCTGCCTCAACATGCGAGCATGGTGCCGATTCTGGAAGTCCGCGATCTCCAAGTGGCGTATCGCTCGCGCAGTGGAGACCTCTTTCGAGCGCTCGAGGGTGTTAGTTTTTATGTGGAGCCAGGAGAGGTCTTGGGCATCCTCGGCGAATCCGGGTCGGGGAAAAGTACGCTTGCCGTATCGTTGCTGGGGCTGTTCCCTCGAAACTCCATTGTTGCCAAAGGCGCCGTTCTGTTCCAAGGAAGGGACCTTCTTAAAATCGAACCTGAACAGCTTCAGGCAATTCGCGGCAAGAGTATTTCGTTGATTTTCCAGGAACCGTCCGTGTCTCTTCATCCGACCATGCGCGTTGGCCGTCAGGTTCGCCAGGTGCTGGTGGCGCATAGAATGGGGGACAGAGGCGAGTTAGATCGGAGAACGAGCGAAGTTTTTGAGACTCTCTTTGGCCAGGATGCGGAGCGTATCGTGCGTTCTTATCCTCATCAACTCAGCGGGGGACAGCGCCAGCGCGTTCTTATTGCGCAGGCGATTGCGTGCCGGCCGTCCGTGCTTGTTGCGGACGAACCAACGGCATCGCTCGATCCTACGACGCAGATGGAAATCCTCGGTGTTTTTCGAGAACTCCAAAAAAGCCTGGGCCTCACAATGATTTTTATTACGCATAACCCAGCTCTGCTCTCGGGGTTTGCCGATCGCCTCCTGGTTCTGTACGGCGGAAGGATTGTGGAGTTGGGCCCGGCCACGGGAGTGCTGGCCTCCCCTAAACATCCTTACACGCAAGCACTCTTCCGATCGATTCCGTCTCTCGATGAGGCGCACGATGCTCGTAAGAGAAATCTTCCCGCGATTCCGCGTGACTCTAACCTGTCGTCTCCGCCTCGATCAAGTTGTCCCTTTGAGCCCAGATGCCCGGAGCGAATGGAGATTTGCAAGTCCGAGGATCCGAGATTTGTGAACTTAAGTGACTCGCACGTGGTTTCGTGTTTCAAGTATGAAGGTCAGTGAATGCAACACGGAGATAGCACTGTGCCACCACTCATCGAAGTGGAAAATCTGGCGAAGACCTACTACAGAAGGAGACTCGCCGGCCCGCGAGAGGAGGTGCGAGCACTTGACGGAGTTTCTTTTTCCATATCCCGCGGAACCACGCTGGCAATTGTGGGCGAATCCGGCTCAGGGAAAAGCACGCTGGCCCTTTGCCTGGCGTGTCTGGAGAGACCTGCGTCCGGATGCATACGATTTGGGGAAAAGGACATTCTCCAGGCCGGTGAAAAGGATCTTCGAGCAATTCGGCGAAACATCCAGCTGATTTTTCAGGATCCCGGGAGTTCCTTCAATCCGAGATGGAAAGTCCTGGAAATCCTCATCGAACCGTTGGCTTTGCAGGGAAATTTTAGCCGCGATGAAATGAGGCTGCGGGCTCGCGCTTTACTGGAACAGGTTGGCCTTTCGTCCAGCATGGAAGAGAAATTGCCTTCGGAGTTGAGCGGCGGACAACGGCAACGACTCGCGATTGCGCGTACACTAATGCTTGAACCGAAGTTGCTCATCCTTGATGAGGCGCTCTCGGCGCTCGATTGCTCTGTACAGGCGCAGATCGCCAATCTTCTGGTAGAACTGCAAAGCTCGCTCGGAATGACGTATCTTTTCATCACCCACGACTTGGCCATGGCCGCGCATCTTGCTGATGAGATCGCGGTGATGAGCAAAGGCCGGATTGTGGAGCAGGGGGAGCCTGACAGAATCCTAAGACAACCGGAGAACGGGGTTACGCGCGAGCTTTTGGCAGCCGTTCCTCGTTTGGATTTTGCCGGAACGCGGGTGCCGGAGTCGTGATGCTTTATTTTCTACGCAGATTCGGTCACGCCGTTTTCCTGCTCATTGGGGTGTCGATACTTGCTTTCGTATTTACGGTCCTTGCTCCCGGAAACTATTTTGACGAAATGCGGCTAAACCCACAGATTGCTCCAGAAACCATCAACGCACTGAGGACCCAATATGAACTGGACCGTCCCCTGCCAATTCGTTATGCCCATTGGGTAAGTTCGGTTCTTCGCGGTGACATGGGATTTTCGTTTGCCTACAACAGTCCCGTGGCGCCCCTGCTGTTGATTCGAGCCCGAAATACTTTACTTTTGACGGTGACGTCCATGCTGCTTGCCTGGGGGATAGCGCTGCCGTTGGGCGTCTGGAGCGCCGAACATCAAGGCGGCGTGCCTGACCGCCTAGTTTCGTCGGGAACCGCGGCTCTTATGGTGATTCCGGATTTGGCGCTTGCGCTCGGGCTCTTGGTCATTGCCGTTAAGAGTGGATGGTTTCCGACGGGAGGTATGGTATCGCTTCATATTGAAAGCCTCTCGTTTCTGGGGAAGGCTCGCGATCTACTTCTTCACATGGCTTTGCCGATTGTGGCGCTTGTGCTTTCCGTTCTCCCGCTGCTCGTTCGACATGTGCGCGCGGCTGTCGCAGAAGTGTTGGGCGCTCCATTTCTGTTGGCCGCGGAGGGACACGGCGT